>Ga0307426_1000099_pt1 | contig 52253 bp, 48 predicted proteins | sample SalMarWE160340MG_FD_202165 | JGI IMG/M metagenome (GOLD analysis project Ga0307426, IMG submission 202165) | Salt marsh sediment microbial communities from the Plum Island Ecosystem LTER, Massachusetts, United States - WE1603-40 | ecosystem: Environmental > Aquatic > Marine > Intertidal zone >... | reverse complement strand
TGTGCCCATGCCGTCCCTCCGTGCAATATTCGCCACACCTCCCTCCGGGAAGAATCCATCTATTTCAACGATTCTGTTTGCAAGGGTTATCGCATCGAAGTAGTCACTGTCACCCGCAGCAAGAATGACCTTGACGCCCGGTTGGTATGGAACAGTAGACCAGATTTCCCCCTCGCTCTCCTCGGGAACAACAAGAAAGAGGGGCACGTCGTTCTGCGAGCAAACATGCGCGAATGCCCGACCCGTGTTGCCTGCAGAGGCTACAACGATGGTACCGTCATGATTTTGCGGTATCCGTGCCAGCACGGACGGTGCTTCGAGCTCCTTGAAAGAGGCGGTATACATATATGCATTTTTTTCCGGCCAGTACCCGTTGAAGATGATGTACAGGTTCTGTAAATCAAGGTATTTGGCAAGCGCCTCACTCCTGTATGTTACAGGCGCACCGCTCACATCAAGGGTGCGTTCAACGGGCAGAAAATCATAAAACCTGAACATACCGGGCTTATCGTTGTGAAGTGAAAACCCGTTTTTATGATACTTCGACCTGAGCAGTGCGGGGCTGTGGTTCCCGTCGCATTTCAAACGGAAGTGATTATCCTCGTACTCAGCACCGCATTCCGTACATTTCATACTATATTTTTTCATTCTTCCCCTCTCTCTTCTTCGTTGCAGCAGAAGCGGGCAAACTGTTCTGTTTCTTTCTATCTTTCTAATTGTAGGTATTTACACTGAAAAATGGTATGAAAATAACAGAAGGTACAATAAATTGTCGTTATAGGTTTTAAAACGCTATAATAAAAACTTATGGATCGTTCACTCTGAATGTCTGTATTGGCAGGAAATACAATCTACCTATTGGACAGAGGGTCACTTCTGCTTGATATACACGTCTCTCTGCGGAAATGGGATGGTTATTCCCCGTTCCCTGAACTTTTTTATGACGGCGAAATGCAGGTCACTCTCGGCTTCAAACCTCATCTTCGGGCTTTCGATCCATGCCAAGAGCTGAAAATCAAGTGAGGATTCACCAAAACCGATAAAAAGAACGCTCGGCTCTGGATTTTTCAGTATGTGTTCTGTGGAGTACGCGGCGTCGAGCAGAGCCGCCTTAACGGCAAATGGGTCGGAAGAGTACGACACACCCACATCGACCCTGAGGCGCAGTTTCAAATCACTAAAGGACATGTTTTCAACCGTAGCATTGATAAACTCCGAGTTCGGCACAATGAGATGCTCGTTGAGTATGGTGCGTACCACCGTTGCCCGAAGGTTTATTTTCTGCACGATGCCGATCGTATCCTTGAGACGCACCATGTCTCCTTCTTTTATGGGCCGCTCGAAAAGTATGACGATACCCGAAACCATATTCGCCGTGATGTTCTGCATACCGAAACCGATCCCGACACCAAGTACACCTGCAAACACGGTAAGCGCCGACAGCTTAATACCCATACCCTGCAGCGCAATGATTATACCAATTGCGATTATTGTATACCCGATAAGCTTCGACAGCGAGCTCTGCAGGCCAAACTCAATTTTGAACCTGGGAAATACCGTGTTGTTGAAATATGTCCTGGCAAGCGCCGCAAGCTTTGTGGAAACATATACAACGACCGCCATGATCAGTATGGTCAAAAGGCTTACATCGGTACCGCCGAGCGTGAACAACCGGAAGCTCAAAACAGCTTTTATGAAATCAAAGATGTTGCCCAGACGCACACCCAGAACACGCATTATTCCGAGGAATACGAGGAATACTATCAGGACCCTGAATATCCGGGTAATTGTTTTGATTATTTTCTTGCCCGTCAGATTCCTCTTTTTCATTATTTTTGTGAAGATTCGAAGTACGATAACCGCAGCAATAACAATCGGTACAATGAGAATGGCATCCTGTATAGTGACACTGTACTTCTCAAAGGCGAGAATCTGGATCGATAGGATTTGGTGGAAATCTGCCGACAATGGATGTCCCCCTGTTTATGTTGTGCAGTACGAATCTTTTTTTAAAACTGTACCGGTCTTACCGACAAAGATACCGATGCACTCCTAGTATCGGCAAATAAACAAACAGGAAAATAGTCCTTTACATACAATTTGACCAAGATTTAATTTGACAAATTATATAATTGTTGTATTATCAAAAATATGAATTATTCTTTTTTTATATTTTTTATCAAGAGCTAATGACATGTCTAAAATAAATAATAAAAAAAAATCCGGAACAGAGTCGGTTTTTTATTACCCCAATCAATATGTTATAGAACAGGCCCGCATAAAGGAGTATGAGACACTGTACAAAAAATCTATTGAAAACAGGCAGGAGTTCTGGGAACAGGAGGCTGAACAGCTCGAATGGTTTGAAAAATGGGACAGGGTGCTCGACGACAGCAATCCTCCTTTCTATAAATGGTTTACCGGCGGTAAATTAAATATTGTACACAACGCGATCGATAGACATTTGAAAACCTGGAAGAGAAACAAGCTCGCAATTATCTGGGAGGGTGAGCCGGGGGATATACGTTCCTTCTCATACCATGCCCTGAACAGGGAAGTCTCGAAGTTTTCCAATATTTTAAAGAGTATGGGAATCAAAAAGGGGGACATCATAACTATCTACATGCCCCAGATTCCGGAACTGGTCTTTGCGATGCTGGCCTGCGCAAAAATTGGGGCTGTACACAGCGTTGTATACGGCGGGTTCAGCGTCGAGGCTCTGGCAGAACGAATCAAGGATGCGGACAGCCGGGTACTTATTACAGCAGACGGGGGGTGGCGGCGGGGAAACATTACAAATCTGAAAGAAATTGCAAATGAAGCCATGCGTCGTTCACCAACGATTGAGGTCTGTATAACGGTAAAACGAACCGGGCAGGATGTCTATATGGAGAGCGGCAGGGATTTCTGGTATCATGACTTGATGGCTCTGCCGATAGCCAATACACGATGTCCGACTGAACAGATGGATTCAGAAGACATCCTTTTCATCCTGTACTCTTCAGGCACAACAGGGCAGCCGAAAGGCCTTGTACATACCCATGGAGGATATGCAGTTTATACAGCAACGACTCACCGATACGTTTTTGATGTCAAGGATGAAGACCGCTGGTGGTGCGCCGCTGATCCCGGCTGGATAACGGGGCATAGCTATATCGTTTACGCGCCGCTTATAAACGGAAGCACGATACTCATGTACGAAGGAGCTCCCAACCACCCATACCCGAACCGATGGTGGCAGATGGTCGAGAATCACGGCATAACGATTCTTTACACAAGCCCTACAGCAATCCGAGGGCTTATGCGTTTCGGTGAAGCGTGGCCGAACCGGCACGATTTAAGCAGTCTGCGGCTGCTCGGGTCGGTAGGAGAACCGATAAATCCTGAAGCCTGGCGCTGGTACTATCGGGTGATCGGAAAAGAATCATGCCCTATAATGGACACATGGTGGCAGACTGAAACCGGGGGTTTCATGATTACTCCCCTCCCCATAACTCCATTGAAACCGGGATCCGCCACCAGGCCTTTTTTCGGAAATGAAATTGCTGTAGTCGATGAAAAGGGGAAACTGATGTCTGCCGGAGAGGAAGGGATGCTGGTAATAAAATCCCCATGGCCTGGTCTTGCCCGCACGATTTTCAGAGACCCGGAAAGATACAAGGAGGTGTACTGGAAGACTTTTGAAAAACAGGGCTGGTATAAAACGGGAGACTCGGCGCGTATCGACAGTGACGGCTACGTATGGATTATTGGAAGGATTGATGATGTTATAAAGGTGAGCGGTTACCGGCTCGGGACTGCAGAGATTGAAAGTGCACTGGTCAGTCACCCAGATGTAACCGAAGCTGCAGCTATTACTCTACCTCATGAAATAAAAGGAAATGCAATTCATACGTACGTCATACTAAGGGAAGGAATCGGCGGAAGTCCTGAACTTGAAGAGGTATTAAAAAACCATGTGAGCCACGAGATAGGTCCGATAGCGAAACCTGAATCGGTTACATTTGCTGATTCATTGCCAAAAACAAGAAGCGGTAAAATCATGAGGCGAGTTTTGAAGGCGCGTGCGCTTGGACAGGACGAGGGAGATCTGACAACCCTCGAGGAATGAGATTCGTTTTATTGCGCATTGTATGCAGCTTCGAATCGAGTTTCACGAATAAGGCAACATAAGGCAACTCCCGCTACTGGATCTCCCGGTTGATTTCCTGCTCAGTCTTTTTCAATGCCTCGATTGGATCGGCATTGTTCAGAGTGATCTGCTCAAGCATATCCGCAATTTTTGTATTTATCTTGAAAAATTCCGGATGCGTCGGAAGCGGTCTGGCAAACGAAAGACTTTCGATCGGCACCTTGAAGTTCGGATTATCCTTCAGAAAAGCCTTCAGGCTCAATGAATCGAGCGCCGATTTTCGCACAGGAATATATCCGACGCTCTCATGGATCCGCAGGGTATTCTCTTTATTGACAAGCCAGAAAATAAAGTCGTTTACCACCTTTCTTTTCTTGCGGTTTTTTGTAAAATTGAAAAGGCCGGATCCGGCAAGCATCGTATACCGTTTCCCGTTTACCTCAGGCATAGGCGCAATGCGAAGCTTCCACGGAAGATTCTGCTCGCCGTAAGATATGGCGGCGCTCGTAAAAAATCCAAAGGCCAGCTTACCCGTGAGAAAAGCCTGGCCCCCTTCCCAGTCCGTCCATGTCCGCGGCATGATTTTATATTTGAAGACAAGATCCCTGAGCATGTTGATTGTCCTAATCATCTCAGGCGATGTCAGTACAACCGATTTCCCGTCCTTTGAGAGCAGACTTCCCCCATTATCCCACAGAAAGGGGGCTATGCCGTAAAAACCATTCGTCCAGAACATCATGGCGTACTGGTCATACACACCGTCCCCATCAGTGTCCCTGGTGAGCTTTTTCCCCATCTCTATCATTTCTTCCCATGTATCGGGGGCATGGTCGGGGTCAAGCCCGGCTTTTTTAAAGGCGTCCTCGTTATAGAACATCACCGTTGTGCTCACGCAGAAGGGCACCCCGTAAATCTTTCCGTTTCTCGTAACGAGCTGCCACATGACATCAAGTATGTCGCTCTTCTCCTCCGGAGGAATTTCATCATCGATGGGGTTGAGAAGATTGTTATCGACATAGGAATCGAGATATTCGAACTGCACCTGTGCAACATCCGGAAGCTGGCGGGTAACAGCGGCAGCAACCATCTTGACTTGCATATCCTGATAGAGGCCCTGAAAAACAGGGTTGATCTTGATGCCGCGATGCTCTCTGTTGTACTCATCAGCCATTTCATCGATGATCTCCTTCACATGGAAACCGAGGCTGTGCCAGAAGGATATCTCCATTTCTTTTTTGGCAAAAAGGGTTGAACAGACCATAAAAAAGAGCATAATAAAAAGTAGTTTTTTCATGCTCAGCCCTCCTAATATACGATTGTCATCTAATCAATACTATAATATACTATGTTGTCGATAAAAAAACCGGTAATTTCTGCATTGGATCAGTAACAGATTTCTAAACGGAATTCAAACATAGGCAGGTGAACTTCCAAACTTTTAAGATTAAAACCGGCACTTGCCTAATGGTTTTTACCTTTAGAATGTAATTACAAGTAATTGTAACAGTACAGACAGTCAGTTTTACATGAAATTCTGGCACAAAAAACTTAATTTTAATGGATAAAACCACATATGAAACTTATCAGATATCTTTCAGGTAAAGCGCCCCTGTACGGTGTTCTTGAAAAAGGGGAAATTACAGGAATTGAAGGTGACATCTTTAACGGGTTTAAGCCGTTCGGTGGAGATGCGGTACGCATCGATCGTGTGCAGGTTCTGCCTCCGGTCCAGCCGTCCAAAGTAATTGCTGTTGGCCTGAACTACAGAGACCATGCCGAAGAGCTGGGACAGGCGGTCCCGGATGAACCGGTTCTATTCATGAAACCTGCAACCTCCGTCATCGGTCACAATAATAAAATCGTGTATCCGCCCTCGGCAGCACGCGTTGACTACGAGGCGGAGCTCGCCGCTGTTGTCAGGAAAAAAGCGAGGCACGTAAAGGAAGAAGATGCAGCGGAATACATCCTCGGGTATACCTGCCTGAATGATGTAACCGCACGGGATCTGCAGCAGAAGGATGGGCAGTGGACGAGGGCGAAGTCTTTTGATACATTCTGCCCGATAGGTCCGGTGATCGAAACCGACATGAACCCCGATACGGCGAATATTTATGCAAGAGTAAACGGAACGCTGCGTCAATCCTCCAACACGAAAAACTTCATCTTCTCCATGTTCAGGCTCTTTTCGTTTGTTTCTCATATAATGACCCTTCTCCCCGGCGATATTGTGACAACCGGAACACCCTCGGGTATCGGGGCTTTGCAACCGGGAGACACGGTTGAGATTGAGGTGGAAGGCATAGGTGTTCTTAAAAACAGCGTGGTAGCGGAAGGATAAAAAGTATACCATCATCGATGCTCATAACTGCAAGGCTCCTCTTTATTTCGAACGGTTACGGCGAAGACATAATAGCTGCACGCATCGCCCAAAAAATACATACCCTGTATCCTTCCCTGACCGTTGCTGCATTTCCAACCGTCGGCCAGGGCGCTTTTTATGAAAAAATTGGTATAAGACTGGCCGGGGCAGGGGCAAAACTCCCATCCGAAGGTTTTGTAAGAAGCCCGAAGGAATTCATTAAAGATGTAAAAAATGGATTTTTTTCAAAGACACTCCATATGGGGGTTTCTCTACGCAATATCTCAAAAAAGTTCGATTTTCTCATCATTGTCGGCGACCCATATCTATTACTCTTTACTTCTCTTTTTACCGGCATGAAAAAAGGCAGAAGGATATTTATCGGCGTACAGCAGTCGGAGTGGTACGGTTCACGAAAACCCTTCAAGCAGCATTACAGCACAGTGGAGAGGGTATGGCTGAGGCTCTGCGCAGGACTTATATATGTCCGGGACAATAAAACGATGGAGTTTCTCAGAAGAAAGGGACTCCTCTCTGTTCGCTGCACCGGCAACCCTATGATGGACTGTTTCAGTACCCATGAAAGGCCTGTCCTTCCCGACGAACAGAGAATCATCGGTATACTCCCCGGCAGCAAACAGGAGGCGTATGAAAATCTTTCACTGATATTCGACATAATCACAGCACTTTCCCGAAGGGATGAGGAATTCATATACGCAATCGCGCTTTCACTGCAGCTTGAACCGGAGAAAGTCCAGCACAAGTTCGGGCTTTTGCCACAGAGTACGGAAGACATGAACGGAGAGAAGCTGTATACTGCATATATCCATGAAAAAAGCGGAAACAGGATAATCATCTCACAGAAAGCCTTCGGCGACATCATCAATGAATCCATCGCCGTTATCGGTTTGTCGGGTACCGGCAACGAGCAGGCTGCCGGGCTGGGCAAACCTGTTTTTGCAAGCTGGGGGAAAGGGCCGCAAATAACAAGGAAATTTATGACCGCACAGAAAAAGCTTCTCGGGCCTTCACTTTTTTTGTACCCGCCCGACCCCGAGGCAATTGCGCAGGGGATAGTCGACACACTGGGCAGCAAAGTACTGTTGAAAAATGCCGCTGAAAATGGTAGGATACGTATGAGAGGCAGAGGCAGTATAGAAATAATGACCCGGGAAATCGCCGAGTATATTCAGTCCGCTGAATAACATGTGTGATGCACACTGTCCGACGCGTATGGGAAAGTTGTTAGCGCCAAACAGACGACATCTTTTAAAACACGGGTTTGATGCCGTGGATTTATTTAGAGGAAACGGATCACAGTGAAAAAAAAGAAACGCTGTTCGCACTATTTAATGATACTCTGCATTATTATTATTCTTACTCTAGTTGTGTCTTGCGGCAAGAAGACATCACCGAAAAACTCGGTTAACAGGCTTATTACAATAGACGGCCTGAAAACAATGGTGATTGGACTCGATCTCTATAAAAAGGAATTCGGTGATTACCCGGACTCTCTCGAGGAATTTCTGCGGAATAAAAATATCGCCGACAGAAATGTTATCGAGGACGGTTGGGGCAGGAAGTACCACTACACGAAAGCAGGTGACCATTACGTGCTTTTTTCGAACGGGAGTGACGGCAAGCCGTTTACCGATGACGACATCTATCCCCAATAAATATACCATGCCCGATTGCAAATACGAAAGCATCAGGCATTGAAACCGCACACAGGACATGCGGGGTCCCTGCTGACGTTGATCTCATCAAATGTGGCGAGCTCACCTTCAAAGATCAGCAGCCTTCCTTTAAGAAGGGTAAACCCGCCGACAATCCACTTCAGCGTCTCAATGGCTTCAACTGCACCGAGAACACCGGCTGCTGCGCCAACAATCGGAAAGACCCCGGAAGGCGGCGACTGGGCGGGGAAGAGACATCGGATGCAGGGAGTTTCCGGTGAATGAATAAACGTTATCTGACCGGTAAGGCCGTACACCCCCGCATGAACCATAGGAATACGTCTTTGTACCGCATACTCATTCAGCACATACCTGGTTTCAAAGTTGTCGAGGCAGTCGACAATGATACAGGCATCTGCGATAAGCTCATCAGCCGTTTCGTCTACTATCCTTTTATAGAGCGGTACAATCGTTATATGGGGATTTAATGCCGACAAACTCTCGACCGCTGAATCGACCTTCCTCTTTCCGATATCGTTACTGTTATGAATAATCTGTCGGTTAAGATTTGAAATATCAACCTCTCCGGAATCGCATATACGCAACCGCCCCACTCCGGCTGCGGCAAGATAATACCCGGCAGCGCTCCCGAGCCCTCCGGCACCGGCAATAAATACAGTCGCCTCCTTTACCCTTTTCTGACCATCCTCACCCCATCCCGGTACAATTATCTGTCTGTTGTACCTCTGTTTTTCCTTTTCTGAAAGCATTTGCTACCTCACTTTAACACGCAATAAACAGCCTGCAGTTGATCCTCAATAACAGCATTAATTTTCTGAGCTCTATCATCGGCGTCCTAACAATAATAATACAGTACAGTGAGTTATTATAAAGAAATGCCGGATTTTCGTGTAAAAAATATGCTCATCTATGGGCGAAACGAAGCTTTCATTTCCCATCTTGATTTATTATCATTCCCATTGTACAATGACTTTTTCGTCATAATATTTGCAGGAGGATAATCATGGATCTGGGCTTGAAAGATAAGGTTGCCGTTATAACCGGTGCCACAAAAGGGATCGGCCGTGCTGTAGCCCGTGGCCTCGCAAAAGAAGGTGTGAATATAGCCCTTTGCTCACGAGGTAAAGAGGAAGCTGTGAAAACGGCAGAAGAAATCGGGAAGGAGTTCGGTGTCAAAACGCTCGGCGTGCAGGCAGATGTCGTGAAAAAGCAGGAGATAGAGAAATTCATTAAAGAAGTCGAAAGCACATTCGACGGAGCAGATATCATGATAAGCAACGCAGGTATAGGGAGCGAAGAAACGGTGATGAACTCGCAAGATGAGCAGTGGCAGTATTTCTGGGACCTGCAGGTGATGGCGGCCATTCGCCTTGCGAGAGGAGTCGTGCCGCTCATGAAAAAGAGAAGCGGCGGAGTAATCATCAACAATGCGTCGATATGCGCCAGACAGCCGCTTTCCCACGAACCGATCTACAACACCGTGAAGGCAGCCCTGGTCATGCTCTCCAAATGTCTCGCAAGCGAGCTGATAAAAGACGGTATACGGGTAAACTGCGTCAACCCCGGACTAATCCTTACCCCTGCATGGCGCAAAGGTGCTGAATCGCTCTCGAAGAAGGAGGGACTCACCGTTGACGAATACTTCGATAAAATTGCAAAAGCATACACCCCGATCGGCCGTTTTGCCACACCTGAGGAGCTTGCCAATTTTTTCGTTTTTCTCTGCTCCGACAGGGCAAGCTACTGTGTGGGATCGTCGTACTACGTTGACGGCGGCTGGCTGAATGTTACGGTATAGCGCCTAATAAATATTCCCACCTGACTTTTTCCGCTGCTTTAATCAGGAAAGACACAGGTGATTGCTAACGTTATCCGAAGGCTTAGCAATCGGAAAATGACGCACACAAGCGGCAGTAAACAGCGTCCGTCCAAATGAATAACAGCATGGAGAAAATAAATGAAAAGAATAGTCATAGATCATTCGAATAGCACGTTTGTCGAAGAGGTCGATATACCGACCCCCGGGCCGGGGGAAGTCTGCATTGAGATAGCGTACTGTGGAATATGCGGTTCTGATGCACATGCATATAAGGGGGAGCACCCCTTCATCCCGCTGCCGGCGACACCGGGGCACGAGTTTTCAGGGAAAGTGCATTCCATTGGCGAGGGTGTAGAGGGATTCAGGAAAGGCAACAGGGTCGTGTGCGAACCCAACCTTGTGTGCGGAAAGTGCTACAACTGCAGAATCGGACGCTACAACATCTGCGAGAACCTGCGGGTTATGGGATGTCAGGGCGACGGCGCAATGGCACAGTACTTCATCGCGCCTGCCGAAAAAACCCTGCACATTCCGGACACCCTTCCACTCAGGGATGCGGTCCTGGTTGAACCGCTCGCGGTGGGCGTTCATGCAGTGCGGAAGGCGGGCGACCTGTTCAACAAGAATGTCGTCATAATAGGAGCCGGGACTATTGGACTTATGGTGCTCGCCTGCGTAAAAGCGGCAGGTGCTCGAATCATTACGGTAAGCGATTTAACCGATCAGCGGCTGTCTCTGGCAGAAAAAATGGGCGCAGACCGGATAATAAAGGCAGGAGCTGCAGATCTTGTCAAGACAGTGCAGGCCGAGCAACCCTATGAAGGTATCGATGTTGTATTTGAATGTGTGGGGGTCGAAAAGAGCATACGCGATGCGATGGCAATCGTGCGCAAGGGCGGGAGGATCATCGTGTGTGGCGTATTCGGAAGTGAAGTCAAAGTCAGAATGGCGGATGTTCAGGATCGGGAGCTCGAGCTCATCGGAACGATCATGTACACAAGACGGGATGTAACGGATGCGATACACATGGTCGATTTCGGCGTGGTGGATCCCGACCTGTTTATAACGAAGGAGTTTTCACTGGACGAACCGCAGGAGGCATTCGAAGCAGCCCTTGACGCAAAAAACCACGTGAAGGTTGTATTTGCCATCAACCCCGAATAAGCGTCGTACTGCTTCCAATGAGCTTCATTGGTGCATATCGTGGAAAATCCACATACTCGAAGATTAACGAATACGTATTCAAAATGGTCATCAATGCGGTGCTCTCAGAAACAGGAGTACTGCTCACGCCGGGAAAATGATGAATTGTCTGGACCGGCCCACATTTTAATACCCACTTATATGTAAAGATGCAGGTCCGGCAAACTGAAACAAACCTCCTCCTTTTCATACTAATTGGTTCAATATTTATAGGTCAGCCCTTATTCTCGTGCCAGTCATACCTTTAAGGGCACGTTCGATGTTTTCGGGGTTTGTAATCAGCGCTTCTTGTCCACCATCTCCTAAAAAATTCACAATAGCCTGTATTTTCGGTTCCATACTTCCTTTACCGAATTGACCTTCATCAAGATACTGGATTGCTTCGGACATAGTCATTTCATCAAGCCATTGCTGATTGGGCTGATTGAAGTTCAGGGCAACTTTCTCAACGGCAGTCGATATCAACAATATGTCGGCATTAAGCTCCGAAGCCAGCAGTGCTGAAGCAAAATCCTTGTCAATTACCGCCTCCACACCCTTCAGTTCACCGTCCTCGTCATCAACAACAGGTATTCCCCCACCCCCGACTCCGATCACAACAAGCCCTTCCTTTAGAAGTAAATCAATGGCAGGTCGCTGAATAATTTTTTTCGGTAATGGTGAAGGAACTACACGTCTCCAGCCTCTTCCCGCATCCTCCATAACAGTCCAATTGTACTCTTTAGCCCGTTCCTGGGCCGTACCCTCATCCATGAACGAGCCAATTGGCTTTGTAGGATTGGTAAAGGCCGGGTCATCCTTGTCTACCAGAACCTGAGACACTACTGTTGCAGCGTGCCTGTCAATCTCTCTCGTTTTAAACTCATTATATAAAGCAAGCTGAAACATATACCCGATAGAGCCCTGTGTATTCGAACCGCATATGTCGAGCGGTACAGCGTGCAATTCGTGTATTGCTAACTCTGACCGCCTCAGGATGTAACCAACCTGTGGTCCATTACCATGTGTAATCACCACGTCCCAACCTGCTTCGATCATCCCTGCAATATGGTGCATAGACTCAGAAGCGGCAGCGTATTGATCGGGGATTGATTTGTGTTCTTTATCCTTGATCAAGGAATTTCCACCTACAGCAATGACTGCAACTTTCCTCTCGCTCATAGACATACCTCTCTATTCATCTTATAGCCGGCGTCATGTCAGCTGTTTCGATCTGCAGGCGGTTCTCCCGCCTTATTCATATTCTTTTATTCATACCCGTTTACGATTACTTCCACTTTGCCCGATAAGAGATCATATACCAGGCCGTGAACAATCAGACTATCAGGTACAAAATCAAGTTTTTTAATAGCATTCACCTCCTGTACCACAGCATCCTTTGGGTCCTTAAACGCATGAAGCCATTCCCTTAAATTCTCTACGAGGGGTTCACCTATACTTTTTTTAAATTTTTCCCAATGTGCAGGACTCAAATTTTCCTGCATATTCTCTATGATTTGATCTATCTTCGAGTAAGCAAGGCTGCAACCACAATCTGTATGCATGAGAATTGCAATTTCTTTGAATCCAGCCAGAAAAATGCCCACTACAAGAGATCTGTTTTCGGCAATTCCGCCCAAAGTCCTTATTATTCGAACCTGGGATCCAATTTCTCCGTTTTTGAAAAAGGGCAAAACCCCCACCGATTCCAAATTTACCCGGGGATCCATACAGGTTATGACCGCATAGGGGCAGGGTTCTCTATTAGCAGGAAGATGTTGTTCATCAATACGCTTTCTGAAATCCTCGTTTTTTTTCAAGATACTGTCCAACAATTTCACGTTATCATTGCTATACTTCATAATTCACCCCAATCTATAAAATTAAGGCTGATTACATAAATATTGACTTTTAGTAACCATCTCCTGAAAGCAATTGCATCTTACATATTTTTTTAATTTTAACCGCTTCCCTGCTTCTTACCTTACCTTTATACGTGGTTGATCCATACTGCTCTTTCTCTCTGTCGAATGCTAAACACTCAATGCTCCATTCGGACGCATAAAATCTCTAAACTTAAAAAAACCGCTGATCCCAATGAGTATCCCTTCCAGGATATCCCTTCCTGAGGTGCTGCCGATCCCTATCATTACATCGGCAAAGGAAAAAAGATTCTCCCCTTTCGGACTGCAAAGTATTTCTCCGATCAGCTCCTTCGCCGGACGATAAATCTCTCCTCTCGAGGCATCCACAAGAAAATTTAAGCTGATAAGGTTTGTTCTCCCCTTCAGCCTTTTTACAATGGTCGCATTCATCTCCATGACATACGGCCAAAGTTCTGTAAACGCAAGCCCCAGATAAACACCGGAGGCCATTATTCCTGAAAGAATATCATCCCCGGAAGGAGTTAGACCGGGACCTAGGCCGATGAGCTTATCGGCAAGCAATCGAACCTCTGAGAATCTGCCGCTTTCAATAGCAGTGAACAGCTCATACGATGCTTCCGACAAACGATTTCTCAACAGACGTTCAACTTCACCACTGTTAAAATCTGAATATTCTCTTTCTGCCAGAAAAGATGCAAATTTTTCAAGATTTTCTTCGAGCTGATGAAAAGGCAGCAATTTTCCCGGGATGGAAGGGGATGCGTCCCAGATTTCCGCTTCTTCGAAAGCGATACTCAATTGACGTGAGGGAATGGTAAGTCCCGATTTTTTTAACTCTACAGCTATACCCACAGTGTCGATGATGGAGCGGATATCCAACCATGATTCGATCGGTAAAACAGCACTTCTCGGATTTACAGGTATTCCTTCTCTCTGAAGGGTGAAAATAAAATCATCATCTCCTTCGATATTCAAAGTGTTTTTGAAAATAGAGTGTATGCATCCCTGTAGACTCCCCGGCTTTAAAACGCGCAGTAGCCTGTCACTCACAAGTGACGCATTATACATTCATTTTTTCCCCAAACGCTCCCAAAGCCTTTTTGAAGCATTCAAGAGGTGCTCTCGTCATACCAGCACCAACCTGGCCCACACCCGCATCTTTATGAGAGATACTTGTGTTTATTATAGGTTGAATACCTGTTCTTACAACCTTCATGATATCAATCCCTGTTGGAGTTCCTGCGAAATCAAGGTAGGCGATCGTGAAGTTTTGATTTTTTGTTACTGTTATCTCGAACATTTCTTTTGTATATGATATCGAATCCGAAACGGTTCCTCCCACAAATTCGACCATACTTGGTGCAGCTGCCATTGCGAAAGCGCCGATTCCTGCGGTTTCTGTGACGCAGCTGTCTCCCATATCTAACCCCGCATCCTCCGGTCCGAATCCTGGAAAATAGAGAGCCTCGACCCGTGGGGAAGGTGCGGTAAACCACGCATCACCAAGCGCACCCACTCGAATACCAAAATCAGTGCCATTCCTACACATTACAGTAACCACGCTTGAGTTCGGAATTCCTTCTGCAGCTTTGCACATGGACTTACATGCAGCCATTACTGCAGTTGAAATAAAACGGTCATCCACATTCATCCATGTCGCAACCTCGCTGAGCTCATCCGAGCTAAAATTGGTCTTGACCAGAAAAGGCATTATTTTAAGTGCAAAGAGGGCATTTTCAGCTGTGTTCTTGTTATGCCCGTCATCCCCCATATGCAATGACTGCGCGATAATATTTATCAAGTCAATACCACCACTTATTTTAAGTGCTTCAGCAATCACCGGTCCAAGGGTTTTCGCGTTCCATTCGAGTTTCCTCTGTACATTTTCATCATAAAACCCGTAACGGAGTGCTTTTACCGTTTCTTCTCTGATATTTGCATAAATGGTATTCCCATTGACCTTGTCTTCTACCACAAATACCGGCATGGACGCACTTGTAATACCTGCCATCGTCCCAATAGCATTGTGATGGTGGCAAGGCGAAAAAACGACCTCCCCGCTTTTTATCAAGCTCTCCGCCTCCTTGAAATCTTTGGCAAGCTTTTCATATACGACGGCACCCAGTATACCCCCCTTCATTGGACTGCAAACCCTGTCCCATGTAATTGGGGGACCTGCATGGAGAATAGTGTTTTTTGTCATGTTGGGAATTACATCTTCCGCCGGCCTCACATCCTTCAACACCGGTCGTGCACTGATCATCTTTTCAGCGGCTTTCTTGTTCGCTTCTTCTATGATACTCTTTTTTTCTGCCATATTTCTCCCCCTGAGCTATAAAGATTCTAATCTATCAAGTAAATCAAGAGCCTTGTCGTCCCCTCCCGCAGGAGGCTGCCAGTCTACATGAATGACTTCAACACTTTGTGCCTTTAAGCTCTCAACAAACGAATCAAGGCCGATGTTTACCGCCTTTATAGGCCGAGAGATTAAATCAAGGGCCTTTTTTTTCTCTGCCATTTTATTTTCCTCCATATAAGCGATCTTTAATCTTTCCCCTTGATACAATCAGCGCTGCCATTCTAGCTGCCTGAGCGTTGCTCGACATCACTACAACACCGTAATCGGTGAGCTTTTTCTCCTGTTCCTTCAAACTCTGTGGGTCTTCATCTGTTCCTATTACAGAGGCCACCACGCACAAATAGCCACCCTTTTCCTGTCGTATGGATTTTGCCTTTACAATGGTTTCTTTCAGTGCCCCGGCCATATCGAGGTGAGACCCATAGCCTAAAACAATATCAAGTAAAATTACTGCGGTTTTTGGGTCTTTTGCTTCCTGGATCAATCTTTGCTGCCGGACAAAAGGATCTATCATGGGATGTGCACGACCGACAGTAAACTCTTCATCACCCAGATCAATACATACATGCCCTTCACTTTTTGCCGTATCGTTCATTTTCAATTCCGGACGGGGCGGAATATTCGAGCTTACAGAAGAGAGATAATCGGCCAATACTAAAGTTGCTTCACTGCAAAGCGTTCCTCCCGAGAAAAGCCCCCTTACATATCTCTGTTCATCCTGCATCTTCTCCCATTCGGTTTCAGCTCTGTTGCTCACTTCTTCCGGGTTCCGGGTGAAAACAGTCCTGTATGGAACCACTTTGCCCTTTATCAACTCATATGCAGTAAATGCTGCATCTTCCAAGGTATCGACAATGACAGCGTTGGACCCGAGCGGCAATTGCTCACTCATACCTATAAAATTCACAACAACCGGTTTGCCCATTTGCTTGACGGCATCCGAAAGCGCCAGTACAGTCTTTTTTCCGGGTGGTTTGGATATTAGTATAACGACTTTGGTCTTCTCGTCTTCATTTAAAATTTGAAGTCCCTGCCTCGCGGTAATTCCCCCTATCTTGTCCGAAAGGTCCCTTCCACCGGTCCCGATCGCGTGAGAGATGCCAACTCCGGCGTTACTCAGTAGGGAAACCGCTTCCTGTATACCCGTACCTGCTGCAGCTACTATACCGACAGGGCCGTTTTTCACCACATTCGCGAATCCTAAAGCCACTCCATTAATGTGAGCTGTTCCGCACCCTGGGCCCATAACAAGCAGCCCCTGCGTTTCTGCATAATTTTTTAATTCGATCTCTTCCTCAATTGACACATTATCGCTGAACAGAAAAACATGAAGGCCTTTCTTCAAGGCCTTCATCGCTTCATGTTTGGCGTAGTTTCCCGGAACGGAAATGAGTGCCAGGTTGACATCGGGCAAATTTTGAATGGCCAATTCCAGGCTTTTGGGTGCGTAACCGGCAGTTTCCTGCACTTTGCTCTTGACCCTGTTCATTTCCTCTTCAATAAAATCCAGTACCGATTGAACCTGACTCTCTTCATTCAGAGATAGAGCCACAAGCATATCTTCCGGTTTCGCCTTTTCTCCTTCTTCTGTATAGAGACCCACTTCCTTCAAGATCTGTTTATTTAAGGGGGTGGCCATCACCACCGATACCTTTTCCACTCCTTGAAGGGCAGCGGTCGTGTTTGAAATACGCATAAGTTTGAGTGAATCAAGGTAACGGTTTTTCCAGACAACATTTTTGACGATCATTTTACCCCTCCTCCTATTTCGATTATGTCAGTATCGGTTCGCAATTTGATTTTTGACTATCAAATATGCCCCGCGTCTATTATGCAACACGCTTCAGTTTTGATCGGCCCAGCTCTTTGTTTTCAACCTCAATATAATATCGCCGGTAAGCGGCATCTTCTCTGCATCAAGCCGAAGGCTTGTAAGCGGGGGTTATGTCCGCCCAACTGGATTTGTTATACGGCGTGAAGTGACGTATAACAAATTCTGGTGCTTGCATCGGTGGAATTATCCGGACGCTCAGCGTACGTATAACTTCCGGTTATGACCCAATTCTCAGAACATTTTATGAGATAGCCGATTACAAGCCGCACACATGCCTATTATTTAAAAATAAAACTTTCCCATTTATATTATTACTTGAATAGACATTTAGATGTTTATAAAAGTCATTTTACAATAACTGGCGTGATCTGTCAAGAAAAAATCCATATATTTTTTAATTTTTTTATAATCATAAAATTCTATTAACAAATGTAAAAGGTCTCTAAATTTCAGGGGTGGTTGTGTAATATTGTTACGGGGCATACGTTTGACAAAATAAAAAGCAGGTAGATTTTAAATAATCATTTATATTTTTCATTTTGTATTGAAATGAAAATACCGGGATTTGTAAAATGTATATCTTTTCGGTGTACAGATATCTTTTTATATCTCTTGAGGTTCCTATTACATTGTAAAAATCGAAGCAGGCTCATACCCTCTGTTGTTTTACCGACAGAAAGATCTTGTTTTGGCAATGAATGAATATCGATTTTTTTTGATAGTAAAAGGGGTAAATAATTCTTCAATAAAATTAGGCATCGTTCATGAGCTTTAACTCTTAATGAAGCAAATGTATCGTTTTCCTTGATCGGTACGACGTCTGTCGCAATAATGGGTCCCGTATCTACATCAGCATCCATTACATGAAGAGTAGCAGCAGGATTTATACCGAAGTAGAGACTCCATTTTTCAGCGTGCATTCCTCGCATGTATGGAAGTAATCCTGGATGCATATTAAGGAATGTTGAGTTCGTATTATTAAATACATGTTTTTGTAAAACTTGTGCTGCTCCTGCAAGAACAAACTCAATATTATTACGATTAAGATAGGTAATCATTTTATCCGAATTATTTCCACAATAGATTATTTCTATCCCCAGCTTTTTGAGATTAAAATCATCAAGTTGCAATGTTTGCCATTCACTACTCCTTTTACCACAGGTATAGTAGTAGGGATAGTTCGCTCTTTTTAGCGATTCTTCCCTGCCGGGGTTTTCAATAATACCAATTTTTTCAAAATTATCAAGTATATCTATTTTAATTCTATATATAAGTCTTTTGATTCCCTTTGTCTTTAATATTTTAATATAAGTTTTTAATCTTCTTTTTACATATGGCTGATGGGGTTCTATTAAAACAGCTTTTGGGGCCATTCCCATTTCAAAAAGCAGATTCAGCTGCTGAATAAAATACGGCCATCTTTTGTCACACGCTATTAAAACAAGATTATTTTGGATTTTTATTTTTTTATCCATTTTTGTATTTATATTCCGCTCACTTGTATTTTCTAAAAACCGGCGCCTGCATGCTAAATTTACGAATCCCGGCCTTTACCGGTTTTTTCATCAACAGAAATCACATATTCAATAAAAGAGAGAGTTCGACCACATAAAGTACTTTGATATAAACACATTGCGCGGCCAATTCTCTGCTCTAACTAGGGGGATCCCGAGAAAATATAGAATGAAGAAGAAAAAATGCACTATTAAAGTTAAAATAAATTTCAAAGCTGCACTTAATACTTTGTTGTATGTAAAAACGACTATTTAGCCAGCGATTTTTTAAAAATCTTATTTAAATAATTCTTTTGCCTTATCTATGGATATTTCCTTTTTTGACATTAAAAGTTTATATATTTTTTTAGCTTCTTCCTCCATACTTTTATACGCTATGGATAAGCATCTACCGAATTCTTCAGAAGACTGTTGCTTGACATTGCGAGGTCTTGATAAATTGACAGTTATCTTTTCTTTAATCCTTCCAGGTAATGCGGATAATAGATATACAGTATCCCCCAGATAAATGGCTTCTTCCAATTGATCAGTTATTAAAAACATTGTGGTTTTAGTTTCATCAAACACTTTCATAAAATGTTCCTGCATCATTCCTCGTGTCATTGCATCTAAACCTCTGAAAGGGGCATCCAGTAACAGTATTTTCGGCTCATTAATAAGAGCTCTTATTAGCTCTGCCCTTCGCTGCATACCTCCTGAAAGATGACCCGGATACTTATTTTCAAACCCCTGCAACCCACTTAGTGTGATTAGTTCTTTTGCCTTTTCAGCGGCCTGTTTAAGATCTTTTCCCTGATGTCTTGGCCCAAAAAGGGTATTTTCCCATAAAGTCTTCCAGGGAAACAACCCCGATTCCTGAAATACAACCAGTCTTTCTATACTCGGTTTGGTAACCGGTGCTCCATTGAATAAACATTTACCTTTATCAGGCATTTGGTATCCAGCCATAATAGACATAATTGTTGTTTTACCACATCCTGTAGGCCCACAAATACAAGTCAAAGAGCCACTGGCAACTTCTAACGATACTCCATCCAATACTTTTTTTGTTTCAATATCCTTGTGCACATCAATTAATACCATTTCACCCTTTTTTTGTATTTTTGTATTTTCTTTTGGATATATTTCGCCCATACTTTTACCTCTTTAATAATTCAAAGTTTGGATAATTAGATCTCAATTTCTGTATACCGAAAACCAATTCGCTTTTTGTAAATTATCGACATCCCCGATTTCATGCGGATGAACAACGACCCTGCATTTCGGAAAAAAGAGAAATGCCAAAAAATGTTGGTAAAATGATTCGTCCATGCTTCCCATTGAATATTATCCCGTTTTTATTCCTCAGAGCAGACATCGGTGGAATTTGATCATTGAACATTTTATCAACACCGTGAAGAAGGCCCTTATTAAACCGAATGTATGATTTATTATAATGTAATAATGTCCGAGATATGGTGTATAATTTCTATTAATAAATTCTTCCAGCCCTTTAAAATGTGGTTTGCAATGTGGTGCCATCCGTAATAATTAAGCCATCTCCCTTTCGCCTCTTTCAAACGATTTGACCGCTTCCTCATGAACAGCTTCTACTACCTCTTTTTTCATATCCAAAAAAGGTTTAGAGCTTTTTACTTCATCGTAACGCGGCCTTGGAATATCTACCTCAATCCACTTCTTGAATCTACCCGGTCTAGTCGTCATTATGCCAACATTATCACCTAAATATATTGCTTCATCCAGATCATGAGTAATAAACATTATGGATTTACCCACAACTTCATACATGTCCAGAAGAAACCTGTGCATAATCGATTTTGTCAGGGCATCCAAAGCTCTGAAAGGTTCATCCAGCAGAAGAATTTTAGGCTCATTTATCAATGCACGCAGTATTTCAACTCTCCGCAACATTCCGGAGGAAATCTTTACAGGGTATTCATTTTCAAAACCTTTCAGCCCCGCAATCTCAATCAAGCTTATTGCTTTTTCTATTGCCTCTTCTTTCTTCATAAGTCCACTGGCTAGCGGTCCAAAAATTATATTATCCAAAACAGTTTCCCACGGAAACAATGCACCTTGCTGAAATACCACTACCCGATCAGGACCAGGCAACAGCTTTTTATTAGGTGCAGCTAAAAGCGAGTCATCCATATATATCTTGCCTTTTGTAACTGTATCAAACCCGGCGACCATGTTAAGCATGGTAGTTTTACCGCACCCAGAAGGTCCGACTATTGCCAAAAATGCGCCTGGTTTAATCTCAAAACTACAATTTTCCACAGCAAGAACATTGACGCCTTCCGGATCGTAAATCTTGGTAACCTCTTCTATTCTTATGTGTCCCTGCTTTGCAGTTGTTTCTCTTCTCTTGGCCATTTTTTCCCTTTTAGATTTATGGTTTTATCTATCAACATTCCGGTATACTATACGGACGCTTCATATCGGGATAATGCCGGAATATTGATTAAAATGACTTAAAAATATATGTCTGTTGGTGAATGGACATTTATTTATCTTTGTCTCTGCCATGGAAAAAGCTTATTAATAAAACTCGCAAATCCTCTATCAAATCCGGCTCCTAGTATTCCTAACCATATAATTGCAGAAATCATCTGATCAATTCTGAATATCTGATGTGAATATTCAACTCTAAAACCCAGACCCTTTGATGCTCCAGCCATTTCTGCCGCTACCAAATTTAAAAAAGCGAGGGCGATCCCGACTCGCATACCGGCAACAATTATCGGAAGTGCTGAAGGCAGTACCACCTTTCTCATAATTGTTTTGTAATCAGCTCCTAAACATTGCGCCGCCCTGATATAATTTATATCCACAGAGCTTACTCCAATGTAGGCATTAATCCATGTTGGGAAATATACGCCCCATGTTACGAGGATTATCTTTGGAGTTTCCCCCAGCCCAAACCATGCAATTACCAATGGAACGAGCGCAACAGAAGGAATGGCTCGAAGGACCTGCATCAGTGGAGTAACTGTTACATCGAAAATTTTCGTTCTTCCTGTAAGAACTCCAATTACAATACCCAAAGCAGAACCTATCACAAATCCTGCAATAGCACGAAACGAGCTCCAAAAAATATCTACAATGAGCGCACCTGTTTTTAACAATTGAAACATGCCCACGAATACTTCAGACATGGGAGGGAAAAGCTCCGGGCTAAATAATCTCAATCTGGCAAACCCTTCCCAGAGAAGCAAAAAGCCTAAAACCGGTAATACAAATTTAGTAAATTTCCACAATCTTTCCATTATTCTTTCTCATTTTTCATTATTGTTTTTAATGTGCTTACCAATTCCTTCTTCACTCTGTATCAAACACCAAATACAGATACCGTATTCATCTCAACATTATGCTAATATTCGTTTCTTTACGAATAATTACCGAGCATGCTAAATAACAGCAACTAACGATTTACACCATTAAGAATGTTTTTATTCACCTGCTGATATCACGAAAAACGAGATTAACATATATATGAAACACAGCATGGCATCCACCTGTAACTTTTTGTTTTAGTTGAACTATAACGGTACCCCGATGTTGTATTTTATCTTTGTTTTCGCCATGGGAACAGCTTGCTTACCAGACCTACAAATGCTCTGTCAGCTCCAGCTCCTAGTATTCCCAACCATATAATTGCTACGACCATCATATCAAGTCGAAATACCAAATGTGCAAATTGTTCTCTAAAACCAAGCCCCACCCTTGCACCAGCCATTTCTGCTGCTACTAAATTCAAGAATGCCATTGCCACCCCGACTCGCATACCAGCAACTATAAATGGAAGAGCTGAAGGTATTACAACATCTTTCAATATAGCCCGGTCATCAGCCCCCAGGCTTTTTGCCGCCCAAATATACGTTTGCTCTACAGTGCTGACACCTATATATGTATTAACCCAAACACGGAAAAATACAGCCCATGTAACAAGAAATATTTTTGACATTTCCCCTAATCCGAACCATACAATTGCTAATGGTACAAGGGCAAGTGGTGGAATGGATCTAAACACCTGCATCAGGGGAGTAATTGACACGTCGAACGCATTGAACCTGCCGGTAAGGACTCCAACTACAATTCCCAGTGCAGAACCGGCTGCAAATCCTATTATAGCACGCATTGTGCTCCACAAGATATCGTTAAGCAGTGCACCGGTCTTGAATAAATTAAACATGGTAATAAATACTGTGCTCATACGAGGGAAAAGCTCATTATTCACAAATGGCAACCTGGCGATTTCCTCCCAGACAAGCATAGCAACAATCACCGGTAAAACAAATTTGATAAATCCCCACACCCTTTTCATTATATCTTCCTAGTTTTTCCGAAATTCCTAATGTGTTAGTAAATCAGCCCTCCCGCTAATATTACCGTTCTGAAGGGTTGATTCCAAGAAAATTATTGGGATATCGAAAAGCCGTAAGCACCTGTTGATACTTATAGCGTCAACAAGAGTTTATATTTGTTAAATATATAACAAACAAATTTTCGACGATATCTATGGATGATATTAAACACCCATAGATATCATCTTTATAACAAGCTACATATTTACTCTCTCCGGTGCAACTTCTTCCATAGGCTTTGTAAAAAACATTTTTCTAAAATCGGGTAATGTTGCACCCTTTGGTGCTATTCCTGATTCAATGGCCCATTTACCTTCAGCGTTGAACAGGTCTACATAAACCTTTTCAAAAGCAATCTTCCAATCAAAATATTTCCATATTTTGCCCAACAGCTCAGTATCCATATTAACCTTTGGAGCGACAATCTTAATCGACTCTTCCGGATTATCATTAATGAATTTTTCCGCCTTTATTAAAGCCCTGAGAACCGCTTTTATTGCTTCCTGGTTATTCTTTGCATAATCCTCTAAAGAAGCAAGGCAAAACATCTCTCTATACACATCGCTGGTAAACCAAATCTCGGCTTTATCTCCGAGTGCTGATTTTGCATTCGTGATATGAGGTTCCCATGTAAAAATTGCTTTAACGGCGCCTTTTTGGATTGCACTCACCATATCAGCAGGACTTAAATTAATAATGGTTAATTGGTCTCTCTTTATATTATTTGCTTCAAGCCATTTAACCATCATAAATTCCGCATTTGTGCCGATTGAAGTGGCAATCTTCTGCCCGATCAGATCGGACGGTTTAGAAATTCCCAAGTCTTTTCTTACCAGGATCTTAGCATTCTTGTCCGATTGTTCTAACCCGGTTATAATCACAAGGGGTTGTTTCTTAATGCCTGCCAACATGGGAGGTGTTTCCGCCATTGTTGCCATATCAACCCTTTCTCCTAATACCGAATCAAGTGCCACGCGACCACTGGGAACAGATGAAAATTCAACCTGCAGTCCTTCTTCTTCAAAATAACCTTTTGCCGCTGCAACATAAACTGGTGCAAATGGGGGCTGCATTGCTTCCATCAAGGTTACCTTAATTGCCCCCTTTCCAGCTTTTTCACTTCCGGAAAAACCCATTTGCGTACTAAAAAATCCAAATACAAGCACCAATGAAAATGCTGCAGATAGAAACCTAACCAATTTCGTCAACTTCATGTTTCCGCCTCCTTACATTTAATTAAGTTTTGACACCTTCCACGACATACACGAATTTTGCCAACCTGTGTTAAAGTTGACTAAACATCTAAATGTACATAAAAGTTATTCTACATTAATTCATATATCCTGTCAAGTAAATATTTATTAAATTTTCAAATTTTTTTAAAACGGCTGTACGTTTTGATTTCGAAATCAGATTATTTTCATAATATCAATATATTGGGACGTTGATTGACTGTTATTGATGAGTTTGCAATCCTGTCTCTTTATCCCAACCCCAAAGCTCATAAAATTCATTGAGCATTTCATTATATTTAACTTCATCAACTTTGAATCCTTTATAGGGACCAGATTTTACCTCTTCGTCTCTAAATCTTTTCGGAGGAAGATCATTTTCACGCGACAGGTTTGTATGCATTGCATTAAAAACTTTTTCAAGATTTCGCCCCAGCACTGCGTAATGATTCATAATTTCTTCTTCTGTCAAATTAATTCCCATTCCCGTATTTACAAGACCAACATAATTTGAAGGCACAAGAAAATGTGCTCCTGAGAAAGTTCCCACATAACTGCAAATTCCAAGATTGTCTTCCAATTCTTTTGTTTTACCCAACCATACAACAGCTTTTGCTTGATTATTATAATCTGTTACACTGAAATCGACTTCTTTTGGCCCAGCAAACTCCGGTCCCCTTGTTGCTCCTCGTAAATGCCTTCCTGCAACCGGTGATGTTGAAATACCTAATCCCCAACCCTTAGGTATACGAAAAGATTCAACTGAAGGTTGTCCTTTGACATGAATAAGATAATATTCCGAACCATGTCCGATTTTTTTTGCAGCTTCCAGCATACCATCGGCCAGTAGATCTCCAATTCCTTCTCTATAAGCTAGCATTTTGGTTAATTCGATTAGTGAATCACCGTTCCCCCATGTTAATGCTAATCCGTTTGTATCCTTTTTCGATATAAACCCTTTCTCATAACATTCAAAAAGCCAACTCAATCCAGCAGTTGTATAATCTGTATCTAGACCCAACTCATTCGCAGTAAGCCAATATGCAACCATTGAAGCTGGATCACAAATATCAAATCGACATGCGGCCATTATTGTATTAACCCAAAAACCTTCTCCTTTCATACCTTTGTATTTACCTTTGGAAATTTCCATATATGGCATACATCCAGCAGGGCATGAAAAACAAGCTTTTACTCCTTTTCTCATACTGGGAACACCTGTATCAACATTCATCAATTTAATCCTTTTTTCTCTCTCCCAAAAATCGTCTTGACCATTTCTCTTGACCATAACTGTATACCACGCTTCAAAATCTGGATCAATCGCGCGATTAAATAAGGATTTACGCATTGACATTACTTTCTTTTTATTAGCCTCACATTGTTTATAACATTTTTCTATTTCTTTCATGAATTTTTCCGGGTAACAGACCTGAACTTTGCCATGACCTCGTACTACAATAGCTTTAAGCTTCTTATCTCCCATTACACATCCTACACCTGATCCACCGGCAGCTTTTGCTGTATCTATCATTATTGCCGATCCTCTAACACAATTTTCCCCCGCTGGGCCAATTGTGGCAATCTCTATATTTTCATCGCCTATTTCCATTCGTAGGATATTTTCCGTTTCAAATGTAGTTTTTCCCCAAATAGATTGTGCATCTCTAATCAGAACCTGGCCATCATTAATAAATAAATACACTGGCTTCTCTGCTTTGCCAGTAATAATTATGTTGTCATAACCTGCATATTTTAACTCAGGCCCCCAAAATCCACCAACATTGGCTGAACCCTTTCCCCCACTAAAAACATTAATTGTTGAAATATCAACTCTACAGGCCCCGGGCGCTATTGTACCTACCAAAGACCCGACTCCAAAACAAAGTAAATTATCAGGATCATACCATTTTGTTTTTATGGATATTTCATTAACCATTATTAGAGAGTTTATTCCCCTCCCACCCAATATTGTTTTAGCATACTTATACGTATCTTCATTCCATATTTCTTCAGTAGTTAAATTTACCCGCAGAATTTTACCTGCTAAACAGCCTTTAATACTTTTGATTGGCATCATTCTTTCTTCTCTTTCTTATTTTCTACATGGTTCTTACGACATCTTATTGCACCATAGGGACAGTATTTTTCGCATAGAGGTTCTCCCTCACCAATACAACCATCACATGTTTTATAATCAATACTCCATTTCACTGTATTATTTTGTGGATTTCGATATACATAGATACTGCTATGATCCGGCCAAAAACATTTTGTATGATGAAAAGAGCACATTAGTTGACAAGTCTTACACCCATAGCATAAATAAGGATTTCTTAATATTTCTATATTCTTCTTCATTAAGGGTCCAATTATGAATCGAATAAAAGTAAAAGGGATATAAAAACAATTTCTTTTAACCTGGAGACCAGCTAAACCACCTTCCAGCGAGAAGGTGAAAATGAAGATGGAATACTGAATGACCTGCATCCGGCCCGGAGTTAACAACAATACGGCAACCGGATTCAAGGTTTTGTTCCTTTACGATTTTCTTCGCTATCATATATACCTTTGCTATAAGGCCGGCATCCACCTGTGTGAGTTCTCCTATGCTGGTAATATGCTTTCTCGGAATCAAGACGATGTGAACAGGCGTATACGATGAACCGCAGAAAGTAAAAACATGCTCATACCCATATTATAGTATAATTGGCTTGATAATAGAGAAAATTAATTCTAATACCAGAATCAAGAGCAATATTTTATAAATCTTCTTTGCATGGGGGATTATAAATAGAACACTCACAAGGGGTGCCAGTGAGAGAAAAAAGATTCCTATCATACTTAAAGAGTCCATCTTGCCAAGATGAGATAAAAACCAGGAATAATTATTGACTTCATTTCCCTTGATGTCATGCCAGAATTTGTACGCAGGTTTCCCCCAATGCTTCACCACGGAGTTGATATCCATGTAAGGATTCAAACCAAAAAGATAGAGCAGTCCGAACAGTATCATAATCAAAAGACCGACCAGTGTACAAATTCTGATCACTGTCGAAAATGTTGCGCCCATTGAATCGACAGGCTCCTCGTGTTTCATGAACAGTTATCCTTATTACTTATGGTTTTATTCATTGAAATTCTGGTCTAGCGAAGCGATATCTTTTTCTTTTGTACCAGAATTTACAAAAGACAATGGTTTTTACTTTTCCATGGCCTTTTAAGCATTGGGAAATTAAGATAAAAACCATTAGGCACGTGTTGGTTTGAACCTTTTAGGATTGAAAGTTCACTTGCCTATAGTATACGCAATCCAAGAATGCCTTTTACAATATCTAAAACAGCTGCAAGCAACATAATAAACATAACCAGGTATTTAATGATCAGAGGTTTTGCAGCGGCTGCCAATTTTGCCCCTAGCCGCGATCCAATACTCATTCCCATGATCGATGGAATACAAATAAGCGGAAGTATTGCTCCTTTAGCAAGGTATACCCAGGATGCAGACGATGTATTCACGGTAATTATCGCCATGCTTGTGGCAACAGCCACTTTGATGGGAGCTCCCATAACAAGATTGAGCACAGGGACACTTGCCCATCCAGCACCCAGACCGAACATACCGGCGATGAATCCCACACAGCTGAACATTAAAAGACCTAACGGTAAATGAGTAGTTGCATATGCATAAATCTCTTTACGGGAAGGCTCGTACCACCTCCCATCGAGCTCAAGTCTTTGTGATAAGGTGTCTATCTTTTTTATCTGTGGAAACTCAATTTGTTTCGATGCGAGCATAAAAACAAAGATAACAAGAAGAATTCCCCCTAGTGCTATGATTATATAAGATTCACCAGTGGGAAAAGTATTGGTAACCCAGAGCCCCGCTATGCTCCCGATTATGGCGGTTATATTTGATACGACAACAGCAGGGATCATTATTTTTAAGTTTGACAGACCTTTTCGGACCAGGTAAGGTGTCGATGAAAGGGAGCTTGTTAAAGCCATAATTAATCCGGCTCCCCTCACAAAATCGATACTGAATGGGAAAAAAGCAGCGGCGAGTGGAACAAAAAGCACCCCACCCCCGACACCACCAATCGGTGCCAGTATCCCAATTACAAAAGTAAATACAAACAATACTACAACCCATTGTACGACAGATAATTCCATAGTACCGAACCCGTATATATCCAAATTTTAAAGAGAGGAGGCCTGTGCTATTATTATCGAACTCCCGATAGAAAATCTTCTACAACTTCCAGACTTTTCTTCTCTATGACCAGCTTAAACATTTTATTCTTTACATCCGGCGGAAGAAGCTCGATACTTTGAGTGGTTGCGGAATCAAACTTTGCCATAGGATAAATTTTTAATAGATCGTCCTTTTGATCTTCAGTACACTGTAACTTCAGCACTTTCATACCTGCCAGCACATCTTCAGCTATGCCGGCAAGACCGGCAGCCTCCAGCTGTTTGTATCTTTCTTCATTAATCCAGATATTTATCGGATATTTTCCTCCCATGACAGCGCCCCTTCTATATTCCTGTTAAATAATGAAAATAACTCCCGTCTGTTAACTTAGATGCTATACTGATAGGGGAAGGCTTTTAAGCCTTCCCCCGCTTATTCAGTAAAACCTTGCTTGCACGAGTTTCAATACACAATAATTCAACTCCATACGACTTTCTACATATATCCAAGTTTCCGTAATCTTTCCATCGTCTTTTCTTTGTCCTGGCGCCTTCCCGCTCTCTCTTCGGTATTTTCCAGATCCTGTTCCCATGCAGGAATATCAGTGGTTTTTATACTGGTTGTTTTTGCACCCAGAGATCTGTACCCCTGTTTGTACAGAGGACAATAAGGAATATTGAAATGCAGGGTGGTGTCCCAAATATCCCTTTCTGTAAAATGAAGAATCGGTCGAACCCTCGTGTGTGCAGGTTGCAGTTCACCGGCTGGAACATCTTCGAAGTACGGGTCATTTTTCCTGGCAGGCTGTTCATCCCATCTTAAACCCTGAAAAACAGCTTTCACGTTATTTTCTTCAATATACGAGTTAAACACAACCGTCTTCATAAGATGGTTGCCGACATATGATTCAGCTTCAAAGGGAAACCTTTCCAGGTCAAAACCAATACGCTTTATCTCTGCCCGGTTTCTTTCATTTAAATCCTTTACATTCACATCTGCATTCAATTTGTGCCCGGCAGCCTTGAGAACATCATCATTTCTCCCCCAATCGAGTTCAATGTTCCACTCCTTGCTCAACCTGTGGAGTATTTCGTCGATTTCTTCGAAGGCATCACCTTCATCAATGGTGAATGCTTTCGGTATCTTGATATTGTTTTCCTTACAGAAATCCTTGCATATCCATGTTGTCAGGGAGCTGTCTTTCCCGCCGGACCAGATAAGCCGCGTATCTTCCGGTTTGAACCTGTCAAAAGCCTGTTCAAATATTTCTTTTGATTTTTTAATTTTTTCCTTGAGTTCTTCTTCTCTCATTTTGTCAATCATTTATTCTCCTCCATATCCTTTAATAAGATTCTTTTCAAATAGCACCACATCACTTTATGCCTGCAATTGCGCCCTGCAGCTTTTCTTTCATCCCTTTCGCTTCCAGGGAAGTATCGATTATATTGTCTAATTCTTCAGGATCCGAACCAAGATCATAGAGTTCCCATTTATCGCCCGCTTCACTGTATATGATCTTTAGGTTTTTCTCCTGATAATAATATACAGGTTTGTCAGTTTCCTTTTCATGTGCGCTTTTTTTCCCGATTGCTTCACCAAAACACCCTTTTTCAGGATACCCTGCATATGGAAGAGCCGAAATACCTCTAAAATTATCAACAGGATCGAGGCCAAAAAGGTGTACTATGGTGGGAGGGATGTCAATATTACTCATCAATGTGTCACATTTCTCACCCTTATCTCTTGTATAGTCATAGATCAGGAAGGGTACATTTATAAGCTCCGAATACATCTTGCCGTCGTGAGAGAGACCGCCATGTTCGCCAAACTCGTCGCCATGATCGGCAGTCATAATAACTACAGTATTCTGCAAAAGATCATGCTTTTTCAATATTTCAAAGAACTCCTCAACATACCCATCTACTTCCCTGACGTGAGCCCTGTAGAGTTTTTTGAGAAGTTCCACTTTTCCCTTATCAGAAACATCTCTCTTCAATAGGGGGTCTTTAAATAAAGCGAACATCTCCGCCTGGCTCAGGGTGATAGAAGGATCGATCATGTCAACATATTTCTTTTCAGGAACGTAGGGTTCATGCACATCCATGTAGTGAGCCCACAAAAAATAGCGATTATACTCCTTATCTTTTATGTATGTCGATAACCAGTTATCAACATTCTGGTTGATTACATCACCTTTGACATAGGGCACCTCATCCGTTACGTCCTCTTCCATTGAATCGTAAAAAATATCCCAGCCGCGATTCCAGCCAAAGTAGCCGCTCAAATATGGATTGGAATGGAACGCCGCAGTTGTGATTCCGGCTTTGTTGAGGACCTCGGAGATCAAGGTTCTTTTCATCGAGAGCATCTTTTGTTTTCCGTACTCGAGGTAGTACGAAGAGGTCAATATTCCCGGAAAGGAAGCCTGCGTATACGGCCCAATAGCCTGCAGGTTCGTAAACCTGATGCATTTATCCTGAATAGAATCGATAAACGGCGTATCTTCCAAGCTTCCATAACATCCAAGCGCATCTTTCCTCAATGTGTCTATTGTAAACAGAATAATATTTTTCATCTTTCATCTCTTCCTTAAATTAACAATAATAAGTTATGGTTTTATAAATTAAAATACCGGTTCATCCGACATTCGGTCGACTGAATGAAACTCATCATGCAGCATGCGTCTTAACAACGTGCACAACTCGGCGAACACCATATTTTATACCAGCATCCGCGCTGACCAACGTTTGCTCGGTCTTACCGAACTACTTTCTTACAGTCCATTGAGTGTAAAAACAGGCTGCCGGTCTGCCAGATACTTCTCCGTACAAAAAGGTGATCCAAAACCATACATATCCGCGCATTCCATTACCTTGTCATACACTTCCGGTCTGAAGATAAGCCTGGTTGGCTTCACTTTATCCTTTAACATACTCCTGATCAGTGTGCCGCTGAAGTTTTGCCGCTGTTCAATATGTCCGCAGAGACCGGAGTAGGTTACTTCTCCGCATACCGGACAGTACCACCACTCCAGCACCCGTACCGGTTTGATATTTAATTTATTTTCAGGAATTTGATCGAATATTCTGTGGGCGTCATAAGGGTCGTAGTAACTCCCCACACCTGCATGATCCCTGCCGAACATCTGGTGGGTACATCCAAGATTCGTTCTCAATATTGCGTGAAATATCGCTTCTTTCGGCCCTGCGTACCGCATATCCCACAGAGCAAAAGAAACCATATGCACATCCTTTTTAAAATATCCGTGCTCATTAAGCTGCTCATGGCACAGAACTATAGCTTCATCAATATAGTCTCCCGTTCGCTTTGGTCCGATTATACAGTTTACCAGTATTCCTGTTTCAAGCTTTTCCACCGGCAGCTCTCCGTTTGCTGAAAACCATGCGCCCTTCATCAGCCATTCATGCCCGCTATGGGGAACATTTCTTGTCTGGTGGGCTACTATCCTTTTCCAGCCCTTTTCTGCAAATATTTTCCGAAGTTTTCTGGGTGTATACCAGAATAGGTCGAAGGGCGATTGAAATTTCGGGTGACTGACCAAAGTAACCTTTCCCCCCAGAAAGGTATTTTCCAGCCCGATCATCATCCGTACGCCAGGATGTTTTTCATCGGTTGTGCCCAGCACAGCCTCAGCTATTTTCATCTTATCGTAACGGAATACTTCGTCTACCTCGAGAGTTGCCAAAGGGTTGCCGGAATAGGTGAGAAGGATAGTGTCGCCTTCCTGTATACCTTTTTTATGAACTTCCTCTTCGTTTATATCAAGAATAATCGGAATAGGCCATAACGTGCCGTCTGACAGCATCATTTTATTGCATATCGATTCAACATCCTTACGCCCCACGAAGCCTTCTAAAGGGGTAAAAAACCCGTACGCAATATCAATACACTCTCGTGCAACTCTTCCGCTTACCTCTATCCGTTTCAAGCCATTGATTTTTCTCTTTGCTTCGGATTGCTGCATTACCCTTTCAATAATTTCTTTATCACCATGGCCTTTGAATAACATCCTTTACCCCTTCTTAAATATGTGTTATGACCATTTAATGGTGCTCGTTTCCTGCCATAAATTCATCGTTCTTAGTCTTGTGATACAGAGTTGTTCCCTTCTTAATGGATATAGAAGGGAACAACTCATCCATCAGCTGCCGGAGCCTACGCCCCTGTGAAAAAAAGCACAGAAGTCATTCAGTTACATAACCCAATCTCCGCAGGCGTTCCTCAATTGCTTTTTTCTCATCTTCCGGCATCTCGGCACGGATAATACCTTTGGGCTCAGCCCGTAGATTATCGTTAAGCTCTTCACGAAGCTCCCTCAGCCATTTTGGTGCATGGTGTATCAACCTCTCCATTAAATTTATCTGCTCCCTGGGGTCTTTCTGGAGATCGAAAAATTCCTCGAACATTGAAGAGTGATATCGAATATATTTCCAGTTTTCCTCTCTGAGGCACTGTCGCGCCCCCATGCCGTATTGGGCCCATACAGTTTCGGCATAGGCTCTTTTTCCGTGGCCTCTTTCATTTTTCAGACTTTCAACCAGGCTCACTCCATCCATAGCGGGATTTATATCTTCTTTCGGAAAACCTACAAGGTCGAGAACCGTCGGGGTAATATCTATCGACCTCACCTGGCCGTCGAGCACCTTGCCGATTGCATTCGCCGGAAGATTTGGTGCTTTTATGATAAACGGTACCCTGAGATCTACATCGTACAGGCTGGAATGTGTATTGGCTAAATCGCCTACATCGACAGGATCATAAATATAATCGCCTAGAGGCCAGCATTCCTGTCTCAAGGTTGTTCCGTGATCTGATGTGACAATGATCAACGCGTTATCGTATAAACCGTATGTCTTTAATGCTTCAATAACACTTCCGATTACTTCTTCATCCGCAAGCTTAATCTTTGCATCATAGTAGGCATTTTCAGGCATTACCCCTTCTTTTATCCTTCCTGACTCTACAAGATAATGCTCTGAACCGGTGTGAGTTTCATAAAATTGGTTGTACAGGTAGAATTTTTTATCTTTGTTTTTTTTGATATATTCAAGATTATCGTCAACATACCGTTTCCCAACAGGTTTTGCCCGAAAACGGTCGTCTACGTTGACTCCCAGCTCTCTCCAATGTTCAACGCCGTCACCCCATGTATCGGGTGCATTCGGATCGGTTGGTTCAATAAAAGTATCGAAGCCGACATTCATGCCTATTCCCGACCCCGCAACACTCTGGCTCATACAACCCTGTGTAACGAAGCCTGCTTTTTTTAAATATTCCTGAAGCCTGGGGACAGTCATAACATGGAATGGGTCACGAACACCTGTATGAGGACCGATCATTCCGGAATGAATAACCGGTGTTGCAGCCCCAGTATAAGAGCTCCCTGCTATGAGCTGTTTAAAAGCGGTTCCGTCTTTTGCGATACTTTCGATATTCTTCTGTTTTCTGTGATATCCGTACACGGATATGTGGTCGTATCTCACTTCGTCCAATTGCATCAAATAAATACATCTTACTTCACCTTGTTTTGCCATTTTTTTCTCCTTCGAGTTTTATTTTTTAAAGACCTAAAGTAATATAGACGAGCTTTTTCTAATCTTCCCAGATTAACCTTGTCGTCTGATGAAACAGAGGAACACCAATCAACGATTGTACCGCTTCAACGAATTCTCTTGTATCATTTTGCACGCAACTTAAAAAAAGCTGCGAGTTGATGCCCGGCCGACCTGGTGGCGCACCCGGCTTTTTAGCATTGATAGTAAGTACGGTTTCTAGGTTGCCTTTTGGTGCTCTTACTCTGTTTCCCGGACTACATACCCTTGATTTGGAGCACCTTGTTGATTATACTAACCTTCGCTGCTCAGCAGCCTCCCCCGCTTTTTAAGCACATATGCGAGAATTTAGTTCAAAATATAGATATATATAATTTAATATGTCTATACAAGTTAATAATAAATCAATTAAACATATCTCAACTATGAAGTCAAGCATTATTTTGAATAGTTATGTCTTTTTTATAGAGCGTCGCAGAACCGGGGATGTTTAAACATCACAATATGTAAATAGAGTGACTACAGGTACTATTCTTTATTGGAACTCGATCATTGCCGGTAAAAAATGTTTTTTCACATAACCAATATACTGTTCATGATGTGCCACTTTTCAAAACGGAAATATCAATAAAAAACAATCTTGAAGTGTGTTGCATTTTTCTCTAATATGCTATATTATTTATGTAATACACTTCGTATAGATGTTAAGATTTTTAATCAAGTTTCGTAATCTTACCAGGGGTAAAAGTTGCATATACATAAAGGAAGAATATAATAAATATTATGAATATGATGATACAATTGGTTAATAAAAATATGGGCTAATAAAAATAAATGAATAATTCTACAGATATGTTATTAGACGAAAATTCCATCATTCCACTTTACCACCAGCTTGCTGAGGAAGTAAAAAACAATATCGACAGCGGGGTATGGGGTCCCCATTCTATTATTCCTTCTGAATCAGAGCTGTGTAAAAAGTATAGTGTAAGCCGCGGCACGGTCAGACAGGCACTATCCCAATTGGTACAACAGGGTTTTTTGAATAGAAAACAGGGTAAGGGAACTTTCGTTTCCGAACCGAAAACGACTGAACGCTTAAACATATTTCACAGTACCGACCAGGATATCACCGGAAAAGGGTTAAAGCCTTTTTCAAAAATCCTGCAGAATGAGATAATCGAACCAAACCCCAGTATTACAAATATACTGAGGCTGAAAATAGGTGAAAAAGTATATAAAATAATCGGCGTGAAAATATATGAAAGTATACCCATGACACTGGAAACGACCTATTTAACAGAGAGATTTTTTCCGGATTTAAACAAAATTGAAAAAAATAAGTTGGAAAGGATTCCACTCTATGACATTATGAGTGAAATGTACCATTTGAAAATAACAGGGCTTGAAGAGACCTTCGAACCTACCCGGGTCGACGAGTTTGAAGCATTAAGACTTAAGGTGCCGATAAATACAACCACCCTTATTATAAATCGAACAACCTATACAAACGAAAATGTTCCCTTTGAATATCGAAAAATACTGGTCAGCAGCGTGAATTGCAAGTACCTGGTGAAATTTAACGCTGAGCATGGAACTATGGATCTGCAAATTTGACAGTTTTGTAAATATCGATATATTCAGCTCATGAAATGAAAAAATCGAGGAAATTCTTTGCAACGTCCGTCAGGGCGCCTTCATTTTTCGATACCGCGTAGTAGTTTCGCGATGCATCGAAATTCTTTATCTTAATGACCTTCAAATCTTCCCTGTTATCAATGTTTTGAAACATAATTGATGGAATAAACGCGCCGCCAATTCCGGCCCGCACAACATTCAGCGACGCCTCGGGAAGCCCAATCTCTGAAATGATGTTTAAATCAGAAAAAGAAATATTGTAGTTTTTCAGCCGGTTCTCTAAAAACTTTCGGACTCCAGCCTCTTTCTGGTTGAGAACAAGGGGTATCTTTTTCAACCCGGCCAGAGTAAGGGTAGCCGGAACGTCGAAATCCTTCTGCACCACAAGCAGCAGCTCATCCCCGAGAAAGCTTCTATACTCCAATCTATCTTCCAATTTAGCTCCCACAAATCCGATGTCGATTATGCCGTTTTCAACCATGTCGATTATATTTTCCGTGTCGTTCAGCTCATAAATGATGTAGGAGTTCGGGTATTTGATTTTAAATTCTGCTATCTTCTGGTGAAGAATATTTGACACCGGGATGTGACTCGACCCGATCCGTAAAATACTTGCATCATCGGTATCCATCACCTTGAGTTCTTTTTCGACGTTGTCCATCATTTTGAGCACATTCTGGGCAAATTTTTGAAAGAGCTTCCCCTTTGCCGTCAATTCAATGCGCTTTCGTTTCCTTCTAAAAAGTAGTGTGCCCACTTCCCGTTCCAACCTCGATATCTGCTGGGTTACTGCCGGCTGCGTAAGAGCTTCAAGCTCGGCGGCCTTCGAAAAACCCTTCAAATCGGCAACCAGTAAAAATAATTTGAGCTGTTTTGTATTCATCAGTTTCCCGTCCTATGATGATCCTCTTTTGATCATGATTCTTAAAATCCATGCCGTAATCGTAACGAGCAGTGCGAGTGCAGCCAGGAATATAAAACTTTTTATATAAGAACCGGTAGAGTCTCTTATTATCCCTGCAGCAGATGGGCCAAGAAACATACCGAGACTGGCAACCATGTTAAGCACACCAAAACCCAATCCCAGACTCCTTTGATTCAGTATTCTGGATGGAAAGGAAAAAACCGGGGCCGGAACCAGCGCAACCGCCACTGCCATGAGAACCATTGGAAAGAGAACATGATCTACCCCTGCAACGAGTAAAATTGCTATTGAAATCAATAATCCACCTGCCCCGATGAAAAATTCACTTCTGTCAATCCTGTCGATCAGGCGGCCGATTATCGGGCTTATTCCCAGAGACCCCCACATGAGCAGGCTTACAAGAAAGCCGGCAACACCCAGGCCATAGCCCTTTGTTACAAAAAAGTCCGGAGCAAATGTTGAAAATGATATGACTGCTATATTAAACCACATCCAGCAAAGGCCAACCAGCCACATCGTTACGTTGAGCTGCAAAATCCCTGAAAAAATACCGCCTGCGTTTTTTCCGTTTTCTATTGATGTTTTTTCAGGCGGTTGAGGATTAGGCTGCTCGGGGGCAGATTTATAAAGAAAAACAAAAACCGCCAAGCCTGCCACATTAACAGCAATTGTAATAAAAATCGGAGCTCGCCAGCCCAGAGTTTCACCCAGCCTGCCGAAGACGGTAAAACAAATTATCGTTCCGACGGGCATCGCAGTGTTGAAAATGCCCATTGCTGTTCCTATTCCATGCCGCCCGTACCACTGTGAGAGCATGTGCGCAGCTATAATTACAATAATTGCAGCACCCAGGCCTGCAACAGCTCTTCCGACACAGGCGAGCAGAAATGTATTACTCGCTGCAAAAACCGCATTCCCCACAATAATGAGGAACAAAGATGCAATGCCAATTTTATAAGGTCCCAGACTGTCGGACAGCATTCCGGCAGGAATCGACAAAAATATTGCAGGAAGCGCATAAATGCCCATAAGAAATCCTGCCTGCGTGTGGGACAATTTCAATCCCTTAATGATCAGGGGAAGAACAGGCGGTACGGATTGCAGCGTAAACGCAAAACCGAGCATGCAGAGGTAGGATAAAAGCAGCATGACCCGTCTATATTCTTTTATCAATTTACCCATACACCCTCTGAAGCGCTTTCTGCCAGTACTCAACGCTCGCCTTCAGATTGTCCAATGCACCCTCATCAGGTATTGCATGAGCCGAATAGAAGAACTCGAACACAATGATTGCCTTTTTAGAGCCCGCTTTTTCGATGGATTCAAAAACTTTTTCAGGTACCACAATACCTATCCTGTTGTACTCTTCGGTAAAGGGCCAGTGTCTGCTTCCCTTGCCGTCCGTCTGCTGCATATGGATTGTGGGAGAGAGATGGGCGAGCTCGCGAAGCCACGAATAGCAATCGCTGTCACGCGGGTCACCCGAGCGGATGTATCCATGGCCGACATCGAGGCACAGTCCTACCGGAACATGTGAATTGCGGTTGGCGCGTTCCAGTATCTCTTTTGTCCCGTCTATTGTGCAGGGAAACTCACGCGGAATCGACATCGGTTCCCAGAGAAAGTACTTCTGCCCGACTTCTTCGGATACTGAGGTAAGATGCACGATCTCCTCAATCAGAACATCGGTGATATACTCCCGTCTTTCGAGGTTTTTCTGATCTTTTCGGCTCAACGTCCCCATGTACACCCCGGAACCCTCGACACCGAGCAGGCTGCCTGCCCGTATCATCTTCTCATACCAGCGGACATAGCAGCGCCGCAGCGCAGGATCAGGGTCCATGAGAAAGTTGAATTTGTGAACGACTTCGCCGGTTGTCCCGGTATCGATAGAAACGCCCATCTCATCCGCGAGCTTTTTAATATACCGGCACTTGCTCGTAAAAATCTCATCCTCGATAATTACTGGATCAAGAAGATCGAATGAAAACTGTACGTGCTCCAGTCCAAGCTCATCTTTTACAACCCGAAGCCACTCCTCAGGTTCCGGAAACCGTCCTATCGCAAAGCAGTTGTTTACTCCAAGATGTATCTCCGCCATATATTCCATCCTCCGCTTGATCCATGATGTCCGCTCAGGTGCATACCGGCAACCCTGCAAAAATTAATCAGCAGGACGTTTTGCGTCCGAAGAATGCCGCTTCACAGCAGCAGTATTAACCGATCCTCACCCGAGAGGGTTTTCTAAATACTCCATGCTTTCCACCACTTCATCAATTGTTCGCAGATGAGAGATGTCGTTCATTAAAAAAAGCTTCGAGCCGTGTTCGGTATATTTAAAAATATTGATTGCACCGTTATCCTGCTTCACCTTCCAGAAATGAGAATTATCCAGGCCGAGTATGGCGCATATGAGCACTTTATTCGTCAATCCGTGAGATACGAGCACGACAGTGCCGTCGGGATGGATATGAAAGATTTTTTTCAGTCCGGCCAAAAGACGTACACGCACCTCTTTAAGTGTTTCAGCCTCCGGTATTCTCACCTTTTGTGGGGCAGTCTCCCAAACCCGGTACACCTCAGGATACCCTGTTCGGACATCCGCCAGTTTCAACCCCTGCCACCTACCAAAATCAATATCGATAAGCTCACCACAGAGCTGCACTTCCTTGCTGTGGAACGAAGCGATTCGTACTGCAGTTTCGACCGCACGTGAAAGGGGGCTCGAATATACCGCGTCAAGGCGCACTTTTTGCAACCTTCTCCCTATGATGTCCGCCTGCTTTCTGCCTTTAGGATTCAACTCTATATCGATCCTCCCCCTGAACACTCCCTCCTCGTTCCAGTCTGTATGTCCGTGTCGAACAAGTAGCACTCTCATACGGCTGCTCTCTTACTCCTCAGGACTGTTCAGCCGGCCGGCCCTTTGGGAACCGCTGTAATTAGAGTATAATGATACTAGAAGGAATCCGGATTGACAAACACCTTGAGGCCTTTTTTATCCTCAGCCGTTTTCAAGGCCTCCTGAAAATGAGAAAGGTTGAATCGGAAGCTGATATACTCCTTGGCTCTTATTCTGCCGGAAGAGAGCATATTAAGAGCAAGCTCACAGTGACGATTCGATCCGCCGTGTGTACCCGTGATGCTTGACTCCTTGTAGTGAATAAGATTCGAATCGAACTGTATAAAAGGGCTTGCCGTACCTTCTTTGTCCGTCTTTGCTAAACCGCCGAAGTAATTGACGTTCCCCCTTTTCGCCACCATTCTTACTGCCTCTTCCTGGGCTTCTCTTGAGGCACAGGCAACAATCACTGCATCAGCACCCCTTCCCCCCGTTTCAGCAAGGATCCTTTCGACCGGATCTTCCAGAGAGGAGTTCACATATACGTCTGCGCCGGTAAATCCGGCATTTTCCAGCCTTTGAGGGGAACGCTGAATAAGAACAATTTTCGAGGCGCCGACTGCCTTGCACACCTCAACATTAAGGCAGCCGGCCGGGCCCGCTCCTATGACCGCAACCGTGTCGCCCGGCTTCACACCGGAAAGTTCCGCTGCATTCACCGCGCATGAAGCCGGATCGATAAGTGCAGCCTCTTCAAAGGTAACGTTTTCCGGGATATGAAAGACACAACCCTGTTCTACAGCCCGAGCGGGGATCGTTACTAAACGGGCAAAACCACCGTTTCTGTGCACACCGGTAATATTTAAATTATCACATGCTGTCTGAAGACCGCGCCTGCAGTAGTAACATACACCGCATGGTATATTGGGATTGATCGTCACCCGATTTCCGACCGTATACCCCGCTTCATCCGCGCCGGATTGAACGATTGTTCCAGCCAGCTCATGCCCGGGAATGAGCGGCAGCCGGACAGCTGCATACCCGTGCCGGTACATCTTGACATCGGTCCCGCAAATAGCGCACGTAGCAACCTCGATGAGGAGACCGCCTTCCGGCATACTGGGTTCGGGGACATTTTTTATCTCAACCTTCTGTATATCTGTCAAGACCGCGGCCTGCATTCTTTACCTCCCTGCTGATCTCTCCTGCAGGTCCTGCAGGGACACTGCCGAAGGACCGCTCTATCATGGAGAGAAGATGATCTTATTATACACTATTTCTTTTTTGTACATCTTCCTGAATGTATTTGAAATATCGGCAAGCGGCAGCCGGTGAGAAATAAGCGGCTTCATTCTGAGTTTCCCGGAAGAGATATACCCCAGCACCGTTTTCCATTCGTTGTCATAGGGCGAGAAATTCGAGTTGACTGCACCGTAGACGTTCAGCTCCCGTCGAAATATTTTGGTAAATATTTCATCAGGCAGCAACACATCGGTATACGCCCTGCCGATGTGAACAATCCTCCCTCTTTTTCTGGCTGCAAGCAGTGTCTGGCGGTGGGTTTCAACAGAACCCGCCGTTTCGATGAGCAGATCTGCTCCCATACCCCCTGTCTCATCCATTATTCTCTCTACCACGCCGTTTTCACGGGCGTTGATAACCACATCGACACAGAGCTCTTCCATAACACGCAGCTTGTCATCAACGATATCAGCCGCTATTACCTTCTTGGCGCCCATTATCCCCGCCCACTGGCAGGCGAGCATTCCGATCGGTCCTGCTCCCAGCACTGCTACGGTTTCTCCCGTTTTAATTCCTCCAGCCCTTCGAATTGCGTGAAGGGCGACCGCTGCCGGATCGGTCATGGCGCCTTCTTCAAAATCTACGTTATCGGGAAGCTTTATCACGTTTGCCGCCGGAATCTTCATATACTCGGCAAAGGCTCCGTCCGACCTCGAACCGACATAGTCGTAGTCCTCGCAGAGGTTGTACTGGCCCTGCAGGCACCACTCGCATTTCATGCATGGAATAAGAGGAGCTGCAGTCACCCTGTCACCGACAGTGTATTCCTGGACATCACTTCCTGCCTCGGCGATTTCCCCTGAAAATTCGTGCCCCGGAATACAGGGAAAATGGTAGGTTCCATCAACCATAATTCGGTGAATGTCCGACCCGCAGTTTCCGGCGGCTCTTATCCGGAGAAGAACATCCCCGACTCCGATTTCCGGTATGTTCCATTTCTCATACCGCAGATCTCCAGGAGCATGCAGGACCGCCGCCATCATTTTGCGTGGGGTACCTGTGCCCTTCAGGGTACGTGGGCCACGTGGATCCCCCGATTTCGAAGAAGGGTCGCCTTCGCCAGTAGTATCATTCATTGATCCTTCCCCTTATTGAGGCGCAGCCAGTTTCTCTTTCAAAGACTGCAGTTTATTCTTCGCGCTCTCAGCATCCCTGTAGATGTCGATATGGTCCATAAATAGTGTGTCGTCTCCGTAAAAATCATAGTAGTCAGCCATGTTCTCGAGACTTATCCCTGTAACAACGGGCCACGTCCGTTTGTGAACTGATTTCTTTCTGAGAATCTCAACATATGAGGTAGTCTTCCTCCGGGAAGCCTCCGACTTCCCCCAGATACCCCCGACATGAGAAAAATCCGCGCCGAGCATCCTGAACAGTGCTGTGAATACATCGTATCCGATGCTGAAGTTCGTGCCCGAGCAGAAGAGGCCGTACCCGACCCTGTGCGCGTAGATAGGTAAGTCGAAGTTTCTCCTCAGATAATCCATAGCAGACATCCCTGTACAGAAGGGGTCGATCATCAACCCGCCTGCGCCTGCCGTTACCACAATCTCCGCAGCTTTGCCCAGAACCGAAAAGTCAGAGGTCACGTTTGCCGCGTACAATACATTCCTTCCGGATTTCTGCCTGTACTCGTTCAGTGTTCCTGCTATGGACAGCACGCGCTCTTTCAGAGGGCAGAGTGAAGGATTTACACATATCTCATCATCCTTGATGAAGTTAAACCCCGCTTCTGCCAGAATGGAGACGGTTCGCGCAGATTGTGCCGGATCAAGGCCGAGGTTCGGTTTGATTATCGACCCGAAGACAGGTCCCTTTTCAACCCCCACCAGGTCCCGCACCCCTTCAATACCGAATCCCGGCCCCCTATAGTACTTTTGAAAGGAATCAGGAAGATCGAGGCCTATAAGGGCAGCGCTCTTTATAAAATGAAAGTTGAAAACCTCCCCGGCGACCATAGGCCAGAGATTGGTGATACCACCGAGCTTCGCATCGAGATTTTCAACTGGAAAGGCAAACTTCACCGAATAGGTATCTTCATCGATCTGCTCGAGAGTACGCACCTCTCCCATTACTGATTCATCGACAAAGGGCAACGTATCCTGAACCCGGTCCATCTGTACACCGTCCCTTTTCGAGTAGTACTGAATACCGCTCGTCATTTCCGCTAACAGCAACTCAACCGACCGTTCGACAGATTCAAGTTGAAACGACAGGTGGTATGTAACGATGAATTCTTCGCGTTTATTCATAGTATCCAGATCCTCTCATAAAACTGCCCTCTGAATGTCCTCCCCGGAGCGCCCCTAATTTCGGGTACCTCATTTTTTCTTTCGCTTCTCGATTAAAGATATCAGGTTGTTCACTGCTTCCTCTACAAACTCAGAATCTTCGATTTTACAATCAAGCTCTATGATCCTGAAGTTTTTTGGAAGATTTTCCTTCAAATAGTTGATAAACGCCTTATCTCCTTCAGGATCGTAGAGCGGAGCGCCCTCATAGCAGGAGCGGTCGAAACCCTTTTTTGGTATCATGAAAATAGACTCGTCTTTCGTGTACTTCAGCCGATCGACCACCTCCTTTGCGGTAACAAGCATCTCGTCTTTATCAAGTCGATATACGAATATGATCGGGCTGTGGTAGTAGTACTTACGGTGCAGGTGCTCCTTCGGGCCCTTGTGCGGTTCACTGAGGATCAACCCTATATGCTCAACTCCCGCCGGGCAAACCACCTGTGGTATACCTAATTGACCTGCTGTTTTCAAACGGTCGGGCCCTCCAGCATTGAGGCCACCGTATATCTCGTTGGGGATTTCGACAAGGGCATAATCTAGTACCGCCCCGATGATGCCGTCCTTCATCATCTGCTCCATGGCGCGACCGCCGGAGCCGACTGCGTGAAAGACAATAACATCATAGCCCTTTTGTTTGAACAGCTCAAGCGCCTTGATCGTTCCCCTTGTGGCCAGACCAATATTGGTCATGCCGATAAGCGGCCTGTCTCCGATTTTATTTTCAATCTTTACCTTCACGTTTGCCATGCCGCTTACTGCGCCGGCTGCGTTTGCCAGGATCTTGCACATCACTGGATTAAGGCCGAGGATATCACCGACTGAAAACATCATGGTAATATCCTTGATATCAACAAAGGATGAAACGTTTCCAGATGCCACAGTGGATACCATGACTTTCGGAAACCCGTAGGGCAGAGTCTGCATTACTCCCGTGCCGAGTGATGTTCCCTGGGTCCCGCCCAGGCTCACGACACCGTGTACCTTGTCCTGTTCGAGGAGCTTCTTCAATATCGAAGAAGCCCCTGCCGACATCACCGGATGCGCCTTGTCCTGCGTTGGATCTTTGAGGAGCTCGGAAAGGGGTGTGCCCCCTGCCTCGGCAATTTCTTCCCGGGTAATATCCGCTTTTACCGCAGGCTTTCCCACGACACCGGTATCCATGAGCAACGCACTGTCACCGCATTCCTGAATCTGTTCGCGGAGATAGTTACCCTCCGGGCCTTTGGTATCGAGTGTTGCCAGTATTGCAATTGTTTTATTCATTACACTCTCCTATTATAAAATACAGCTGAATAGTTACCAATCAAGATATATAGTGAAGCTCCTGCTCCATTATTTCGCCTTTTCTCTCTCCAACATTAACTTTGTTTCAATGTTAGATTGGCAAACTGACCGGCCGTTTCCAGTATTGCCCGTTCAATGGGAATGCGCTCGGTTGCTGAGCCGGTCCAGATGCCATGGCAGGAAGTATGATCTAAAATATACTGGCCATCCTCCGGTGTCTCCAGAGCTGCCCCATGTGCAAGAATCAGAACATCCGGTTTGATCTTGAGCGCCACCTGGTTGGCCTCTTCAGTCCTCTGTGCGGTCTCCTCTATCGTATATGGTGTATCAAACCCCATCATCCCCCCTTTGGTCGTCCCCGCATGAAAACAAAACGCATCCGGCATTGCACCTTTCATGATCTTTTCAGCATCCTTCAGGTCAAAAGGCATACCGAAGGTAATAAAACCCATCTCCTTAGCCAGTTTCAGCATTTCGATCTCATTTTCGAGGGTAATTCCCGCCTGGGTTAGAACCCTGTACATAAGACTTTCCTTTTCATAATACCCGATCGACGGACCGACATGTGAGATACCGATAACGCCGACTCTTTTCAAATAATCGAGAACCATATACATATCGCGCAGAGGGTCGTTTGCCTGCACGCAGGTAAGAACAGCAGCCTGCCCCTTCAATGAGGTAATAATATCGTGCGCTGTGTTATCCATGACCTGCTGATTGGAATCCAGGATCGGCCACCATTGCGACATCGTTCCCCAGCCGTTGTTCCTAAGCCTGGCACCGGAAAATGTTACGATAAAATCGGCGCCCGCCTTTTCGAGGCATTTTGCAACCAGGCCTGTTCCACATGCTGCAACGAATACCGGTTTACTGTCTGCAATCTTTTTACGAAGCCTGCCGAGCACCTCCTCCTTCGTAAACCTTTTAACGATCATAAAATCCTCCTTTCTCTTAATTATGTTTGTTTACAGGATCGAGAGCGGATCGATATTCTCCCCATCTACTTTAAGCTCATCAAGCTGCAGGAACTCTTTTGGAGTCACAAATACAAGCTTCCCGTTGACCGCATAGGGAATACCGGTTGAAAACTTACGTGAATGCACATGCTCTTTTACAACCAAACATCTCTGGATAAAATATTTAGTTTCATGATATATGAAATAGAACTTGCCCGGGCGCATTAAAACCCTTCCGTACAGAACTTCAGCCGTTTGTCTGAAATCAAGCTCAAAATCCTTTTCGGTGATCTCGTAGTTGTAGAAATATTTTGAGATGTCCTGCGGTTTTCTCGGGAGTGTGCAGGCATCGAGATCCGCCAGGAGCCTTCCAATAAGCGGCATGCTCGTATTCCAGACTCGGTGGTACAACTCGTTGATCATGTCTCCCGGCTTTACGGGGACCCTCGTTTCATAAATAATATCACCGGTGTCAATCCCTTCATCAAGAAAGTGAACCACCATTCCAGTCTCACGGTCACCGTAGAAAATGGTCCAGAAGCCCGGATGCATTCCGGCGTGTCGCGGCAGCAGGGATGTATGAAAGTTGATCGCTCCAAGGGCCGGAATAGCGAGCACCTCTGCGGGAAGATAAAACTGGTAACAAATAATAATGAAAACATCCGGCTTCATTTCTTTCAGGCCTGTAATAAATGCAGGCTCCCTGGGACTCTGCGGACAGAGTAGTGGTTTATCAAAACGTGTCGCAACTTCATTAATTCCTTCATATGGGTCTTTTTCGGTGTGCACGGTGGAAATACTCCCCGGAGGTGCCTCTACAAACCCCACAAGGTTCGCGCCGTTCTCCACGAGTTTTGCGAGATGACAGCTCGTTAACTCCTGACCCCTGGTTCCGAAAAAGACTATTCTCGTCTTGAACATTTTCTGACCCCAATTCAACTACATAAACCTTCCTATTCTTACCATCCACCTGCTTTTTTCTCAAGGTATTTCTTTACTTTGTCATTTAAATTTTAAAAATGACCCATTTTCGTTGAATTCAAAGTTAAAAAGTGGACCCTAAACGAACTATAATTTTACAATTTCATAGTGAACCTCAATCTCCGTTTGCCTTGACAGAAGGATGAACCGCCCATTATTGTAGTGTTAAAATTGCGAAACTATAAACGGTTTTAAAGGGTGATGAGTAAAAAATTCTGTACTGGAAAAATAGAAGGTCCGTTCATTGTTATCGGGGATGTTCACGGCCATATGGCACCCCTTTACAGCCTTCTTGAAAATTTAAAAAAAGAAACGGAGAATTTTGACAATCGATGGCTTGTATTTATTGGTGATCTTATCGATAGAGGGCCCAATCCCAGGGAAGCGGTAGAGCTTGTTATCAATCTCATTAAAAACAGAGGAAGGACAACCTGTATTATGGGAAACCACGAGTTCGTGCTTCTCAGTGCCCTCGGATTGATGGGTGAAGAGATGAAACGGCAGTACGCCGTCCCCTATGTGGAGGAGTACAGCCCGGAGCCGACATTCATATCATACGGTGTAGAGCCCGATGATCTATCAGCACTGAAAAAAAACATACCTGAAGAGCATGTTGGTTTTCTTATGTCCCTGCCATGGTGCGTTGAAGCCGACGGCCACCTTATCGTACATGCAGGGCTTCTTCCGGATGAACCCTTTCAATGTCAACTGGAAAAACTGAAAAAAAGGGACACTAATCCCGGTCAGCCATGGATTCATAAACAGAGCCTCGTGAACATCAAGCTTCCCCACGATTGCCCCGTCACCGTTATCTCAGGGCATGTACGTTTTCCCCAGGTTGTTATGTCGAAAAAGCGAATACTCATCGATACAACAGGGGGGCGTAATGGCCTGTTGAGTGCCATTCTCCTCCCTGAGCGAGCAATTATTCGTTCGACCATACCGGTTTCATAAAAAGGCTCATTACCGTAAAATCTCAATATAACCAATGTTTACATTTCGTGAAGAACACACCGCTTGGAGAACATACCGCTTGATGCGGAATTACTTTGAATTGTAAAAAAATCTGAAAACAGTTCTTGAGAAACAATAAACAATTGCGAATTGGTTTGACGTTACAATCGATAAGCTGAAACAGTATTTCCCTCAGAATGTTACTGAAATGACTTTGCTATTCCGGTCAGTTTTTCGACATCAGAAGGTGAAATATCAAATGCAAACACCTCAGCCATCACCTGGACCCAGCCATGTATGAAGTAGGTCCAGCCGTCGATAACTGTGAGGTTTCGCTCGTGCTGCTGCCGGCATGCCTGATGTAAAAATTCAAGGCTCCCCCTCTTGTTGAAATCCCAGACAAAGCTTTTTTTCGGAAAAAAGGTTTCATCGTCAATCGGCGACCCGGGCACGTCCTTCCCCATACCGGTGGCATTGACTATCAGAGACCCTTCAGGAAGACTTTCCACCAAGTCATCGTTGGTCCTGCCGACACCTGCCTGCACGTATTCGAGCACGGTCACAGCAGGAAGCTTCTCATGCACGTACATACAGTGCTCGAGGCCTCCACTGCTTCTGTTCGAGATTACTATTTTTGAGGGTATGTTTTCACCATGATCCTGCCTCATCAGGTAGGAGCTCAAAGCGATTCCACTTCCGCCTGCGCCAATAATGAACACATGCACATTTATGTTGTCTTTCCAATAATTTTTCGGGATAAATGCTTCGAGGGCGAGGCCGACTGTAATCGGGTCTTTTGCATGGCCGCGCAATGCCCCTCCTCTTTTCGAGATGCTCGACACCTCTCCGAAAAGCCGGGCATACTCATCGAAATAGTCGAAAAGATCACCCGCCGCACGAACGATATCGATCTTGTGCGTGGTAACCAGGGCCCCGAGCACATTGGGATCTTCCTTTATATGTTTTACGATCGCCCTGTACTTATCCGGCCGACCGTGCGGTTGTATATCGTACCCCCTGATGTCTGTATCGGGAAGGCCAAGCTCCTTGATCCAGAGAGGGAAAAGTTTCATTATCTCCGACTTTCTCGTATCCACACCGATGAAGTAAAAAGTCGGCCTTGCAAGTTTTTGAAGCATAACTCAACTCGTGTTTAAATATTCAATCGGTCCGGGCACCCGGTCCGGACACCCGGTCCGGACACCGCCGAAGCAAACTATAATCCGGTTCAACCGGCACTTCAACTAAACGACAGTGCCTTCTGCGGATTTTCAACCACTAATTTTTTAATATCTTCTTCAGATATCCCGTATTCTTTCAATGCCGGAATAAACCTGCGCCGTATATACTCGAGCCCGAAACTGCCGCCGTAGGAAAGCATACGGTCTCTCGTTGTATCCATTCCAAGAAGAAGTTGTCCTGTAAAACCTTCTTCAACCATTCGCCCTATCAGTTCGATCTCCTCGCTATCGGGGTGATACTTGAACCGTGTAATGGTATCATACTCAAGAAACACTCCCATACGGGCAAGCTCGATGTTTTTATCGAAATCGATCACCCTGTCCATGTGGCTGATGATAATACATTCTGCCGGAACACCGCCTGCAATCAGATATTCAGCCTGTTCTTTCCCCGCCTGGGAAAGCTCCGTATGAGTCATGATAGGCGCTCCTGTTTCCCTGTGCGCCTCGATTGCCGCATCGAATATGTTTCTGTAATAACCGGTAAGCCCCTCGGCCTCTGCCGCAATCTTGATGATCCCCGCTTTCACACCACAGCGCTTGCAGAAGGGGTTTGAAAAATCATACTCGTACATCCCTCCATCAATTTCTGAAATAAAAAGGTCTGTTAGAACCCGTTTCCCGGTACGCTCGGACCAGAACCCATCGGAATAGAACATCTTTTTATGAAGCCCGGTCGATGCAATGATGTGCACCCCTGTTTCTTCTGAAAGCCGTAAAAGCAGTTTTGCATTTCTTCCCGCAGCAAACGGCTGGGCATCAACCAGCGCACCCCCCCCTGCGGCTTGAAACCTTCCCACTTCCTCCTTTGACTTTGTAAAGTCATCTGCAATCAATCTTTGCGGCAGTGAAACGCCATCAGTCGGAAACACGAATAAATGCTCGTGACAGTGAGCAAATCCGAGCACTTTCACACTCCTGTCTCCTGCTACAGTTCGCACAAACATTCAGCACTCCCTTTATACATCAGGTACCGTTAACAGTCACCCATAAAAATGTATATACACCTCCCACTACTACGAATCACCCAAACTATCCATCCATAATAAAATGTAATACAAACCATCCTCCATAAGACATATTTATTTCCCTATTCAAAACACCTGTACTATACTCTGCGTCAATAAACACCACTGATAATGGAGGAGATAATGAGACTTCTGGAAAATAACGACAACCTTAAAGAGCTTGTCGACAGCCTGACGTACAAAGAGAAGGTAGAACGGTCGCTCACTCTTATCGAGGAAGCGTATGAAAAGTATGGCGACGGACTTGTTGTGGCAAACAGCCTCGGCAAGGATTCCGTGTGCGCCTGGGCTCTCGCAAAGATGGTAAGCCCGGATATCAGGGGGTTCATCGTTACAACACGCTTCAAACCCGTAGAAACAGTTCGGTTCATGTATGAAACCGTGGAACAGTATCCTGAACTGAAGATATATAAAAACGACGAGGATATACCTGAACAGCTCTATGAATACGACCCGGACCGCTGCTGCAACATTCTCAAGGTCCTGCCCACCCGCCGGGCAATTGAAGAAATGGACGTAACCTGCTGGGTAACGGGCCTGCGGTGCACCGAGGGGAGAACCAGAACCGATTACAGGGAAGTCGAAGAACGCGATGAAGGTTTGATAAAGCTCAACCCCATTCTCATATGGAAAGAACGGGAAGTCTGGCAGTTTCTTGCGCTCAACAATGTGAAGGTCAACCCTCTCTACGCAGAGGGTTACCGATCACTCGGTTGTGCTCCGTGCACCAATATTTCAACCGATGAAAACGAGCGGGCCGGCAGATGGATCGGCACAAGCAAATGCGGCGGCGAATGCGGTATCCATACCAGGCCCCTCAAGGGCGAGTTCGCGAACGTGCTGTAAGATACTTTAACTAGGATACTTAAATGGGGAAAGGGTGAGCACTCTTTCCCTATCACGTATTATAAATCGCCTGTCTCAAAACTTGCAGAAATGCTTACCGAAATTCTCATCTGTTCGGGAAAAATACATGTCATACTTAATTTCCCGGGGATTCTTTACGGAGAGTGTTGCTACACGTAGTGATCAAGTACCATATGCGCGGCGGTGCAGAACAGAATAACAGGGAACCCGATCATAAAAATCACTTTGCTGAAAGGCTGGCCCAGCAATACAACGCCCACGAGCACGCCGATAAGCGCAAATGGATTGATTTTGTCGATCAAGCTGTAATACAACAGTATGGCTCCCTTCACTTCTTTTCTCCTGTTAATTTATGGTTTTATCAATTAGAATTCCGGTCTAGCAAAGCGATATCTTTTCCTTTTATACCAGATTTTTCATGTTCAACTGGCTTATTATGTTACAATCACCTATTATTACATTCTTCAGGTAAAAACCATTAGGCAAGTGTCGGTTTTACATTTTATGATTGAAAGTTCACTTGCCTATATTACAGAATATATTGCCAGAATATTTTCAATGGGAGTATCGGGAAGCGTTTCATGAGACGGCGCAAGAATAATTCCGCCGCGTGTACCCCACAGGTCGACTATCCGTTTGACCTCCTCCTCGACTCCCTGCACATCGCTTTCAACAAGAAGCTTCTGCACATCGAGCCCGCCGTGCAGGCACACATCTTTTCCGTAGAGCCTGTAAACATTCTTAATATCCATATCTTTCGCCGAAGTCTGCACAACATCGAAAACGTCGATTCCCGCATCGATCATGAGCGGGAGCACTTCGTGCACACTGCCGCAGCAATGCCAGCCGAAGTAAAGGCCATGTTTCTTGTTGTTATCGATAAGCCGCCTGTACAGTGGTAAAAAATATCTCTTGAATAGTTCCGGTGAAAAAAGCATACCATCCTGTCCGGCAACATCATCCCAGGTACCGTAGTAGATTGCGCTATCTCCCATTACTTCCAGTTCCCGTCTGTTGAATTCGATACAAAACTCGCCGACTTCGCCGACCAGGTGCTCCACCAGGTTGTGGTTGAACGCGAGATCCATGAGAAAATTCTCCATGCCCCGCAAATAGCAGCAGATCATGAACAGGCTGCTGAGTGTACCGATGTTCACGACCGCTTCTTCACTCTCTTTGATGTCACCGACTGAAATGTCACGGTACTTGTTTCTCATTTTGGAAAAATTAAAATCTTCGAGCTTTTGAGTTAAGAAACTTTTTTTGAGGTCTACGGGCGAATCAATATCGCCAAGTGGCGGATCGACGCCGACATTAGGGTAATCAATATCGAAACTCTTCATATTTCCGGGTCTGGCTTTTATACCGATCGTATAAAAATAAGTACCATCGTCAACATAGGGAGGTTGGGGTTTGGGTCCATTATAGGCAGGGATAAAGGTCGAGTATTTATCAACCTTCGATCCCGAAGACCAGAAATCGGCTCCCAGGTGTTTCAAAAACACCTCTCGGTTATCGGCAAAATCCGAGGTATTTTTCATGCCGAAATATTCCATCAGAGTTATGGTCAGATATCTCGAAGCCCTGAATGTTGTAGGGATTCTGTCAACCCCTTGTCTCTTAACGGCAGCGATCAGCCTTTGTTTTTTTGTCATATCCATAGAATGCTTACCATACCTCTTTTAATTCTTAAACTTAAAAAACAATTGTATACAATACTATTCGGACCCTTCGCGTGTGAATAATACTGCCGGTGTAAACCTCGAATTTGTTGCACAAATCCGGTAGAGCG
>Ga0307426_1000097_pt1 | contig 52485 bp, 49 predicted proteins | sample SalMarWE160340MG_FD_202165 | JGI IMG/M metagenome (GOLD analysis project Ga0307426, IMG submission 202165) | Salt marsh sediment microbial communities from the Plum Island Ecosystem LTER, Massachusetts, United States - WE1603-40 | ecosystem: Environmental > Aquatic > Marine > Intertidal zone >... | reverse complement strand
CTCGGTTTTGGTCTCGGGTATCACATAGAAGAAATTGTCCGACTCATGGAGGTCGATCACCAGGTCATAGTCGTTGAACCATCCATGGAAATTTTTAGATTGGCCCTGGGCTGTCGTGATCTGAGAGAGATCTTTACGAACGACAGGATCCATCTCATCGTTGGAGGGGACCTGGGGGAGCTCCATCAAATCTTGGAATATCACTTGATGCGCATCGTGGCGGGCCACTTGAACGAAATTACCTTAAAACCCCTTCAGGTTGCGTTTCCTAAAATGTACGCGGACGCCGATGACAGGATTCAAAAGATTCTCCTGAATCTGAAGTTCAGTTACAGGCACTGCCTGGAAAGCCAACCGTTGCTTTTCAATGTGCTCAACAATGCCATAGGTCTTTCAAAGGCCCAAGATGCCGGGAAACTGTCCGGCCTACTGGACGGGAAACCTGCCATCGTAGTGTCCGGCGGACCTTCTTTGAGCAAAAACATCGGCTTGCTGCGGCAGGCAGAAGGCAAGGCCTGTATCATTGCTGTGGACACTGCGCTGCAACCATTGCTGAAGCGGCGGATAAGGCCGGATTTTGTTGTTTCCCTGGATCCAGTGGAACAGAATTACAGAAAAATTGAGAACTTGCCGGAGCTCCTGGATATTCCATTCGTCTACCAACCCGGCGTCTATTTCAAGATCCCACAACATTTTGGGGGACATAAATTCGTAGCTGGGAGTGTCAATTCATTGAGTCATTGGCTTCTCAAGCGCATAGGTCTCGGCCCGAAACTTGGAAAAGCAATTTCTGCGGCCCACTTGGCCTTCTTCTTGGCAAGGACCATGGAGGCCGACCCCATCATATTCGTGGGGCTGGACCTTTCCTTCCCGGCTGAGAACCATCACGTGGATGGCGCAGCATTCGTCTGGGCCCCGGCCCCGGACCAAGAATACAACCTTGTCCCTGACGTATCCGGAGGCATGGTGAAGACCATCCCTGGATTTCAGGCCATGATAGGCCTTTTTGAGGCGGAGATTATCAAGACCAGGGCCAGGTGCATTGATGCCACAGAAGGCGGTGCCCTGATCCAGGGGACAGAGGTGATGAGTTTAGCTTCGGTGCTGAAGAGGTGCGTCTTGGGAAGTCGTTTCGATGTTAAAGAAGAGTTGCAGCGGACAGGACGATCATCTTCTTTCGATACAAGAAACAAACTTCTCGATAGCCTGTCATGGCTTTTGAAGGAGGCCGAATCGATTTCGGATCTCGGCCAACAGGCCTTGCCCCTGATCGGGCAGGCTATAGAAATGGTTGATGGGGGCGCCTATAGGGGCGAAAAATTCTCCGAGTTGGCTACCCACATACAAGCATTGGACCAAGGGCTGGCGCGAAAGGCGCAGTTCAATGAGGTCATGATTGATTTTCAGGCCGAGCTTCTCATTTACCAGTTCTTGCAGGGATACAAAATCAAAAGGGCGGCGGATCCACGATTGAGCTTGAGACTGAGCTTGGAATCCATAGAACGGGCTTTCCACGACCTCAAAGCATTGGCTGATGAAGTCATCTCAATAATCCAGAACATTTCATCACAGCAAGGCTGTGAAGGGTTATTTGAAATCTCGAGCAGGACAAGCTGTGGGCAAGGATTTTGTTGAGGAGCCAACAGAGGGATAAGGGATCATGAAGCAATTTCTGATCGTACAGGTCAGCCCGAATATCAACACGGGAAACGGGGATTATGTTTACAGAATCAGGCAGCCGGCCCAAGCCATGGGCAAAGTTGCCGGAGTCATGGTGGTTGACCTTCCCATCATTTCTCCCCATGTCACAACGTGGTGCCTTTGTGCGGATGTGCTGGTCCTGCATCTCACCTGGGAGCCGGATCTACTGCCCATCGTAAACGAGAGAAAGCAACGCGGCCTTGCCACAGTCTTTGAAATTTCAGACAATTTCCTCGCATTACCCGGATCCATCCATCATGAACTGTCTTTCAATCAACCCATTAGTCTCGCCACGGCCTTTCAGCTGATTCGGCTTTCTGATGCGATTCAAGGCGTGAGCGAAGTCTTGGTTGACCGATTCAGTTTCTTGCATGATTGTCGGGTCGTCTTTGAAAACCAGATTGCTGACATAGGTGCAATGCAAAAGACATCCGATGAAGAGGTCGTCATCGGTTGGGGGGGGTCCCTGGGGCATACCGAAGATTTGAGATGGATCGCCCCTGTTATTCAATATATCTGTGAAAACTATTCTAACGCCAGGTTTGCGTTTATGGGCAACCGGAGACAATACGAAGAGGTCTTTGGGAACGTTTCAAACAGGCAGTTTTCCTACCGGGAACCTGGCGATTTGTCAGACTACAACAAGTTTTTGGATGGGCTGGACATAGGGCTGGCACCCCTTATGAATACCCCCTTCAACATTTGCCGATCAGACGTCAAATTCATCGAATACGCCTCTCGCGGGGTCGTTCCTGTTTTGTCAGCCGTTGAACCTTACAAGAAACATGCGATTCATGGTGTCAACGCCTTCCTGTTTGAAGATCTTGAAGCCTTAAGAAGCATCCTGGAGACGTTGATCAGGGACGAGTCTCTCCGACTGCGTGTAAAAGAACAGGCTTATGGTTATGTGAAGCATGGACGGCGAGAAGATGCCCGAGCTGCGGAAAGGGTATCGTTTTATGAAAGGCTTTCCCAGAGGCGTTCGCCTGAAGACGTGCCGCATGATTTGCTCGAGCAGTATGATGACCATAGCAAAGCTTATTATGTAAAAAGGACATCGTCTGAAGGGAAAATGATTCGAGGGTTGGAGTTGAAAAGAAAAGGCTGCGAAGGAGAGGCCAGGCGGCTTTGGTTTGAGGCCGCTCGTGATATGCCTGGTTACTACTTTCCCCTTTGTTGTGCAGTACAAGGCTTGATTCAAGAGGGTGACCCCAAGGCGCTAGAATACATCCAGACCGGTTTGACGATGAACCCGAAATCGCTTCGCTTAAGACTTCTCCGTGCCCAGGTGCTTAAGCAAAAGGACCCATATGCGGCCCGCAAGGCATTTGAAGAGGCGCTCCAGATATTTCCGCACTATGCCCCGGCGTGGAAAGAGTTGGCTCTGTTGGAGAAACAGGAAGGCCGCTTGGAAGAGGCCGGCAAACTGATGAATAAGGCCCTGGAAGCCAATCCCTTTTACGCAGAGGCCGCCTCGGAACTGGGGAAAATATACATGGCCCAGAAGAAAAATAGCCTGGCCATAGAAGCGTTTCGTGTGGCGGGTAACCTGATACCGGATAGAGTCGATTACCACATCAATGGCATCAAGGCCCTGATCGAGGCTGGAAGAGTTGATGAGGCGACCGAAGAATGTGTGGATTACTTGAAGCGATATCCAGGTTGCCGGAAAATGGCGGCCGTCTTGCAGAGGATGTTCAGCTTCCAAGGCTTACAGAAAGGGCATCCACAGTCCAGAGAGGCGACTGATGCCCTTTCTTGATTGGATACAAAGACGTCACATCTTGAGCGTTTGAGTATCTTTTCTTTTTACGACGGAGCGTCAAATATGTCAGACCCGTTGAAGACAGACAAATTTCTAATCGTGCAGGTACATGCCACAGTCAAGACAGGCATCGGCGATCATGTTTACAGAATTGGCCAACCCGCGGAGGCTATGGGCAGACTTCCAGGAATCATGGTAATCAATGTCACCAGCATGTCTCCCTTTTTAAAAGAAATCTGCCTTCGGGCGGACGCTCTGGTGCTTCATCTGATCGGCGAGCAGGACATGCTGCCCATTGTGGCTGAGAGAAAAAGGCGTGGCCTGGCCACGGTCTTCGAGATCTCTGACAATTTCCTTGCGTTTCCGCCGAGGGCAAGCATCAAATCGTGGTTCAATGATCCTGTCAATCTTGCCACAACTTTTCAATTGGTCCGACTTTCGGATGCCGTGCAGGGTGTGAGTGAAATCCTGCTTGAGCAATTCAGCTTTTTGCATGACCACCGGGCGGTCTTCGAAAATCAGATCATGGAGATGGGTTCCATCCATCAAACACCCGGAGATGAAATCGTCATTGGTTGGGCAGGATCCGTGGGGCACACTGAAGATATCAAGTCGATCGCTCATGTGCTTCAAGACATCTGTCGGGTTCACTCCAATGTGAGATTTGCGTTCATGGGAAACCGGAGGCAGTATGAACAGGTTTTCGGTAGTGTCGTGAATCAGCACTTCTCATATACACAGCCCGGCAACCTGTCTGACTACTACCACTTTTTGGACGGCTTGGATATCGGCCTCGCCCCGCTTCTGGCTACTCCGTATAATGTGTGCCGGTCAGATGTGAAATTTATTGAATATGCCTCCCGAGGAGTAGCTCCTGTGGTCTCTGATGTCAGTCCTTACAAAAAACACGCAAGGCACGGTGTTAATGCCCTGTTGTTTGGAGATGCGGAGTCGCTAAGAAGTGTTCTCGAAGGGCTGATACACGATGAATCTTTCAGGCGACGTCTGAAACAAGAAGCCTACGATTACGTCAGGAATAAACGGCGTGAAGATCTCCATGCTGGAGAAAGGATATCTTTTTATCAAGACGTTGTACAAACTCGTTCAGCCGGTCCTCTGCCTACGCAGTATCTGGAGCGCTTGTCTGGAGGGACCGAAGCCTATAATGTGAAGAAGACCTCTGCAGAAAGGAAGGTCATCCAAGGGGCTTATCTGGAAACTGAAGGCCGCGCAGACAAGGCCAGAGCCCTGTGGCAGGAAGCCGCTCGTGAGTTGCCGGGGTACTACTTCCCCCTGTTTTGTGCAGCAAATAGTCTCATGCGACACAATAAGGAAAAAGCTATCAAAGATTTCCGGCGTGCCCTGACGATCAACCCTGAATCTCTGCGCTCAAGGCACTTGCTTGGGCAGGCCTTAAAGGGGACACACAAAGAAGCGGCCCGCAAGGAATTTGAAGGCGCCCTGCAGGTGTTTCCAGACTATGCCCCGGCATGGAAAGAACTGGCTCTGCTGGAGAAGGAAGAAGGCGGCTTGGAAGAGGCCTGCAAACTGATGAACAAGGCCCTGGAGGCCAACCCGTTTTATGCCTCAGCCGCCTCAGAACTGGGAGAAATATACCTGGCTCAGGAAAGAAAGAAGTCGGCTGTTGAGGCGTTTCGCGTGGCAGCGAACCTTATTCCCGACCGCCCTGATTACCAAAGGCAGGTCATAGAAACGCTGGTGGAAGCCGGCAGCCTGGACGAGGCGATTCAAGAGTGCCTTGATTACCTGAAAAGGTATCCGCGTTCGGCCGGATTTTACCATCTTTTGGCAAGGATTTTCGGGCTTCAAGGCAAACAAAAAGAGGCGTTGTTGGCTGGAGAAATGGCTGACACATACAGCGATTAGAAAAGCGGTAACAATTTGGCTTTTTGACAAGACAGCCGCTCCAGGGACGACTCTTTTTCGTGAGGCTGAGATTATACGAAAAGTGAAGGTCTTTTTTCGAATAGAATATCCAGAGGTCAACGCTGATGTTAGGGAGGAGTCCCTCGGCATCCATAGAGCAAACACCGAGTTACTGGTCAATGTCATAAGATTCAGTCAGGTCATTGATGAATATGGTTTCGTCGTCGGGGAGCCGGCTGAGGGAAGAAGGCTAAACCAGCTGTTTCCCGACAAGATCATAAGAGGGCACGATTTTGGACAAACTGATGAACTGATAAACGTGTTGCAATACTACGACATCTTTTTCATGGCGGGCTATGGTATCTGTGACATCCTGAAATGTGATCATCTCTTTCAGACAAAACTTTCTATTATCGGAATCACACACTCTTTGAGTCTGAATGAGATAGGTAAGAGCTTGAAGGATGCCTCAAAAATTGCTTCGAGAAAAGACGTCTTGATATGTACTTCGTCTTCGGCAAAAAAATGTGTCGAGCAGATGTTAGGAACATCGGATTACCGCCTAAGACTTGAGACGATTCCCTTAGGCGTCGACATTGACAAATTTCGTCCGATAGAACAGGACCATAAAAGGCTTTTGAGACGGAGATTTGACCTGCCGGAAGATGCGATTATTTTCCTGCACCTTGGACGGCTAAGCCCGTGCAGTAAGATGGAGCTGGCCCCTCTCCTGAAAGCCTTTTCTGATCTGGTTCGGCTTTCCGAGTCTGGAAGGAAGGCGTACCTTCTGATTGTGGGCAGAGAACACACCTCTGGCTATATCAAGGTTTTGAAAGCATTGGCGAGTAAACTCAACGTAGCTGACAGGGTGAGAATAGAATCTTCTTATGACGCGTCAAATATAGGTCCATACTACCAACTGGCCGATATTTTTGTTTCCCCATCAGACAACATCCAGGAGACCTTCGGGCTGACAGTCCTTGAAGCCATGGCTTCGGGGCTGCCGGTCATCGTAACGGATTGGAATGGTTACAGGGACACGGTGGTTGACGGATCGACGGGATTCCGGATCCCGACTTATTGGGCTGATTGCGGGATTTCATGGGGCAGGAGATTTCACCTGGGACAATCGGTGGCTGTGGATATGGACAGGCTCGTTGAATCCATGCGGGCCCTTTCGGAAAACGAAAATTTGAGAAAGACGATCGGCGAAGCCGCCCGTGATCGCGTGGAATCGAAATTTGCATGGGAAAGTGTCGTCAAGCAGTATGACGCACTGTTCCAGCAAGTGGCTCTGGGGACGAGGGATGAGCCCATCTATGATGGTACAAGGGTGGCTGATTCTTCGGGCACATCCCCAACTCCTGCCGAGGTATTTGGTTCCTACCCGACTGAATTTGTGGGTGAAGACTTTCATATTAGGCTTAGGGACATAGACGGATTTACAGGCTATTCCAATATTCTTCAATTGGTGGATGGTGAAGTTGTTAATCGGGTGGCCAACCTAATTGCCAAGAAGGTCACCCGGGTCGGAGACATCACACAGATCCTTGGCCGGAAACATGGAATATCGGTTCACGAAACACTCTTTCAGATTATGTTGATGATGAAATACGGTGTTTTCGGCCATGCAACCCCCCGGTGACGGCTAGCCGGAGCGGTGTGCGACTGGTGGCGTCAGGAGGAGTATTTCTCATGTCCTTGAGTCATTATGATTCAGCCTTTGAAACGGCCAATACATTGAGCGAATTTCTTCATAAGGACCTTGAGGCCCTTTGCCCGGAACGACATTACACCTACGAAGAACTGGTTGAAAAAATCCGTGTACTTAGCCGTCTCGTTATGAATAGTGGGCCCCTCGAGCCGGAGCAGGCTGGAATGCTACTTGAACGCTTGCGTCAAAACCCTCTCATCATCCCGGTTCCAGGTGGCAGGATCAGGCTCGATTTTGAGATTCTGCGCGATCTTACGACCATCGCGGCAGGGGGTTGGGAGATCCGCAACTTGATACTTATGCAGCAATTGCTTCACCCGGGGAGGATTGTTCTGGACATTGGGGCTCATGTAGGACACTTTACTATTCTTGCCGCTTCGACAGTAGGGGCTGGAGGCGAGGTTTACGCCTTTGAACCGGCGCCTTCCAATTACCAACGGTTGCGAGAAAACCTGAGGCTAAACGCCTTTGCGGCCCACGTGGAGGCGGTCCCAATAGCTGTCTCCGACCGGCTGGGTACAGCGGGGTTCTTTGATGATGGGCGAACCGGAGGCACGGAGTATTCAATGTTTTCCAGCCGGCATGGCAAGCACGGCGTCGCCTTTTCTGCTCCAACAGAGCCTTTGGACCATTTTGCCGAGAAGCATGGACTGCCTTCAGTCGATTTTATTAAGATTGACACGGAGGGCGCCGAACTCGCCGTTCTTTGTGGAGCCGACAACATCCTCCGGAAAAACCCTCATATACTCCTTCTCATAGAACTTCATCCATGGGTAGTAGCCCCTGAAGCCGTCTGCGCCCACCTGGAGCGCTACCAAATGCGTCTCTATGACATAGACCACGGGCTGTCGATGTTTTCCCCGGAAGAGGCCACTCACAGATTCCCCCATGGGGGCGATATCCTCGCCACTCGAGCCAAAGTCAACGTGGTTGCGGGATCTTAGCTCGTCTGCCAAGGCCCTGTCTGCTCTCGGATGGATCACCCCAGAAAAAGCTAAAGTTCGTCTCCCGGTATCCGATAAGCTTATGGAAGGGCGACAATAGCATTATGAAAGGGGGGTGGCATAGGGTTTACAGACGTCGACCTCGACAAGATTTAGAACGGGCATGGACGCCCAAAATCAGAATTCAAGGAGGATATCACTATGGGACTTAGAATCAACACGAACATTGCAGCTTTTAATGCCCACCGTCACCTGACTGAAACGGACGCAAAACTCGGTAAGTCCATCGAGAGATTATCGTCGGGTTATCGCATCAATCATGCAAAGGATGACGTAGCGGGTTTGGCCATTGCCAACAAGTTGAGAGGCGAAGTCAGAGGACTTAGAATGGCCCAACAGAATGCGTCGCAGTCTACCGCTTACCTTCAGATAGCGGAGGGAGGCGCCAACCAGGTTGAAAACATATTGGAAAGGTTGGTGGAAATTGCGACCTCGGCAGCTTCCGACAACACGGATAGCTCAGGGAGAACACAGCTTGATGCCGAAGCGACACAGCTGATCAGTGAAATTGACCGCATTGCTAACGATACGAAGTACGGGGCTACCACCTTGATCAACGGCAGTGCTAGTACACTGACATTTCAAATCGGATCAGCCAACACGGCCGATGATCAAGTCGCGGTCGACCTGAGTGGTGTGAACTTTACCACTGCAGGGCTGAATGTACAAACCGGCGATGTAGATTTGACAAGCAAAGCCAATGCACAAACCGCGATTACGAACATCAACCAGGCCATTAGCGTTGCCAGCGCCAGTATGGGCACGATTGGCGCTGCTCAGAGCAGGATTGGCTTTGCATCTGCCAACCTGGCGACCTCGGTCGAGAACCTTGCGGCTTCAGAGTCGACCATTCGTGATGCGGACATGGCCTTTGAGATGATCGACTTTACCAAGAACCAGATTCTGCTCCAGGCAGGTACGGCTATGCTGGCCCAGGCCAACATGGCGCCGCAGGTGGTCTTGCAGCTGCTTGGGTAAAATCACGCAATGGCGTGATTTAGCTGAAAGCCCAGAGCACAGATAAACCTGAAACCGAAACCCCGCCTTCTTATCATGGAGGCGGGGTTTTTGTTTGGAATAATGATCATTTTCGAAATGGGGGCGGTTAGGGCTTGCGGAAAAATAAGTTCGCAGCGTTGGCGCTCAGATTTGGTTCAGATTTGGCCGATCCGATTGAGCAGAATCGGAGGAATAGCGAGCTATTTCGAGGAGTTTGCGAATGAGGCATCGGTCAAAGACGGGCTGAAGCTGAGATGCCAAAATGTGAGGTTGTTCTTGCGCGAGCCCCTAGGTTGGCAGGCATCTTGCTGTCCGTGGATTGGCCAAGGACAGACTCAAGTTTCGGGAACACTTTTCCGATACTTGCTTAAGGAACAGGCACATTTTGCCCATTGCCTCAAAGGAGCGTTGTCATGTCAACGAGTACCAGTTCAGTCAGTGGCGTTTCATCCGGCATCGATTGGCGGAGCATTGTAGACCAGCTAAGGGAGGTTGAGCACAAGCCTATAGATCTGCTCGAGGCCAGGAAAACGACTTACCAGGACCGACTCAGCGCATGGCAAAGCATTAACAGCAAATTATTGTCTCTAAAGACTGTTGCAGGCACCCTGAACAGGATGACCGACTTCAACCTTTATCTTCCCTCGCTTTCTTCAAATACAACGACCGATGCAGAGGATATCCTGTCAGCCACAACCGGCACGGATGCTTCGCCTGGCACCTATGATATTGTGGTGAATGCCCTGGCAGCGGCGCAGAAGCTTTCCTCCAAGAGTTATGGGAGTCAGACTACAGAGCTGGGACTTTCCGGTGATATGGTTGTTGGCGGCAGGAGCGTTAAGATCGCCGCGACCGACACCCTCAGCAGCCTGCGAGACAAGATCAATGCCGTGAACACCGGGACCAATGCATCCGGTGTTTCAGCTTCAATCGTCGATTATGGCATCAGCGGTTACAGGCTTATTCTGACCAGTGACGAAGAGGGTGCTGAAGGGATGAGCCTTTTGAACGGTGGGGCTTCAGATCTTGTCGGCAGCCTTGGCTTTGTTGATGCCTCGGCCAAGACGGCCAAGAATGTGGTTTCCGGTGGCCATATGAGTGGTGCCCTGGACGAGGCCGATGAGGCCGTAGGAGGCTCTGATCTCCTTAACCTGACGAGTGCACAGAGTGGGACAGTGACTATTACCATCAACGGAACAGGCCAGAATGTAGCTATCGACTTGTCCACGGATTCCCTAAATGACATCAGAGATGCCATTAACACGGCATTTTCCGGGGTTTTTGCCTCTGACCCGGCCTCGGTGGTGAGCGAAACCGTGGACGGAACCACGACATACCAACTCCTCATCGAGGGGAATACCATTAGTTATACTGATGCCAATAACGTGCTTGAGACCCTTGGTGTGGTGGAAAGAGCGGGGGTCTCAAACGAGCAAGGCCTGACGGGTGATGTGGCTAACACGTCTGGTGGCGTGGCCATCACATCCTCTACCCGGTTCGACGCGGTAGACGGATATATCAATTATGGCAGCGGAGATACCATTGTCTTTAGCGGTACCGATACGAGTGGAAATTCTGTGAGTTCTTCCTTTTCCATTTATGACACGGATTACCGGACGATTGGAGACCTTCTGACCGAAATAGAAAGCCAATACGGCGATGTCACCGCGTCTGTCACGGCTGATGGCAAGATTCAGGTGGTGGACAATGAGATCGGCGATGACCAGCTGCAAGTTGTTTTAACCCCGAGCAACAGTGGGTTGAGCTTTGACTCAGACCATGATTTCGGATCGATCAGCACGATCCGAGTCCGTCAGGTTCAGGCCGGGGCCGATGCGGAGATGACAGTGGATGGCGTTACGGTATATCCCACCTCCAACACGGTGGACGATGTGATTACCGGGGTCACGCTTAACCTCAAGAAGATAGCCTCTGACACCACGGTGACCCTGACGGTGGGCAGGGACTACGATTCGGTAAAGGAGAAAATTCAAGACCTTGTGACGGCATACAATGAAGTGATGGACGCCATCAATGAGCAGTTGTCCTATGATGTTGAAAATGAAGAGCCCGGAGGGCCCTTGTTTGGGGACAGCTCCCTTCGAACCCTGAAATCCAGTCTGACAAACATTATTCTAAATAAAATTAGCGGACTGGACGACGATTTCTCGACCCCCGGACTGGTAGGCATCAGCATCGGAACGGATAGCAAATTGACCATTGATGACACGACGCTCCAGGGCTACCTGGAGACCAACTTCGATGATGTCAAGAAACTATTTGCCGCGGACTGGTCATCAACGAACGGTCATTTGAGCTACATCTATCACAACATGGACACACAGGCAGGGACTTACAACATTCATATTAACAGCGTTGCCCCGGTGGATGGATACTTTGTGACATCAGGAGACGCATCAGGTAACGGCGAATACCTGAGCGGTGAAGCGGGCAACGCCGAAGGGCTCGTGGCGCGGTATTCCGGTACCGCAACCGGGGATGTGGGCAGTCTTACCTTGACCTTCGGTGTGGCCGAACTCTTTGATCGAGCGCTCTACCACATAACAGACTCTGTTGACGGCTATGTGGCCAACAAGGAGGAGGCGCTCCAGGACACCGTTGACAACCTCGACGAGAGGATCGGCGTGATGGAAGACCGTCTTGATCGAAAGATGGAAGTTATGATTAACCAGTTTATTGCCATGGAGACAGCTCTCAGTACGATGCAGAGCCAAAGCGACTGGCTGACCGGCCAGATCAATGCCAGCTATAGTGCTTGGGGATAGCAGGTCGTCCCTGTCGTTGCATAAACAACATGGCAAAACGTCCCAAGAAGTAACAATAGCCTCTATCTGCGATTTTTTTGGGCGCTTTTGCGGAATGCATTATGAGTGATATCCAGGAAATTAGAAAAACAGCCATGTTGTTTACCCTTTGGGAAAGCCGATGATACCGCATCTCCTGCGTTGCCAAGGGTTCGGCGTAGTTTACTACAGCCTCACCTTGTGGACGCCTTGGATCTGCAGCACCCTCGACTTTTGCAACGTTAGGGTCATCAGTGGAAAGTGGTCAGTAGTGGGCGGCGAGTTGGCGAACGGTTGATGGTCAGGGGTTAGTGGTGATTAGGGAGTTCGCAGCAGACAATATGGAGCAGGTTTTGATCTCGGGATGCCGGGTACGGGATGAAAAGAAGTTAGAGGGGCGGAGGGCGTTATGAAAAATTGTGCAGCGATTTCATTCAAATCAACAGCAGCGAACCAGAGGAGGGCAGCTTCATGCACGGAAAAGGAATAGGAGCCTATCAGCGGACTGATGTGCTGACCTCAGAGCCCAAGAGGTTGGTCATGATGTGCTACGACGAGGCTATAAGGAACCTGAAAATTGCCAAGGAAAAGTACTTATCCGGCGAATATGAAGCCAAGGGACTGGCTTTACAAAAGACCCTGGACATTATCAGTGAACTCTCCTGCGGCCTTGAATTTGAAAAAGGGGGCCAGATTGCAAGGAACTTGCAAGCCATTTATAACTACATGACCAGGCGCCTCCTCACGGCAGACGCGCAAGTGGATCTGAAGGGCTTTGACGAAGTGGTACACATGCTTGAAGAGCTCAAGGGGGCCTGGGAAGCAATTTGTCGTGGAGGCAAAGGACAGCAGGCCCCAAGCGTCCGCTTACCCGGTCCGTCGAGCAAACAAAGCGTTTCCGTGGCGTGTGGATCGTGAGTGAGACCATGAAGGACATTAAAACGATTGCTGATCAGTACTGTGCCTGCTCACGGGAGAAGATCCGACGGTTGGAAGAATTCAAGCAGGTTATTATGAACACTCGGCAGGCCATTGGGTCCAGAGATGTTGCACAAGTTGTTCTTCACGTCAAAGAGCGTCAGGGCCTCATAGACAGCATTGAGCGCAAGGACAGAGAATTTCACAAATTGGCACAAGGAGATGGTTGCTTAATAGAAAGGCTATCTGACCAGTCTAAGAAGTTGGTCAAGCGTTGTCAGGAGCAGTTGAAGAGGGCCTTGGAATCAGTTGCTGCCATGGACAAGGAGTGCTTGGCTTTGGCTCGGGCTCAATGTGGTTCCATGAAATCCGAGATCCTGAAGGTTCGACATGGCCTTCGTGCAGCACGCGGATATAGGATGGCGCTCGAACACCATCCAAGATTCTTGGATGTGAAGAGGTAGTCATATAAGAGGGAGGTGATGTTCATGTTGACCGAACCGATCACTGCGACAAAACCCCAAGACAGAGACACAGCTGGTGTCGGCCAGAAGAAGAAACCTGAAGTGAGGTCCGAGGCTCCGGGCCGGTCCAGCAAAAACAAAGAAGAGACGACACAAGATGCGGAATTGCTGAAAGACGTTCTCGGTGTCGCTGAGAGGCATTTCCAGATTAGGAACGTCGGCCTGGAGTTTGAAATCCATGATCCCACCGGCCGGCTTGAGGTGACGGTGTTTGACAAGGAAACTGGTGACGTCATCCGTGAGGTTCCGCCGCATCAGGTTTTGGACATGGTGGCAAAGCTCGACGAAATGATGGGCATCCTCTTTGAGCAGAGGGTCTAAGCGCTTCAATGGAGTAGTGGAGTTGCTGAGGGATCAAAGAGTTGAGCGGGAAGTTAGTCGAGGGTCAACATAGCAAAGGGGAACCGCTGGCGCAGTTTCGAAACAAAGTCAACGTAAGTGCTAAAGGATATGGAAAGCCAGTCCATCCGAAGCCTCATTGTGGATGATGATAAAGCGATTGGCGATGTTCTGAAGGAGCTGATTTCAAGGGAACATACGTCGGTTGATGTTTTCAGCGATGGCGTTGAGGCCATCCAGTTTGTGAAGAAGCAGCCGGTCGATATCGTCATAACGGATCTTATGATGCCAGGGATCGGAGGCTTGGAGGTACTGCGCCAGGCCAAGCTCACGAACCCGCATGTCGTTGTCATCATCATCACTGGTCATGCATCCCTTGAAACCGCTGTTGAGGCGGTAAGGGAAGGCGCCTATGATTATATCAAGAAGCCCTTCAAGCTTGAGGAGATAGGCATCTCCTTTAACAATGCCGTTGAACGGGTCCACTTGGTGCGGGAAAATAGAAAGTTGCTCCAGGCGCTGAAGGATGCCCATGATCAATTGGGGATTATCAAGAAAGAAAAAAACAGGGCCCACCAAAAAGACCGACCAGCCCAGAAGAGAATCGGCCACCTCAATTTTTTTTCAACCAACCTCCCCGGCTTAGCCTTTTTAGAAGAAGGCGAGATAGACCAGCGAAACTTTGCGAAAGAATTGCAAAGTCTTTCCGGACTGAGGAAAGAGGGCTTGTTGACCGAGGGGGAATTCAAGACGATCAAGGCCCATCTTATGAAGACCATGGAAATCCATGAGTGAACAGCTGAACATACTGGTTGTTGATGATGATGAGAGGATTCTTGAGGTTTTCAAGGGTTTTCTTGATAAGAGCAAGGTCTATTCGATCCTGATAGCCAGGGATGGTATTGAGGCCTTGAAGACGTGTCGGCAAACCAGGGTCGATTTTTGTTTCACAGATTTGAATATGCCAGGAATGGACGGCATAGAGTTCGTTCGCAGGGTCCAAGGCCTGGACAATACCATCCCAGTTGTCGTGATGACCGGGTACCCATCTGCAGACCGTGTCATAGCAACCCTGAGAAACGGGGTAGTGGACTTCCTGGTCAAACCATTCAAGATGAGAGAGATTCAGGGCACGATTCGAGAGGCCTTACAAAAAAGAGCCCTGTTTGTTGAGAATATGTTTTTGAAGAAGGAGATAAAAGGCAAACAACGACTTGAATCCGTCAGTCGGGAGCTGTCTGAAAAGATTAACGACCTCAATACCTTGAATCTGATTTTGCAGAAAGTGGATTGGGCTCCGACCAGTTCAGGCTTGTTTGAACTCATGGTCAAACTCTCGTCGAACATCACCGGCGGCGACGAGAGCCATTTCTTCATACTGGATGAGGCCCTCAAAAAGCCCGTCCTTGTCGCATCATTTCACAGGAACAGCAACTGCCCGTATGAGAATGACTGCCAGGGGATTGAGAAGGTCTTAGTCAAAAGGATGTCCGAGGGTGTTCCATTGCTGATGAAGGATACCCGTGACCCGCTCCTTTTGAATACGGGCATCCGTTCGTTGATTGCCGTGCCTCTGAAGATTCGAGGCAAACTTATTGGTATGCTGACCGCCGTCGTCAGGGGGGAGGCCATATCCTTCACGGAACAAGATTTATACTACCTGAGTTTTACGGCCAGGCGAGCCGCCTTTGTCATAGAAAATGTTGCGCTATACGAAAATATCTACGAGAATCTTTTTGCCACGCTTTATGCCTTTGTGGAGACCATCGAGGCGAGGGATCCCTACACAAAACAGCACTCGAGCCGCGTGGCAGACATCGCCTTCCGTGTCGGTAAAGAGACGGGGGCCAGTCATGAGGAACTCGACGTATTGAATTTCTCGGGTTACCTCCATGACATAGGGAAAATTGGCATTCGGGATAGCATCCTCCTGAAGCCAGGCCGTCTGACGATAGAAGAATATGAAACTATAAAGGAACATCCGATCATCGGGGCAAACATTATCGGCCACTTAGGTCTTATGTCCAAGGAGCAAAAGGTTATTCGTCATCATCATGAACGATGGGATGGCAGGGGATATCCTGATGGTTTGAAGGGCGAGGCCATTCCCTATTTAGCGCGGATTCTTGCGGTAGCCGACGTCTATGACGCCATGGCGTCCCACCGTGCTTACCGGAAACGGATTCCGGATGAGGTCATTGTCAAGACGATTTGGCAAAATGCCGGGACGCAATTCGCCGAAGAAGTGGTCAATGCTTTTCTGAACGTCTACGAAAGAGGAGAGATCTCCAACAGGGAAGATTTACTCCCCTGCGTGACTGCGCACCATGGAGCCGGACCCGGATTCAACGGTCTCGGCGGTTTTGACACCGAGATGGGTCAACCCCACGTGTAACCCCAGCGTTTCACAAAAAACACGGCAACCGATAAAAAAGTGCACAATAACACCAGGTTTTATCGACATGATGGTTTATTCGTCAATGCACAGACGGTGAAGTCCGCAAAAAGGCCACAAATTGCTATGTTGTTTACCCTTCTGGAAAGCCGATGATATCCCGACGAGTCGGGACGTTGTTGAGAGCTGGCAGTAGATGACTACAGTTTCACCCTCAACGCCTAGGATGTGCAGCATCGTCGACTCCTGCAACCTTGGGGTTAACGCTCCTTCTACGATTGTCCTCACAAGCTGAGTGCCTCTGGTCATGGCGCCGGGTCCAGCATTGGGCTGGTGGTCGAAGACAGCTTTAACTTGCTGATGTTATGAGTATAATTGGGTTGAAAAATCGCTTGAGGCGAAGTGGCTTGCCTTTGCCGTGCCAAGTGGTATAAGGGTTGCAAGGCGCTGGATTGGGTTGGGAAAGTGGATGGGCCTTGCCGCCCGGTAACGCAACGCAGACGAGGTCAACAATGAAAAAGATAAGAAGAGATGAGAAGCGCGACTGTGTGCGGGCAAGGCTTCATGCTGACGTGCACTGTGCGGTCATGGATGAATGTGAAGTCATTAAGGAGGACCAAGATGATCGACTCGACCGGTTTGTGGTTCAGCCCATAAAGCGGTCTGCGCCTGTTGAAGAAGATAGGTATTCGCCTGGTGGGGGATTCGACCCAAATCTGGTAGACTTTTTGATTCAAATAGAGGACAAATTAGATCGCGTACTGAAGCTGCTGGGCGGCCATGAGAAGCATGACGAAAACGTCTTTGTGGGGCAGGGCATAGACATTGGCGGCGGCGGGATGAGGATGCTGTGTGACGCGGCGGTAAAGCCCGGCCAGATCCTTAAGATCAGCTTCAGGATCTTCAGATACCCTATAGTTTCATTGCAGGTATTTGGAAAGGTTGTGCGACTCAACCCATTGCAAAAAGAGGGCAAGCAGGGGTATGAGGTGGCGGTGGAGTTTCTGAACCTCCATGAGGACTATAAGGAATGGATTATCACTTACGTTTTTCAGATGCAAAGAGAGTCCATTAGGAGTAAAAGAACGGCCAAGAATGCGTGATTTGCGAGAAACTCCAGGGGCATGCTCATCAGTATTATCCAGGGAGCGTATGCTGTTAAGAAGGCTTGCCGATCAGTATTGTGGCATGTACTTCATTCGAACCCTTGAGGGATTTGTCCACAACCTGAATGGACCCCTTCAAATCCTCTGGGTTCGATCCGAGCAACTGGAGCAGGACATTGGTACATTGCGGCAAGACCTTCGAGGAACCGAAGTGACAAGAGCCACGGAGTTGGCAGACCGCATGCAGCAAAGAATAGATTCGTTTCTGAGGGGGCTTGATGAGTTGAACACCAGTCTCAGCTTCCTTACAAAAGATCTCCTTGGCAAACAGCGTACTGAGATGGGTGAAGTGAGGATCAATCAGGTCATCCAGGATAGCCTCTTGTTGCTTGATGCGGACATGTTTTTTAAGCACCGTGTAAAAAAAACCTTGCGGCTTGATGATGGCCTTCCAAGTTTCAGAGGCCGATATGTGGATCTTTGTGTGATCATGTTGGGTCTGATTCAGAATGCCTCGGAGGCCATGGTGCACACGGAACACCAACACCTGATCATTGAAACTTCCCGGCAAGGGGGCTCAATTCTCATCAGGATCCAGGATTCGGGCTGCGGTATTCCTGAAGAAGATTGCCCTCACATATACGAGGCCTTCTTCACCACAAAAAGGAGCGCAGACAACGAAGGCAAAGAGGAGGAACATGGCGGTCTGGGACTTACGGTCATATCCCTTCTGCTCGAAGAATGCCAGGGAAGTATGACCTTTGAGAGTGTTCCTGCCAGGACCACTTTTACCGTCGAGCTTCCCATTGAAAGTTAGCGCCTCGTGATGTCAGCCTGGGGGTCTGATGCGGCCTTGCTCTTTGTCATGACAGCAGTCTTTTTTGGTGCGGTTCATGCATGAACTTATAGGCCACGGCCGGGTCTCCGCCAGGAATGAACGAGAATCCGCCTCATGCTTCCTGGCTGTTTTGCCGATAGATAGGAGCAATAGAACAGTTCAAACCTATAGGAGCCTGCCGTGCAAACGAGGTTTTTTCCACCGCCATGGTGAGTTTCTCGCCAGGCTGGAAAGGAGGTATGTGTTATGGATATTGATAGCGTAACAGGGCGTATTCACCCCACCCAAGTTGCTGGACATGGTAAGGCGAAGAGCGACAATACTTTTGCGCAGATCTTGGACAAGGCGACAGATGCCGTTCACCGGGAAACAGAGCCCCAAAAGGCCCCTTGTTCCGTCACACAAGTGGCTCGGTCTGTCCCCTGCAAGGTCTCCCATGTCGACAGGCAAACCTTGCAACATGCCTCTAGGGTCCTTGATGTCTTGGAAGAATATGCCCAGGCCCTGCAAGATCCGCAAGAAACCCTGAAGTCCATTGAGCCGATAGTCATGCGGATACAGCAAGAGCTCAAGGGGCTGGACATGCGATCCGCGCCTTATATTGGACAACATGATGACTTTGCAAAACTCGTTGACCATATCGCCGTGACTGCCCGTGTGGAAGCCTTTAAATTTCAGCGCGGAGACTATGTTGCATGATTTCCAGATAAAACAGATGATATTCTTTCCGAGACACCAAGCATCCACCTTTTCCGGGGATAATCCACTTGATTTGTGTTCTGTTTAGGCTTATAAAAAGCCGATAGGCCCGTTAAGAACGTCAGTCCGATCAACCGGCCTCAAGGGTTTGTTACGTCTAACCCAAGAGATTCAGAAGCCAACGAAATCGACTTTTTACCAAACCATCAAGTATTATGGTTTCGTAAAAAGTCGATTTTACTCACTCTGTGAACATTTTGGGGGCACTTGAGACGTTCAGCTAAAATGCTAAAACTCGGGTTAACACCCTCAGACAGTTAGCATTTTTTAACGCTGAACATCTCAAGTGCCTTTTTCCCAAAATGCTCAATGTCGTTCGCAAAACACTTTTTACGAGTCCATCAAGTATAGGTTATGAAAAAAGCCATGGAAAACATACTCGTCGTCGATGATGATCCGAAGATTCTCGAAGTCATGGCCGATGTATTGCGACAAGCCGGTTATGATGTTGACGAAGCCAAGGATGGAAAAAAGGCCATCAAATGCATTGACGCTGGGTGTTATGACTTGGTGTTTACAGATTTGAATCTTCCGAAGCTGGACGGGATGAAGGTTTTGAGGCATGTGCTTGATGAATCGCCGGATACGATGTGTATTATCCTTACAGGGTTCGGCACGATCAAGGGATCCGTAGAAGCGATAAAGATGGGGGCCTTTGATTACATCAGCAAGCCCGTCAAGTCGGATGAGCTCGTGATGGTGGTGGAAAAGGCCTTAAAATACAGGCGCCTTGAGAGAGAAAATATCCTTTTAAAGCAGCAACTTCGAAAAAAGTATCAATTCGAGAACTTTATTGGTGACAGCAAACCGATTCAAAAGGTCTTTGAGCTGATTGAAAAAGTTGCTGATACGGACAGCACCGTCCTTATCACCGGGGAAAGTGGCACGGGTAAAGAGCTGATCGCCAAGGCCATTCATTACAACAGCTACCGCAGAGATAATCCTATGGTCGTCATCAATTGCGGGGCAATTCCTGAGGAGCTGTTGGAAAGTGAGCTGTTCGGACATGAAAAAGGGGCCTTCACGGGTGCCCACAAGATGCGGGTAGGCCGTTTTGAGCTGGCCAATGGCGGGACTATTTTCTTGGATGAGATCGGGGACATGAGTCCCAATCTGCAGGTTAAGTTGTTAAGAGTCCTCCAGGAACAGAAGTTCGAGCGGGTGGGGGGAACGAGAACACTTGAAATCGATGTGCGCATCATTGCCGCCACTAACAAGAATTTAATTAATGCAGTCAACCAGGGCACTTTCAGACAAGACCTCTATTATCGGTTGAATGTAATTCCTATAAGAGTTCCGCCCTTAAGACACAGAAAATCAGATATTCCTTTGCTCATTGATTTTTTTCTCAAGAGGATTGACCCCCGAAAACGAAACGGCATCAGCGGGTTCTCATCGGAAGCCACGGATGTCTTGGCCGCGTACGACTGGCCTGGAAATGTTCGTGAACTCGAGAACATGGTCGAACGGATGAGCATTCTGGCAAATGGCGATAAGGTTGACATGGAGGACATTCCCGAGTCGATCAAGGGCAAGGCCGGCAGGGTCGAGTCAATTGAAGTCACGATTCCAAAGGACGGTATTGTCTTTGACCAGGCCGTTGAAGAGTATGAGAAGAAACTAATCCTTGAGGCTCTGAACGAGACCAACTGGGTGAAGACAAAGGCCGCAAAACTCCTTAATATTAATCGAACCACCCTCATTGAAAAGATGAAGAAGAAAAAGCTTGCTAAACCCGCAGTGGGCTGATGATCCATGTCCCAGGGCTTATGTCTTCACCTTCCTCGAGTTCCAATGCACAACCCTTCTTCCTGTCCTGCCAAGCACTCAATTTGAGCTTATGCCGACCGGATGCTGCAGGTCCTGGTGCGTGACGCTTACAAGGTTCCCATCAAGACTTGGTTTTTCGTCAAAAATCTGACAGCTTCCACCGGCGACAAGAGGACCAGCGTCGCCTTGGTCATCCTCCCGGATCGTCAACCCATTGAAAATACATCTGTCTGTTTCCCTGTGTGACCACATCGCCAGGTGATGTCGTCACACATCCTTGGCATATTAATTGCTCAGCCAAGGAGCGATAAGCATCCCGCCGCTTTAGGTCTTCTTGTGGGAATCTTGAGTGCGTAGCACGAGGCAAGGGAGCCTTGAGACTTTTGATATCCAGATATTTTGCGGTCAAAATACGGATCCTTTCAGTGGCTTTTTCAGTGCTGTTTGCTTTCGTGCCGCATCTCCATGCCCAAGGCGGAACAGATGCCGTCATTGAGCAGGTTCGGATTGACTCTGGCGAGAACGCTTCGGGGGTTGTGATCAACGTGACGGGTTCGCCGAACTACAAGGTGATTCTGATTGAAGACACGGAGCTGCTGATTGCCTTCAAGGACACCGGCATTTCGCAGGCCGTCTTTGCCAGGGAGAGCATCGTGGGGGACAAGTGGGTGCAGGGGATAGAAATGGCCCCGAAGCCGTCCCATGTGGGCTCTGTGCTCATTCGGACAAAAAAACCATACAGCGAGCTTGCATATCAGGTCAGGAAGAGCAAGGGTCAACTCCGAGTTGAAATCAGAGGCAAAGGCAAGCCGTATACGAAAGGGTCTGGACAAGTCGCATCCCGGGTCTTGGCTCCACACGGAGATGGGGAGGCGTCAGCTGGTTTGACGGCACAGGACAGAACGGACCCGTTGTTGGATGTGAAATCGCGCCTTGGCACACCTGATACAGATCTCTTCCTGGAGGCTGCCGAGTACTACCGGGACAAACGATGGGAATATGCCATTCGAACGTTTAAAAAGATCATTCAGTCCTATCCGGAAAGCCCACATTTGGAACGCGCCTATTTCCTACTGGCCAAGAGCTACCATCGTATGTTTGAAAAGAAGATGCCACAGCATTTCGTCGAAATAACAAAACATTACCAGATCGCTATCAGCCGATTTCCAAAATCTGAATATGTGGCCGACGCCATGGTGTCCATAGGGGACTGCTACCTTGAGGCAAAAAACTACTATGAAGCCATGGCCTACTTCAACCTTGTTCTGGACCAGCACAAAGACCATCCGGCGGCTGCTGAAGCCCTGCTACAGCGTGGCAGGATTCTTGCGGTGACTAAGCAACCTCAAAGAGCCATGAGAAGCTTTCAGGCGCTGGAAAAACGTTATCCCAAAACACGATCAGCCACGAAAGCAAAGGTCGAGATAGCCAAGGCCCTCTTTAACACCCAATCCTTCAAGCATTCCTTAAGGGCCCTTAACGAGGTCATAGCCACACAGCCTGACGAGGCTTACAAGAATTCGGAAATCTTACTCTACACTGGTTATGACTATTACGAACTGGGGCAACTCCCAGAGGCCAGGGAAGCTTTTTCTAAGCTCTTGAATTACTATCCTGAGGTGGAATCCAATCCCCTGGTCTTGACGAGGATGGCCGACATCTATCGCGATGAAGGGGCCCAACACAAGGCGTCCAAGCTGTATGCATTGGTAGCCGGCAGCTATCCTGACACCGAAGGAGGCTTGATTAGCTTGCTTCGTCTCGCTGGTATTGAGGAAAAAACCGGGACCGGGAACCCACCTTTTGAGGTCGGGAAGACATCTCTCGGCGAAACAGCTCAGGACATCTATGAACAAATTATAGAAAAGTATCCTGACAATCCCTTATCCCAGCTTGCCATGCTAAGACTTGCGGCGCTCCAGCAGAAAAAAAAGGATTACAAACGGAGCATCATGACCCTGAGAAAGATCTTAGAGAAACACCCCGACACAAGCCTGAGGGCAGAGGTGACTTCAGTCCTCCAGGCATCCCTGAAGGCCTTTCTTGAACAAGAAAAGCAAGCGGGTCACATTGCGAGCATCACCAAATATTATGAAGAGATGAAAACCGTGCTGCCCTTTGAAGATATGCCGGACTTGCTCTCATGGCTTGGTGATACCTATAGAGGGCTTCAGTTGTATGGACCTGCTCTTTCCATGTTCAGGCAGGCCAGCCGGTATTATGCCGACCAAAGCCAATCTGCGGACATACTGTTTGGTCTGGGAGAGTGTGCCTATAGGGAGAAACGGCTTGATGAAGCCGAGAAAGCACTCAAGGCCTTTGTGACAAGATATCCTGAGCGCCGCGAGACCTCAGAGGCCCGTTATTGGCTGGGGCTTATTTTTTCCCAAGACCAACGATACGATGAGGCCTTCAAAGCCTTGACGATGGCCCTTCAACGAGAAACCGACGAATATCATCAGGCAAAAATCCGTATGGCCATGGCGAACGTCTTGAACGGGCGGGGCGACCATGAGAGGGCTGCAGGATCGCTTAGGGAAGCCGTCACATTACTCAATCGGAGCAAAGATGGTTCCTCAGAGGATTTGTACATGGCCTATCGGAAACTGGGTGAGACCTATTTGAAGTTGAGAAACAAGAAAAAGGCCGTGCCTGTCTTCAAAAAGGCCTTGGCGCTGGTTCCCGAGGGCTCTGACAGCTACAGCCTACAGTTCCGGCTTGCCCAGTGTTACCAATGGGTGAAAGCCACGGACAAGGCAGAGGGCATCTTGAATCGGCTTGTCGCTTCCGGGGATCCTTTTTGGAGCAAGGTTGCCCAGGTGCAAATCAAAGAGATGAATATAACGAAATCTGTTGAAAAACTGGGCTACGGGTTGAAAAAATCGTAATCTCAGAAGGCCTCACTGTGAATTCCTATGATGAGTAACAGAAACATATTGCTGGTTGAAGACACCTATGAAGAAAGGGTGGCTCTGGGTGAGGCCTTGAGAGGCTGGGGTTTCAAGGTGACAGGCGTTGGAGACGGCGTTAAGGCTTTGGCAAAACTCAAGGCAGGCCACTATGATCTTGTCATCACGGACCTGAGGATGCCGAAGCTGGACGGCATCGGCCTACTGACAAAGATCAAGGAGCAACAACAAGACAGTATTCCGGTCATCCTTGTTTCAGCCCACGGGGCTGTTGACTCTGCTGTGGAGGCCATGAAGCTGGGCGCCTTTGACTTCATTGTGAAGCCGTTTCCTCTAAGAGTCATGGAATCTTCGGTGAGAAGGGCGGCTGGGCATCCACCTGCTTCACCCGGTAACGATGGTCCCGGGCTATTAGAATCTTCCATTGTTACCAAGAACCGTCAAATGCTTGGTCTGCTGGAGCTGGCAAAGACCGTAGCGGACAGTAAGGCCCCCGTATTTCTCCAAGGGGAAAGCGGCACGGGCAAGGAGCTCTTTGCACGTTTTATCCACCGTGAAAGCGCCAGGCGGAACAAGCCCTTTGTGGCTGTTAACTGCGCGGCCCTTCCCGAAGGGCTCCTAGAGAGTGAGCTTTTTGGCCACGAAAGGGGTTCGTTTACAGGGGCGGTTTCAAAGAAACTCGGACGGTTTGAATTGGCTCGAGGGAGCACCATATTTCTGGATGAAGTCAGTGAGATGCACATCCACCTGCAGGCCAAACTGCTCAGGGTCTTACAAGAGTCAGAGATTGATCGGGTGGGTGGTTTGCGTCCCATCTCCATCGATGCCCGCGTGGTGGCGAGCACCAACCAGGATCTGGAATCGGCCATAAAGGCAAAAAAGTTCCGCCCGGATCTCTATTATCGCCTGAATGTTATTCCCATCAAGCTCCCGTCCTTGCGGGATAGAAGGGACGATATCCTGCTACTGGCTGATCATTTCATTAAGAAGTATAACAGGATCGATGGGCGTGACGTCAAAGGGTTGACAAAGGAGGCAGCCGAAAGCCTGGTGCAGATGCACTGGCCCGGGAACGTGCGGGAGCTCGAAAATCTGGTAGAACGGGCGGTGCTCTTATGCCATGGGGACCTTATTGACAGGGACGCTCTTTTTTTGGGCGAGCAACCTCCGGTCGTTGCCGATAGATCATTTCCCCTGACCGGCTCTCTGAAGGAGATGGAAAGAAAAATGATTTTTCACACCCTTGATCAAACAGACGGTAACAGGACCCATGCGGCTGAGATCCTTGGGGTGAGTGTTCGCACTTTACGGAACAAGTTGAACGAATATCGGAAAAAGATGGAAACCTGTGAGAGGGGCACGCAAATTGCTTTATCCAGGAGTGATCAGAAAAGAGCGGAAGGGATGAACCACCCGTTGAGTTCTACTTGAAAGAATCCCCATGATTATTTTGGCCCCATGCAACAAATCGGCTCAAAGAACCTTGTATGAAGAGGAGACATCATGCCGATAAAATCGCTCTTTGGCAAAACGTATCACCTTCTTGAGCGGTCTCTTGATATCGGTAGGCTCCGGCACGGCGTTATAGCCAGCAACGTGGCCAATTTAGACACACCGGGTTACAGGCCGAAAGAGATCGACTTTGACAAGGCACTCAAGGACAGTCTCGAGAGAAAGCCGGTTGATTTGACCCGAACCCATCCTCTTCATTTTGGAGCGCAGGCAGGCCGTTATGAGACCTCTTATGAGGAGGCGGGCGATCGGGTCGATATTGATCAAGAGATGTCAAAGCTCTCAGAGAATAATCTGAGATATCAGACCGACATCGAGATGCTCCTGAGGAAGTTTTCAATGTTAAAATATGGCATCACAGAAGGAGGACGTTAGCATGGATTTTTTGACTGCACTCCATATCAGCACGACAGGTCTAACATCTCAGAGGATGAGGATGAACGTCGTTTCCGCCAATCTTGCCAATGTGGATACCACACGGACCCGCAACGGGATGCCCTATAGAAGGAAAGTTGTCCTCATGGAGGCCAAACCGGTCGAAGACTTCGACTCAACGCTGAATTCCGAAGGCGAAGAGTTATATGGGGTAAAGGTCAGTGAAATTCTGGAGGACACAACGCCTTTCAGGCGGGTGTTCAATCCCGGTCATCCCCATGCGGATCAAATGGGTTATGTCTCTTTTCCCAATGTGGACGTGGTCACGGAAATGGCGAACATGATGGTTGCCAAGAGGTCCTATGAAGCCAATGTGACTGCCATCGCAACCATCAAGAGGATGGCCTTAAAGGCCCTTGAGCTTGGCAGGTAGGCAGCACGGAGAGTCATCATTTATCATTGGGTAATGACCAGTGACAAGTTAGCCAGGAGAGATACATGAACGATTTGACGATTCAAGGCAGGGTCCAGCGTGGCACTTGCGACACACAGGATGGGACTCGCACGAAGCCAGCAGACGGGGGCTTTGCTGGTGTTATCAAACAAGCCGTAGAGCGTGTGGGCGACATGGAGAAGCAAGCCGATCGATCCGTTCAGCACCTCGTGAAAGGAGAAGCGGGCATCCATGAGACGATGATTGCCCTTGAGAAGGCCGACATTTCTCTGAGGCTCCTCCTTCAAATCCGAAACAAGGCCATGGATGCCTACAGAGAAGTCATGAGGATGCAGTTCTAGTTCGATCGTGTAGCCAGTTCATAATTCAATCTACTGCTCAGTGCTTCGATGCGCAAATACCGTGATGTATTCAAACAAGTTAGGTCGGAGCAATTGTCTTCGACCATGAGCTCAGACCCAAGGGCTCACTCGGCAATCAATAAAGAGAGACGATGAAGACCCTTATCGAACAGTTCGTCGCAGTATTCAAGGCTCTGCCCACCTCCAGAAAAATCTCCATGGCGGTCGTGCTTGGGCTGGTGGTGGCCGGGTTTGCCTTGATGTTTTTTTGGGCCAATCAGATTGATTATCAGGTTCTCTACAGCAATCTTTCTCAAGAGGATGCAGGAAGTATCGTATCGAAGTTGCGGGAGCAGCGCATCCCATATAAGCTGGCCGGCGGCGGCTCGGCCATCTTGGTGCCTGTGGGAAAGGTATATGAATTGCGTCTTGACATGGCCAACGACGGCCTTCCAGCCGGAGGCCACGTCGGCTTTGAAATCTTTGATCATAACGATTTCAGTACGACCGAATTCGTCCAGAGGCTAAACTATCAGAGGGCACTTCAAGGAGAGCTGGTTAGAACCATCAACGAATTTCGTGAGGTGGAGCATGCTCGGGTCCTTGTGGTAATGCCCAAAGATTCATTATTTGTTGAAGACAGCAAGCCCCCATCAGCCTCGGTACTGTTGAAACTCAGATCCACGCTGTCCCCCGATAAAGTTGCCGGTATTGTGCATATTGTGGCCAGCGCCGTGGAGGGGCTTGAGCCTAACGGGGTGACCGTGGTGGACACCAATGGCAGGGTCTTGTTCAAAGGGCCGAACCAGGCAGATCAGGCAGCCCTGTTCAGTAGCAATAAGCTTGACTATCAACGTCAGGTTGAGGGACGGATCGCAGGGCGTGTTCAGAGCATGCTGGAAGGGATCGTAGGCAAGGACAAGGCGATTGTGCGTGTGAGCAGTGCTATAGATTTTGATCAGGTTGATTTTAGTGAGGAAAAATATGATCCGGACAGTAGCGTCATCCGGAGCAGACAGCGCAAGTCCGAGTCGTCCGAGAAAGGCGGGGCAAATACATCAGCCTCGCTTACGGAACTGGATCAGGGCGCAGCGCCGATTGAAGGTGACAATGGCGCCAAAGCGCGATCCCAAAAGCAAGAAGAAGTGATTAACTATGAAATGAATCGGGTCACCCGGCGTGTTACGAAGCCATCCGGCACCATCAAAAGGCTTTCGGTGGCAGCTGTGGTGGATGGCACCTATGAAGTCGCTACGGCCGAAGACGGGGCCAAGACGAAAAAATATGTACCAAGAAGCGCAGAGGAACTGAAAAAGTTCGAAGAGATTGTCAAGAGGGCCATGGGCTTTGACGAGGATCGCGGTGACCAGGTCTACGTGAGCACATTGCCACTTTCTATGTCAGCAGGCCCGGATGTGGCTTCTGAGGAGACGCGGATAGACTGGCTGGGCTTCGGACGTCGGTATCTAAAGATAGGCCTGAATCTTGCCTTGATCATCTTGGTTTTTCTCTTTGTCGTCCGGCCCCTTGTCAAATCAGTCAAGGGGATCGGCACAGGTGTGGAGGGGCGCAGACAGCTGCTGGCTTCACCTGGAGGGGGCGAATCGGCTACGTTGTCTGAACCACAAATGGACATTCGACAAAAGACCGTTATGCTGGCAAACAACAATACGGACAAGACCGAACAGTTGCTTAGAGGTTGGCTGAACGAAGAGAAGTGATGGCACCTCCTGAATTGGATATGAACAATTTAACCGGGCCACAAAAGGCGGCCACCTTTCTCCTGATTATGGGCCAAGATTATACCGCACAGATTTTTAAGAACCTGGCAGAGGAGGAAATCAGGAAACTTGCCTCCCATATGTCAGAGATCAAATATGTTCCCCCTGAAGTGACGAGACAGGTCATGGAGGAGTTTGTTCAGAGTCTCGAGAGTCATGACCAACTCATGGTAGAAGGGCAAACCTTTCTAAAGACGATCATGAAGGGTTCTCTGGCCAAAGAAAAGGCAAACGCCATTTACAAAGAGTTGGAAAAGAACAACAAGAACGTCCCATTCAGTTACCTTCAGGAGATAGATACCGCAACCCTTGTCGGCTTGATCAAGGGGGAACATCCCCAGACGACTGCCTTGATATTGGCACATCTCAGGCCCGAAAGGGCTGCCGAGGTCTTGAGCGGATTGCCAAAAGAGATTCAGGGTGACGTGGCGATGCGCATCGTCGAAATCAACCGGGTACCTACGGAAATCATAGACGAAGTCGATGAAACGCTTCAAAAGGAGCTTGTAGGCCGGGGCAATACCGGCGATTCCAGAGCCATCGGCGGTATCAGTGCCCTTGCCGACATATTGAATGAGGTGGACCGGGAGACCGAAGAAGGCGTCCTCGCCTCCATTGAAGAACATAAGGAGGACATGGCGGAAGAGATCAGACAACTCATGTTTGTGTTCGAAGATCTCATCAAGGTCGATGATCGCGGTATGCGAGAGATCCTGAAACAGGTGGAGACCCAGCAACTCAGTTTGGCCCTGAAGACCGCTTCAGAAGAGATGAAGGAGAAGATCTTCGGGAATCTGTCGGAAAGGGCGGCGGGCATGCTTCGTGAAGACATGGAAGTCATGGGTCCCGTGAGGCTGGCTGAGGTCGAAAAGGCCCAGCAGATGATCATCCGAGTTGCCAGGGACCTTGAAGCCGAGGGCAAGATCGTTCTTGCGAAAGGAAAAGACGACACCCTTGTCTAAGGATGCAACGCAAACGGGATCCGACAGGGGGACATGCAGGCCCTTTCATATGGAGTCCTTGGATGGTCCGGAGAACCCCTCCACGTCACACACAGTGGACCACCTCTTTAGGGCTGTCCCCGGCAGTGATGATCGTGCTGATGACGCGTTTCGGTCTATGTTCCTCGGTGAGAAAGAGATGGAGGGGCAAAAGGCCAAGGGGATTGTCGATCGAGCGAAAGAAAAGGCCGCCCTCATTGAACGCGAGGCCTACGAGGCGGGCTTTGCTCAAGGGGAAAAAGACGGCTTCGAGATGGGAGCCAAGAAACTTGATAAGGTCTTGGATCGGACCGAGGAAACCCTGAAAGGGATGGTTTCTTATAAAGGGGAGTTCATCAAGCTATACGAGAAGGAGATCTTAGGCCTCATCTCTCATATTGCCGAGAAGGTTGTCCATGGACAAGTCAAGATCGATCACACGGTCGTTCGAGAAACCATTTTCGAGGCCTTCAACCTCGTCGTTGACCGTTCAGAGGTCAGGATCAAGGTGAGTCCAGAGGACGTTGAGTATGTGAAAGAAATAAGGCCGACGTTTTTCGATCGGATCAAGGACCTGAAGTCCATAACCATTGAATCCGACCCTTCTGTGAGCCCGGGTGGGTGCCTTATGGAGACGGTTTTTGGCGAGATAGATGCCCGCTTGGAGGGCCAGTTGGAGAAAATAGCCGGTGCAATCGAGCATACTCTGAACTCCGTGCCATGAAAGCTCGTGCTGAATAAGATCATGTCAGATGACATTAGGTGCGTCCCATGGAATCATTTGCGGGAAGCCGTGAATAGTTGTCGATGCATAACAGCCGATGGCAGGGTTGTCAGAGTGAGCGGATTGATCACAGAAGGCCGCGGGCCCGGCATGGGCGTGGGGAGCACCTGCGGGATCTGCAATGCGGAAGGCGAGGAGGTGTTGGCTGAAGTGGTCGGTTTTAAAGACCACAGAATCATGTTGATGCCCTACGGAGAAATGCGGGGCATCGGCCCGGGGTGCAAGATTGCCCTGGTCCACGAACGGCCCCATGTGCCGGTGGGGGAGGGCTACCTTGGAAGAGTGGTGAACGGTCTGGGAGAACCCATAGATGGACAGGGGCCCATTGCCTCAAAGGTTCACTATCCCCTGTACGGCCAAGTGGTAAATCCCATGCAACGGCGTCGGATCAGAGAAGTGGCTGATGTGGGTATCGGTGCGGTCAACGCCCTGGTAACGATCGGCAAGGGTCAGAGGATGGCCATCATGTCCGGCTCTGGCGTTGGCAAAAGCGTACTGATGGGGATGATGGCACGACTCACGAGCGCTGATGTCAGTATCGTTGCCTTGATCGGAGAGCGGGGCAGGGAAGTCAGGGACTTCGTTGAACAGAATCTTGGGCAAGAAGGTCTCCGAGAATCGGTGGTTGTGGCGGCAACGTCGGATGTGTCTCCGTTGATCAGAATGCGTGGAGCTTACCTGGCAACCACCCTGGCAGAATATTTCAGAGACCGTGGCATGGACGTCCTTCTGGTTATGGACTCTATCACAAGATTTGCCATGTCCTCAAGGGATGTGGGACTGGCAGCGGGAGAACCGCCCACCGTGAGAGGCTATACCCCTTCATTTTTCGTTCAGCTTCCCAAGCTCCTGGAACGGGCGGGCAGCGTGGAGGGCAAAGGGACGATAACCGGCATATACACAGTTCTCGTTGAGGGAGATGACTTGAACGACCCTGTAGGGGATGCCGTACGATCCATGGTAGATGGCCATATTGTCCTTTCGAGAAGGTTGGCCAATCGAGGCCATTATCCGGCTATAGATGTGCTGGCCAGCATCAGCAGGGTCATGGGAGATATTGTTACGCCGGACCACAGGAGACTTGCTCAAAAGGTGAGGGAAATCATGGCCGCCTATTACGATGCCGAGGATCTGATATCCATCGGCGCCTATGTCGACGGCAGTGATCCAAAGATAGATTACGCCAAGAAGATGATTGACGGAATCAATACCTGTCTGAAGCAAGACATGACTCAGAAGGTCGACTTGGAAGCCGGTATCGCTGGATTGAATAAACTCTTAGAAGAGACGGATCATGAAAAAGTTTAGATTCAGACTTGATCCTCTCCTTCGGTATAGACGGTACCGAGAGGAGCTTGCCCTGATGGAACTGGCCAGGGCAAAGCGGGCCCTTGTTCTAAGTAAGAAGAAGCTCCAGCAGATCGGACAGACCAGAAAAGGTGTGGTGACGGAGCTCGATGCCAGACAGGCGGAAGGGCTGGAGGTCAATCGATATCGAATTTATGCGGCCTACCTGCAGGGGTTGGGCAAAAAAATCGAATCTGAAAACGAGCACTTTGTGGAAATTAGTAGCGTGGTGAGAGACAAGCATGAGATTGCTGAGGCCAGGAGGATCAGCAAGGAAACCTTACAACGGCTCAGGCAGACTCAGCACGCGAAGTATTTGCAAAGGAGTAACCGGGCGGAACAAAAGGCAGCAGACGAACTCGTCGGCCTAAGAAAGCGCCCTGGGGTTGAAGATGCCCCTTGAGCGGCTGCCATCTTGAAGGAAATAGCGATGAGCGGCAGATACCCAGTGACAAGATCTCAGGTGCAGGTAACGCTGTTGTGTTTCCTCATTGTTAAGCTGGGGCTTATCAGCGTCTTCGTTTGTGCAAAAAGACCGGTGTTTCCGGTTCCCATTTTGGAAAGCAATGTCGCTCTAGCGAAGGACGCTCAGGAAAAGCCAACAAAAGATCGCGCGCCGGATTCAGCTTCAGCGCTGCAGACCTCTCCGGACAGGCGTCAGCCGGGCGCAAGTCCCGTGGCTCTTGAACAAACGCGGGCACAAATAGAGGTGGAACGGCGGCGGCTGGAAGAGGAACGCAAACAACTCACTGCACTGAAGCAGGAAATCGATGTGAAGCTTGGCCGCCTGGAGAAAATGCAGGATGCCGTGCAGAGCAAGCTTGATGAACAAAAGGTGCTCGGCAACCAGAGGATGAAACAACTCATAAAGATATATACAACCATGCCCCCCAAAAAGGCCGCCGGCCTCATAGAAAAGCTTGACATGACTGTTATCATTTCCTTGTTTTCCAAGATGAAAGGGGAGAACGTGGGACAAATTCTTCCCTATGTGTCCGCTGAAAAGGCTGCCGCCATCAGTGAACGCCTTGTCAGGCAAGGTTTGCCGTAAGGTTGTTTGGGGCTACGGTCGATCTACTTTTTTGATAATAACAGGCGGCAACTGAAGGTCTTCCGGAGTTGAGGGTGTCGGCTTCGGTTCAGGTGGGCGACGCGTGCCGTAGACAACGCTTTCATGGCCTTGCTCATCCACTACCTTTTTCGTCGGTGCGACATGAAGCATCTGCATAATTGTTTCGTCTGAATAGCCTGCCTTCCTTAATATCTCCATTTGCTCCACGGAGAGCTTGGCCTTCCGGGGGTTCTTGTAGCGGTCCGCCAGAATAACACTTTTCAGTGTCTCGTCATCCGCGCCCGCCTCCTTGAGCCTGACCAAAGAGTCTCCTGTGACAGAGCAGGTCTGCTCGGCTACCAGCATCTGAATCACATCATCGCCGATTCTTGCTTGTTTCATTTTCTTGAGGCTTTCGGGGTCAACCAGTGAATTCATGGCCCACGACAGGCCGGCAAATAAGATTGCCAGACTCAGCGAGCAGCTTATCACAAAGCCTTTTCGCATCATTCCTCCTGTGCGTCGTTTCATGTAGCCCTTGTCAGAGCGTAAAAATGCAACATCAATGCCGAGATCATAAAATGAGGTCTGGGGGCGCGTTTTGCCTGGCGTACGGCCTAAATGTAGATGTCCACCACGCTGCCCTTTTCCAGACAAGCGGGGCGTTCTGCAGGCCGAGCAAGGCCCTTAGACGGATCCTTCGAAAACTCCTCGCCTTTGTGGCACTGAAGCGCGGTCGTATAGGGAGATTTCCCAGCAGACGTGCTGATCTTTGCGATGGGAAACATCTGAAGGTTCTGGGTGGGGTTAACGCCCATATTCAAGCCCTCCCCTCTTGTCAGGACATATACGGAAGAAACCCATGTCTTATTAGTAAACATCATAAGGCTGCATGCTCGCAAAGTCAAGGCTCTGGGAGCCAGGAAATATTTTCCCCCAGCCTCTTGGTGCAGGAAAAAGTTTCACTGCGAACTCGGTGATAAGCACTTCATGCCCCTTGTCTTTCCGACAACCAGTTGTATTGATTGAAAGAATTTATGAGATGTTCTTTTGGCATACTCGTTGCTCATCAAGGAGCGCCAGGGACCAGAAAGACAAAGGTCAGAGGAACCAGATAGCTCACTCATGAATGCGCAAACAACAAACCTTGCCTCGATCCTCACAGATCTCAATCCCGGCCAACGGCAAGGCCCTGCAGGCAGGGCCGGCAGCCAGACAACATCTGAAAAGCTGTTTTCACGGCTCCTTGGCCAGGCCAGCAAGTCTGTCAGAGACGCTCGGTCACACGGGACAACCAAAAGGGAAACAACCGGCGCGGACTGGCTTAAGACGTTGCGGAATCAGTTGTTATCCACAGGCATCCCCCTCAAAGACCTTTCATTATCCTCCAAGGCGCGGCCGGCGCTGAAGGACCTCCTGTTGGCCCAGGGGCTCTCAGAAGGCGATGTGCAGTCATTTGTCGAAAAACTCTTTGGCACAGATAGCGGGCGAGAGATCAAGGTCACTCAACTTCTTGCCAAACTCTCAGAGCTGAAAGAATTGGCTGGCCGGAAGTCTCGTGATCCGGTTCTTGACGTCTCGGCCTTGCCCTATTTGGAGACCCTGTTGCGCTCCCTTGGCCTGGACGCAGTGCAGGCAAGGAAGGCCATGAACCTGGCCCGGGTGGACGGGGGCGGGCTCAGTGTGAAGGGCCTGGTCCAAGCCCTAAAACGCATCATAAGCAATTTGCCTGAAGAAACGAAAGCCGCCGGTGTCAACCAGGAATCCGGCGGGGACGTTAAAGATTTGCTGGTGCGCATTGGCATCGTGGATGAGGCAGCCGAAATGAATGGGCCCCTCTCCTTAAATAGCTTTGTACGAATGCTGGAGGACAAAGTAGCCGGCCTCGTGCCCCACGGTGTGTCGGAAGGAGAGACGGAGAGCGCCGTGAACCGTCTGCTGGGCCATGTCTTGACAGAATCTGAGAAGCAGGGGCATCTGTCAATGGCAAAGGCCCTTTGTTCGGCTAAACAACACGCTTTTTCCGTTGATGGCTCGGGAGATGACGCCGTGTCCAAGCACCTCAGCAAGGGAATCGAGGAAATGGTCGCGCGTGGAGTCTGGAAGACTGCCCAGACAAAGGGCATGAAATCCTCCCTGGCCAAAGGGCTGCAAGAAGTGGTCTCAAATGGACGCTGTCATGCTGATGATTCCGGTCAGGCCGGTAAGAAAACAGCCGGGTTATTAGTCAAAGCAAATGGACAGATGTCTATGTTCAAAAAGGGGCCTCTGGATCCAAGCGTGGATCAGGACACAAGAAATGCGCCATCCTCGGCAAGAGAAGTGGCCGTGAACCGACCTCATATGGCCGGGGCAGAGGCAAAGCCAATGGCCAGGCCTTTCCCCCTTCACGTGGTCAATCAGGTGGGCAGACAGTTGGCGTTTGCCGTCCGGCGGGGGGACAGCCAGGTGCGGGTCCAATTGAAGCCCCCCGATCTTGGGTCTATTCAACTCGATATGGTCATGAAGGATCATACCCTAAAGGTGGCCATGATCACCGAGCATCATGCCGTCAAAGAACTCTTGATGTCCCATGTCCAAGAACTCAGACAGGCATTGATCGATCAGGGCGTTGAACTCAAGAGCGTAGATATCAACATTGACTATCACTTTGGCCAGTCCATGGCCAATGCCCAAAGAGACCTCAGTGAGGCCCACCCGTGGAGGTTGAATTTGCCTTCTGCATCCGGCGCATTGGAAACGGGGCCGGGGCGAGTGGAGGAGATGATACAGCCCAATGTGTCCAGCGACACCTTGGTGGATATGTTTGCATAAGAAACAGGATCAGTGATCAGTGGTGAGTGGCAATTGTTGATATTGGTTCGGCGCCAAAGACTAATGACCAACTACAAAAGGAGGTAAACCGTGTCTGTAGCAGCACTTGAACCCATCTACCAGCAGACGCCTGAGAACGAGACACCAGCGCGTAGCGATCCCAAGGACGCCCTTGGTCGGGATCAATTCCTGACCCTTCTGGTTGCCCAGCTCAAGCATCAAGATCCCTTGAATCCCCTTGACGGCACGGATTTTACGGCCCAACTGGCCCAGTTTTCCAGCCTCGAGCAGCAATTTACCATGAACGAGAACCTGGAAGATATCCAGAGCAGTCTAAAAGCCGGGGAAAGCGGGAATCTCCTTGACTACATTGGCAAGACGGTCAAGACGAATGGCAACGCTATTTTTGCAAGAGACGGGCATCCTGATTCAGGTGCCTACCGCTTGGATGATTGGGCCGACGTAATGATTCACATCTATGATGATCAGGGCCTCGAGGTCCGAAGGCTCTATGCCGGTTGGCAGGATGCCGGTGAACACGACATCGGATGGGACGGAAAAAATGATGCCGGAGATCCTGTGAGCGACGGCGTCTATTCCTTTGAGGTAGAAGCCACGGACGAGGAAGGCTTCGTCGTTTCACATGACACCTATCTCACAGGAGAGGCCACCGGTGTGACCTACGAGGGCGGCACAGGCTATTTAATGATCGGGGACAAACTGGTGGCGCCCGAGAACGTTGTGGAGGTCACGAAGACAGGGGCAGGCAGTGAGCAGTAGGCAGTAAGGATCTCGCACGCTCATGACTTTGAAAACCAATGACTAATGACCAAGAAAAAGGAGGGAAAATAAGATGTCACTTTCAAGCGCACTTTTTTCCGGGATCAGCGGTCTAAGCACCCTTGGCAATTCGATGACCGTGATCGGCGACAATATCGCCAACGTGAACACGGTGGGTTTTAAGGGAAGCCGGGTGACCTTCCAGGATGTGTTGAGCCAGACAGTGGCCACCACGGCCGGTACGGCCCAGGTGGGACGCGGTACGATTTTGGCTGACATCTCCAGCAGTTTTGCCCAGGGGTCTTTCGAGTCAACCAATTCCACGACAGACTTGGCCATCGGGGGCAACGGTTTCTTCATGGTCAGAGATCCTGCCAGCGTCAACAATGAGTACTATACGAGAGCTGGTGAATTCCGGTTTGACAAGGATGGCAACTTTGTCAACCCAGCCGGCTATATTGTCCGCGGATGGGCCCTTGATGCAGATACGGGTGAAGATTATGGATCCATCACGGATGTTACCCTTCAGTCTTTTACATCATCACCCAGGGAGACCGACCATGTCACCGTCATTGCCAACCTCGATTCGGACGCAACGAGTCTCACCGCCGCCCTGGAAACCGCCTGGGACGGGAGCGCTTCCACGCCCATCGGCGGTACTGCCTACGAATATCAGACGAGCCTCAAGGTCTACGACTCCCTTGGAAGCACCCACGACCTGACCGTATACTATGATCTCGGGTCGGGCTCGACCTGGGAGTATATTATTACCTGCAATTCGGTTGAGGATGCCCGAACGGGCGCCACTGGTGCCGGGCAGGGGCTGCTGGCCCGAGGGTCCATCGTATTTAATGATAGTTCAGGCAGCATTCAAGACATCACCATGGAGCAGTTTACCGGCGCGGCCGACTGGACCGATGTGAGCGACGTGGGCAACTGGGCGGCGCCTGAGACCCCTGATGCGGATGGGTACCTGGCATTTGCCCCTGAATTCATCAACGGTTATCCCATGGCTGTTGAATTTGACTTAGGGACCCGTTATGACGGAACCAATTGGGTGCCCGGTTCCCTGGCAACCAGCCAGTATGCGACGGCATCTACGACCATCTTTCAATCATCTAATGGTTATGGCGCCGGTGATCTTCAATCCGTAAACGTGGGCACGGACGGTGTGATTACCGGTCAATACTCCAATGGTCAGGTGATCCCCCTTTACAGGGTGGCCCTGGCCAAGTTTCAGAATGTGCAGGGGCTTTATAAAGAAGGCGGCAATCTTTTCAGGGAGACCCGGGTCAGCGGTGACCCCATTACCGGCAGACCCGGAGCCAATGGCCTCGGCAGTATTTCTCCTAACTCCCTTGAGCAATCAAACGTGGATATTGCCACGGAATTCGTCAAGATGATTACGACCCAGCGTGGATTCCAGGCCAATTCCAAGATTATCACGGTGACGGACCAGATGCTGGCAGAATTGATCAACCTGAAACGATAAATCAACACACAGCCCAGGTCCTTTCCGTCAACAGATTGACAGGGCCACCCAACTTTGACACGGCCTTTGTGGCAGCATCAAGTGGGGTGGCCTTTTTTTTGTGTTTTTGGCCTCGCAGCCATATCGAGCCTTTTTACCATAGGCCACGAAACCATTTGAATTTATATAATATTTACCAAACATCCTAAAAACTCCCCCCGCCTGCATCCCCCCGACGGCTGACCCCTGACCCCTGACTCCAAGCATTCGCATGGCCATGGCACAAAGGTTGCTCTGAATCTGGCAAGAAGACCGGGAATCATACCGCCCCGCAGAGGAAAGCGCTTATGGACATTGCAACCGTTCTTGGAATTGTTTCGGCCTTCGGCCTTGTGCTTGTGGCTATTTTCATGGGTGGGGGCCTCATCCTGTTTGTTAACGTCCCTTCCCTGATGATTGTGGTCGGTGGGACCCTGGGCACCACCATGATCAACTATCCCTTGAAGGAAGTGGTGGGCGTACTGAAAGTGGTCAAGAACGTCTTCTTCACCAGGGTTCTTTCAAGTAAGGACATCATCAAGGAGTTTGTCGAATTCTCGAACAAGGCGCGTCGTGAGGGGATCCTTGCCTTAGAGTCCGAAGTCAAGAGCGTTGATGAGGACTTCCTGAGGAAAGGGATTCAGCTTTCCATCGACGGCTTGGAACCAGAGTCGATCCGGGAAATTCTTGAAACCGAGATTTCCTCCGTCCAGGACCGACACCGCCTGGGTGCAGAGATCTTTACCACGATGGGCACCTTTGCCCCGGCCCTCGGCATGGTGGGTACCCTTATCGGGCTGGTGCAGATGTTACAGACCATGAGTGATCCGAGTTCCATCGGACCGGCCATGGCCGTGGCCCTTTTGACCACGTTTTACGGTTCTATCATGGCGAACATCGTGTGTATGCCCATGGCTGGAAAACTCCGAACCCGCAGCAGCGAGGAAGTGCTGGCAAAGGAGATGATGATCGAAGGCGTCATCTGTCTTTCCACCGGAGAGAACCCTCGTATTGTTGAGCAAAAACTCCACGCCTTCTTAGCTCCAGGCCAGCGGGAGAGTCAGTTCGAGTAGCACACTTCGGGAACAGCTGAGATCATGAAATCCAGGCAAAAAGAATCTGAGGGGAATGCCAGCGAGGGTGGGGTGAGACTGATGGTCGTCTCTCTCTTTATTATTCTTTTGGCATTCTTCATTGTGCTCAATGCCATTGCCGTGCCTGATGAGAGGGGCAAGCTTCAGGCCCTTGGATCCCTGACAGGAAGCTTTGGCATCCTCCCGGGGGGGCTCTCGCCCATGAAGGGCAAAGGACAAAGCATAGGCCCACCGCAGCCGCCGATCATTTCCCGGGAAACAGACGCGGGAGAACTCGTTGGGATGAAGTTGCCGGGTTCCGGGCAGGTTGTGATGCGGAACACAGCAAAAGGAGAAACCATTAGCATACAGGACCGGTTCATTTTTGACGAAGCAAACTACAAGATCAAACCCTCAAGTTACGGCTTTTTGAGAAAACTTTGTGAAATGATCAATCAGCATGAATACCCTGTTGAAATCGTGGGTCATACGGACAGCAGCCCCCCTGATGAGAAGACGGCTGGCTCCAACTGGGAGCTTTCAGCCTTGAAGGCCCTTGAGGTCTTGAAGTTCTTTGTGGTGATAGGCAACGTCGCCCCTGCCCGCCTCACGGCCTATGGCCGGGCGGAGTACAAGCCGATTGTAACCAATGAGACGAGGCAAACCAGGGCGCAGAACCGGCGGGTTGACATTATTCTGGGTGGAAAGCTACGGCAGGGCCTTGAACAGATCTCTGAGAAGAAGTCCTCAGGGTTTGTTGTCTTCAAGCGGTTTGTGTTTCGTATTCTTGATTGACCAGAGGTAACTGTTTCGTAAAAAGTCAATTTTGTTCGCTCCGTGAACATTTTGGGCGCACATGAGGTGCTCCGCTAAAATGCTAAAACTCGGGCTAATGCCCTCAAACAGTTAGCATTTCTTAACGCAGAACACCTCAAGTGCTTTTTCCCCAAAATGCTCAAAGTCACTTACAAAAAACTTTTTACGAGTTCATCAGAGGTTACCGTGAAAAAAAGCAGCAATAAAGATACTGAACTTCAAATGGATACCACGGGGTGGATGGTCACCTTCGGAGATCTGTTGATGCTTCTGTTGACCTTTTTTGTCATGCTTTTGACCATGTCGTCCATGGATGTGAAGAGTCTAAAAACCATGTTCAGCATTTTTTCCGGTGTGAGCGGTCCCTTGGAGCTGAGCGAGCTAAAGGCCATAAAAGGCACACGGGACCTTGAGGGCGGCAGTGGCGCCATGGAAACGTATGAATTAAAGATGATGAAGCTTCTACAGGATCTAACAAGTGATGTCGGCGTCCCGGAGGGGCAGACCGGCGCTTTGGTGACCAACCGCAAGATGTTGGAGGATTACTTTTCCTCAGAAGAAGATACGGGTGAACATCAAATACTCATGGGTTTGGAGTCTATCATGGGTATCTCGGAAGACGAGCGTGGGGTGGTTATCTCATTGCAGGCGAATGTCCTGTTTGATTCCGGAGAGGCCGAGATAAAGCCAATGTTTTTCCCCCTGCTTGATACCCTTGCCAATGTGCTTGATGCTGTTTCCAACGAGGTGCTTATCATGGGCCACGCAGACAGTGTGCCCACACGTAACAGACGTTATCGCTCAAACTGGGAGCTTTCCCTGTACAGGGCCTTGAACGTGCACCGCTATCTTTTGCAAAGCAAAGGCCTCTTGCCGGAAAGGTTTGCCGTTGGCGGCTATGGTGACTTGAGGCCGCGGTTCCCAAATAATACAAAAGAAGGTCGGGAGAAAAACAGGCGTGTAGAAATTATCCTCAGACGAACGTAGCCTGCAAACCCTATTTATCAGGACTGCAGGGATCTTTAAAACGAGAAACAGATCAGGCTGAAAGGAGACGAAAATGGCGGAACAAGACAGCAAACCCGAAGAGGCCCTTGAGGAGACTGAGGCGGCCCCAAAAAGCTCCTCCAAAAAATTTATTGTCATTGGGCTGGTGTTGGTCTTGTTGGGCGGAGGTGCTTTTGCGGGATGGAAGTTCCTGTGGGCGGGGAAAGGTCCTGAAAAGGATGGCGAAGCCGCCTTGAAGACCGAGGAGGCAGTGGCAGACGTGGACACCTCACCGGAGATCATTCATGAGATGGAGCCCTTTATCGTTAATTTGCTGGGTGACCGCGGCAAGCGATACCTGAAGACAAGATTCGACCTTGCGGTCGAAAATGAGAACGTGAACAGTGAGCTAAAAAAACGCACGCCACAATTGAGGGATGCCATTCTTTTATTGCTTACGAGCAAGACCTTTGAGGAGATCAGCAAGCCCGAGGGAAAGATTCAACTCAGAAACGAGTTGATTGCGCGGATTAATCAACTTGTGCAAGGAGGCGCGGTCCAATCCCTGTACTTTACGGAATTTGTGGTCCAGTAGATAGCGGAGTGACTCATGTCAAATGTTTTGTCACAAGACGAGGTCGATAGTTTACTCAAGGGGGTTTCAAGTGGGGAAATTGAAATCGAAACAAATGCGCCACACCCCGACGACAATGCCGTTGCCTATGATTTTACGCGTCAGGAACAGACGCTTCGGGGCCGGCTGCCGACACTCGATATGGTCCACAATCGCTTCGCCACGATGTTCAGAACGAAGCTGTCCGCCATGGTCCGAAAAGAGGTGGATATTGAGGCAGAACCCGTGGACATGGTCAAGTTTGAAGATTTTCGTGGCTCCCTTGCTGTGCCGACCAGTCTGCACATTTTTCGCATAGAAGGCCTTGTGGGACAGGCCCTTCTGGTCTTTGACACGCGTTTGGTTTTCAGCCTGATCGAATGCTATTTTGGTGGGAAGGCAACAGAAGATGTAAAGATTGAGGGTCGGGAGTTCACGGCCATAGAGAACAGGATCATGCGGAAGGTGGCTGGCGTTTCGCTGGAGAATCTCGCAGCGTCATGGGCCCGGGTTCATAAGGCAAAAATGACTTATGTGCGATCGGAGATCAATCCACAATTTGCTACCATCGCGCTTCCCGGGGATTTGGTTATGATGATTCGCTTCAAGTTGGACATGGAGGGGATAGGGGGGCTTATGACAGTCTGTATTCCTTATGCCACCATCGAACCAATTCGTGGAAAGTTGCAAAGGACAGGGGAGGGCGATCAACCCAAAGTGGATGCAGGCTGGAAGGAATGCTTACAAGAGCGGCTCCAGGAAGCGCGGGTGGACATGGTTGTGGAACTGGGTGTAGCGCAAATTACCGCTGAGAGGTTGCTCGGTCTCACCGTTGGTGATGTGATTCAGCTGGAACAGGACGTGACCCAAGACCTGGTTGCTAAAGTTGAAGGTGTGCCGAAGTTTAAGGGACGCCCGGGCCTTGTAAGGGGTAGTCAGGCTATTAAGATCGGTCAAAAATGCATGAGAATGACTGGTACGTAATGTCTCACGAAAAGGATGGGAGTGACCTATGTCCGATTTATCACAAGAAGATGTTGACAGCCCTAGCTCCGGAAAGGACCAAACCACGGAGGAGCAACACGATGACAAGGTGGAAAATACACCCGCTGAGGTGACCGAGGCTGCCAAGGGAGCAGAGAAATCAGAACAGGGGGGTGGGGCCAGAGATCTCAACTTCATTCTTGACATCCCCCTGGAGATCTCGGTGGAGCTGGGTCGGACCCGCCTGTTGGTTAATGACTTGCTTCAACTGGGACAAGGCTCGGTGGTTGAGCTGACAAGACTTTCCGATGAGCCGATGGATATTTACGTGAATGGAAAGTTGTTCGCTCGTGGTGAAGTTGTCGTCGTGAATGAAAAGTTTGGTGTCAGGCTCACGGATGTGGTTAGCCCCGTTGAGAGAGTCAAGACATTGGGTTAGTTCGGGCTACGGCCAAGCCGCTGAAAGTCTTGGGATTTACAATTCATATGAAGCCCCAAAAAGTTCCATCGGCAGGACTTGAAGAGGGGGTGCCTTGAACGGGTTAGCAGAAGCATCGGACATGGTGTATCAACCGAACCTCTGGGGCGCCGGGCTCAAGACATTGGCGATGTTGTGTATTGTTCTTGGGATCTTGATCCTTGTTGTTTTTCTCTTGAAGCGATTTTCGTATCTGAAACAAGGTTCAGGGCACGGACAACTCATCAGGGTGCTGTCATCCTATCACATGACCCCCAAAGAACGCATTGCACTCATTGACGTCGCAGGGCAGAAAATGGTGATTGGGATCACCCCGGGAAACATCACTTGTCTGGCTCAGATCAACAAACCAGAAGTCCTGGAGCGGATTGCAGGGGCGAAGCCCCTTGGTGGAAAGGATAGCCTTTTCGGAAAGCTCTTGATGTCGTCTCTGCATGTCAAAGGCAGATCCAGTGAGGGACATGGTTAAGCAGAAAACAAAGAATGGAAAATGCAGGATTGTTTTTTTCATTTTTTCTTTCTTATTGCTCTTGGTGATAACTGACACTGCATGGGGCGCAGCCATACCGCTTCCCACACTTCAGATCGGTGTCGAACAGACGGATAACCCGCATCAGATCTCTGTATTACTTCAGATCGTTGCCCTGCTCACCATCCTTTCTCTGGCACCGGCCATCCTGATTCTGATGACGTCCTTTACCAGGCTGGCCGTGGTTTTCTCGTTCTTAAGACAGGCGCTGGGTACCCACCAGATGCCGCCAAACCAGATTATGGTAGGTCTCGCCTTGTTTCTCACGTTTTTTATTATGACGCCCGTCTGGCGGCAGGTCAACGACAAGGCGATCAAACCCTATCTGGATGAACAAATATCACAGGCCGAGGCACTGAAAGCAGCGATGTATCCCGTTCGCCAGTTCATGTTCAGGCAGACCAGAGAAAAGGACCTGGCTTTGTTTGTAAACATGGCCGGCATGGATAAGCCGAACGCGCCGCAGGACATCCCTTCTTCTGTTCTTATACCGGCCTTTGTGGTGAGCGAACTCAAGACAGCCTTTATTATTGGATTTGTTCTATATGTGCCTTTTTTGATCATCGACATGGTGGTGGCCAGCGTTCTCCTTTCCATGGGGATGATGATGCTGCCGCCGGTTATGATATCACTGCCCTTCAAGCTCATCCTTTTCGTGCTGATGGACGGTTGGTATCTTATTGTAGGTTCTCTAGTGAAGAGTTTTGTGAGCGGTTGACATGACACCAGAGTTCGTCATTGGATTTGCCCAGGAAGCCATCAAGGTGACCATTCTGGTTTCCATGCCGCTGCTGGGCCTTGGGCTTGTTGTGGGAGTGACGGTGAGCATCTTTCAATCGGTTACTCAGATTCAGGAAATGACACTGACCTTTGTTCCAAAGATACTGGTCGTTCTCTTGGGGCTTCTGTTTTTTTCCAACTGGATGTTACAGGAACTCATCGACTTTGCGCAGAAGTGCATTACACAAATACCGATCTATATCCGATGAAACCCTTTGTGAATAAGGAATTTTCCCTTGGGCGACAGCCCGGTAGCAAGTAACCCAAAGCGCCTATGGAACTGATCAGCCTTTCGCCTGAGCAATTTAAGTCCTTTGTTCTGATCCTGACCAGGATCAGCATTGTTTTATTTATGCTCCCGATTTTCGGAGGGGCCCTGCTGCCCAACCTTGTTAAGGCAGGGCTGGCCCTGACAATCAGTGTAGCGCTCTTCACGGTCGTTCGGCCGGATCCGAATCTGTTTCCAGAAAATCTGGTGTCAGGTCTGAATCTTATTGTTTCCGAGCTGATCTTCGGGCTGGTCATCGGACTGACCATCCGCCTTTTCTTTGCGGCCATTCAGTTGGGAGGACAGCTTATTGGGTTTCAAATGGGGTTTGCCATTTCCAATGTTCTGGATCCTGAGTCTGGTGCCCAGACCCCTATCGTGGCGCACATGGGATACTTGATCGCACTTGTGGTCTTTCTCCTCCTTAATGGCCACCACATCTTGCTGAAGGCGCTGGCTGACAGCTTTTCCATCGTCCAGGTGGGATCCTTCGCATTTGGAGATGGGCTTTTCCAAAAGATATTGGAAGCTTCGGGGGATATGTTTGCCATGGCGATCAGGTTCGGGGCACCGGCCATTGCCGCCCTGCTTTTTACAAGTGCCGCCTTCGGCATCGTGGCTAAGGTCGTGCCGCAGATAAATATCCTTATTGTAGCCTTCCCCTTGAAAATTGTCGTTGGGCTGTTCTTTTTTGGGCTCTCTTTGAGGCTTCTCCTTTACGTTGCGGGCCGATATGTGTTGGGACTTGAATCCATGTTGAAGCTCATGATGGGACCGATTGGGGTGTAAGCGTGGCAGAAGGGGATTTTCAAGACAAGACTGAAAAGGCGACCTCCAAAAAACGGAGTGAATCAAGGGAAGAGGGCCAGGTTGCCAAAAGCCGCGAAATTCCCTCCGTGGCCGTGCTTTTGACCGGGCTTTCAACGCTCTATCTGTCCGGGTCTTTTGTCTATAGCCATATAGAAACAGTGATGAAAGAGAGCTTTTCCATCATAGAGAGGCCCAGCTTAAACATGGGGGATTTCTTGGTTTTTAATTACGATATCGTACGGCACTTTATCATCATGATGGCCCCCATGATGATTGCCATCGTTGTGGTTGCCATTGCGTCGAATGTCGTGCAGGTGGGCTGGCTGTTTACTTGGAAGCCACTCATGCCGAAGTTTTCCAAACTGAACCCCATCCAGGGCATAGCACGGCTGTTTTCCAAAGAGTCCCTTGTTGAGCTGTTGAAATCAACGGCAAAACTCACGCTGGTGGGGCTCGTTGTCTATTGGACCGTCCAAGGGGAAATGCCGCGGGTTGTATCCCTCGGAGAGATGGAGATCTCCCGTATCGCAATATATATTTTGAGAGTCATCTTAAAGATCTTCCTTCGGGTTTCCGTGGCGATGATCTTCTTGGCTGCCCTCGATTATATCTTTCAAAAGTGGCAGTTTGAGCAGAAGCTGAAAATGACCAAGCAGGAGGTCAAGGAGGAACTCAAGCAGAGCGAGGGAGATCCCCTCATCAAGTCGAGGATCAGAAGGGTTCAACAAGAGATGGCCAGGAGACGGATGATGCAAGAAGTTCCAAAGGCTGATGTGGTTGTGACCAACCCGGTGCATCTCGCCCTGGCTCTTCGGTATGACAGTGGTGTTATGAATGCGCCGCAGGTTGTGGCCAAAGGGGCAGGCGCATTGGCTGAAAAGATCAAGGCGTTGGCCAAGGAGCATAACATACCTATCGTTGAAGACAGAGATCTGGCGCGCAGACTTTACGAGGTGGTTGAGATCGGCCGTGAGATCCCCTCTACCTTTTATCATGCGGTAGCTGAGGTTTTGACTTATGTCTACCGGCTAAAAGGCAAGGTTCGGTAGAAAGGAGTCTTTGTGGCTCTAACAACAGAAGCGACATTACGCCGTACATTTCTAGGCAATAGCAGCGATTCCTGCATGGCGGTAGGTGTGGTCGCCATTTTGATGGTCATGATCATACCGTTGCCTCCCTTCTTGCTGGACTTTCTGTTGGCGCTCAATATCACTTTTTCTATTGTTGTTATTCTTATGGCCATGTATACGGTCAAGCCATTGGATTTTGCCGTGTTTCCCTCCGTGCTATTGGTCGCAACCCTATTCAGGCTTTCCTTGAATGTCGCCTCCACCCGGCTCATTCTCCTTCATGGAAACGAAGGAGCAGTAGCCGCAGGAAAAGTCATCAAGTCGTTCGGCAGTTTTGTCGTAGGGGGCGATTACGTTGTGGGCCTGATTGTGTTTATGATTCTTGTCATCATCAATTTTGTGGTCATTACCAAAGGATCAGGGCGCATAGCTGAAGTGGCTGCACGTTTTACCCTCGACGCCATGCCTGGAAAGCAGATGAGCATTGATGCCGATCTGAATGCGGGCCTGGTCGATGAGAAAGAAGCCCGCCGCCGCCGCGACCTCATCGCGAGGGAAGCCGAGTTTCACGGGGCCATGGACGGCGCCAGCAAGTTCGTTCGAGGAGATGCCATTGCAGGGATCATCATTACATTTATTAACATCATCGGAGGTTTTGTGATCGGAGTGCTCCAACAAAAAATGCCCATTGTGGTCGCCGCACAGAACTACACGCTCCTTACAGTGGGTGACGGACTCGTCACCCAGATTCCTGCTCTTATCGTCTCAACATCGGCAGGCATTGTGGTGAGCCGCGCGGCTGCCGAATCAAGCATGGGCGTTGACTTTGGTAACCAGCTTTTGTCCAATCTGCGAGCAGTCTATCTGGGATCGCTCGTGATCTTTGCCTTCGGGCTTATTCCAGGCTTGCCTCATATTCCATTCATGATTCTCGGTTCTGTTGTTGGGGGCGCCGCCTATCTATTTGACAGAAGAAGACAGAGGGAGGCGGCCGTAGAACACCTTAAAGAGACCGAGGCAGATCAGGCTGAGAGTGCCCCTGAATCAGTGGAGCACCTCCTTATGCTGGATCCCATGGAGCTTGAGGTGGGATATGCCATCATCCCGCTGGTAGACAGACAACAGGACGGGCAACTCCTGGATCGGATCAGATCGATCAGGCGCCAGTTTGCCCTGGAAATGGGCATGGTCATTCCGGCCATTCATATCAGGGACAATCTCAATCTGAAGCCATCTGCCTACCGAATTCTTATAAAGGGTGTGGAGGTGGACAAGTATGAATTGATGATCAATCACTTAATGGCCATGGATCCAGGCGATGCTGTTCAAAAGATCGACGGCATTGCAACCAGGGAACCTGCGTTTGACCTCCCGGCTGTATGGATTCCGGAAGCCAAACGAGATGAGGCAAAATTTGCAGGGTACACCGTGGTGGATGGTGCGGCGGTTATGGCAACCCACGTTACTGAAGTCATACGTCGCCACGCCGATGAATTGCTGGGACGACAGGAGGTTCAAAACCTTTTGGACAATCTCGCAAGAACCCATCCAAAAACGGTGGAGGAACTCACGCCGTCTCTGCTTTCATTAGGCACCATTCAAAAGGTATTGCAGAATCTTTTGAGAGAAGGGGTCTCCATCAGGGATATATTGACCATCGTGGAAACCTTGGCTGATTACACACCGGTGACCAAGGATCCGGATTTTTTGACAGAGTATGTCCGGCAAAGGCTTTCTCGAGCCATCGTGAGCCCCTATCTCCCAGAGGACGGGCTCCTGCCTGTAGTTACCCTGAACCAGGATGTGGAGGATGTGCTTCTAAACAGTATTCAGCACACCGAGCATGGTTCATATTTATCCGTGGATCCTGAAGTCGCCAATAGTATCATGAAATCAGTGAGCAAAGAGATGCAGAAACTGATGGCCAAAGGCCTTCAGCCGATCGTATTGTGTTCTCCCCAGCTCAGAAGACATTTCAGGAGGATGGTGGAACAGTTTGCACCATCCTTAACAGTGCTTTCTCACAGCGAACTCGCAAGTCATATCAGCTTTCAATCTTTGGGAAAGGTTTACTTAGGAGATGCAGGTTAAAAAGTTCCAGGCAGCCACCATTCAAGAAGCGATCAATCTGGTCAAGGGCGACCTCGGTTCAGATGCGCTCATATTGTCCACGCGCAAGCTGACCAAGCAACAAGGGTCATCAACAGGCACGGCCCAAGAGTTGTTCGAAATAAACGCGATGGCGGGACAAAGACATGGCGACTCGTCCGGATTGGACCGCCCAGACTTGTCTGCTTTCGACGGTCTCAAGTCCGAGTTGAAAAGTATCAAGGAGATGATTTTCCCCCTGAGCCAAGCCAGGCATCTTATGGCGTGCTTCGATGCGAATCCGGAGGCCATAGATCTTTACGCCAAGCTGATTCGACATGGTATTGCTGAAACTCATGCGGAGGCGTTTCTGAACAGAGGGGGGGCTTTTGAGAAGCCTGCACCGCATGCTTCCAATGGCTTACATGAGGGGGTTTTAAATGAAGTCTTGAAGGTGATCGATGTCACTGATCCTTTTGCTCACACTGAAGGACGGATTGTAGCCGCTTTTGTGGGACCAACGGGCGTTGGCAAGACGACGACGATCGCAAAATTGGCGGCGGACCTTAGCCTGAAACAAAAAAAACAGGTGGGACTCATCTCCGTAGACAATTATAGAATAGGGGCCGTGGAGCAGCTTAAGACCTATGCAGGCATCCTTGGGGTGCCGTGTTTTCCTGCTTTCAGCCGTGCTGACTTGCAGGCCGCCCTGAGGCGGTTGGAGGCTAGAGATGTCATCCTCATCGACACGGCCGGGCAAAGTCATTACGACACGGCTCGCATGGAAGAAATGGAAGCATTGATCGGTCGTGATCGCTCCATCAAGACTCATTTGCTCCTCAGCGTTGTCACGAGTGAGTCGGAGATGCACGCTGCTGCCACGAAGTTTGGCCGGTTAAACTTCAGTAGTTACATTTTTACAAAGGCGGACGAGACAAAGGCTCGAGGAATCATCATCAACCAGCTACTTAAACAAAGAATGCCCGTCTCCTTTGTTACGACAGGCCAACGGGTGCCAGAGGATATTTTCAAGGCGACAAAAACGGGCATATTGCGCCTGATATTTGAGTAGGAGAATCGTCCAGTGGATCAAGCACATGGTTTAAGACTGATGGTGAAAAAGAAAGCCCATGATACGGCTGGTCGCGGCGACGCTCGCAGATACTCCGGCACGGCGCCTTTCCCCCGTGTCATTTCTGTTACAAGTGGCAAAGGGGGCGTGGGCAAGACCAACATCGTTGGGAATTTAGCCGTAGCCTTTAGAAGACTTGGAAAGAGGGTTTTGATATTGGATGGCGACCTGGGCCTTGCAAATATTGACATTATCTTTGGCCTGAACCCCGCCTATAACATCAAGCATGTCATCAGCGGGGAGAAAGACCTGGCAGACGTCATCGTTGAGGGGCCGGAGGAGATTCGCATCATCCCTGCCGGCTCTGGTTTGCAACAGTTGGTTGATCTGACGCAAGGGCAAAAACTGAACCTCCTGAACGAATTTGATGCGTTGGAGGAAGATTTCGACATCTTTCTAATCGACACCGGAGCAGGCATTTCTTCCAATGTTATCTATTTTGGCATTGCCGCGGAAGAGCGAATCGTGGTGGCCACCTCTGAACCAGCATCCATAACAGATGCCTATGCCTTGATTAAGGTCATGTTTACCAAGCATGATACGAACACGTTCAAGCTGCTGGTGAATATGGTGGACCACGAGGAGGAAGCCAGGTCCGTATTTGAAAACTTGAGCAACGCTGTCATGCGTTTCTTGAAGGGTATATCCTTGGAATACGTCGGGTTCATACCAAGAGACGGCAACTTGGAAAGGTCGGTCAGGCAGCAGTGCACCGTCATCGAGAGGTACCCGGAGAGCCCATCAAGCAGAGGATTTTTAAAGTTAGCCAATCGCTTGCTGGTCTCATCAGACAATCTCGCTCAGGATGGGAACATCAAGTTTTTCTGGAAAAAACTCATGAGTCGTTGATGGATATGATGCAGAAAGCCCAAGTCAAACACGCCTACGGCAAATCGAGTCCTAACGGACGCAAGATCAGAAACGAGACGGAACGGCAGGACTTGATCGTTGAATATGCCCCCTTGGTGAAATTCGTGGCAAACCGCATGGCCATGCGCGTTCCGCCCAGCGTGTCTTTAGATGACCTCATCAGCGCGGGCATCATGGGGCTCTTGGATGCCGTTGACCGGTTCGACCCTTCCCGGCAGGTTCAGTTCAAGACCTATGCGGAGTTTAGAATCAGGGGGGCCATGTTGGACGAACTCAGGAGTATGGACTGGGTTCCCCGATCAACGAGAAAAAAGATCCACGAAATGGAAAGGGCGATTACGGCTGTTGAAGGCAGACTGAAACGGCCGGCGGATGATTTGGAAATAGCCGAAGAAATGGCTATTGATCTGGATACATACTATGGCGTTCTCAATAAAGCGAGGGGCCTTGAACTCTTGAGCATCGATGAGTATCTCAAGGACGACAGGGATCATTCGGAATCAAAAAAGACTTTCCAAAGTCTGATCCGTGGAGATGATGACTCGGGTGATCACATCATGGCCTCGGAGCTCAGACGTGTTATCGCCGATAGCCTCAAGACACTTTCTGAAAAAGAACAAACGGTACTTTCACTATATTATTACGATGAATTGACCCTCAGGGAAATTGGAGAGGTGCTGGATCTGACCGAATCCAGAATCTCTCAGATTCATACCAAGGCCATTGTGAAGTTAAGACCAAAACTGAAGTCATATTACGATATGGAATAGGTGGGCCATGGACAGGCCAAAGGAAAAACAAGAGCCATTAAAGGATGATGATGGCAAAAGGTTAGGCGACCTTGAACCGCGAAAGCGAGCGCATTCCCCGCTGCTTGCGGCGGGGTTAGCGAGCGAATCTGAAAACGAAAAACTTCCTTACGGTGAAGATTCCCCGCGGCTTGCCGCGGGGAATCTTCAATCTGCAGGTAGCGCCGATCTCAAGAACAAGACGGAAAAGAGTCCCGATCCTGAAACCCTTTCACGGGGCGAGATCCAGGACGACTCAGTGCCGGAGGCCACGATCATACCGGAAGACGCGACTCCGCCGAAGGGCCCCGAGGAGCCCGAGGAAAACCTTGAAGAGAGTCAGCCTTTTACGGCAGGCTCGGCAGAGGAAGGGACTGAACCTGCTCCTGACCATGTACCTTTGCCTGTAGCCGTTGAAAAGGGCCATGGCCCAGGAACGTTTCAGCGGGTGAAAAAACACCAAAAGACTGCGGGGAGTCTGGCGATTGGCCTATGTGCGTTGTTCTTGGTTTACGGGCTCAGCAGGTCTGTGACACCCCGTCACGCAAGGCGCCAGGAAACGCCTTCCGTGCGGGTGTTCTGGGCCCCTGTCGAGAAGGGGGCCTCTGACATGCTGAATTTTGCCAGGTTTCTGGTCCTCTTTCCCAAAACAGACGAAGCGGCTTATTTACTACTAAGGATTTCTGTCAAACCCTCAAACCGTGCTGTATACCGGGAAATGAACGAAAAAAGGACGTATTGCAGGGCCTCGATCTATGCGGCCATACTGAAAGAGGTCAGAACAGATAAAGGACAGAGGATTTCCATGAAGACATTGAAGCCGGATATTATGGACGCACTAAACAGCACGCTGGCCACCGGAACCATAGACAGGGTCTATTTCACCGAGTTCTTGGTCGTGTGATCCGGGATCTTCTTTGTTCCGTTTTGGAGAGGCGAAGCCATGGCAGCCATGATGGACATCAACATCCCGCTGGGACAAGGCACCGGCATTAGAGAGATAGACAGGGCTAAACAGCAGACCCTAAAACTCAAACGGCGTCCACCGCAAAGGAGGCCTAAAGAGAAGGAGAAAAAGAAAGGAAAGTCTGCTGACAGGTCTGACGATGCCCTGGGAAATGAAGAGCAACCCACGGATGCAGACAAGAACAAGGTGGACAAGGTCTCCCCGCCACGGGGGAGCATTTTGGATGTGACCATTTAGGCACTGGAGGAGCACAGCGAGTTGAGGCCGGAATCATGATGTTGTCAGCCCCCGTAGAATTTTGGGTCATCACGCAGGTCGCCATCGACTTGTGTTTGATTATTCTTTTTGTCGTTTTTTTGAGGCAGGTAAAAGGCGCAGGCGCCAGGGCCGTGCCCGGCGAGCTGGAACGCGTGAGCCAGATCCTGGAACCCGTACTAAGAGACGCGCGAGAGCTGGCCGGACAATTTGAGACCCAGCTCCTGGAAAAACAACGTATTGTCAGCAGTCTGAATGAACGCCTGGACAGCCGAATCATCAGTTTAAATCTGCTGTTAAACCGTGCCGAGACCTGCCTGGCTTCCGGTTCTGGAGCCCCCGGTGCAAACGAGACATCTCGCAGGGAGGTGTCTGAATTACAGCACGAGGTCATGACACTTGCAGAAGAGGGACTGGAGGCGAAGGACATAGCAAGTCGCCTTGAGATTTCGAAAGGCGAGGTGACGCTCGTGCTTGACTTGAAAAAGAGATTTCTTGAAATGGAGCAGGATTAGGAATTATTTGGCTTAAATGTCTCACAAAATTGGCTCCACCCTGATACCATGTTATAAGCTCGACCAGGCGAACAAAACGAGCCATGGCAAGACCCTTGCCATTTATAAAGGCGAGGTGGTCGAGGGTAGAATCATAAAACCGGTTTCTACTCGTCATGCCATCATCTTGATTAATGGCAAACAACTCCTGGCACGAACAGAAGGGGTACCCCTTAAGGCCGGGCAGCTTGCTTTCTTCAAGGTCAAAGAGACCTCCCCTCAGTGCATCCTCAAGTTCCTTCAAGTGACGGGTAACCAAGAA
>Ga0307426_1000096_pt1 | contig 52842 bp, 51 predicted proteins | sample SalMarWE160340MG_FD_202165 | JGI IMG/M metagenome (GOLD analysis project Ga0307426, IMG submission 202165) | Salt marsh sediment microbial communities from the Plum Island Ecosystem LTER, Massachusetts, United States - WE1603-40 | ecosystem: Environmental > Aquatic > Marine > Intertidal zone >... | reverse complement strand
ACGAGGGAGGGTTTATCTTTGATTATAGCACAACTCCCGGCACATCGCTTACTGAGACAGATCGCCTGCTGCGGCAGGTTGGGAAAATCCTGCAGCATACACCGGAGGTACGAACATACTCGCGCCGTACGGGCTTCTCGCTCGGCGGAACCTTTACCGAGCCGAACCAGGGTGATTTTTTCGTGCGGCTGAAGCCCTTTCCCCGGAGACCCATCGAAGAGGTCATGAACGATGTGCGCAGGCGGGTGGAACACGCGGTTCCGGGCCTTCAAATCGAGATGGCCCAGTTGATGGAGGATCTGATCGGGGATCTGACCGCCGTGCCCCAGCCCATCGAGATCAAGATCTTTTCCGACAAGGGCGGGTTGCTCATGAAGCTGGGACCAAAGGTGGCCGCGGCAATCCGGAAGATCCCCGGCGTGGTGGATGTGAAGAACGGTATCGTGCTTGCGGGCGATGCACTTGATATCCGGGTGAACCGTGTCAAGGCCTCTCTGGAAGGGATAACGCCTGACGAAGTAACGAAGAGGCTGTACGATTTCCTGACCGGGATAGTCACCACACGGATACAGCAGGGTCCCAGGATGGTGGGCGTGCGGGTATGGATCCCCGCCAGGACGCGTGCTATGATTTCAGATATCCGGAACCTTCGTTTTCGTGCCCCTGACGGCCACATTTTCCCGCTCAAACGCATCGCCACCCTCAAGGTCATCACCGGCCAGCCCGAAATCATGCGTGACGATCTGAAACGGATGATCGCCGTAACAGGGCGCATCAGCGGTCGGGATATGGGGTCTGTGATCAGGGACGTTAAATCCTTTCTCGGAAAACCGGGTGTGCTCCCAAAAGGCGTTTATTACACCCTCGGAGGCCTGTATGCACAGCAACAGATCGCCTTTACCGGACTCATCGGGGTGTTCATTTCCGCCGTCATCCTGGTCTTCCTGCTGCTCCTCTTCCTTTACGAACGCTTCCGTGTGGTTATCAGCATGCTGGTGAGCACGCTTCTGGCCCTCACCTCTGTTTTTATCGGACTCTATGTAACGGGAACCGAGATCAATATTTCATCCATGATGGGCATGACCATGATTGTCGGTATTGTGACGGAGGTCGCCATTTTCTATTTCTCTGAATACCGGAGCCTTCCCGGCGGGCTCGACAGAGACACGGCCCTGATCCAGGCGGGAAAGAACCGTATGCGGCCCATTGCCATGACCACCCTCGCGGCTATCCTTGCCTTGCTGCCCCTTGCCATGGGCATCGGGCAGGGTGCGGCCATGCAAAAGCCCCTGGCCATTGCCATTGTTTCGGGGCTGGTTGTGCAGTTGCCGCTGGTGCTGATCGTTCTCCCCGTCTTTATTAAGCTCCTGAGGCTGAAAAAAGGATGATTTGATTGCTCATTTGTTGTACTATCCAAAATAGGATGGAAAAAAAAGGGAGGTGTTTGTCATGAGAAGATGCACAGTATTTCTGGCCATTATTTTGATTTCTGCTTTATTCTTTGGCGGAGAAATAAAGGGAGTTCAGGCGTATGAAGGTCCCCTGCCCGAGAAAAAGGTAGCTTCCTACAGCAATATTGCGTTCAAATTGCAGAATTTTCAAAAGGTGGAGAGAGGGATGACCCAGGAAAAGGTATTGCAGTTATTGGGCGTACCTGAAAAAATAAAGGAGGAACACCGCGAGCATAATCGCTGGACAGTCCATTATTTCTACCCTGATGGACACGTGGTGAATTTCAAGGACGGGCTGGTAGTGGGGAAAGAGTAAACGAGGATAATCGTATCCAAATTGTCACTCCTTCTGAGGCATGCAGGGTCATATCCCCTTTCTTATCATCTCAAAGACCTTTTCAGGGGTGATGACCTTCAGGCAGACGTTGTCCTTACAGGGGGATTTCCGGTGGTTATAGGCGCTTACGCACGGCGAACAGGCAAGATTCGCGTAGATGGGGGTTGTCCTGCCAAGCGAACCATAAAGCCTTGGTGTTTCCGGACCGAAGAACACGTAGGTGGGCATGTCCGTAACCGCGGCAAAGTGGGCCGGACCTGAATCGTTACTGATCATAAAGCTGCTGATGGAATAGAGGGCGGGGAGATCCAGAAACCGGATTTTGCCGGCCACGCTTCTGCACCTGACACTATCGACTGATCCGGCGAGCGCTTCTGCCTCCCCCTGTTCGTCTGCGGAACCGGTTATGAGGGTGAAGGTGTTTTCATCGGCGGCCAATATTCTTCTTATGAGTTCTCCGTAATATTCCACCGGCCACCTTCTCTGGGGGAGGAGATCACTTGCGTTGGGATTCACCAGGATGAGCCTTGCATTAGGGGCGAGGTCTGGAAAGCATCCGTCCACAATGTCCCGAACTCTCGCCGCAGCATCCGAGGAAATGTGCGCTTTTTTCAGGACCACTTCCGCAGCATCTATTACTCTCTTGGAATAGGGGATTTCTCCATTCGAGTCAATAATGGCATACGCGAGGGCCATAAAATTCTTCGCAATATGAAGGTAGGGATTGTATGCGACTTTGTGGGTCAGAAAATCTCCCCGGTAAAGACCTTCGTTATGAAAAGAATGAAAGCCCACGCGGTTTGTTGCGCCACACAAGGCGGTTAAGAGGGCCGTAAACCGGGAGAACAGCTCCAGATCAATCACGGTATCGATCTTGTTTTTCCTGGCCCAGAACAGGAATTTCAGTGTGTCAACGGTGAGGTTCACAAAACCGCCTTCCCTGATGCAGAAAATATTCTGAGCGGGCACCGTCTTGAGCAGATCAAGACTCGGCTTGTTCTTCTTGAAAATGACGAAATGAAGCCGCCCTCCCGTGCTCTTTTTGAGTTTTTCCATGGCTGGATCAGCCAGTATGGCGCTACCCATCTCGGAGAGCTCAATCAGAAGGATATTCTTCGGTTGCTTCCTGACAGGCCTTCTCATCAAATTCATTAATTTCATGAGGAGTGTGAGCAAAAAGCAAAGGGGGACTCCTGCATAAAAGTCTACTCTTCGCATAGTGTCAACGTGCATCTCAAACACCTGTTTGTAACCAAGATTTATTATCTCAGATGAAACCACATGATGCGGCTTCGGCCCTTGCCGATTTTGCTGAGCCGACCTTTTTGTACACCAAGGAAAAGGGTGCCGCTGGCGACCTGGATGTCCGTGGTACAATAGGGTATCTCTTTTGTATTCCAGCCCTGAGTAAGGCTCGCGCCGTCAAACCGGTAGGCAATGAGGCTTCCCTTCACGTAGATATTCATGGTTTCAAGAGATTGCATGAGCGCAATATTTTTGACGGCAATGAGCTCCTTCTTGCCGTCCCCATCAATATCAATAATGGTCAGGCGGCTGTTGATGGAGACCCATGGCTTGTTTTGAGAAGACGACGGAACATCCCCCACCTGGATGACATTGTTTGTGCCCCCGATTCTCTGGTCATCGGACCAGAGAATCTTCCCGTCGCTGTCCCACACGCGGAGGGAATCATGTTCTCCCAGGCCGATGAATTCCGGGCTTCCATCCTTGTTGAGGTCGTAGAGGGTCAGCGTGTAAAAGCGGGCTTTTTTGAGGTGGGGGAGCCGCCGGATTTCCTTGAGTTTGTCGGAGCCGTTATATCCCATAAGGGATATCTTTCCGCCATAAAGCTCATTGGGCTTTGTGTTCTCAAAGAGCAGGTTCGGTGGTCCTCCTCCTGGGTTCTTCACAACCAGAAGGTGGCCGGTCTTGCGATAGAGTTTCCTGAATTTCCTGTTCCATTCAAGCACGGTAGTGCGGGCTGATTGCCCGTAAAAACTGACAAGGTAGATTTCATCCTTGCCGTTTCGGTCTATATCCCCGACACTTACTTTGAGGAAATCCTCTCCCATGGATGCCTTGAAAGTATCTTTGAGGCCATATCCCTGACCTTTCTTCCCGTAGATTCGGAGCTCGTTTCGATCCAGGGCCAGGAGCTCCAGGTTCCCATCACCGGTCAGGTCTCCCACGTCAAGGGATTGCAGCGTCATGCGAAGAGAGATGCTCGCGATGGGCTGAAAGGCGGCATACTGCCTGGTCGGTCGGAAGAATCCCTCTTCCCCGACCGGGGATTCCGGTTGGCCTAATTTTGAAAAGATACCTGCAGGCACCGCTTGCTTGGTGGGAGCACCGCCGATCATCCTCCTGGACCCTGCGTACCTCCCCTCGATAATGGCACGGAAGCGGTTTGCCACATCGGCAACCCTGGGGATGAACTGGTCCTCCGTCATGGACTCGGAGACGGGGATCAGCTTGGGTTGGGTCTTGGTCAGGTCCAGAAGTGTGAGGTCCAGGCTGGATCCACCGCCCATGGAGGTAACGCTGCCGAACACGGCGTAGTCGGCCTTGAGCTTCCTGGTGATTTCCTCGACCCGTAGTCGGGAGATCTTCCCGGTTTTTTCGTCCGCGGTAAGCAGGGAGCCAAAACGTTCATCCGTGACCACATCGAGGCCACCGCCGGAAAGCCTCGAGAGGAACATGGTTTTGAGGCCATGCCGCAGGGAGGACGTGGGGTCTTTCATATACAGAGCAACAGGGAACAGGACCAAGGTCCTGTTGGCAGCAAAAACCGGTGTGACAAAGAAAGGGAAGATGAGCAGGAAGAGGAGATATTTCCCCGGAAATCTGTGGTGTTTTTTATTCATATTTCGACCTCACGTTTATAATTTGGGCATCCTTGGATGATGAAAGGGTTGACCAATCACGGTCCTGAAGTTTTTTTTCTTTGAATTTTCGTTTCTGAAGCCAGAAAAACAGGCCGGGAAAACTGGCGATAATGACCACGAACCCATAAAGCAGAGAAATAAAAAGTACCGGTGCTTTTTCCACCCCGGCGCTCATAAATAAGCCGACCATGGCGCCTTCTCTGACTCCCCATCCCGCGAATGAAACGGGTATGACGGTCAGCAGGACAACGGAAGGGAAAATGGCCACAAAAATCAGGAGCCCCAGATTTTGCCCGATGGATTGGGAGATGAAATAGATGGAAAAAATGGCAAGGATATGCACAATCACTGAAAAAGATAGGATGATGGCGGTTCTGTGACCTGCACTGAATACGCGCCATATCTTTTCAGAGATGCGCGTCAAGAATGAGATCCATCGTAGTTTCCTTAAGATCGGGATTCGGCAAAGGAATGCAAGCAACACGAAACCGAAGATTCCGGAAATGCAGAGGACCCTTATCCCCCTGAAAACTGCCGGGGGGAGCAGGTCTGTCCCCAGAAAGGTTCCAGAAAGGCAGAGGACCAGGAGACAAAGGAGCCCGATGCCCCTGTCTATGATTACACCCTCCACAGCATCAGATGCACCATATCCCAGGGTTTTCAAATCGAGCATCCTGACGCCGTCCCCTCCGATGCTTCCCGGCAGGATCTGGTTAAAGAAGGTTCCTTTGAAAAAGCTTCTTACAAAGAACGATGGAGGCGCTTGCATGTGGAGGATGTTCATGGTGAGATACCAGCGAAAACCCGTGAGCAGGTTACTTGCCACCTGGCAGACTGCGGCTAGAACCAGGAAGCAAATATTGGCTTTCGTAGCGGCCGAAAGGATTTCAGCGGGATGCACAGACCGGAAAAGCCAGAACAGAAGGAGGACCGACAAGAGGACCTTGATGAGCGCCTTTGTTCTTCTATTCCACAGGTGCGACCCGATAAACGTAAAAGGTCGTTTTGCGAAAGCCTTGCTTATGAAAAACCATTTTCTTGAGTAACTGAACGTTGCCAAAGTATTTCTCAAGCTCCTTATCTTTTGGTCTTTTTGAGAGATAAATGCCTTTCATTTGGCTGAAAGGGATACCCTTGTCCCAGAGATTGAACTGGCTGAATCTGGTTGAGGTGGGGATAAACACCCTTGGATGTCCCTTGGTGTAAAAGGAGAGCATGGAGGCCCTTCTGAGGTGATCGGCGAACAGGGCATCACCTGGTTTGATGTATTCCTGCAGTTGTTCAACAGCCTCTTTGGGTCCATAGAGGCGATTGAGCATGTTGCATTTGGGTGGAAGGAAAAAAAGCCCGGGGAACTGGATCAGGAGGGTCATCAAAACCGACAGGGCCACCCCGGAAAGAAAAAGCTTCTTGAGATTCAGCCGGACAATAAGGTGCGCGCAGATAATCATTCCTGAAATAACCGCCACGGCCCCCCAGTTCAGGCTCATTTTCTTAAAGAGGGATTTGTAGAAGAAAAATACCATGGGAAAGAGAAAGAAGGAAAAGAGATAGAATTCCCCGAAATTTTCCTTAAAAAGGCGGTAACGCCATGCGCCCCAAACCAGCAGGGGAAAGAAAAGGATTCCAAGCACAAGAACTTGGCCGCCCAGGAATGAAAAGAAGGTGCCAAACCGCAGGTGAAATGCATCACTCGTCCCGTGATGGTATTGAAAGGCAAAGCTGATCCAGTCGTGCTGATAGTTCCACCAGACAACCGGAAAAAAGATCATGACTGCTATGGCAACGGCAAGCCATGACTTCACGTCCAGGAGTCTTTGCGGCATCTTCAGGAGCAGAAAGATAAACAATGATCCAATAAAAAGCACAGAAGTGTATTTGCTGAGCAGGAGGAGCCCGAGGGAAATGCCGGCAAGGAGGTGATACGTAATGGTGTTCTTGGTTAATGCGAGGTAGGTATAGTACATGGAAACAGACCAGAACAGCATGAGCGGCGCATCAGGGGTGACAATAGTAAAGCCCATGTTTGTCGCAGGGAGCGAAAGGAGCATCAGCACGGCATATAGGGCGGTCTTGTCATCAAAAACCTTTTTGGTCAGGAGGTAGGTATAGGTGGTTGCGGTACCCATGCAAAAGACCGCTACCAACCTGACGCTCCATTCTGTGCTTTTGAACAGCGCAAAAAGCTTAATCAAATAGGCGATGAGTGGTGGATGATCGTAGTAACTGAAAGCGAGATGCCTGCTCCATAACCAGTAGTATGCTTCATCCGGATGCAGGGGAAGCTCCGCGTTGTACAACACGTGGTAAAGGGAATATATGGCGATCAGGAAATAGGCCGTCCGGTCTCTTTTCGTGCCCGCAAAGAAAAATCGCCTGGCAGTTGCTATGGTCGACACCGTATCTGCCCTTTCAGATATTGATCTGCTGCCGTTCCCTGAATGAAAGAGAGGACCCGGCACTGGAACGGCGATTGATAGATCGGTAGACCTCTACATGGCGATCCACCATTTTTTCTACAGAGAATTGCCGGAGATAGATTTGCCTTCCTTTCAAACCATGGGCATGTCGAACCTCGGGATGTGCAGCAAGATAGGAAATGGCCTCAAGGAGCTCTTTCGTGTTCTCTTTTTCAACCAGCAGACCATTCTCTCCATGCCGGACCGCTTCTGGAATGCCGCCGGTACGGGTGCCGATGACCGGCAGGCCCATGGACATGGCCTCAATGATGGAAATGGAGAGCGCCTCGCGCCGTGATGGGGCGACAAGCATATCCATACCGGCTAGAACTCGGGAGATATTTTTCTTGAAGCCAAGGAATACAACGTGATTCTCCAGGCCACGGTCCATTACCAATGCTTTCATTTCTGTTGCCCATTTGCCGGTGTCATCTCCAGCCAGAAATATTTTCCAGTGACGATCTTGAAGTCCGGAAAGGGCGCGGAGTAAGAAGTCATGGCCCTTGTCCGGTATAAAGCGTGCAACCATGCAGAACGCGCATTCATCCTCTTTGATCCCCAGGTTTCTTCGTATATCCTGCTTTTCTTTTCTGAGTACGAAACAATCCGGTATGCCGTGATATATCCTTGTGATTCTTGAGGATTCTATCTTTCTTGCCACAAGAGTGTCTTTTACGGCTTGAGAAACAGCAATAATGCGATGTGCCCGATGGAAGCGTTTGTAGCTGATCGTCGAATGGGCGGTGGCAATGGTTGGAATGCCGAGGACTCTTCCTGTTATGGTTGCATAATGGGTCCCCCTTACCAGGTGCGCGTGCAATATATCAGGCCTGTGTCGGAGCACTGCCTTCCCCAGCAGGAAAAGGGAAAACGGGTCGGTCATCCCGTGCATGGGCACGTGAATCAATTTTATGCCGCATTCTTCAGCCTTTTCAGCCAGCCAGGAGTCTCTGGGGCCCGCGAAGGCAACATTGTGACCTTTGCGCGCAAGGGAGCTCATGAGGGACACTGCGTGCACTTCCGCCCCGCCGCATATATGGCTGTGCAATACTGTCAAGATGTTCATAAAAATCTCCTTCCGGGATCTCAAATGACGAAGATGCCCAAACAGGCAATAGGGTGGGATGCTAACAGGTGCAGATTACCGACAGATGATTCGGGAGTTAAAAGAAATTAATGTTAAAAGGAGATATGTCTTGAAAAACAGATGATAAATTAATATGTTAGTAGCGAGCCGATGGAGGATGGCTGCCTGGATGAACATTTTTTAATCTTCCGTTCATCTTTCATTCATATTGCACTGGCATAAGGAGTGAAGAGAGAAATGGAAAGGGAGCGATACCCATGAAGGTCCTGCTTATAGAGGATGATTCCCAGCTTGTAACATTCATTGAAAAAGGCCTCAGGCAGGCCGGATTTTCTGTCGAGATAGCCATGGATGGAAAAACGGGTCTCAATATGGCCCTGGAGTTCGAGGTGGACGTTGCGGTCATAGACATTATGCTCCCCTTGATGGATGGATTTACGCTCATTCAGGAGATCAGAAAAACCCGTCCTGGACTTCCAATCCTGGTCTTGAGTGCCAAACGATCCGTCGAGGACAGAGTGCGGGGGTTGGTGATAGGAAGTGACGACTACCTCACCAAACCTTTTTCCTTCACGGAACTCATTGCCAGGATCAGGGCTCTTGTTCGCCGAACCGGAAATCATACAGAGGCCACCAGGATGGAGGCTGCAGACCTTTCCATTGATCTCCTCTCGAGGGAGGTCAGAAAAGGAAAGGAAAGTATCGAGCTTCTTCCCAAAGAGTTCGCCCTGCTGGAGTATCTTGTCAGAAACAAGGGGCGGGTACTGACAAGGACCCAGATATTGGAGCAGGTGTGGGGATATCAATTTGATCCTGAATCCAATGTGGTTGATGTGCATATTTGCAGGCTCAGGGAAAAGCTGAATGATACCGGTGAAAGGAGGCTCATCCGTACCATAAGGGGGGTGGGCTATATAATCAAAAAAGATGAATAGATTCCGAAAGAGTTTGGCATTCAAGCTGGCTTTTATATACTCCATGCTGTTTACCCTGGCATTCGTGATCGTCTTTTCAGCCATTTACTATATGTTGGGAAACGCTTTGTCCCGGAATACCAGAAGAGACCTTCTGGATGATTCTGTGGAGATTATGAGGGCGTATCGGAAAGGAAATATTGAGGCGCTGAAAGACTACATTTCCGGTGAAGCAGAAGGAGATGGTCCTGCCAATAAACTCATCCGGATTATCGATCTGGACGGCCATGTAGTGCTGTCTTCCGACACAGCCCTCTGGGGCAACGTGCCGTTACCGGGGAAGCAGGATTTGGGCCGAAAGGGGCCGGTTATCAGGGCTTTCAGGATACCCAAAAGACCCGGACATGAGGCGCGGGCAGTGACTTTTTTCGTAGGGAACTACATTGTAGAGGAAGCGGTTCCGATCGAGTGGGATGTGAGGCTCCTTGGCAGACTTCGCAAGGCCTTTGGCCTGGGGCTGTTCCTGACGGTCCTGGTGGCCATCCCCAGTGGTTGGTTCATGGCGAGGCGAAGTTCAGCTCAAATCAAGGGGATTGACCGGGTTGCCCGTTCCATCGCGAAAAGTGCAGACCTGAGCCGCAGGGTGCCGCTCAAAGGGAGCGACGATGAGCTAGATCATTTGGCAAACACGTTCAACCTCATGGTGGAGAGGCTTGAACGATTCCTGCGGGAACTGCATGATATGATGGACAATACAGCCCATGACTTCAAGACGCCGCTTACTCGTATAAGAGCAATGGCCGAAACCGGCCTTGGCACGAGAAATCCTGAAGAGATCCAGGGAACCCTGGTGCAGATTATGGATGAATGTGATCGCTTTCTTTCCCTCCTCAATGCAGTAATGGATATTTCACAGGCGAGAACCGGGACCTTATCCCTGAAAAAAGACAACGTTCCATTGAAGAACTTATTGCAAGACGTTGTGGATCTTTACAGCGGGGTTGCCCAAGAAAGAGGGATCCGCTTTAATGTCACTTATCCGCGTGAGGAGAACCTTGTTCTTTTTGCAGACAAAAAAAGATTGAGCCAGGCGATAAGCAATGTTCTCGATAATGCACTCAAATATTCTTCTTCCGGCGATACGGTAGCCCTCTGGACAAGGAGTGGGACCGGTTCTACGGAGGTATGTGTTGCTGATAGCGGTCTCGGCATACCCGAAGAGGAAATTCCCCGCATATTTGAGCGGTTTTACCGGCTTGATACCAGCCGCTCGACTTCGGGAAGGGGGATCGGCCTGTCCCTTGCCAGGGCATATGTGGAGGCCCATAGGGGTACCATAACAGTGAAAAGTGAGCCTGGAAAGGGGAGCACCTTTTGCATCATGATACCAAGGGAAGGGGGATTGGATTGAAAATCAGAAATGGCTATGGGGATTTGAAGATCACGAAGGTGAAAAGCCAAAAAACACCGAAACTTGCCAGAACGGCAAGGAAATTCCAGTGGCCATGATTTTGAAAGAAGAGATCCCATTTGAAAAACCATATCTTTTTCAAATACTTTCCCTTCAACGTTGGAACGAAACGGTTTACGTCCCGGCAGTATCCCTGGTAATCCTCTCCAAATATTCCCTTCAAATGCTCTTCTTCGCGCTTCACCCGGTTGGCCATGTAGAAATAATAAAGAGAGGTGAACACCAGTAGAATCCAGATATTGCCCAGCAGGAGCAGGCATCCGAGAAGCAGAAAAAAGCGGCCCAGGTACATGGGATTCCTCACCAGCGCGTAAGGCCCCTGGATTGCGAGCGATTTATTTTTATCCAGTGCCGCGAAACACCAGGATTGGAATAAGGAGCCGAAGAGGGTGACGAGAAACCCGGAAAGGAACAGGTCGGGTTTAATGCTCGGCACCAGGAGCACCAGGGCGAGCAGAAAAAGGGGAATCCGAATCTTCAAAAAGGCCTTGCGGACGGTCTTATTGTTGAACAGCGCGTTGACGCGCTCTATTGCTTGGTGAACCATTTTTTCCTTTCCTTCATGCCCAAAAAGTGCTTTTTCATCGGCACCATAACACGATGTTGCAAGGGAGCTCAATCTTTTTCCGGGACACAAGGCTTTCCCGTTTTTCTTGACACGGTGGATGAAAGGTCCGTACACTTCAACCAAAACGCATTGAAGGGGAATGGAGAAGAAAAGCGGAAGGCTGAGGGCGGATGAAAAAAGGGATTCTGATAGATTTTTTGATTCCGGGTTTGATCCTGGGGATCTTGACCGTTATTTTTTGGGTGACTGACCTGGATATTGCAATTGAGAGCCTTTTCTACTCCCCTGAAAAGGGATGGTTCTTGAAAAATGTGGATCCCTGGATTTTTCTTTACCATTACGGAAATATTCCAGGTATAGCCCTAGCATCGGGTGGGGCGGTCGTCTTTGTTTGGGGATTTTTTTCTCACAGGGCCGCAACATACCGAAAAGCGGCTTTGTTCCTATGCCTTGTCATGGTCCTGGGTCCCGGCCTGGTAGTCAATACGACCTTCAAACATTACTGGGGAAGGGCGCGCCCAAGGCAGATCCAGGAGTTGGGAGGCACGCAAAAGTACCTTCCGGTCTGGCAAAAAGGGATTTCCGGAGAGGGGAAATCATTTCCCTCCGGTCATGCGTCGGTCGCGTTCTACCTGTTTTCCCCCTTTTTCTTTTTCCGAAAAAGCCGGAGGAAATGGGCGCTCTTTTTCCTGGTCCTCGGGATCACGTATGGGCTTTTCATGGGCACGGCCAGGGTGGTACAGGGAGGGCATTTTCCAAGCGATGTGGTATGGGCAGGCGGATTTACGTATCTCACGGGTCTCGGCCTGTCCTATTTTTTCAGATTTGACAATGAAATGACCGCTCTCAGGGAAAAAGAGATAAAAGGGAATGGTTGACGGCCATATTCTCCTTAGACTGGGTTTTCTTTCCAGCCTATTCCCTGAAAGAGAGTAAAGGCCCTGCTTCTCTTCCATCCAAGATCCCTTGTGATGGTCTTGAGTCTCCTGATTTCCCGGAACCTTTCCGCCAGACGACGAGGGACCCGAGAGGCTTTTCCCTCGATGACAATGAGGCAATCCCAGCCGTTTTTCCCTTTCGGACCTCCCCAGAGTTCATACTGGGACTGTATTTTTCCGCTTTCAACCCAGCGGTAGACCTGGGGTTGTTGCGGCAAATAGAAGGCAAGCTCACTGGTGAGGTACCGGTGGCCTATGGTCATGACGAACGTCTTTTGGGGGTGTGGAAAAGTGGTGTGGATAGCAGCCACTTTTTCTGCCAGCCCGGACCATCCTTCCAGTCGAATGAGGGGATCGATCCGGCTTCCCTGCAGGTCCGTCGCCTTTACCACAAGGGGAAGCGCATAGGTGAACACTGCCAACAGGACTCCGATAGCAATTCCCGGCAAGAATCCCTTCTTCCATCGGTCAAGTCGGGTCTTGATCATGGCGCCGCCAGTGGCCCATGCGGCCAGGAGAAGGATTCCCGAAGGATAAAAGGCCGCCGGCCAGTTCCCATTGATCTTCTGGCGGAGAGTCATAAGCAGGACGACGACAAGGGGCAGCCCACCAAAGATGAAAAGGAAACGCTCTTTTGTTTCGAGCTTGAAGAAAGAAAAAAGAATAACGATTGAGAGGGCGATAAGCAACACCCAGGTGACTGGAGAGATGATGAACAATTGGGTGCCGATGAATGCCGCAGGCTGAGTCAGAAACCCTGAGAGACCCGGAGAGGACGACTGGAAGTGATGGGCGGTATGGTGAAGGGTTATCCAATTGTTCCTGGCATTCCAGTAGAGGGGTGGGAGAAGGAAAAGGAGGGCCGCCAAACTGCCGAGCCAGATCCAGGGCTTTTTGAGGAGATGGCGGTATTGGGGTGATGCGGCAAGGAAAAAGAAGCCGCATACGAAAAAGACCAGGGTCATCTGCTTGCTTAAAGAACCCAGGCCAAGGGAAAAGATCAGGGGGATGCCCCATGCAGCTTTCGTTCTTTCTGCTGTCAGGAACTGCCAGAAGAAATAAAGAGAACTGCTCCAGAAAAAGAGGAGTGGTGCATCGATGGTCAGGAGCAGATTCAGGGCTCCATTTCCGGGGCATGCAGCCATGGCAGCCACTCCCCAGAAGGCGGTTTTCGGGTTGTACATCCGACGCCCGAGGAAGAAAAGAAAGATCAGTGTCCCGGTCCCCAGGAGAACGGCGAAAACCCTGATCCCAAAGGCGCTGTTTCGACCGGCCCAGCCGGCAAAGGCCATGAGCCAGCCGATGAGCGGTGGTTTGCTGAAATAACCCCAGTCAGGATGTCGACCCCAATCCCAGTAGTAGGTCTCGTCGCCGGCAAGATCATATGGGAAAAAGGCAATATAGAGGAGCCTGAAGAGGAAAAGAATGAAGATTCCTGTCCAGAACCAGCGATCCCAATCATTTTCTCGTTGAAGATTCCGGGAGGTGTACGTCACCTGCCCTCCTCTTGTTTCAAAGAGGCTTTTTGCCGTTTTTCCCGGGTGATGAGCTGTAGGTTGCGTGTATAAATAAATACACCGGTGGCCTGACCAACGATGAATACCGGGTCTTTTTTGAAAATGGCATAGGAAAGCAGGGTAATTCCTCCGGCCAGACTGAAATACCAGAAAGCCAGCGGGATAACGCTACGTTTCTTTTTTTCGCTGTAAAGCCATTGGATAAGGAAACGCATGGAAAACAGGGCCTGTCCGGAAAAACCCACGATGAGCCAGATCATACTAGTTTTCAATGTGTTGTTCCTCCATGATGGAAGGATGTCGGATACGTCTCTGGAGCCACATGACTCCAAGGAGATCTGTTATTCCTACCCAGAGACGGTTCCCCACACCGTAGTGAGATTGGCCACGCAGTCGTGGTCGGTGGTTCACTGTGACAGAGCACACCTTTCCCCCGCCTCGAAGGATAAGGGCAGGAAGGAACCGGTGCATGTGGTCAAAATAGGGGAGCCGCAAAAAGGCTTCTTTCGCAAAAAATTTCAGCCCGCATCCTGTATCAGGCGTATCATCTTTCAGCAATCGACCTCGTATGCTGTTTGCAATGCGGGATGACAGTTTTTTGAGGGTGGTGTCTTGCCGGTTTTTGCGATGGCCGCAGATGAGCGTGAGGCCTGGCGAACTTTCCGGGCTGAACAGGAAGGCCCTGAGCCGTAGGATGTCTACAGGGTCATTTTGTCCGTCGCCGTCAAGGGTGGCGATCCAATCGGCACGGGCTGCCGCGACTCCTGTCCAGAGAGCAGTGCTTTGCCCGCAGCAGTTTTCGTGCCTTATAATGCGGAGTCGTTCAAACTCTGATGCAGTCCGTTTCAGACGGGCCAATGTATGGTCTGAACTGCCATCGTCAACGTAGATCAGTTCATAGTGGAGGACCGGGTCGAGGGCGTTTCTGATCTCCGTGATCAGGGGATCAATGTTTTCCGCCTCGTTATGCACCGGCACGACCACGGAGAGATCGAGGGTTTTATTCTGCTTTGGCATGTTCGTGTTTGTTTTTCCGGGGAAAATATTTGGAGCCAACTTCAAAACGCCCCCTTTTGCTCAATCTCTGCGTTAGAGTCAAATTTTAATCCTCGAAATATTCAGGATATTCCTGCGGTTAAAATTTTCGTCTGCCTTGATCTAGAACTAAATTGAGCATTTTGAAATTGGCTCTCTGGTTTTGGATTTTTTTTGAACGAAGATGCAGCGCGATGCCTTATTCATCTCCAGGGGTTTCTATTTAGTGAACAGCGTATCATTTTTTCCCCTTCTGATGCAATAATTCATAGAGGATGGTGGCAAAGGAGCACCGGGCTTTTTGCCTTTTACGCCATGCCAAAGGGCTTATGTACTTTTTCCCCTGAGCCCAGACACCCTTTTTTGCTGCTTGTGCCTGTCTTTCCGTTTCAAAGTATCGGGCAAGATCAAGATTCTTGGGTGACTCCCCACGGAAGGTCTCGGCGTAGCCGGCCTGGAGCATTTCAAGGTTTATATTCTTTTTCCCCAGGAAAATTTCCCCCCAAAGGATTCCATACCTCTTCTCGCCATAACTCTTGAGGGAAACTTGTTTGTTGAGGACAAGCGTTTTGAGGTATTCCTTTGCCTCGGCGCTGAAGGGTTGGGCAAGGTCGTTGTCTTGAGGGCAAAGTTCAGGGGCATCAATTCCCGCCAATCTGACGGCAAATTGTGCACCGTGGCCAATGGCTCTGACCATATCTCCATCAAGAACCTCCACAACCTTGAACTGTCCGGCGTAGAGGGATAGAGGTGAGAGAAGCAAGGCCACAAGCAGTAGCGCGATGGCTGATAAACACCGTGAAACACTGAGGTGAAAATGTTCATGAAGTGCAGGTAATATTTTCATGTTATTCTCTCTTGCCATTCGTCATGGCTATATTATTTAATGCAAGATACACGCCAAAAGCACGGTTAGTTGGCTTCCCATTTGCGGTTCATCCTCTCTAAGGAGTACACAGGAACGCCTGAATGTCAATTGTTTTCATTTTTTGTCATGCCATTGCGGCAGTGAGGTGCTCCTTCGTCATTGACGGGTTTGGCTTCATGTGTTAGAGGGCGAATGAGCAGTGCCTATCCAGGAATGGCTATTTTGCCCGATATCTGCGTTATGCTCAAATCTCGAACAAACTATCTCATTTATGGATAGGCACGAACCAAAAGAACATTTCTACACAGGTTATAAAAAGTGAAAGTCTCAATGAACAATCCATCTGCCGACGGGGTCCCTTCCGAGTGGTACTGGGTCCCGGCCGCTGTTTTCCTCTTTGCCGCCCTCATCATAGAAACGGGCGGATACAACCAGAGCCTGTTCCTTGTCCTTCATCAAGCAGGGTGGAGGGTCTCTCCCTTGCTGTGGCAGCTCGTGACCTTTTTGGGAGGTACGTTGACGGCCCTTGCCCTCCTGTTGCTAGCCGTGCGGGGTCATGATCAGCTCGTATGGAGCGCCGTCCTGGCAGGGCTTCTTTCATTCGCCTGGTCTCATGCACTGAAAGTGTGGTTGGATGTGCCCCGCCCGCCCGCCGTCCTTGGCCCGGAAATGCTCCACGTGATCGGCCCGAGATTGAAACACGGCTCATTTCCCAGCGGTCACGCGACCACGGCTTTTACCGTGGCCGGGATTGTTGCCCTGAGGCTGGAGAAGTGGCCGTGGCGAGTCTGCCTCCTGGCCCTTGCCACACTGGTTGGTCTCAGTCGTATAACGGTCGGAGTTCATTGGCCCCTTGATGTCCTTGTGGGAGCAGGGGGCGGTTGGCTGACCGCGGGTGCGGGAATATGGCTCAGTACCAGATGGCCGGTAGGTCCCAGTGTGAGAAGGATCCTCCTGATCCTCCTGATATTGTGCGCCTTGGCATTGCCGTTTGTTGACAGCCGCTATCCGGCGGCCCGCTGGCTTGCCATAGGCATAACGTTCATTACGGTTCCAACAGGGTTGTTCACTCTTCGCGCGGCGTGGCAGGAGGAGGGCTGAGGGGTTTCTTTTTCTTTCTCCACGCGTACCCTGCCACCAAACACCCGCAAAAAAGAACCAAACCGATGCTTATCTTGTGGATATTTGACATCAGAAGGTCCTGGTTCTGGCCGAACAGATAGCCGGTAGCAGCTAGGACGACCACCCAAATGCCTGCCCCCAGGGCGGTAAAAACGCAAAAAAGGAAGAAATTCATGCGTGCGAGGCCGGCGGGAAGGGATATGTATTGCCGGATACCGGGCAGCAGTCGGCCCACAAAGGTACTGATATGTCCGTGCCGCTGAAAGAAGACATCGGCCCTGTCCAGGGCCTTCGTGCTCACGAACAAGTATCGGCCGTACTTTTCAAAGAACGGTCTGCCGAACCGGATGGCCAGCCAGTAGTTGAATATGGCACCCAGAAGGCTCCCTCCCAGGCCACAGACAATGACGAGCCAGAGAGACATGTCCCCCCTCGACGCCAGGTATCCGGCCGGAGGGATCACGACCTCACTGGGAAAGGGAAAAAACGAGGATTCGAGAAACATGAGCGCAACAATACCAGGATATCCCCAGTGGGCTACTGTTTGAACGATCCCTGTAATGATTTGGTGGAGCACGATATGCCTTCCCCTGTGACATGGGTTTTCGAGTGGATGAAAATCAATATGTGCACTCAATAGGACAAAAGCACGGTCATGTCAACAAAGGAAGGCAGTTGCAACTCACCTTTGCCAGAAATACGCTGTAGAGAGTGAACGGGGTTGGCCGTCTCTTTGTGCAAAACGGAACCGAGGCCTTCATTTCCCACTCCCCCTCGTTTTCACGATGGATCGCCGTCCAGGATCGGCGTTCATTCGCCATGGCTGTTGTTTCTTCACTTCCCCTCGACCCTCGTTCTCCCTTGGAGGTTTTGATCTGAACCGCGGTTTCCGGAAGGCTTTCTAGCCTTTTGGGTTTCGCTTCTTGTGGCGAAATGTGCATTTTTCGCGGGCCGCAACTTTCGATCTCTTGCCCTCGTTCAGGTTCCGGAAGAATTTCGGTTTTGCCGCTCGCCTCTTTTCATTTTTCACACGGACGGTTCTCTTTTTGATCGCTTGATCCGTTGTATTCCCGGCAGATGAGCGCTTGCGTACCTGATATGAAGAAATGGTGAGCCAAATCGGACCCTTACTCCCGTGACGGGCGGGGCCCAGTACCAGAGATTATTTACCAGGACCCAGTTTCCGTAGTGGTGGGTCACGTAGTCGAATGGTTCGCCGGGAAGCCAGCAGTAGTCACCGTGCCACATCATCCATGTTCCCATGGTGAAAGGTGCCCAACCGATACTGACATGGACGGGCCGCCAGAAGGTCCAGTATGCCCCATCGTAATAGACCCTGGCCCATTTCCCGGAGGAGTCCAGGACGTATGCCTCATCTGAAAGCTGAGGAGGAAGATAGTCCGATGATTCTCCTGTTCTCTGCGCCCGCATGTGCCACACCTTGTCCCTGCGGTTATTCCATGCTTCCCAGTTGCGGTCAAAAATTCCCTTCCCCGCGGTCACCTGGTGACGATCCGCTACCAAAGATGATGAACCGGCGATGACCTCGTACTCTTGCTGGTCAGAGGTGTGGAAGAAGGAGACCCTTCCCTTCAAGGCAACTACCTCGAGAGACGTATCATCCACGTAAAGATCGAAGCTGCTCCTGGAGGATTCAGATACAGAGCCAAAAGGTGTCGAAACCCTTATGACAGCATCTGATCCTTTGTTGTAAAAACGGACAACACCTTCGTCAACTGCAACGCCGGTCAGATCAGCATGGAGTGAGACAATGTGAATTTGGGCGTCGTTGTTCATCCGTATCCAGGTATTATTTCAGAATTCCATTGGGCGTAACGAGAAGAAGCAGGTATGGTGACAAGGAGCAAAACGAAGAGCAGCCGGAGAGCTTTTGTGGTTTTCCTTATTTTAGGCCCTCCTTTTCATTTACGGGTAAAGGTTCGCGGTTTCTTGCCGCGTATGAGAAGTTGCTTCAAAAGACGCCACCGGAAGGGATTTCGTCTACAAGATATTTTTTTCTGGCGATCCGTGCACAGAGCAGTTGTCTGTTGCCCTTCGGAGTCATTTTCCTTACAATCCAAAACAAAGTGATTGAAAACATCGCCCTCGCTTTGACAGACTCAGAGGGAAAATGGTTTATGAATGGGCACGAACTGGTAGGTTGTGAATGGAAAGGAGGTCAGTATGAACGTACTCGTTACGGGAAATGTTCCGGAAGAGGTGTTGTCGTTACTGGGGCAGGAGCACACTGTGGAATTTCATGCAGAGGACCGGCCCATGGAAAGGAGCAGGTTCATGGAAATGGTGAGAGACAAAGAAGGGCTTCTCTGCATGATCACAGATCGGATTAATGAAGATTTATTGCGGCAGGCTCCTCGACTGAAGGCCATCGCGAATATGGCCGTGGGCTATGACAACATAGATGTGAAAGTGGCATCCAGGAAAAAAATTCCCGTTTCAAATACCCCTGGTGTCCTTACGGACGCCACCGCAGACCTTGCCTTTGCCCTGATCCTGGCGGTTGCTCGCCGCTTGGTGGAAGGAGATCACATGACGAGGGAAGGGAAATTCAGGTTCTGGGCTCCAATGTATTTCCTGGGCCATGAGGTTTCAGGGAAGGCGCTGGGGATTGTCGGGCTCGGGAGAATCGGGAAGGCCGTTGCCAGACGGGCAAAAGGATTTAACATGGAGATCCTTTATCACAGCCGCACGAGGATGGGTCCCGAACAGGAAAAGGAGATGGAGATTGCCTATTGTGACATGGACATCCTGCTTTCCCGGGTGGATTTTGTGAGCTTGCATGTTCCACTGACACCTGATACACACCATCTCGTGGGAAAAAAAGAATTGGCGATGATGCGAAAGACCGCCTATTTGATCAATACCTCGCGGGGCCCGGTGGTGGATGAGAAGGCCCTGCTTGCGGCATTGGAAAAGGGAACGATAGCAGGAGCCGGGTTGGACGTTTATGAAAAGGAGCCGGACCTTATCCCGGGGCTCAAAGAGCTCGACAACGTTGTCCTGCTTCCCCATATTGGGAGCGCGACTGTTGAGACCAGGACCAAAATGGCATTAAAGGCGGCCGAGAACCTCCTAACCGGCCTCAGGGGCGATAGGCCACCCGATTGTTTGAATTGGGAAAGTGTTCGCGGAAGCTTGGTCAAGAAGGCTTAACTGCTAACCCGCATTTCTCACGGGCAATCTACTGTGACGGCGGATAGCCCCATGGCTCCTGCGTTGCGCTTGAAAAATGACTTTGACGTACTGCAAGTACGCCTTCATCCATTTTTCTTCGCGCGTCTTGTATCCACGGGCCTCTCCACCGTCTCGCTACGAAGGCTCGTGAGAAAAGCGGGCTAATGATTTTGGCAAAGGAGGGTATTTAAATGGCCACCATTCAACCAAAGGGGGAGAAAGTGAGGCAGGCCGTCAAATGGATTTCTGAGAAGCGAAAGGAAGATGATCAGGCCTCTCTTTCCCGGCTGATCGAAGAAGGAGCGGCGAAATTCAATCTTTCACCGAAAGACGAGACCTTTCTTCGATCCTTTTATGGTCAGAACCCGGGCTAGAGGCTAACGATACCTTCTTCGGCCATCTGGGCGAGGAGCAGCTTCGTAACCTTGATGAGCGCCCAGAGAACGGGAATGAGGCAGGCGGTTCCCGCGAGGATAGGTACCCAGAAACCCGGCTGGGGAGCCGATCTTAGCCCGATAAGGATGGAAAGGGCGGAAACAAGTGAGAGGTACCCTGCCAGGAGAAAACAGGCACCCATAAGGGACCATAGGAATATTTTTTTGAATGACGATTCTTGCTGGGGGCTCATTTCTTCATCTCGTCGAGTTTCTGGTTGAGAAACATGATCTGGTTCCTGACCTGGGCGTCTGTTTTTATTTTGCGATCAATGACCTCAGATGCGTAAAGCGCAGTTGAATGGCTTCTTTTGACAGAGGTCGCGATATTTTCAAGGGTTGCATCAGTATACTGCCGGCAGAGATAGAGGTACACGTTGCGGGGATAGGCATGGGTCTTTTTTCTTGAATTGGATCGCAGCATTTCAGGATCGATTCCATAATATTTGCAGACAAGTTTTCCTATATCTTTCAGTCCGATGGTCCGATCAGGAGAGACGAGGCACCTAAGCACTTCCTTTGCAAGGTCAGGAGTGATTCTGGCCTTCAGGAGTTCACTCTTTGCCTTGAGGCACTTGAGAGCGCTTTCCATCTGGCGTACATCATAATTGAGATTGCGAGCCAAAAGGGAAAGGATCTCGTCTGAAAGGACCAGCCGCAGCTCCAGGGCTTTCCTGGTGAGGATTTTTACGCGTGTTTCATAGTCCGGTTCGCCGATAGAGGTGATGAGTCCTGAAGTAAGTCGAGAAGTCAATTCTCTGGACATACGGGGAATATCCTTCGGCGCCAGCGAACTTGTAAAAATAATCTTTTTGTTTTCATTGGCCAGGACATCAAGGGTGTATCCAAGTTCGAGCTGGGTTTTTTCCTTCCCGCTGAGGAAATGGATCTCTTCGAGGAGAAGCACGTCACAGGAGTGCCGGTATTTATTCTTGAATGCGTCAATGCGGCCTTGTTTCAGTGAGTAGACCATCTCGTTGGTGAAATCTTCTGCGGTGATGTAGTAAATCCGGCTGGACGGTTTCTGGTTCAAAATAGCATTACCTACGGCTTGGGAAAGGTGGCTTTTTCCCAGGCCCGTGTTGGCGAGCATAAGAAGGGAATGGTAATTCCATGCACCTCCCTCAGCCAAAGCTTTAGACGCTGAGTAGGCGAATTCATTGGAGCCACCAACTACAAAGCGATCGAACGTATACTTTGTGTTCAGCTTCCTATGGCCGTTATTCTTTTTCCCCGGCACGTCCAGGAGCATGAGTTGACCTGCGTTCGCTACGAGGGGGGGCGGCAGAACCCTCCGTTTCAATGGCGCAACCTTAAATCCGACCGCACAATCCGTTCCAACCGCGGAACGGAGTTTTGCCTGGATCAGGTCAGTATAATTTTCAGTAATCCACTTTTTTGAAAACTTGTTCGGGCATGCGAGCACAATGGTGCCGTCTTTTTGCTTTGAAAAGGTCAGCGGCTTGATCCAGAGAGAGAAGCTTGATTGGGATAATTCCGACTTTATTTGTTCCTTCACGTCTTCCCAAATAGCTTCCATAGAATTAAGACTCCCTTGAACTTTTGAGCTTTCTGGTGATTGGTGCGTTGTGATGGGTTTACGATACCGACAGAGGGGTTTTACTGAAATCCGGGCGCGCTGTCAAAAGGTACTGTGTTGAGCCGCAATTTAGGTTGACTCCCCTTTTTGACAGATGGTAACATACGTATATCACAAGTTAAATTTTGGGCTTTTGCGTAACTGGTTGTTTGGAAAAGATAAATCAGGCACATAAAATTATACGTGAAATCAATATGTTGCATGGAGAACGTTTTTTGTGCAAAAAGAATTTCACTTTTTGAATCTCCTGTTTTCTTTTAAAAACGACTAATTTTGGCAAAATTCAAAATTATCCTTTCGGTTTTTCTGGTCTATGAGGAGAATTTGTGACCTGCAGGAAATCAGGCAAAGAATTTGCATTACGCCGGAACCCTTCCGAATCAAAAGACAATTCTTTGGAGTGGTACGGGTGGAAAAATTTGCCGGGAGATTTTTTCTGAGGGAAGGAAAAAGAATTTTTTTTCTGGGAGCAGGGGGCATGGAAAAAAAGAAGATCGTGGTCTTGGCTGGGGGTTGGTCCGGGGAGAGAGAGGTGTCGCTTGGGAGCGGAAGAACGGTGTACGATGCCCTGGACAAGGAAAGGTATGAAGTAGAACTGTATGATCCCAAAGAGCACCTGGGAACACTGCTGGAGAAAAGGGAAACCATTGACCTTGTCTTTATCCTGCTTCATGGAAAAATGGGAGAAGATGGGCGCATACAGGGCTTTCTCGATCTCCTCGGAATTCCTTATGTGGGTTCAGGGGTGCTCTCCAGTTCCATGGCCCTAAGTAAGAAAATAAGCAAGCATCTCTACCAGGCTGTTGGATTGAAGGTGCCCAGGTATTACGTCCGGAGGCGAGGAGAAGAGATACAGGGGCGTGCATACCTGGAGAGTTTTGGCGGGAAGGTGGTCGTGAAACCAATTGCTGAGGGGTCCAGCCTGGGAATCTCCATTTGTGATTCGGAAGAATCTCTCATCGAAGGGGTGAAGGAAGCATTCCTTTACGACAATGAGATCATGCTGGAAGAATACATAGGGGGCCGGGAGATAACCTGCTGTGTAACCGGGAACCGGGAACTTGAGACACTGCCCCTCATAGAAATTGTTCCCACTGCTGCATATAATTTTTTTGACTATGAGGCAAAATATACCTCGGGTGCGACGAACGAGATATGTCCCGCGGACCTCGGTGAGCCGATTGCTGATGGGCTCAGGGACTGCGCCAAGATAGCGCACCATGCGCTGCAGTGCAAGGCGTGGAGCAGGACCGATATGATTGTCAGCGGCGAAGACATCTTTATGCTTGAAACGAATACGATTCCGGGTATGACCGAAAACAGCCTCTTTCCCCGGGCGGCAAGGGCTGCGGGTCTTCCCATGCCAGCGTTGCTGGACCGGTTGATTGAACTCTCGCTTTCTTCAACAGATCCTGGGTAGTTGTGCACCGGTCAACGTGGAAAGGATCCGCGTTCCGCCAACCTGCGTTTTGAGAAACACTTTCCCTTGTGGACTCTCCAGGACTTCTCCGATCACAGCCGCAGAGGCACCGTATTGATGAGGCTTCATGGCTTTGAGCACTGCCTCTGCCTGATCCCTGGGGAGTATGGCGAGGCACTTCCCCTCATTAGCCACATAGAGGGGATCAAGCCCAAGCATTTCACAGGCAGACCGCACCGGCGCTGATATTGGTATTGTTTCCTCGTAGAGCTGAATAGCAACGTTGGACCGGCTTGCTATCTCATTTAGGGCCGTAGCCACTCCTCCGCGCGTGGGGTCCCGCAGCACGTGCACTTCAGGGCATACAGCGAAAATGGCGGAGACCAGGCCGTTGAGGGGTGCGGAATCGCTCCTGAGGGAGGACTGAAACCGTAGTCCTTCGCGCTGGGTGAGTATGGCGATACCGTGGTCGGCGATGTTTCCGTTGATGAGCACCACGTCGCCCGGCCGGGCGTTCCGGGCGCTCACATTAATGGTGTCCGGGATGAGGCCCACCCCTGCGGTGTTGATAAATACCTTGTCAGCATGGCCCCTTGAAACCACCTTCGTGTCTCCCGCCACGATCTTGATGGAGCTTTCTTTGCTTGCCTGGGCAACCCCTTCCATGATTCTTCGGAGATCCTGAAAGGGCAGGCCCTCCTCGAGGATAAGGCCCAGGGTCAGATAGAGAGGCTGGGCGCCCTGCATGGAAAGGTCATTGACGGTTCCATGAACGGCAAGGCTTCCTATGTTGCCGCCGGGGAAAAAAATGGGATCTACCACATAGCTGTCCGTGGTCATCGCCACCCTGCCCCCGTTCAGCGAGACAACGGCGCTGTCATCCAATTCCCGGAGGTAAGGGTTGTCCAGGATAGGGAGAAAGACCTTTTCAACCAACTCGGCAGAGGCTTCACCTCCACTCCCGTGATCAAGCGCGATCTGTTCTGAATGCATGCGTTGCCTCCAATTGTATTCCCATCGATGAATGGGAGAAAATCTCTTTGACCAATCCAGCCTTTTCAGGCGGTCAAGCTCTATCCTACAGGACGGTTGAGTATGGCACATCAGACGTCCGATGTAAAGACTCTGAAATAGGTTCTAAGCTATTTATGGAAGGAATAATTTACTAATTATATCAATTAGATAAACACTTTTAGGGGAGTAAAAAGGCGTCCATTACAGAAAGAACTTTGAAATGTTTCACGTGAAACATTTCAAAGTTCTTTCTGCTCCTCTGGTGGGGCGTTGAACAAAAGTGGTGAAGGGTCACAGCAATCTTTTTGCGAACACGACGGGAGCTTCACGCTGGCGGTGGAAAGAGTTGCTGAGGAAGGCATCCGGGAGCCGTGTCAGTCACCGATAGGAGCGGGTGACATGGAAAGGTTCCTGCAGTTTCGCCGGCACGCCCCTGCTGCGGCGAATCACAAAGACCGAGCAAAGAAAAGATATCGTGCTCGAAAAAAGATCCCCGTGCCCCTTTTCCGCCGCAAACCCTGGAGTCCCTGCACAAACAGCGCTCTTTTACGCAATGAGCTTTAGAATTTGCACAAGGGAGGGCCAGGGGGATCGTTTCTGAAAGGGTAATATTGATAACGACGGAATGCCTTAAAAACTGCTTTCAACATGCTTACGTTCCAGGCAGGCGCATCGGACGGCATCCGTGAAGATTGACAGTCCTTATTGGCATTCCCTCAGGCGCCTTTGCAGAATATTGGCGCCGTTCCACAACCTCTTGGGCAGTATATTCCCGCCGGAAAGGAGCGCGCTGGCACTCCCGCTCCCTTAATCTGAGGTGGAGCCTTAAATCGGCGTGGTGAAGGGCGACAGCAATCTTTTTGCGAGCATGATGGGGCTTCACGCCTGCGGCGAGAATAGTTGCTGAGCAAAACGTCCGGGAAAGCCGTGTTAATTGAGTGGAACCTCCGAATCGAGTGGTCAAGACCATGCAATATCGCCGGCGCGCCCAGTCGCCGAAGGGGCGCAGTCTCCCAGCAAAGAAAAGGTTTCGTGCTCGAAAAAAGATCCCCGTGCCCCTTCTCTGCCGTAATTGTGGCGTCGATAAGATATTCTTTCCCCAAAATTTCTTCTGTTCGAAATTCGTTATTCATGTATTGAGCTCGCTGGCCCTCCCTCGAGTTCAAAGGACCAAGCGGCGCTTTCAGGGGACACGATGATGGGATGGGAATGTTTCACGTGAAACATTTTTGTCTTTTCAATGAAAATGGATTGTGCTAACAACCTGAGGCAATCACTGTTTCAGCCAATCCAACCGGATTCCCCGAGGAATATGGGTTCTGTCATTGTTGTCGCAAACCAGAAGGGCGGGGTGGGGAAGACAACCACCGCCGTCAATCTCGCCGCTTCCCTTGCCGCGGCGGAAAAAAGGGCGCTCCTCGTTGACTGCGATCCCCAGGGAAATGCTACCACCGGTGTCGGTATAGACCGGAACACCCTGACGAAGGGCCTTTATGAGCTCCTTCTTGAATCGGCGTCTGAACAGGAAGTCCTGCTGGAAACGGTTTTGCCGGGTCTCACCGTGATTGGTGCTTCGGCTAGCCTGGTTGGTGCGGAGGTGGAGATGGGCGAGGTCGATGACAGGGAGTTTCTCCTCCGCCGGCAGATTGATTCTCTGCGGAGTAATTATGATTGTGTTTTGCTCGATTGTCCTCCTTCCCTCGGTTTCCTCACGGTGAATGCCCTGGTAGCGGCGGATGCAATCCTGGTACCCCTGCAATGTGAATACTATGCCCTTGAAGGTCTCTCTCAGCTCCTGAAAACGGTGAAGGCGGTAAAGAAGAGCCTCAATCCTGCACTGAGCCTTGCCGGGATATTGCTCACCATGTACGATCGGAGAAATAATCTTTCCCAACAAGTCGCTGAAGAAGTAAGAACCCATTTTAAAAGGAAGGTCTTCGAGACCATGATCCCGCGGAATGTGCGACTGAGCGAGGCCCCCAGCCACGGAAAACCTATATTGTTGTACGATATTCGATCAACAGGCGCGCAGAGCTATCTGGCTCTAGCAAAAGAATTTATTGAAAGAGGAGTCATATAGTATGGGAAAAAGAAAGGCCTTGGGAAAGGGGCTGTCAGCACTCATCCCTGATGGTACGACCCTTGACGAAGAGGATGGCCGTTTTTTCCAGTGTCCCATTGAAGCCATTGAACCGAATCCATACCAGCCCAGGCAGAGTTTTCGGGCTGATGAGCTCAGGGAGATGGCGGATTCCATGAAAGAAAAAGGAATCTTAACGCCGCTGCTGGTGAACCGTGCGGGGAGCGGGTATCAGCTCATTGCAGGAGAAAGAAGGTGGCGCGCGGCCCAGATCGCGGGTCTGGAGCGGGTCCCCGTAGTGGTCCGGGATGTCACCCCAGTGGAGTCTCTCGAGCTGGCCCTCATCGAGAACATCCACCGGAAGGATCTGAACCCCATTGAGGAGGCCGTCGCGTACAGGAAACTGATCGAAGATATGAGGGTCACCCAGGAGGTACTGGCCAAGAGGCTTGGGAAAGAGCGATCCACGGTGGCAAATCTGCTGCGCCTGCTGAAACTCCCACTGCAGATCCAGCAGGATCTTATTGATGGACACATTACCATGGGCCATGCGCGGGTGCTGGCAGGCATAAAAAACACTGGAGATCAGCAGGCCCTCAGAAGGAGGATTCTCAAAGACGGCTTGTCTGTCCGACAGCTGGAAAATGTCGTCAAACATCGGTATGGAAAGAGAAAGGGTGACGTCAGGAAGCGGGAAGTTGATTCCTTTCTTGAGGCCATGGAAAATGATCTGAAGAGATCCCTGGGTACAAAGGTTTCAGTGAAGAGGAAGGGCAGAGAGGGGAAGATCGTCATCTATTTCTATTCTGATGATGAACTTGAACGGCTCATGGAGAGGTTGGGTTGATCGTTCTTTTTTCTCCAGGGGTGCTCCTGTCCGCGTGCGAGGCGGGTGATATTGTCACGGTGCTTCACAAATATGAGGGAGGCAATCACCAGTGCGCCGATGCTGATGGGAAGCGGCTTCCCGAAGAGGGTAACGAGCACCGGTAGCGAAAAAGCGGAAACCATGGAGCCCAGTGAGACATATTTCCATTTGTACACCACCGCGACGAACAACATGAGGGCTATCAGGCAGGGGATAGGGGCGATGGCCAGGTAAACGCCGAGGGCGGTTGCGACCCCCTTTCCCCCCTTGAACCTTTGGAAAAGAGAGAATTGATGGCCCAAGAGAGCGGCGGTGCCGATGGCGGAAAGCCACCAGGAAGACATGCCGCCCGGATGCCACAGATACCGACTGGCCAGAAACACGGGTAAAAAACCCTTGAGTGTGTCAAGAAACAGGGTGATCAGCCCCCATTTGACGCCAAGGTGCCGCGATACGTTTGTTGCTCCAATGTTCCCACTGCCACGGGCGGTGATGTCAATATCGGCAACCTTTCTGGCAATTATTTTTCCGAAAGGAATGGAGGCCATCAGGTATGCTGCAACTAGAAATGCGGACCAAAGGTAACTCATAGGTATTCTCCTGTTCGCGCCCTTGAAATAAATTGCCAATCGTGTGATTCTGTCGGATAATAACTATAGCGGTTTTTGGTCTCGGATTCAACGATATAGTAAAGGAGCCTGCTCGTGAGAATAATGGTTATGGATGGACAGGGAGGCGGGATTGGCGCCACATTGATCAAAGGATTGCGGGAAACAGTGGGAAATGATCTGGAGATTCTCGCCCTGGGAACTAATTCCATTGCCACCTCCCGCATGATGAAGGCAGGAGCAAACAAGGGGGCCACCGGAGAAAATGCCATTGTTCGGACCAGCCGGATGGTCGATATCATTATTGGGCCAATTGCGGTTCTCATGGCAAATACCATGATGGGAGAGGTGACGCCCGGCATGGCTGAAGCGGTGTGCTCGAGCCCTGCCAGGAAGTTTATTATCCCGCTGACCCAGGAAAAAGTTCGTATCGTAGGGATCACGGATGAACCGCTCCCTCACCTGGTAAATCAGGTGGTAAAACTCATACAGGAGGAGTACGAATATGTGTGAATCAACAGCTTATATCGTCATAGACGGCAAAGAGGAAGAGATTATGGAAAATGTTGATTTCCTGGAAAACCAGGAAGGCAACGTGAGAATGGTAAATCTCTTTGGTGAAGAGAAAATTGTGGAAGGGCAGGTAAAAAGCCTTTCCCTGGTGGATCACAAGATCATCCTTGAAGCTGTTTGAAAAAAGGGAGGTGTATCATGGCAGGAAACTTGGTTGAGAAGATACATTGGCTGGGACATGATTCTTTTCGCATCGACGGCGCCAAGGCGCTCTATTTCGATCCATTCCAGATAGAAGGTGGCCCGGGAGCCGATCTAATCTTCATTTCCCATGATCACTTTGATCATTGCTCTCCCGAGGATGTGGAAAAGATCAGAAAGGAAAACACAGTTATTATTACCGAGAAGGATTCCGCCAAAAAGTTGAAGGGGGATGTTCGAGTCCTGAAACCGGGAGAAAAAATGGAAATAGAGGGAGTGAAGATTGAGGCGGTCCCGGCCTATAATACGGACAAGGATTTCCATCCGAAAAGGAATGGGTGGCTCGGGTTCATCGTGGAGATGGATGGGGTCAGGGTATACCATGCAGGAGACACTGATTTCGTGCCGGAGATGAGCGGAATGGACGTTGATATCGCGTTCCTGCCTGTTTCCGGAACCTATGTCATGACCGCGGAACAGGCTGTAGCGGCGGCCAAGGCCATCCAGCCCAAGGTCGCTATTCCCATGCATTACGGGGCCATTGTGGGGGACGAAAAAGACGCCTCTTCATTTCAAAAGGGATTGGCCGGTATCGTTGAAGTTACAGTCCTTCAGAAGGAATAACGGTTTTTTGGGGAACGTGGCCTTTTCAGACTTGGGAAGGCCACGTTTCAACGGGGCCTTGTCTCACCTTTTCGGGTAAGTCCAAGTAGAATTGCCCCTCTTTTTTTCTTCCACGTTTGAAGCACCCCTTGGCATATATGTGACATTTCCTTTTCAGTTCCTCCAGGGTTTCTTGTTCTTGCGCGAAAGTCAGGGTATTTCGATGGAGCAGATTCGCGAGGGAACGGATCCTGAAACGATCCATGCCGGAAAACCGGCGCGAAAGCTGGTCGGAATGACCGCCGGTCTTTATAACAAGGGGTCTTTCAATAAGAGGAATTGGATATCGTGCAGCGATTCGAAGCCATAGATCATAATCCTCACAGGCGGGAAGAGTTTCATCAAAGAGGCCTGTTTCGTCAAGAAGAGATCGGCTTATCATGACCGCGGAAGGACTCACCAGGCAGAGCCTCAACGACGGCGAGAAGATATCCCCGGACGGCTTTTGGTGAATTTTCCCCGGGTTGACCCTTCGGCCCCGTCGAATCCAGTGCTCTTCAATCTGGCAGATGAGGACCTCAGGATCATCCTGGAAAAAGCGTATCTGTGCCGAAAGTTTCTCCGGTAACCAGTAATCGTCCGAATCAAGGAAGGCTATGTAGGGGGCACTGCTCTCCCTGATACCGGCATTGCGCGCAGCGGAAACCCCGCGGTTGGTTCCAAGCGGAATGTATCTTATCCTTGAGCCGAATTGTGCAACCACTTTTCCCGTGGAATCGGTGGAACCATCGTCCACCACCAGGATTTCATAATTCTCAAAGGTCTGAAAGAGCGCGGAAGAAATGGCCCTTCCCACGAGATGGGCGCGGTTAAACGTAGGGATGATCACACTGACCTTGGTCATTGAAAGACCTGCCATATGACGGCAACGGCGCCGGCCAGCAGGAAATTACCTTCCACGAGGGCTTCCAGATTCAATCCAGGATATATCCATTGTTGTTCATAGGCGGTAAGACAAAGATAAATGCCCAGGACGCACAACAGGAGGAGATAGGAAACGGGCGTCATCCAATGGAAAAGGGAGCCCAAAACGAGAATGAATCCAGCGAGCACAAGGAAGCACTTGATGATGAAAGAAGTCTTATGGATGCCGATGGTAAGGGGGAGGGTTTCTTTCCCCACAATGAGGTCTCCCTGAAATTGCAATATGTCAAAAAGCGCAGATCGGGCATAGCTGAGGAAAAAGATAACAAGGGAGCTGGTTATGAGGATGGGCCAGTGCCACGGCACAAAATTGAGCCTTGGCAGCACTGAAATAACAGCGACCCACGCAAGAGATTCAGAAAGGGTTTTTGATCCCGGAACATCCTTGATTTTGGCATACGGATATTTTTGCCGAATCCGGGAAGGCATTAAGGGTACACTGTAAAGCACACCCAGGAAACTGAATCCGGACAGGGCAAGAAGGGTTGTTTTCCCCATGGTATAGGCAAGAAGAAGGGCGAAGGAGATTGCACCGAGAGCCGTCAGGCAGAGAAAAAGGGTATGTCTGTCGTAGAATGCAGCCCTTTCAGGGTCATTGTACGCACTGGCCCCCTTGTCGAGAAAGCGATTGAGGACGTGCATGGCATAGATGTAAAGAAAAGCCAGCAATGGATAGGCGAGTTTGGGCGTGGTCCCCGACAGGACGAATGTGGCGTATGACAACGAAGCAGCTCCCGCACCAACAATGACGTTGCTGAGCAAGAGGAACTTAAAAATTTTCTTGCTCCATGCCAGGAGAGAATTTCGGTTTGAATCCTGGATGGTTTCGATTTTCTCGACCACGTTTTTTATCATCCAGTTAGGAGTTGAGGCCCCCGCTGTAACGCCGACTACTTCCATGCCCGAAAAATTATTCTGATCAAGATCCTTTTCCGTCTCCACATGGAATGTGGGGAGGCCCTCATCTTTTGCTATCTGCACCAATCTTCTGGTGTTTCCACTGTGGAATCCTCCTACAACCACCATGGCATCTACAAGATGGGCCAGGGCCCGTACTTCTTCCTGGCGCTGGTGGGTGGCATCGCAAATAGTATTGAATACCTTGGTGTCGGGAAAACGTTTAAGCATTTCCCGGGATATTTCACCGTAGGTTTTTTCATCCTGGGTTGTCTGTGCCACCATGAAATAAGAAACATTGTCGCTGAGGCCGGCTACTTCCTCCACGGAGTTGATGACATAAACGAGACCTTCTCCGTGCCCCGTAAGACCTATCACTTCCGCATGTTCTCTGTCTCCGACGATGACGCCAGCGAGACCTTTTCTGGTGTGATACCGGATAATTGCCTGAACGCGTGCCACTCTTGGACACGTTCCGTCAATAATCCTGAGCCCTGATCTCTTGAGAAGGTGGCGCTGGTGCGGTGGGATTCCATGCGCCCTGATGACGATTTCGCCTTCCGAAAGTTCTTCAGGGTCATTTACCGATTGAATTCCTTTGTGTTCAAGGAGTTCTATGACCTGTCGGTTGTGGATAAGGGGGCCGAAGGTGTACAAAGGGATTTCAGATCGGTTGGCTTCCTCGAGCACGAGTTCCATGGCGCGTCGGACGCCCATGCAAAAACCTGCGTTACTGGCAAGCTTCACCTTCAAGATTGGATTTCCTCCAGGGATGAGAAATAAGCATGCATGGTCGAAACCAGGGATTCCATGTCTTTGATAGAGGTTATTTGCCCCCGAAAATTGCTGCTGAAGGGGAGGCCTTTTGTGTACCACAGGAGAAGGCCTCGCATGATTCTTGCGGCTTTGCTTTTTCCCACCGTAGCTGACAGCGCCTCAAAATGATCCATGATCAGGCCCTTACGCTCTTCAACGGTCGGGGGCGAAGGATCCGCTCCCTTTTCCATGAGGAGGATATGCTTGAATATCCAAGGGTTGCCAATAGCGCCGCGGCCGATCATAACAGCGTCACAACGGGTCTGTTTCCTGATCCTGAAGCCATCAGACGGCTGGAGGACATCTCCATTGCCGATAACAGGTATCCCAAGAGCATCCTTTACTTTTCCTATGAGCGACCAGTCCGCAATGCCGGAATACCCCTGGGAAGCAAATCTGGGATGAATGGTTACGGCATCGACGCCACAATCTTCAATAAGCCGGGCAACAGAAACGCTATCCGGAGATTCGGGACGCCACCCAGCGCGTATCTTTACCGTGAGGGGAACCGTACATACAGAGCGAACAGCGGTTAGAATTTTCTCTATGTTCCGGGGTTCACGGAGGAGTGCGGCACCTGCACCGGTCTTGACCACTTTCTTTACCGGACAACCCGCGTTTATGTCAATCATCTCTGCCCCTTCCTCGATGGCGATTTGTGCAGCATCGCGAAGAACTGCAGGGTCAGAACCAAACAACTGCACCGAGAGGGGTTTTTCCTCTTCACAGGTTTTCAAATAGTTGAGCGTTCGCTCCTGCCGAAGGACAAGCCCCTTGGCACTGATCATCTCCGTGGTCACCAGTGCAGCACCCATTTTCTTGACCATCATCCGAAAAGGGAGATTAGTGATGCCGGCCATGGGTGCCATGATAAGCCAGTTGGCCAGTTGGAGGTCCCCGATTTTCAACATCCGGTGTTTGTGACTCCCCGTTCGTGATATTCAGGAAAAGAATCCGGAATAAGATTTTCGCCTGTTGGAGCGAAGCAATATCAGGATCTCTCTCGCAGAGGATTGCCTGCTGCTATTTTTCAGCATGCCAGAGCGCAAACCAGGTGTCAAGGCAGCGCAGGGCCGCTCGAAGGCCCGAATGATTCGAAAAGCCTTGGAGGAAGTTGAGTTTCTCCAGAAACCATGCTACCTTCAGGGATAAAGAGGACAGGAAAACATATGAGCTTTGTTTATGCTATCATTGATAAAGCACGAAAAACGATGCTTAAATATGGTCTTGTAATCCCGGGCGACCGGGTTGTGGTTGGTGTTTCGGGAGGGCCGGATTCGGTGTGCCTGCTGGATATTCTTTATTTGCTCCGGCAGGAACTGGATATAGAACTGGTGGTTGCCCATATTGACCATGGTCTCCGCCCCGCTGAAGATCTGGAGGAAACCCGTTTCGTGGCGTCTCTCGCGGAAGCACGGAACCTCCCTTTTGAAACAGAAGGCGTTCACCTTGATCCAGCAGGAGGTTCTCTGGAGAATCGCGCCCGAAGAGCGCGGTACCGGTTTTTTGAGGAGGTGCGGGTACGTTTTTCGGCACAAAAGATCGCCCTCGGGCATCAACGCAACGACCAGGCTGAAACAGTTCTCATGCGACTTTTGCGGGGGAGCGGCATGGGAGGATTATCGGGAATCGCTCCGGTCCGAGATGGAAAAATTATTCGACCAATCCTGGAGTTGGGTCGACCTGAGATTAAGATTTATCTCAGGGAGCGAGGGCTGCATTTCAAGACAGACCCGACGAACCGGGAGGAGAAGTTTTTGAGAAATCGTATCCGATCGGTCCTGATCCCTGCCCTGGAAGAATATCAACCACGGGTGATAGATATACTCGCTCAGACAGCGGACATCCTTCGTGAAGACAACCACTATCTGGAAGTGGTGTCAGGGGAGTGGTTGGCTAAACGCGCAAAAGTAAGGCGAAATGATCTGGTGGAAATCAGTGTCAAAGAGCTTCTGGAACTGCCTTTGGCGCTGAGAAAAAGGATCATTCGCCACTGTGTGAATATCATTGCAGAGGGACTTTCCGGGGTGAGCCTCCGACACATCACCGCCGTGCATCAACTGGCAGCCGGGAGAAAATCGCAAGGGACAGTCCGTTTGCCAAAGGGGCTCGTGGTAGCGCGGATCTATGACCGCATTTCATTTAAAAAAGCCACCACCGAAAAGGCTTCTGACTACCTCTACATCCTGAAAAAATCGGGCCGTTTTGTCTTGGAAGAGGTGTCATGCACTCTTTCAATGGAAGAAATGCCGAGGGGAAAGGTATCCATCCGGGAAGACGATCCCTGGACTGCCTGTCTTGATGCCCAAAAGATAAAGTATCCACTGGTGCTGAGGAACTTCAGGCCGGGTGACAGGTTTGTTCCCCTGGGCATGCGGGGGCGCAAGAAGGTAAAAGATTTTTTTATCGATAGGAAAGTTCCAAATTCGGTGCGGTCGAGACTGCCGATTCTCTTGAGTGGTGGCGAAATTTTATGGATTTGCGGGATGATGATCGATGAGAGGGTCAAGGTGTCGACCGCCACTGAAAAAGTCCTGAAAATTACTTTTCTTGGCGTTCCGGACTTTCAAGGCGGCGAGAAGGGGAAGAAGGGAGAGACTTTTCTCTCGGGAAGAGAGCATGGTCTCTCCGGCGTGGAGATGGCGGCAGGAAAAAGGAGGTCAAGGAAAAAAAGAGGCCTGTGAGGCCATACTATGCTTGATGTTCTCTTTGAAGGGAGGCAGGATGATTCCCGTCTCGGTTATTATGGCGGTCACATATTTCGCAGGAGTGATATCAAAAGCCGGGTTAAGCACATTGACGCCGGGCGGCGCCAGCGCTTTTCTCCCGATGCAGGTGATTTCTGCGGGGGGCCTTTGTTCTACGGGAATGGCATCTCCGTCCGGCGTGGTAAGGTCTATGGTGGAAAGGGGAGCTGCCACATAAAAGGGAAGCCTGTGCATGCGGGCCATAAGGGCAACCTGATAGGTACCTATCTTATTTGCCACGTCTCCGTTGGCAGCGATGCGGTCCGCGCCGGTGATGACAAGATCGATCTGGCCATGCCGCATCAGGCTGCCGGCGGCATTGTCCGCGATTACGGTGGTGGGGATACCGTCTTCCATGAGTTCAAAGGTGGTGAGCCGCAGTCCCTGCAGCCAGGGCCTTGTTTCATCTGCAACAACCCGGATGCCTTTTCCTGCCTCGTGGGCGGCCCGGACGACCCCAAGGGCTGTTCCGTACCCGGCAGTGGCGAGCGAACCGGCATTGCAATGGGTCAGGATTGTCGAATTTTCAGGAACAACCGCAAGGCCGTGGCGCCCGATATCTCTATTTATTTCAATATCTTCTGCTAATATTTCCTCAGATTCTTTCCGTAATGACTGTTTTATCTCATCTACTGATCGGTCTGCCGATCGATCCACAAGCCGAAGCATTCTTTCAACGGCCCATTTGAGATTGACGGCAGTGGGCCGCGCAATCCGCATCTTTTCGGCCAAAACATGGAAACGTGCCCTGAAAGCAGGGAATGATCGGGTTCGAATGGAAGATGCCCCGAGGGCCAGGCCCATTGACGCAGCTACGCCAATAGCGGGGGCACCCCTTATAGCCATTTTCTCAATGGCGCTGATGACATCCCTGTAACTGCGGCAAGTGTACCACTCTTTCCTGGAAGGGAGCTTCCTCTGGTCCAGGATTTTGACGAGCTGTCCCTCCCATTTGATCGTAGGGAGCATACAGGGCCCTCGCTACTCACCTATCCGTTCAACCCACCCATACGGGTCGGGCTTGCCGGCATACTGGAGAGCGGTGATCTCGTCATAGAGCCTCAGCGAGAGGTCCCCCATTTTTCCGCCGGCTACCACATAGTCTTTCCCCTTGAAGGTAATCTGTCCCACTGGAGAGATGACCGCGGCGGTGCCGCTGCCGAACGCCTCTTTCAGGTTCTCGGACTCGGCAGCGGAAATCACTTCATCGATGCTCAGTGATCGCTCCGAAACCGTGAGCCCCCAGTCTTTCAGGATATGGATAACCGAGTCACGGGTGATACCCGGGAGGATGCTTCCATTCAGGGGAGCGGTGATGATTTCATCGCCGATCACGAAAAACATATTCATGGTTCCCACTTCTTCCACATACTTTTTTTCCACAGCATCGAGCCACAAGACCTGGGTGAACCCTTTTTCCATTGCCAGTTCCGTGGCGAGAAGGCTTGCGGCGTAGTTCCCGGCGGTCTTGGCTTCGCCGGTTCCTCCGAGAGCGGCCCGGATGTACTGATCTTCCACGTAAATCTTTACAGGGTTCAATCCTTCCTTGTAATAGGCCCCCACCGGGCCGATGATGACATAGAAGATGTATGTGCGGGAAGGCCTTACCCCAAGATGCGGCTCTGTGGCGAGCATGATGGGTCTGATGTAGAGGGACGTTCCTTCAGTCCGTGGGACCCATTCCTTGTCCAGAAGGATGAGTTTTGTCATCCCTTCCATGAACAGGTCAAGATCCACTTCGGGCATGCACAGTCTTGTGGCAGAACGGTTGAGCCTGGCGCAGTTATCCCTGGCACGAAAGAGATATATTCCATTATCTTTTCCCCGGTAGGCCTTCAATCCTTCAAAGATCTCCTGGCCATAGTGGAGTCCCATGGCCGCGGGATCCAGGTGGATGTCACCATACGGCTCAATACGGGGATCGAACCAGCCTTTTCCGGATTCATAGTTCGCGATGAACATGTGATCGGTAAAGATGTCCCCAAAACCAAGCTGGGATTCGTCAGCGGGCCTTTTCTTGAGTTGATCCGGTGGTGCGGATGTTATCGTGATTTCCATTGCATACTCCTTCTCTTGATTATGATTCAGATACTGCCTTTTTTAGCATCTTTATACAGAAAAATAAAGCGTTAGCCGCAGGCCGGGATTTCTTACTTTTTCTTTTCGAGGCTGATGAGCTCGTATTTTCGAGTGCCGAGGCCTATTTTTTCCGCATGGTCCAATTGAATACTCCAGTCAATCTTGGGATAGAGGGCCCTGAACTTGTCTTCCCCGGTCTTCACGCGCCCTGAAATACAGGAACCCTGCGCCGGGTCATGTCGGTTGACGAGGTCGACTGATGCCTGGTCAATGGCAACAGGGTCCGTGGAAGCCACAATCCCGATGTCCGGAACAATAGGAGCGTCATTGTGGCCGTAGCAATCGCATGCTGGGGAAACCTGCGTTATGAAGTTTATGAACAGCGATTTTTCCCGCTTGTTTTTCAGGACTGCAAAAGTGTATTCAGCCATTTTTTCTTGAAAAATGGCAATATCCTTACTCCATTGGATATCAATGGCGCCATTGGGACAGATCAGGATACATTCCCCGCACCCAACACATTTTTCAGGATTGATGATGGCCTTCTTTTCGTCCGAGAGGGAGATGGCCTCATGGGAACAGTGGGCAACGCATTCCCCGCACCCAACGCATTTTTTTGCCTTGACCTTGGGGCTGAGATCGGAATGCTGCTGCAATTTTCCTTTCCTGGCCGCACACCCCATGCCGACATTCTTTATGGTGCCGCCGAAACCGGAGAGTTCGTGACCCTTGAAGTGAGCAAGGCTGATGAGCGCATCCGCTTCGACAATTTCTCTCCCGATGTAAGCGATCTCGACATGTTCTTGGTTTATGGGAACTGAGGCATATGCTGCACCGCGGAGGCCGTCAGCAATAATAACCGGCGCGTTGACGACCGAGAAGGCGAACCCGTTTTCAATGGCGGTTTTCAAGTGGGAAACACTGTTGCCTCTTGTCCCGGCGTACAGGGTATTGGCGTCCGTGAGAAAAGGAAAGGCGCCGAGGGAGTGAAGTTGGTCCACGATGTGCCTGATGAATACCGGGCGGATGAAGGCGGTATTTCCTTTCTCACCGAAATGGAGTTTTAAGGCGACCAGATCCCTGGAAGAAACAATATTTTCAAGCCCCGCACTATCCAAGAGCTCTCCCAGTTTCGTTAGCAGATTTCTCTTCATTGAGGATCTGAGGTCAGAAAAATAAACCTCGTTCGTTGTCATGGTATTCCTCCTGCGTTTAATTCCCCTCTCTTCCAGGAGCAGGATTTCATTGCCGGAAGAAAGCGACAAGCTCGTACGACTGCCCAGGGTACCCGCTTGGATGATTTCCAAAGGCATCCTCCCCTGAGAGACCACAAAAGGGTAGGTTTTCTTGTAATTTCTGTCAAGAAGGATTTCGCGGCGGAAAGATGCACAACGCCGTGAGATTTCAGATTGAAGGATGTTTTTCGTTGACAAGCCCTCTCCCCTGCATTAAAAAAATCAGAAGAACTTCGACACGATCGCGGATACGATGACTTTTGAAAAAATGATCAGAAAATCCATGGATGTTCACGAGCATTATCTCCATGGAAGAGCGTTTATGATTGCATCAGCACCAGGCTAGAGAAATGCAGACAATGGGGAAAGAAAAAACCCTCGTGAACTGGACATCTGATTGGAAGAGGGGACTGCCGCTTTTGGCGGCGTTTCTCTTTTTTCTTGTTTCTGTTTGTGCACCGCCTGCCCAGGCACAGGTGCAGGGCATAAAAAAGATACTGAGTATCGAGGCTCAGGACATGCTCAATACTGTGCCTGATACCTACCTTTTGGACGTACGCACACGAGCCGAATATCAGTTTGTCGGCCATCCGGTTGGGGCATATCTTTTCCCTTATCTCTTTTATTCCAACACACTTGTCAGAAAAGGCAGCGCATGTAGCTACAATTTTCGTGAAAAGAACAAGCATTTTTTGGAAGAAATTGTGAAACTATTCAAGAAGACGGACAACCTTCTTGTCATTTCCCGGGACGGCACGCGGAGCGCCCTTGCTGCAAAGGACCTGGTGGAAGCAGGCTTCAAGAATGTCTATGATGTGGAAGATGGTTTTGAAGGGCCACCGTTTCCCACGTTTCAGGATAGTAATCGTGACAAGTTCTATAGACAGCTTGCGAGAAGAAACAAGGTGATCGGTTTTGGTCTCAGGCGTCATTACGGGTGGCAATGGTGGGGGCTTCCATGGAGCTACCAAATGGATCCCAAATATATCTATCCGCCTGACCTGGCACCGAAGCAGAAATAAAGGGAGAGGAAAAGAATGGAATCAGCGGACCTTATCCAATTGATGGATCAGATTGAAGAAAAAAAGATTGGCTGGGATGTGGTGGAAGAGAAGGTCAAAGTTTCGAACGACATCCTGAAGCTTTATGCCCAGTCCGGGCCTGTCCCGGTAACCCTTATCAATAATTTGAAGAAACTGATAGAGGAGGGGGCTGGGTAGGCCCTCCCTGTTGAAGGAAAAGGAGTAGTAGCATGGCTGATGTCTTGGAAGTAACGGACGACACTTTTGATGAAGAAATCATGCAGTCAGATATTCCCGCCATGGTTGATTTTTGGGCTGAATGGTGCGGTCCCTGTAAAATGGTCGGGCCGACTGTAGCCGAGTTAGCCGGTGAGTATAAGGGAAAGATCAAAATAGCGAAGATGGACGTTGATCAGAACAGAGGCACACCGGCACGTTTTGGCATCAGAAACATCCCGACATTGATTCTTTTTAAGAATGGAGAGGTGGCCCAGACCATCATTGGAGCCTACCCCAAGAGTCATATAGAAGCGGAAATGAAAAAGCTCCTCTAGATTTATCCGGGGGTGCAGTTTTATTGCGCGGGAGGCGACATCTGAGGTAAATATGGCCCCGTTGTTGTAAGAGGGTGGGGCTTTTCTGTTCCCTTAGGAGCTTGTCCGATAATAGCAATTTTTTCCAACATCAAGGCTTGCCAAAAAAATTGCCGCAGGCATATGATTGATATTCTGAGGATAATTTATTTGGCGTAACGCAGAGATTGGGAAAGAGGGCATTCTCGGACAGTCTCCTAGGCGGTCGGCAGGAAGTATATGGGCATATTCAAGCACAAAAAATTTGTTCGTTCCTATTTCTTGGGGCTCCTATGCCTTTTGGGCGGAGCACTCCTTCTGAACAGCTGTGCTCCGCTGGAATGGCTGCTTGGAAAAGAAGAGGAAAAACCCCCTTCTGAGCTGATGGAGCAGGCAATGGAAGATCTTGGCAGGGGATACTATAAAGCGGCGACTGAGGCGTTTCAAAAGATAAAGGACAGGTATCCATACAGCAAATTCGCGATCGTGGCAGAGATGAAAATGGCCGACACCCTCTTCATGCAGTCTTCCTACGATGAAGCCTATGACGCATATAAGGACTTTGAGAAACTGCACCCGAAGAACCCAAGCATCCCCTATGTGATCTACCGTGAGGGCATGTGCCATTTCAAACAAATGAAGAGTATCGATCGAGATCAGATGCACTCCATGAGGGCAAAGGAAGATTTCGGCCGCCTGGTAAAGCGGTTCCCGAAGAGTGTCTATGCGGCGCGGGCGCGCATGAAGATTCGCAGGTGTTACATGGACTTGGCTCAGCATGAGCTCTATGTGGGGCAGTTCTATTTCAAAATGAAAAAATATCGTGCAGCTGCCGGTCGTTTTCGTTATGCCATTGAACATTATCCCGATGTGGGCCAGTACTATGAGGCTCTGGAGTATCTCGGGAGATGTGAAAAAAAACTCGCCAAGAAATAATCCCCCAAATAGATTATCTTCCCCATTCAATTTTTCCAAGACGGTTCTCTAAAGATGCGTGGTGAAGGGCCCCAGCAGTCTTTTTTCGAGCACGATGGGTCATCACGACTTGCCCCTTTTCTGCCGCAAACCTTGTTCTTTGTGAGTAAGCAGCGTTCTTTTATGTCGCCGAGCTATGGGATGTGCACAAGGGAGGGACAGGGGGTTCGTTTCTGAAAGGGCAATATCAGGAACGCCGGTGCGAATTATGTGCGGCTCTCAAGATACCTACGCCCCAGCCGGGCGCACCGGACGGCGTTCCCGAACACTGGCTAGTTCTATTGATATTCTTCAGGCCTCCTTGCAGAATATGCGCGCCGTTCCATAACCTGGGGCGCAGTATATTTCCGCCAGAAAGGAACGCCCTGGCCCTCCCTCATCCTTATTGCGCCTGCGAGTGGTGCAATTAGAGCAAGGTGGTAAAGGGCAACGGCTAACGTGTTTTCCAAGGAGTTATGAAGATGCAAGAGAAACGATATCATAGAATCTGGAAAAGGCCTTTTCCAGGTTCTCGGGATTATTTCCCCCGCCCTGAGCCATATCGGGTCGACCGCCCCCTTTTCCCCCGACAACGGCCGACAATTCGCGGATGATATCACCTGCCTTGAAGCGGCCCACGAGATCTTTTGTCACCATGCAGGCGAGCATGGCCTTGCCTTCCCGGTTGGCCCCGAGCAGGACAATCCCCGACCCGAGCTTATCCTTGATTCTGTCTGCGGCATCCCGGAGCTCCGCAGGGGAATCTGCCTCAAATTTCTGTGCCAGGACCTTTACCCCTGCAACGTCTTTGACTCCAACCATAAAATCCTCAGATTTCTGGGTGAGGAGCCTGGCCTTGAGTTGCTCAATTTCCCGCTCCTTGTCCTTCAGGTCCTGGAGCAGGTGCTCCAGTCTCTCAGGGAGTTGCTGTGAGGCAGCCTTCAACAGCGAGGCGGATGATTTCAACAGTATCTCCTGCTCCAAGTCATGGCGAAGGGCTGCCTCTCCGGTCATGGCCTCAATCCGGCGGACATTTGCAGCAACGCCAGCCTCACTCACAACACGAAAAAGCCCAATATCTCCTGTCCGCTGGATATGGGTCCCACCACAGAGTTCCCGGCTGATTCCATCCCCCATGGATACCACCCTGACATTGTCTCCGTATCTTTCTTCAAAAATAGCCATGGCCCCTGTTTGCATGGCTTCTTCCCTGGCCATGACCTGTGTCTGCACGACCACGTTTTCCCGTATGTGGCGATTGACTATGAGCTCAACCTCCTTGAGATCTTCCTGGCGTACCGGCTTGAAATGACTGAAATCAAATCGAAACCGTTCATGGGAGACGCGAGATCCAGCTTGTTTCACATGATCTCCCAGGATCTCCCTGAGCGCGGCATGGAGGAGGTGTGTTGCCGAATGATTCCGGGCCTTCGCCAACCGCTTCTCTTCATCCACCTGGGCTTCCACCTCCAGATGTGGGGCCAAAACACCTGATTCCAATGTTCCCACATGCACGGCCAGGTTGTGACCGAATTTCAAGGTATTTTTCACCCGGAACCGGGTGGCGCCGTCAAGGATCCAGCCGGTATCGCCAACCTGTCCGCCTGCTTCTCCATAAAAAGGGGTCTGGTCCAGCACTATTTCGGCTTCAGCTCCGGGTTCCACCTTCCCCCCATCCTTACCTTCGAGAAAGATCGCGATAATGTGGGCCTTTGAGCGCAGACACTCGTACCCCAGGAACCGGGAGGTCACTCCGTCCGCCAGGAGCTTCTTGTATGCTTCCGGGATTATTTCCTCACCGCTCCCCTTCCACGATTCCTGGGAAAGGGCGCGCCGCTGCGCCATGGCCCCATTAAATGCCTTCGCATCAACGGTCAACCCCTCTTCCCTGGCCACGTCCTGTACAATGTCAAAGGAAAGACCATACGTGTCGTAGAGCTTGAAGGCCACCTCTCCTGAAATATTCGTTTGTCCCTTTGCCCGCAGGCTTTCAATCTCGTCGTTCAGGACCTTGAGTCCATAATGAAGGGTGTCGGCAAACCGCTTTTCCTCATTGTGGACCAGCCCCTCGATCAGGCTTTTTGACTGGATGAGTTCACCATAATCAGGCCCCATGATTTTAATCACTTTTTCACAAATCCGGTGGAGAAAGGGGTGTTCCATCCCGAGAAGTTGTCCGAAGCGGATGGCACGGCGGATAATCCTCCTCAAAACATATCCGCGTCCGTCATTAGACGGCATAACCCCGTCGCCGATCAGGAAGGCCGCCGCACGGGCATGATCGGAGATAACGCGAAAAGAAACATCCTGGCGCGTGTTTTCTCCGTACCCTTTCCCGCAAATCTCTTCGATCTTGGAGATGATCATTTTGAAGAGATCGGTCTCATAGTTGGAGGTAACGCCCTGAACCACGGCCGCTATCCTCTCAAGACCCATCCCTGTATCGATATTGGGCCTGGGAAGGGGTGAAAGCACGCCATCACCACTCCGGTCAAACTGGGTAAACACCAGATTCCAGATTTCAAGGTATCGGTCGCAATCGCAACCTGGAGCGCACTCGGGCCGTCCACAGCCGATGGAGGGACCCTGGTCTATGAGTATTTCCGAGCACGGGCCGCAAGGGCCGGTGTCACCCATTGTCCAGAAGTTGTCTTTTTCCCCCAGGCGGACAATGCGCTCGGCAGGGACACCGATTTTCTCATTCCAGATTTTGTATGCGTCATCGTCGTCCTTATACACTGACACATAAAGCTTTTCCGCCGGGAGGCGGAATTTTTGCGTCAGGAAGTCCCAAGCCCATTCAATGGTTTCTTCTTTGAAGTAATCCCCGAAAGAAAAATTCCCCAGCATCTCAAAAAACGTGTGGTGCCTGGCCGTATACCCGACATTTTCAAGATCATTGTGCTTTCCTCCTGCGCGGACACATTTCTGGGAAGTGACGGCCCGGGTATAATCGCGTTTCTCTTCTCCAAGGTACAACCCTTTGAATTGCACCATGCCGGCATTGGTAAAAAGCAGGCTTGGATCGTCCCGGGGAACCAGGGAGGAACTGGGAACGAGCTTGTGACCGCGGGATAAGAAATAGTCAAAAAATTCCTGCCGTATTTGTCTGAAATCCATTATGCTGTTTTCCTGTGATTTTTCTTTTCCAGTTCGTTTCCGTGATATCGAAACCCTTGGTTCCAGGTCCCTATTCAGGCGCGGGCTCTGTTTTTGTGGTTCTCTTGAGCCCGGTCTTTTCCAAGATAAGGTTTGCGATTTGATCTCTCACATCGATGTTTTCAGCGAGGAAGCGTTTTGCATTTTCTCTTCCCTGGCCAATCCGGTCTTCGCCGAACGAATACCACGCGCCACTCTTTTCAACAAGGCCGAGGGAGACACCCAAGTCAAGGATGTCTCCTTCCTTGGATATCCCATGACCATAAACAATGTCAAACTCCGCCTGTTTGAAAGGGGGGGCCACCTTGTTTTTCACCACCTTGACCCGAGTCCGGTTTCCGATGACCTGGTCTCCTTCTTTAATGGCACCGATTCTCCTGATATCCAGGCGCTGGCTCGCGTAAAACTTGAGCGCGTTTCCACCCGAGGTGGTCTCCGGGTTCCCAAACATAACCCCTATTTTTATCCGGATCTGGTTGATAAAAATGACGCAGGTCATGGACTTGCTGATGGCGGCGGTCAGTTTTCGGAGGGCCTGGGACATGAGGCGGGCCTGCAGGCCAACGTGCTGGTCACCCATTTCTCCTTCGATCTCAGCTCGAGGCACGAGCGCCGCGACTGAGTCGATGACCAGCACATCAATGCCGCCGCTTCTGACGAGAATTTCCGCAATATCGAGAGCCTGCTCACCGGTATCCGGCTGAGATACCAGCAGGCTGTCCACATCCACGCCCAGTTTGCGGGCGTATCCTGGGTCAAGGGCATGCTCGGCATCAATGAACGCCACCATTCCTCCCGTGGCCTGCGCCTCCGCGGCGACGTGAAGGGCCAGGGTGGTCTTTCCGGAGGACTCGGGTCCATAGATTTCCACTACCCTGCCCCGGGGGACCCCTCCAATGCCCATTGCGAGGTCCAAGGAGAGGGATCCGGTGGAGATGGCAGGGATATCCAGCACCCTGCCGTCCCCCATTTTCATGATAGAGCCTCGTCCGAATTGACGCTCGATTTGTGATATGGCCTGATCAACAGCATTTTCTTTATCCATAAGATGATCCCTCCGTGAAAACGATAATGTCTCGCGTAGACCTTTTGATACCAATGAACGCTACCGGGTTCCTGAAAGAGGCCATTGTGCCAGCTCAGTATAGATCGAACCCCCTGGAGTCAAATCGCTCTTGAACAAAAAGAGCCTTTGTAGCCGGTAAAAAGGACCCGATAAATCCTTGTACGTGTCGAGAATTTCCGCGAGCGGAGCCCCGCCCCTGGCACCTTTCCTGAACCTGCACAAGGTCAAATGGGGACGAAATGGGCGTTTCTCTTCCCGTACGCCGAAGGCCCCTAATTTCCTTTGCAGGGCGTTCCTGAAGTGTGACATCCGCTCCAAATCCGCTTGAAGTCCAACCCAGAGGACCCGTGGATTGCGTACCCCGGAAAACACACCAACACCCTTGAGTGCAATGTCAAAAGCACCATACCGGTCACAGGTGCTTTTTGCAAGCCCCGTAATGTCTTCAATGGAAGATTCGGGGATCTGGCCCAGGAAAACGATGGTCAGATGAATGTTTCCAGCACGGACCCATCTGGCACCAGGGAGAAGGGGCATCAATTCCGATGAGATGCGGGAGACGGTATCCCTTATCCCTTCCGGGAGATCAAATGCCAGGAAGGAGCGGATTTCCATTCGCATACCTCCGTATCCAGTCCAGGGCCATGGTCGCGCTGTTGAGCTTGACAGCCTGGCGATTTCCCCAGAAGCGGTATCCCTTCGAGACTGTCTTTTCAGCCGATGCCAGGGCCACATGGACCGTGCCCACGGGCTTTTCCCTGGTTCCGCCTTCGGGTCCTGCGATGCCGGAGACGGCTATTCCCAGGTCCGAGTTAAGTCTGTTTCGAATGCCTTCCGCCATTTCCTGAACCGTTTCATTGCTGACTGCGCCGTATTCTTCCAAGGTCTTGGCCTGTACGCCCAGCAGTTCCATTTTTGCGTCGTTACTATAGGAAACAATTCCGCCGAGGAAATACCGGGAACTGCCGGGAATGGCTGTCAGGAGATGACCAATCAGTCCCCCGGTGCACGATTCAGCAACCGAAACAGTAAACTTTTTTGCCGAGAGAATCTTCCCTACAATCTCAGCCATGGAATCTTCTCCGGTGGCGAAAACAGCGGCTCCGAGCTTGTTCCTGATCTGCTTTTCTATCCTGTCAAGCTCATGGACACCGCTCCGGGCATCTTTCGCAGTCAGGCTAACCGTGATATGGTTTTCCGGAAAATGGGGGTAAAAACCTAAGACAACTTTGTCGGTTTCTTTATCCAGATCCCTGAAAATCTCCGCGATATGGGGTTCGTTCAAGCCATAGACCTTCAGGGTACGGCATATGGTCACCGGAAGTCTCTTGTAAAGGGTGCGCAGTTCGGGGATGACAACATGGTCAATGAGGTAGCGCATCTGGTCCGGGACACCGGGAAGAAAATAGAGCCGTACGTCATTTTCCACCAGCGAGAAACCGCAGGCCTTTCCTTCCGGGCTCAGCATTCTTGATCCGTCCGGAACCCAGGCCATTTTTTCAAGGGAACGGCACATTTCCGCACCTTGCGTGCTCGTGTGGCGTTTGATTATCTCAAACATCTCTTTGTCCAGGCAGAGAGGCCTGTGCAAGGCCTTGGAAATAATTTCATTGGTGAGATCATCCTCTGTGGAGCCAAGACCCCCGGTCACGATGACAAAACGGGATCCTTCCATGGCATTCTTGAGGGCCCGGGATACGGACGGGTAATCGTCACCCACGGAGGTGATCCGGGTAATCCGCAGGCCGGAGGCTGTGAGCCTGCCTGCCGCATACCAGCCATTCACATCCAATGTCATTCCGGAAGTGAGTTCATTTCCTATGGTAATAATTTCGCCTTGCACCAGCATTTTCTCCAGGCTCCCATGGAGCGAGGGTCTCTGCCTTGGGAAAGGATTAACGTATGAACCTAATGTGGTTGGGGTTAAGCAACATTTCGCGCCGCAACGTGCACGTTGTTCCATGAGCACGTTTCATGATTGCTGTCTGGAGGAGTGAGCCCCCGGTCGCGATCAATGCACTGCCTGAATTTCCCTCCTTTATTGATCTATTCCTCATTGACCAAGAAAAACATGTGTGAGGAGAAGAACAAGCAGTGTTTGGAATCCTGCTGCTATATCATCCAGCACAATTCCCCATCCCCCATGCAGCCTGCGATCCAAGAGCCCCGCAGGAAAGGGCTTCAAGATGTCGAAGAATCGGAACACGAAAAATGCAATTCCTACATCCTGCCAGGAGATCTGAAGGAAGATGGTGGCTGCCAGAAAACCGGCCACCTCATCGATAACCACCTGAGGTGGATCACTTGTCTTCAGGAGGGATTCAGCGCGCCCGGATGTCCAGACTGCCACGACCAGAAAAAAAAGAAAAAAAGAGATTCTGCAAGCGAGTGGGCAATGCTGCAGCGCCAGGGCAAGTGGCACTGCTCCCATGGTACCAAAGGTGCCGGAGGCAACGGGAATGAGGCCAATACCGAACCAGGTGGCGAGAACAAATGCAGCCTTGCCTGTGATATCGCTCTCTCTGAACCGCTCCCTCTTCGTCAAAATAGCAGAATTCTCTTTTTGCTTCAAGTTCAGTGAGTCCCTGGGCTGTGATGTTGTCCTTGCTTCTCCAGAGGAGAAGGATGACCAGTTTTGCCTATTTGAGTGTTGAGCCCCATAATCCAGGAATATATTTCCCTGAGTGCAAGGCCTTTTGCTCGAGCTATCTTCCGGCAGGATTCGTATTCCGGGACCAGGTACGCAGTATTGTCAGCCTGGATGATTTTCTTTACCTTTATGTTTCCCCAGGGACTTTCTATTTCTACCTCTTCCCGTTCAAAAATATGACGCTGGGTGTAAGAAAACCGAACACCAAGTGTCCCGGATTCCTGAAACAGGAGACCGGTCAATCGTTCCTTTGCATGGGGATAGGCTATGACCTGCACCTGGACACCGGGACGGTTCTTTTTCATCTGAATGGGGCAAAAACTCACATCGAGAGCACCCGCCTCGAACAAACACTCCATGAGATACCCTGCCCATTCAGGGCTCATGTCGTCTATATTCGTTTCCAGGACTACGATTGTCTCGCTTTTTCCTTTGCGTGCCTGTTTTCCCACCAGAAGGCGAAGAAGGTTCGGCCGATCGGACAGTTTTCTGCTTCCAACGCCATATCCTACATTTTCCACGATCATTGGCGGCATCGGACCGAATGACTGTACGAATGTCTTCACCAGGGCGGCCCCTGTCGGGGTCACCATTTCATAAGGAATTGCTGTTTGGGACACGGGTACGTCTTTCAGGAGCGCCATTGTTGCCGGTACAGGGATGGGCATGGCCCCGTGGGCGGTTTGCACAAAACCGGTTCCGAGCGGCAAACCGGAGGCATACACGGAACCTATGCCAAGACTGAGAAGCCCGTACACAGTGCCCACAATGTCCATAATGGAATCCACTGCCCCGACTTCGTGAAAATGGACTGCTTCAGGAGTACGGTTGTGAATCTTTCCTTCCACCGTTGCCAGGGAGAAAAAGACCTCAATGCTCTTGTCCTTTACGTTTTCGGGGAGGGTGGAATGGGAGATAATCTCGCGGATTTCACGAAAGTCCCTGACCCGCTGAAGGGATTGATTAATCTCAACCAGGATACGCGTGCCGTAAATTCCGTTTCTTGCCTCCCTATGGGCTTCGAGGTGGCAACCCTCAATCTGGAGTGAATCGATGAGTTGTTGCAGTTCAAGCAGGGGAACTCCGGCATCCACCAATGCTCCGAGGAACATGTCCCCGCTGATTCCAGAGAAACAATCCAGGTAGGCTACGTTCATAGGGCATCCAAAAAATGGAAAGAGCGCCCCCCGTGCGGGCGGAGCGCTCTTGAACAGAGTGTTATACGAGGTCCGCGACCAGCTCGGATATGTCCTTTATTTCGATGGCATCTTCCTTGTTGGTTGTCTTTCTGCTGTCTTCCAGCATGTTGATGCAATAAGGACATGCAGTGGCCAGGATGCTTGCTCCCGTGTCACAGGCCTCATGGATTCGCAGGTCCGAAAAGCGCCATTCGGGTTTTGTTTCCATCCACAGTCTTCCGCCGCCGCCGCCGCAACAGAGGCTGTCATCCCTGATACGGCTCATTTCCACGAGCTTTCCCCCGGTGATGGTCGAAAGAACATCCCTGGGTTCATCATACACTTTGCTGTGCCTGCCCAAATAACAGGGATCATGGTAGGTGATTTTCTGGTCGATCGTTCCCGTAAGCTTAAGGTCACCTGCATCGAGGAGTTGTTTCAGGAGCTGGGTGTAGTGGATGACCTCGAACTCCCCACCCATTTCGGGGTATTCATTGGTGAACGTATAAAAACAGTGCGGGGAGGTGGTGATAATTTTTTTAACACCTTTCCCCTTGTAAAGAGAAATGTTTTTTTGTGCCGTGTTCATGAACAGCTCTTCATCCCCGATCTTTCGTATTGATTCAGCGCAGCAGTTTTCTTCTTCCCCGATCACCCCGAATGAAACACCGGCCGCCTTGAGGACCTTGACCATGGACCTTGCGATGTTCCGGCTCCTGACATCATAAGCGGAAGTACAACAAACAAACAGGAAGTACTCCGTATTTTCATCAAAGACGGGGACATCCAGCCCTTCCATCCACTCGGTTCGCTTTTCCGGCGGTTCAGACCATGGATTGCCCTTGCTGTGGACACTCCCGGTAATGGTCCGCAGGACGTCCGGAATTGCACCTGTTTCAGCTATCATTGCGCGCATTGCCTTTACGATGTCGATAATGGTGACTCCCCTTGGGCACCGCAATACACATTTGTTGCACGTGGTACATCCATACAGGATATCGGCCGACTCATACCCTTCCACCCCGAGCTGGGCCATTCTGATGAGGCGGCGAATATTGAATGGCCCGTCCACGATACGCCAGGGACATGATCCCGCGCACATGCCGCATTGCATGCAGAGATTCAGCTTCTCTGCGCCCATGGCGACCAGGGCTTCGTTTACTTCATAAAATGGGGTCATTGCTTCCATGTGGGTCAATCCCTCCTTTTGCTGAGAATGTGATTTTTTTAACAAACTCTTTTCCTTATGTCAACAGGGGATTGCATCTTCTTGAGGCTGGGTTTTTCAAATGGTTGTGCTTTTCGGAAGTCGGGCAGAAAAGGGGATGGCCGGGACAACGGGGCCTCATTTTGGGGGTCGGGGAACTGCACAAAAAGGGTGCGAAACCCTAAATCCCGGGCATGGGCGTATACAAAATCGAATTCCTCTGTCTTGAGAACCCGGTTGAGAGGGCCTGGGAGGGATTGGCCTACCGGGGAATACTGTCTCATGAGGCTGAGGGGGAGATCAGGGCCGAACTCAACAAAAAGGGTCGTCAGGACATTGATACTGTTTTCCAGGTGACCGGGCAGGATCAGATGCCTGACCAGGACACCCTTTGTAGCGATGGAGTTGTTGCTGGCACAGCAGTCGAGGAAACCCTTTTGCCGTACCATTTCGCAGAGGGCCCTCAGGGCCACTTGGGAGTAGTCTTTTGCCCTCGATAGGGACGCGGCCAGTGCCTTGTCGGCATACTTGAAGTCAGGCAGGTAGATGTCAGCGTAGTGTTCCGCCATTTTGAGGGAATCCATGGACTGATACCCGGACACATTGAAGACCATGGGCAGGCAATGCCGGGTCTTCCGGAGAGAAGAAACCAGGTCAAAGACGTGTGGAAAAAAGTGGTCCGGTGTCACAAAATTGATATTGTGCACTCCCTCCGACCGGATCATTTCTTCCACCCGCGATTTCAGGGAAGGCTGATCCAGCAAATCTCCTAAGGATTCGTGGGAAATCTGCCGGTTCTGACAGAAGGCGCAGCGAAGGGAACAACCGGAAAAAAAGACCGTCCCGGATCCATTGGTCCCCGTAATGGGTGGTTCCTCCCCGAAATGGGGCCCGATGAAGGCCACTCGTACCCTATCATCTTCCCCGCAGAACCCCCTTTTGCCCCTCCTTGCATGCCGGTTTAGCCCGCACTGTCTCGGACACAAACAACAGTCATCGTAAAGAGCCATGAAGTCCATTATTTCTTCCTTCCCCATGGGGAACATGTCTACCACAAGCTCCCATTTTGAACAAGAGTATCCCTGTACGCAAGGGGATGCACCTGGCTTTATGTGCAAAAAAAAAGACAGGGAATATGCTCTGCTTGCTGCTTTGTGCACTTTTCTTGCTATTCCGGAAAAACCCGTTGGTCTTGGAAGTTTTCTATTGTCCGAACAAGTTCCTTGAGCACAAGAATATGTCCTTTTATTTCAATATTTTGAATGCACATACAATACTCAACCCGAAGGTGGTGCCCTTTCCTTGTCGGTGGCGCGGCTCTTGGCACAGAGGTTGCTTTAAGGGTGATAACAGCGTACATCACGGAGGGAAAAAATGAAAAAACGAAACATATTTGTGGTCATCTTGGTGGTTGTCATGAGCCTGGTTGGGTCGCGGGCCTTTGCCGGTTCTGCCACAATACGTTGGCAGGCCAACACGGAACCGGATTTCCAGGAATACCGGGTATACACCGGTACAGCTTCCCGTACCTACGGAACCCCGACTCCGGTGGGGAAAGCAACAAGTTATACTGCGGGTAATTTGGAAGAAGGCCTCACCTATTATTTCGCGGTGACCGCGGTGGACACGTCCGAAAACGAGAGCGGTTTTTCCCAGGAAGTGTACAAGACCATCCCCGATACACATGCACCCACCGTAGCCATCACTTCCCCAACCACCGGGGCAACCTATGCAACGGTGCAGGGCACCCTGAACCTGAATGGGACGGCATCTGACAATGTTGGCGTCGTAGAAGTTGGCTGGACCAATTCAAGGGGAGGCAGCGGCACAGCGAGCGGCACGACAATTTGGTCCATTTCAGGGATCAGTTTGACTCAAGGTGAGAACATTATTGTGGTTACCGCCAGGGACCATGATGGAAACAAGGGAACGTATACCCTCACCGTAATCTACACTCCTCCGGATACCACTGCGCCGGCACCTCCTGGCGGCGTCACCGTAGAGTAACTTTCTCCTTCATCCGGAGTCACCTTGGGAAGAGGGAGCGGAAGGTCTGGGAAGGCTTCCCGCTCCCTCACTTGCCGGGAAATAGTGTTTGACAAGAATGCAAAGAAGCACTAGCCTTACCAAAGGTCGGCAGATACTCAGCAGCCCAGCCTCTGGTACATTGCGCCTGTAGCACTCAATTCACAAAATCTCTTCTGTACCGGGACCCCAGGTTCTTTTCTCTCTCATGCCGGCAAATTTTCTTGAATCGTCAGAAGATCTCTTTGCTTTTTCCGGTTGTCATTGCATGTGGACTTTCACTGAAGGAAGAAAGGAGGTGAGATGAACAGGCACGCATGTTGATCCCGTGGCGTCCCTGCGGGTATGCCCGTGGTGTCGTTCCGAACCAAAGAGCATTGATACACGACGAAAAGCGGTTGCTTTCTGGTGCGGGGAGCGGGAAAAGGCAGGCCTCCAAGAGAGGTACCTGGAGGTCAAAATGCGAACTCTAGCTGTTGAAAAGGAGGCATTATGGAGAGCAAGAAATTTGTGCTGCCGGAATCTGAATTACCCCGTCATTGGTACAATATTATGCCGGATATGCCTACTCCCATGGAACCGCCACTCCATCCGGGGACCGGGCAACCTGTTGGACCTGAGGACCTTGCACCCATCTTTCCCATGCCGCTGATCGAACAGGAAGTCAGTCAGCAAAGGGAGATAGACATCCCCGAAGAGGTGCTGGAAAAATACCTGATCTGGCGCCCGACGCCCCTTTACCGGGCACAGAACCTGGAAAAATACCTCCAGACACCCGCGAAGATCTATTTCAAGAATGAGGGCGTGAGTCCTCCCGGAAGCCACAAACCCAACACGGCCATTGCCCAGGCGTACTATAACAAGATCTCTGGAACCAAGCGCATTACCACCGAAACCGGTGCGGGGCAGTGGGGAAGCGCCCTTGCCTTCTGCTGTGCATTGTTCGGCCTGGAATGTAAGGTCTTCATGGTCAAGATCAGTTACAACCAGAAGCCCTATCGGCGGCTCATGATGCAGACCTGGGGAGCAAACTGTATTGCCAGTCCAAGCACGGAGACCAAAG
>Ga0307426_1000095_pt1 | contig 53133 bp, 41 predicted proteins | sample SalMarWE160340MG_FD_202165 | JGI IMG/M metagenome (GOLD analysis project Ga0307426, IMG submission 202165) | Salt marsh sediment microbial communities from the Plum Island Ecosystem LTER, Massachusetts, United States - WE1603-40 | ecosystem: Environmental > Aquatic > Marine > Intertidal zone >... | reverse complement strand
GAAGCCGGAATTGTGCCTCAGTTCATCAAACATGTATGGGATATCAATCCTGCAGTCAGACCGGGCAGCAGTTACCCACCCTTCCACGAAAACGGGTACATAGGCACTATTTTAAAGGGTCTCTTCGGATATAACGGCAACCCGTCCCTTCTCGAGGTTAAATTTTATGCACTCTACATTGCAGCAATCCTCTTCATTAAAAACTTTGCATATGTCAGTAACTTTTTTACATTAGTATGGCGTGCTTTCGCAAGTGCCGGTGGTAATCAGGCCGGATTCGATTGAGCGGGATACGCCGTATCAGGCAGCAGTTTACGTGAAATCGCGCGCTGTTAAAATGAATAATTTACAAAAGTCCCGGGGGAAACCCAACAGCACTGATAGGAGAGGATGATATGGACTGCACCGGTAGCAGTCGTCACTTATGAGTATATTAGTGTTACATTCAAGCGACTTGAAATACAGGGAGGAAATAGTTGAAAGACTGGGAAGCTGTTTTTTTTGATCTGGACGGACTGCTTGTAGATACGGAAGGAATACATGTACGTGCATACGAAGAAGTGGCCGAGCATCTCGGTATTGCGCTTACCGCTGATTATGTTAACGCCTTTATAGGAGCCCCAACATCAGAAAATATCAAGAGAATCATGGCCGACTACGACGTTCCTGTCGAACGATATGAAAAAATACTGAAAATCAGGTACGACCGATATGCTGAGCTTGTAAGAAAGATACCACTTTTGCCCATGGATGGTGCGGTTGAATGTGTACTGAGGGCAAAGGAAAAGGGGTATCGGACGGCTCTCGTTACCTCTTCGATGCGCGAACACACAGTGGCAGTTCTCGATAACATCACAAAGCATTCTAATTTTAAAATCAATGTGGCCGCCTGCTTTGATACCATGGTCTTTGGTGATGATATAGCCCGTCAGAAACCGGAACCGGATATTTATCACGAAGCAGTCAGCCGCCTGGATATAGCCCCGGACGCCGCTGTTGCGCTGGAAGATTCCGAGGCAGGAGTAACTGCCGCAAAAACCGCCGGTGTTCATGTCATTGCAGTACCGTGCCATAATACCAGAGATCAGGATTTCACCCGTGCGGATAAAATTGTTGAGTCCCTGCAGGAAATTCTAACACTGGATTTTCTCAACTGAACATCGGTAAATCCCGCATGCCGAAAAGAGCATAAAACGATGAAAAATTGTTTGGTCGGGCTATCCGCGCAAAGTGATTTTCCCGAAAACATATTGCAGACACCCGAATTTATTGAAATAAAAAAAATAACGCCCCTCGAGACATCCTTTTTCAGGGATAATACCCAAAAACCGGTCTACTTCCATATCCAGTACAACGGCAATGGCGGATATCTGCTGCCCACGGCAGATAATTTCAGCGATTATCTCGCGGAGTTCAGCGAGGCGTACCGTATTGCGAAACCGGCGCTCGTCTCGTTTCACTTCGGGCTTTCAGCAAAAATCATACATGTTGACAGTGAAACCTTCGTCGCAAAAGCATGCTCGCCCCCGTTTACAAGGGAGGGGATCGTTTCCAGGCTTGGGCACAACCTGAGATTTTCACGTACGGTTTTTCAGGAAAGCCGCATACTTCTTGAAAACATGGAGTTCATTCCGGAAGAGCTGTCGAAAGGAGCGTACCGGTACATTCAGGATGCGGATTTTTTTTCACAAAATATTCATCGTTTCATAGAAATGGGAATACTCGACGGGATGGTGCTCGATATAGCGCACGCTCTCATCGCTGCGGCAAACCATCCGGTCTATAACGGGCTCGAAAACATCAACAGTGATTCAAAACATTTCGACCCGGTTCGAACCGGCAGAAGGTACATCGGATCCCTTGCGAAATACCAGAACGATATCGATATACTCGGCAGTTTTAAAAAATACGTAAAACTGCTGCCTGTCGAGCTCATCAGGGAGATACACATATCCGGAATACACCGTCTGCAAAACGGTGTTTACGTTGACAGCCACAATGAAATAAGCAGGCTCGAGCTCGAGGCCCTTGACTTTCTGCTTGATATTTTACCCGTAGACGGTGATGATAGAGTATCAGTCACTCTTGAATATGCACGCGACCCCGGCCGAATCCCGGATCAGATAAAAACCCTTAAAAAGTTTTGCAATGCAAAGTGGCGAAGGCCACTTCACGGCCGAGTATCAAAGATAACTTAATCGAAGTTACTTAGAAGCGGTCTACGTCCTTGACAGGAAGTATCATTTCGTGACCGAGTATCTGAAAGTAACTTCGCGAGAAATTACTTAGAAGACTGAACTATCGGAATAAAGGTACAGGATTTAAATATGTTTAAAAAGGTTTTGATTGCAAACAGAGGAGTAATTGCAGCCCGGATTTTAAAAACCCTGAAGGAAAACAGCATACAGTCAGTGGCTGTGTATACCCCGGGAGATGAAAAGTCCCTCCATGCAGCCCGGGCAAATGAGAGCATCTGCATTCGGGCGTACAATGAGATCCCGGAGATCATATCGGTTGCCAAGAAGTACGAAGTCGATGCAATCCATCCGGGAGTCGGGTTTCTCTCGGAAAACATAGATTTTGCAAAAGTCACAAACCATTACAGTGTTTTCATAGGTCCCGGCACTGCGCTGTTTATAAAGATGGGAAACAAGGTGAAGGCACGAAGGATCGCCGAGGAAGCGGGTATCCCGACGACACCGGGTTCGCGCGTACCGCTCAAAACGGAAAAAGAGGCGACCACCGTCAGCAGCTCAATCGGCTACCCTGTCATTATCAAAGCTGCGGAAGGCGGTGGCGGCATGGGCATGGAACGGGTCGGCAGAGAGGAGGAGCTGTCCGGTACACTCAGTCAGGTGAAAGCACAGGCCAAGACCCTCTTCGGCAGTGAAGAAGTATTCATTGAAAAACTTATCGATCCGAACAGACATATTGAAGTACAGGTGCTCGCTGATAGCTACGGTAATGCGGTACATCTCGGAGAGCGGGACTGCTCAATTCAGAGACGACATCAAAAACTCATCGAATATTCCCCCGCCGACATCTCAGATGAATTACGAAAAGCTATGACGGATGCAGCAGTTACACTGGCAAAAGCGGTAGGGTACACAAATGCGGGGACCGTTGAGTTTCTTGTCGATGAAAAGGAAAACTTCTACTTCATGGAAATGAACACCCGCATTCAGGTGGAACACAGGGTAACCGAAATGACCTGGCGCAGAGACCTAATAAACGAACAGCTCCGCATCGCCGCCGGCGAGGAGCTTGGTTATGCACAGGATGACCTTAAGGGGTATGGTTTCGCCCTTGAATGCAGGATCAATGCGGAAGACCCGGATAATAATTTCGAGGCGTCGCCGGGAACCATCGAACGATTCATTCCTCCGGAGAAAAAGAATGTGATTGTCGATACTTTTATCCCGCAGATCGAATCAAAAAAAGATGCATATCACATTTCGACAGCTTACGATTCCTTGCTCGCAAACGTTATAACCTGGGGCAAGGACAAAAAGTCCGCAGTCAGGCTCATGGGACAGGTGTTGACAGAGTTTGTCATTGAGGGAAAGGAGGTGAAAACAACTATTCCTTTTCATCTGGAGCGGGTTAAAGATCTCTGAACGAAAACATTTATCCTGCAGGTTAAAATACAATGTGTTTCGAATGTTATTTATGTGCAGGATCGAGGGGCCAAAACAGGTAATACATGCAGTGCAGCATGCTTTATGCAGTCGGTACCGATAATCAGAAAATAAATCTGAAAAAACGAGGAGAATCATTATGGCAAAGCGGGTCCATATAAAAATCAACGGCAGTGAATGTACCGCTGTTCTCAATCAGAACAGATCGGCCCTGCAATTTTATGAAAAGCTACCCATGCGTATCTCCATGACGCGCTGGGGGGATGAGTACTACGGAGACTGCGGTATTGCAGTCGATCTCGAAGATGATGCCAGAGTTGAAATGGATATCGGAGAGCTCGCGCTCTGGCCGCAGGGGAGTGCGCTATGCATATTTTTTGGTCCCACCCCGGCAAGCGTCGGTAACGAACCCCGTGCTATCTCCCCGGTAAATCCGATCGGGAAAATCGAGGGGAACTCCCGGTTTTTAAAGAAACTGCCATCCGCAGTCAAGGCCGAAATAGACGTGGGATAAAAAAAGTACTATTTCCCCGATGGCTCTCAAAATATCCTCTTTCGGTAAAAAAGATACCGTACTTTTTCTTGACACGGGATTATCCGATGAAGTATTCTAAGAGATGTCTCGTAAACTGCAGACAAGAAATTCACTGCCTCAAGACAGTCTTTTTTATAGGATTTGGTATTTGAGGGTCTTTTTCCGGTTTACCGGGCTGCTGTTAATTATAATAGCAGGCGGAGAGAGGGGAAATGTATGAAAATTTTTTTTGCATCCGACCTGCACGGTTCGGAGATTTGCTGGAAGAAGTTCATCAGTGCGGGAAAATTTTACGAAGTTGATGCCCTGATTCTGGGCGGAGACATGACCGGGAAGGCTGTTGTTCCGATTATTGCACAGGGCAGTGGAACCTACAAGGTTACACTTCTGGACCAGGAAAGCATCCTGAAAGGAAAAGAAGAAGTCGAAGAGATGGTAAAAACAATACAGAACAGGGGCTACTACCCGTATGTCACAGACCCCGATGAGGTTGAGGAAATTTCAAAATCAGAAGAAAAACTCGATAAACTGTTTCTCGATCAGATGCTCGAAACAGTCGATCGATGGATGAAATACGCGGATGCAAAACTTACGGGCGGCAGCATCCAGTGCTATGTCTGTCCGGGAAATGACGATTCGTTTGAAATAAACGACGTTATCCGACAATCCAAACACATCAGGGATGTGGAAGGCGAAATTATTAAGTTAGATAAACATCATGAAATGGCAAATACAGGATGGTCCAATCCCACTCCCTGGGATACACCCCGTGAAGAGCCGGAGGATGCCCTCGAGCAGAGGATTGAATCGTTAATTGCAAAAGTCACCAGTGTTCATACCGCTGTCTTTAATTTCCATACCCCACCGTACGGCAGCGGACTCGATGAAGCGCCGGAACTTACCGAAGACCTGAAACCAAAGTACGCGGGACAATCCCTCATCCCGGTTGGAAGCAAATCGGTTATGGCTGCTGTCAAGAAATATCAGCCTCTGCTGGGGTTGTTCGGTCATGTTCATGAGGGGAAGGGAACACACAGAATCGGCAAAACCCTGTGTATGAACCCCGGCAGTATGTATGAGCAGGGTGTGCTGCAGGGCGCTGTTATTGAGCTGAAACCGAAAAAAGTCGGGACATACGTTCTGACAACAGGGTAAGTATTACTGAGAAGGAGGTGATGGGTAAAGAGCAACTTTGAGGAAGCACGAGTTGAGCAAGAATGCGAAGGAAGGGGCACAGGAGTTTCATAGTAAAGGCGTAAAAATCAAAACAGATTACATGAAGGAGGTCTTTAGAATGAGTGATAAAACACTGTTTGTTCGTAAGGCAAGCGGGCTTGTGCGTGCATGGTCTGTGTTTGATGCGTTTATTTATGCAACATTCTCCATCAACCTCATCACCCTTGGGTTGTTCATCTTCTCCTACTGCTATTACTTCGAGGGAAATATTGCAACTGCCATCGTGATCGGGGCCGTTTTCACCGTTTTTGAGGTTATTCTGTACTCGAGCCTCATATCCGCAATGCCTCGGTCTGGAGGCGACTATGTCTGGCAGAGCCGGATTCTCGGGCGTGGCTGGGGTTTCATCCTGGCGGTTACCGGATGGTGGTTTATCCTGTGGCTGTGGGTTCCCCTCTACGGCCAGATGCTGGTGTACGAATTCTTTACACCGATACTCGCAATATTGGGTGCGCAAAACGCCGCTCTATGGTTCACCGGCACAAATGCGGGCTTGTTGGTCGGAATGATATCCGTCAATGTTATCGTCTTTGTATATATCGCCATCGGCATGAAGTGGTATGCTCGTGTTCAGAAATTCTGTTTCTTCGGAGGAGCCATCGGTCTGCTTCTGGTGTTCATTCTCCTCATCGTCGGGAACAAGCCGACATTCATCAACAACCTGAATGCCATTGTGCCGAGCATGTTCGGTGCGGAAGCAATGGACCTCTATAAGCAGACCCTTGAGGCGGGGCAGGCTGCGGGGACTGTTACCGCTCCACTTGGCAATCTCGCGTTAGGGGCAAGCGTCGCCTTGATACCAATGATAGTATTTTTCAACCTCTGGCCGAACTGGGGTTCCACGCTCTACGGAGAAGTCAGCGGTGCGAGCGATTTCAAACGAAACCTGCGCGGCATGACAACGGCCATCATCGTAACAACCGTTCTTGCACTTGTTTTCTTTGTCCTTATCGCAAAGAGCATCGGATGGGATTTTTACAACAAAGCAAACGGCGCCTTCTGGAACTATACATGGGGGTATGTCAAAGAAGCACCGCCTCTGCCATTCTGGCCGTACCCGGCATTGTTTGCCGCATTTATGAGCACGAGCCCCGTGCTGCAGTTCATCGTCATTCTGCTCATGAGCCTCTGGTGGTTCGGATGGTCGGGCACGGTTTTTTTAAGCTCAACGCGTGTTATATTCGCAGCATCCTTCGACCGCATGCTGCCGGAATGGGTGAGTAAAGTCGACCCGAGAACGCATACACCAATCAATGCACTGCTGTTGATGGTTATCCCCTCGCTCATCGTGTCATACCTCTATGCGTTCAACATATTCAGTTTTCAGACCCTCGCTCTCGATGCAACGCTGGTTATCGCTGTAACCTATCTTGGAACGACGGTTGCCGGTATTATTCTGCCATGGCACAAGAAAGACCTCTACGACGGTTCACCGATCGCAAAGTACAATGTGACGTCATGGCTGAGCTGGATCGTTACGATTATCTATATCGCCGCAACCGGGTATCTCATCTACATCTCATTCAACTACGGAATCGAGGTGGTACGCGGACTGCCCGGTGTCGGTGCGAATGGCCTTACCTGGGTAATTGTCATTCTTGTATGGCTGTTCAACCTCGGAAATGCCGTGCTGCTGGTGTGGATACTCATCTATATCGTGAAACGCATGGTAAAAAGCGGCAAGCTGCCGCTCATAAGTTTCGCAGGACTTCTTTTCCTTGGATTTTTGGACTGGCTTCTCGTCGAGTGGTTATGGGATCCCCATATCTCTCCCTTCGATTTTCCGCTCTACGCAATCGGCTGGTCGAACGTGAGCTCGATCGTGTTCATGCTTGCGCTCTACGGAGTTGCTGCGATAATCTTCTACGGTTTCAATGCGTACAGGAAGAAACAGGGAATCGATACTGAAAAGATCTACAAGGAGATTCCTGTAGAGTAAAAAACAGCCTTTTTTAAAGCAAAAAACAGCCGCCCGGCATCTCCGGGCGGTTTTTATTTGTACAGGGCATCAATGCAATAGTACATTAAGGTAAAACCTGGAAGGATGAAGATTATGGAAGATTACGGCAACCCGAAAGCTGATTTCAACAAGGAGAGAGACCGGTTGCTCTCACTTCTTGACAGAGACGAAAACAGGGATATTATCATGCGTCTGGTCGGTGCCCTCGCTTTCAATATAGAATGCTGGAAATACAGCTACCTCCAGAAGAGCCTCGGGCGTGTCTTTACCGATATTGACTTTATTTCCTACCGAAAGTTTACAAAGCGGATACTTCAATTCCTGACCGCATGTGGGTATGAAGAGGATAAACAGGTAACTCACTACTTCGGAACATCGAGGCTCGTATTTCACGATTTTGAGAACGAAAGGCATATAGATGTATTTCTTGACCAGCTCCAGTTCTCCCATACCATCAATCTGAAAGGAAGGCTCGAAAAGCAAACGGTCACCATGCCGCTTGCCGAGCTGTTTCTTGAGAAAATGCAGATTGCAAAGATAAACGAAAAAGATCTGATCGATACCATCATGCTCCTGAGGGAATTTGATTTTGGCGATACGGATGAGGAACGAATAAACACGAAAATCATTCTCAATTATTTGTCAAAAGATTGGGGTTTCTGGAAAACCGTTACCGATAATCTGAAGACAGTGAGCGATTATGTCGATAAATATCCGCAGCTCACAAGCAAGGACAGAGAGATCGTACGGTCACGGGTTGACTTTATTCTTAATGAGATCGATCAAGCCCCCAAGTCGATAAAATGGAAGATGAGAAGCAAGGTAGGAACGAAGGTGAAGTGGTACCAGGAAGTAGATGAGCTTGACATGGAGTGAGAGGCAAATCAGCAAAGCCGATACGATACATGTATTCAATGATTCGGCTTAACGGCGTCCAGGTCGGTATTATATTCAAAACGGACCAATCATGATACCTGCACGTGCGCCGAAACCGGAAAGGTCAACCTGCTCAAAAACCGGGAGATCGGCGACTACATCCTTGACGTTTCGCTTTACATTCGCGTGATTGTAATAGCCTTCCACGAACAGGCCGGAATCCCTGCCGAGTCCGACCAGCATACCTGCGCCAATCTGATAGGTAAAACCGCCATACAGGCGACTGTCCGAAACCTTCTTTTCGAAGTTTTCCTCCTTATTCCAGAGCAGCTCGTACCCGACACCCCCCTGTGCAAGAAACGACGCCTTCCAGAATACCGGTATCGTTATCGTCACCTCACCCATCATCGGCACCATGAGTGTATTGTATCTCACATTGTTTACAACCGTTGTTGTGCTTATTCCGCTTTCGTAATCCTGAGTTGCGACCTCAGTACTCTTTGTGTAGGTTTTATAGAGAAAATCGGTCCCGAACCCTATGCCGACAACTTCATCGACATTATATCCAAAGCTTCCGCCGAATGCAAAACCCGCTTCAGCATCCTTTGGGGAAAAATAGCTTGCTCTCAGTGAAAATACTTTACCACTGTCTGCAAATGCGCTTGAAAAAAATGCAAAAACAGCGACCGTAACAGCAGCAACTAATATTCTCTTCATATTCTTCCTCCAGCTATAAAATTACCCCGAAACCGCAGCTTCCATCATAATACAATAAGAATTATAAGCGATTGGACCTAAAAGAAACCAATATTTTATCCATCTGGACTGTCCAGCCTTCAATATCTTGCATCCACCAGATGGGGACCGTCGTATTCTTCCATCCTTACGGATATATCCAATATATCACTTATCACTCAATTATCAACGTAATAAAGAGGACTCAAACCAGCCGTTAACACGGTTATTCTTCAGCCATTACCTCGACGAGCACCGAATGCGTCCGCGAACCATTACTTGGTTTTGTAGGCTCGGTCGAGGTCAGCACATTGACAGAGCCCGCTGTTTCGATGCCGCCCGTATTGAATTCAGGCCATACTCCCTGGTGCGCGCTTACAACACCCTGCATAATGTCCTCAGTCACCTCTGCATGAATATGCATTACTCCCTTTTCGCTTTGAACAAGAACAGCCATGCCGGCGGTAATACCCCGCTCAACGGCATCGGAAGGATGGATCCAGAGTGTATTGTCCTGGCGGTTTTTAAACCAATCGATATTACTATTCTGCGAGTTTATTCTGTACAGGGCATGCGGTGTAATGAGACGAAGAGGGTATCTTTTCGTGGGATACAGCACCCTGCACTCCGGAAAGGGAGTGAAGCCCGTATTTCCGTATGCCGTAAAATCAATCTGAATCCTGCCCGAGGGTGTGGAAAGGGGATACTGTCCGGGATCGGCGGAAAAATCTGAAAGGCCTGTTCTGAGATGATCCTTACCGTCGTAGATCCCGGTACGTTTGAACTCTCCAATATCGAGAATTTCAGATTTCTCGAGGAGGTGTGCGACCCACTCTTCTGCTGTTCTGTTTTCTGAAAATTCCTCGAGGAAGCCGAGCCTTTTCGCGAGTTCGCAGAATATATCATAGTCGTTTCTTGCTTCCCCCTGCGATTCGACTGCACGGTGCGAATAGTACAGATAATTGCTCCTCGGAAAAATAACATCCTCCCGCTCTAAAAAAGTAGTTACGGGCAGGACAACATCGCAGTACCGGGCTGTTGGAGTAAGAAAATAGTCGTGGCATACGGAAAAAGCGGCTTTCTGAAACGCCTTGATATTCTTTTTAATGTCGCTTCCCTGAGACAGGTAATTACCCCCCACGTTGTATATAAGATCAATATCCGCCGGAAACCCGCCGGCAGCACCTCCTATAACCGCATCCGGCCAAATGTATAGCGGAACTATGGGGATATTATACGTATATTCAAGCTTGACGTTCCCGCATTTCGGACAAGGAAGCTTATTCAACACATTACCGCCGGTTGAACCTCCACGGACACCGATGTTCCCGGTCGCAAGCTGAAGTGAAACCGAAAGACGCACAGCCTCCTCGCCGCCCATTGTCCGCTGAAAGGAAAGGCCGGGTATAAGCGCTGCAGGTTTGCTCCTGCCGTAGAGCATTGCAAAGTCACGAATGGTTCGAGCCGGAGTACCGCATATCTTTTCAGCCCATGCCGGTGTTTTTCGAATACCGTCAGTATCCCCGAGAATATACCGCTCGAGTCCTTCGAAACCGGAGCTCAGGCGGCCTACAGCAGAACGGTCAATGAGATCTTCTTTGAAGAGTGTAAAAAGTACCGCCAGCATCAGAGCACTGTCAGTTCCGGGACGCACGGGAATCCATGTCGCTCCCAGGCGCTCGGCCGTCGGTCTTCGTCTCGGATCGACAACCACAACAGGAACACCTCTATCTCGGGATTCACGAATCCGCGCTTCCATCTCACAGCCGAAACGATTTCCTGCAATATTGACACCCCAGAGAATGATGAGCTTTGAAAACTGCAGTGTTCCGGGATCAAGTCCAGTGGAAGCGGGGCCGAACAGGTATGAGCTGGTAAACTCCATCGCCTGCTCGCTGTAGTTACCGTCCGTGAAAATACAGCTTCCGTACAGACTGAAGAACCGGTTTTTGAGAAGGCCGGTGTTGTGAACGGCGCCTATGCAGGACCCTGAACCGCCAAGCGGGAGCACCGCATGGCCTCCGGTTTTTTGTCTTATTTCATCAAGCCTTTCTGCAACGATATCAAGCGCTTCTTCCCAGGAGGCTTCACGAAAGGCGCCCGAACCACGCTCGCCGTTTTGTATGAGCGGTTTTTTAAGCCTCCGGGGTGAGTACACGGCATCGGTCATGCGGTATCCCCGGGCACATCCCTGCATAAAAGGCCTCTTAAAGGGACTGTCTGTAATTCGGATAAGGCGGCCGCTTTCGACATGCGCCGTCAGCGGGCATCCGCCGCCGCAATCTTTGTTGCATGATACGGGAAGCTGTTTTGTTTGCATGTGCATGTTATGGCTCCAACAGTTCAAACCCGGTAGCGGGGTCTGCAACCCGTTTTGCTGAAGAATTGACAAGCTCGAAGATAACTACCTCGGCAACGAGCCAGATTTTGACTCCCTTTCTGATACACCCGGTCCTTGTCCAACGCCGTCTTCCTGCAGCAATGTGCACATGGGATACCGGACTTCCGTTCCTGTCGGGAAATATCGTGCCGGTGCCCACGATCTCATGTGTATTCCTGAGAAGAAGCTCCATGGGTACTATCACCTCTACCTCGGGGCTTTTCGGCCCGACTACCAGTCTGCTTCCCCTGCCTGCCCCGCCGACAACAATCACGATCCCCGAGACAATCGACCTGTCACGCGCAAAGCCTTCGATCGCTTCATGAAGCACTTCGCCGTTCTCCAGCCGCAGAACAAAAACACGCCCAACCTCAGCCTGTGAGTATTTCATGATATATAACCCTCTTGTGCTACAGCAATACGTACTGGTTATATGGTATAAGCTGCAGCTCTTTGACACAAAAATCGTATTTACCGCTACTAAACGTATCTTAACCGCTTTTAAGATAAAAATTATCGCTGTAATACTAATTGATTTTCGCGGCTCCGGTAAATTTTCTTTCCTTATGATCTTCCGATAATTCTAAAATAGACCCATTGGGGTCTTTTAAATACGTCCAGGTTGTATCTATCTCGTCGGTTATGTAATCTACGGGCGGTGTAAGGAATTTTATCGAATCTTTATACGTTTCATAGAACTCTTTGATATTGTTTACCCTGAATGAAATATGCTGTACCCCGGGATCCCATGGATGAAAATGGAGGTCCTGTTTACGCTTCGGTTCGATATACTCGAGCAGTTCGAGATCGTCTTCCCCGGCTTTTAAAAAAGCAATCTTTATATATACACCTTTCATGTCTCCTTCTTTATTCACCTGTAAATCAACCTGTCCTATCTTTTTAAAACCGAATACATCTTCATAAAACCTGATGGATTCTTCCAGATTTTTCACGGTAATACCGCTATGATGTATTTTCGTAACAAAACCCTGCATTTTAAAAAGCCTCCTTCATGAATATGAAAAAAATAATTATCACATATCACCCGGACGCAAAGTATCCGAAAAATGCTACTCACAACAGAACGAATGCAACGAAATTCATCACGAAAAAACACAGTTCTCAATCTACTATTGAGAGCACGGCATGTACAATATCATTCTTGTCAGGCAATACCCTGTTCTCAAGCGGTTTGCTGTACGGGATCGGTGTATTTTCACCTGCAACCCTGCGCACTTTAACCGGTATATCCCGTTCTGCGATCATTGCAACAATCTCAGCCCCGAATCCCATGGTCTTACACGCCTGATGCGTAACAACCAGTCTCCCGGTCTTTTCAACGGAAGCCAGTATTGTTTCGATATCCAGAGGGTTGAGCGTTCTGGGATCTATGACCTCCGCCTCGATCCCTCTTTTCTTTAATTCATCAGCAGCATCAAGTGCATCGAGCACCATCTTGGATATCGCAACGATTGTAACATCCTGCCCTTTTCTTTTTACATCGGCCCGGCCAAAAGGAATCGTATAGTACGTATTAGGTACTGCACCGGTGGTGGTATACAGCATCTTGTGCTCGATAAACATCACCGGGTTCTCATCTTCTATTGCAGCAGCCAGCAATCCTTTCGCATCATACGGGGTGGAGGGCATAACGACCCTGAGACCCGGCACATGGGCGAAAAAACTTTCGAGGCTTTGCGAATGCTGCGCAGCCTCCCCGGTACCGGCCCCCTCCTGGGTTCGTATGACAAGCGGCAGCTTGGACTTTCCGCCCGACATATAGTGCCATTTAGCAGCCTGATTTACGATTTGATCCATTGCAATGGTGGCAAAATCAATGTACATAATCTCCACAACCGGTCTCATTCCCAAAATTGCAGACCCTACCGCCGAACCGATGATTGCAATCTCGGAAATTGGTGAATTGCGGACCCTCTTCGGCCCGAACTCCTCCAAAAACCCGTATGTCACGCCGAAAATGTTGCCCTGAACGCCTATATCTTCACCGACGAGAAAAACCCTCTCATCCTTTATCATCGCATCATGCAGCGCTTCCCAGAGCGCTCTTGTGTAGTTTATTTCTCGCATAGCCTGTTACTCCCCATGTCTGTTCGGCATTGTTATTCATTCGTGTGATTCTCTATATATACATCCTGAAGCGCCTCCTCCGGTTTCGGATTGGGGCTTTCGACCGCAAATGACTCAGTTTTTTCGATTTCCTTTATGATTTCACTTTCCAGCTCATCAATCTGTGTCTGCGACAGTATTTTTTTTCCGAGCAGATGATCTTTCATCCGCTGTATCGGACATTTCTTCTTCCATGCTTCAACCTCTTCCTCATCTCGGTATCGACAGGGATCCGCATGCCAGTGACCTAACCAGCGGTACGTTTTCGATTCTATCAGTGTCGGTCCCTCACCCGCAACAGCTCTCTCGCGCGCCTTTTTCACAGTTTCATATACCTCAAATATATCATTTCCATCTATTGTAACCCCGGGTATCCCGTACGACACACTTCGTATACTTATGTCCTGGATATTGAGAGTTTCCTTTACACTCCCGCTGATGGCGTACAGGTTGTTCTCACAGAGGAAGATAACGGGGAGTTTCCATATCGAAGCCATGTTGAGGCTCTCGTGAAATGCCCCAGTATTGCTCGCACCGTCACCGAAAAAACAGAGAATCACATTATGCTTTTTCCTGTTATCCATTGCGATTGCAGCACCAACCGCAATCGGGATACCTGCTCCGACTATGCCGTTTGAACCTATGATTCCAAGATCAAGATCGGTTATATGCATAGAACCGCCCTTCCCACTGCAGTACCCTGTTGCGCGGCCGACAATCTCAGCGAGCATTCTTCTGACGTCTCCGCCCATTGCAATGCAATGACCGTGCCCCCTGTGTGTACTCGTTATATAGTCCCCCCGCTTCAGGGCCATACAGGCACCGACGGATGTCGCTTCCTCTCCAACATAGAGATGCAAAGGCCCCCTGTTCAGCCTCTTTGTACAGTGCGAAAGAGCTTTATATTCGAAGCTTCGAATTCTCAGCATCCGCTTCAACATCTCGATTTTTTGTTGCGCGGTTGGTTCGTATTGTTTGTGTTCACCCATAACGGACTCCTCTGAATATTGAAGGATCAGGCCTTCATATCAAATACGGTTTCAATCCATATCATATACTTCCAAGTAATTTCGAACAAGTTATCTTTGATACCCGGTCCCTGGCGGGATGTATCCCGGGGGGATGTATCCCGACAGGGACTTTCCCCAGGGGGACCTACACCACTTTTCACTACTTTTTCACAAGCAGAATAATAACAGGGCGTGCGGATCAGGAGTGGAGTAGGCGAGCGGGATCTTGTGGATGCACCCGTTGTTTGGGATATCCGGTTAGTGCATCTGTCGATCATTCAAAAGAGATATTGCCGCCGTAAACTTCGCGTTCTCCGTAGTCGTTTTCCAGTAAAAGAGCGCCCGTTTTTTTATCAAGACCTTTGACACAGCCGGTACACTTCGTTCCGTCATCGAGCACGACCACCGCATTCCTGCCCTTCATCTTCGAGGCATTCTCCCATTGCGTAAGAACAGATTCGATTCCATTTATATGTATATCGTCAAGCAGTGCAAACAGATTCGAAAGCAGGTTGCCGATAAAATCGTCTTGATCGAGCATTTTGCCCGATTCCAATCGGTAAGAAGTCGCAGTACCGTTCAGTTCAGGGGGAAAAAGCAGTGTATTGATGTTCACACCGATACCGATGACGGCCCGGCCGGCCCGCTCTTCAGTCAACACACCGGAGACCTTCTTCCCGTTTTCCCAGAGCACATCATTTATCCACTTCAAATGAACCCTGCTGGTATATTTGAGAAAGTTTTTATACACGGCATAGGACGCTGCCATGCTATAGGGGATGCGAAAATCAAAATCAGTGAGTATTACAGAAAGCGCAATCGAGCCTTCACCATCATACCATGTTCGGTCAAACCTTCCCCTTCCCTGTGTCTGCCTGTCGGAAAGAATCACGGTTTTGTCAGAAATCATTGAATCAGGGAGTGAAAAGGCCGTGTCCATAGTCGATTCGACTTCCGAGTAACAGTAGATCCTCAGGCCGATGATTCCTCTTGCAGACAAAAGCCCTGCAAGTCTCCGCTCTTTTTCAGGGATTCTATTCATAGGTGAAGATAATCCTGTAATTCAGTCTGGTCGCAGAGAACATGACGTGTGACCGAACCATTAAATCGGTCTCGGTATAATACCGAACAGCTTATCACCCTCCCTGCACTGCTGGCCGTTCATGAAGTATATCTTTGCAATCCTGCCCCGTTTTCCCTCATACACGATTTCTCTTCTTTTTTTCATCACCATGGCAACGGCCAGCACCGTTCCCTCGCGCACAATGTCACCCACACTCACAAGTGGCGGCATACCGAGATTGGAGGATATATAGTACTGTGCGCTCTGAGGCGCCTGCACAAACTGATATTCCCGCTCTTCCTCCATAGACTGCAGCTCTTCAGGTGTCAGATCATGCTCCACATCGAGCACATGAACATAGTATCCGCAGAATGCATCCTCTATTGAACTGTTAATATTCCTGACAACACCGGAAACAGTCGCAAGCCTCTTTTTAATGAGGCCGAGCCTCGTGATAGTGTATAAAATGTCTCCCTCTTCAACAGTTCGGCCTTCTTCTGTCTCTATGGAGACAACACCCGTGTGGCTCGTAAAATACCTGGTTGCCTGATAGGATTTTTCGCCCTTCTTGCGGATTTCAGATTCTATTGCCATCTAATCTCTGCCCTTTATCTTTTGCAGCTCAAGCATTGAGGTTACCGTGTCTTTCAAATCGCTTCTCCGTACGACAAAATCGATCCCGCCCCTCCCCATAACCATATCCGAATACTGGTAGTTTCTCGGCTTCTTCTGCTTTACGGTCTGCTCTATAACGTGTATTCCTGCAAATCCCACCTGGGCATTCGGTTCAGCCACCGTCAGATCACCGAGACTCGCATAGCTTGCGAGCGTACCCGCCATGGTGGGATCGGTCTCAATCGATATATACAACCCTCCCGACTGTTTAAACCGTGCCACCGCGATGCTGGTCTTTACCATCTGCATAAGGGCGAGTATCCCCTCCTCTATACGCGCACCTCCCGACTGGTGCACGGCAACAAGAGGTTTCTTCTCTCGCATCGCCCTTTTCACCGCTCTGCAAAACTTCTCTCCCTCGGCACTACCGAGTGTGCCAGCTCTGAACCGTACATCCGTCAGCACCATTACGACATGATAACCGCCTATCATGGCATAGCCGGTAATCATCGAACATTTTCTTCCGGTGATCTGCTTCGCCCTTTTCAATTTCTGATTGAATCCATCAAAACCGATCGGATTGACCGACTCGATACCCTCATTGAACTCTCTGAAGGTCCCCTTGTCGGTAAGGAAATCAATATAGTGATCAATAATCAGCCGGAAGTGATACCCGCAGTTCGGGCAGGTGCCGTTATACTCCTCAAACAGTGTCGGCACCCATATATCCTGACAGCCATGAATCTCTGTGTTCGGGCATTCAACCCACCGGTCCTCATACTTGAGGACTTTGGGCTGCTCTTCCGCCTGAAGAAGAGACACCTCTTCCTTTTCCTTTGCCTTCAGTCTTCGAATACCGTCGAGAGTCTTCCTGATTGGAGTAAAGAGCGAATGTATCCATTTTATCCGGTAGAGCTCACCCATGACATGTCTGATTCTATCGGACAGGCTCGTTTTGTATACTCCGATTTTCCTGTACCGCCTGTACCGTTTTCTGAGCAGTATGGGAACCTGCAGCTTTCTAATCCGCCATGTATGTTCGAGCTTTGGATGGGGCAGGAAAAATGGAGAAACCTCCGTTTTTACCGTATTCAACCCATCTACAATTGCATCACGCACCTTTATAAAAAAATCCCGATCCGTCACGCGGACACCTATTTTCGGTTCTTCGATGATTTTGTGCACCACGCCAAGATCGAAAGCGTCCTGCGCGGTTATCTTGAGGTTACGGGCCGCCCTGTCTATATCTTCTTCCGATATATGCCGCTTGTCCCGCGCAATAATCGCTGCACCGCCGCTCAGAGAAATAACTGAGTAATACGCCTTGTCTAACATTATTCGGTAGTCCGATACATCGATCGCGAGCGCACCCCCTGATCCGCCCTCTCCGATCACCACCGATACGTGCGGGACTTTGAGCAGGTACTGCTCTTCCAGGTTCTGCGCAATGCGCTGGGCCGGCAGGAATTCCTCAAGAGGCCAGGAACCCGGTGTATCAACAAATGATACAACAGGGATTCCAAACTTCTGGGCGATTTTCATCGCCTTCATGGCCTTGGCATTACCCTGCGGCAATGCGCTTCCGCCCCTCCTGAAATCCTCATGAAAGGCGCCCTTTTCATGCCCCACCACAACGGCATCGTTCATTTCAAGCCGAGCAAAGCCGCATACCACAGCCGGATCGGGGCTGTTTGCATCAAGACCCGTTATCTCCCTGAAATCATCGAATACCTCTCGCGCGTAATCAAGCGTGGTCGGCCTCTGGTCACTCCGCGAAATCGAGTCTATCTGACGCGGCGTAAGTGATGAAAAGTACCTGTTTTCGATTGATTCGAAGAGAGCATTGAAGGCCCTGAGCCTGTCTTTGGCAATTGAAAATGTATTCTTCCGGAGAAACGAATCCGCCTCATCTATATTCTTGACGAGCCCTTCAATCTCCTCACGAGGAATACCGATATCGATATCCTGGAGGTAGGATACCTTTGCCCTCGCTTCATCTATTTCACCTATTAGTATCTTTTCGTTTTCATCCATAATGTACTATCTCATGGCTTCTAAGTAACTTCGAGCAAGTTACTGTTTGATACTCGGTCCCAAGAGGACATATCCCACCAGGGACATACTCCGCTTCTTTTCAACTATACTCCACAGTTTACCCGAGAACGATCGAACCTTCAGTCCCTTATTCGCTCCGTTTTTATCATGATGTATGATGACTTTTAAAATTCCGTATCATCTATAACATAGGCAAGTAAACTTTCAATCGTAAAAGGTTAAACCGACACTTGCCTAATGGTTTTTACCTGTAGAATGTAATAATAGGTGGTTGTAACATAATAAGCCAGTTGAACATGAAAAATCTGGTATAAAATACCAGAATTCTAATGGATAAAACCATAACCCTGAGTGATTATTATTATCCAATAAAGAAATCAGTCGCGAAATTTTCCAGGAAGTGTATTATATTATTAAGAAATTGAAGGTTGCATGAAAATAAAATGTACAGGGATACACAATGCAAGTCAACCGGAAATGTCGGGGGAACGCTGTTAGAAAAGACGGCCTCCTGTTTTCTCAGAAACTGGATTATTATTTTTATTCTGATTGCACGTTAAGACGGCACAACCCTTCCGTTTTTCGGAACCGGGCATTTGCGATCGGTGCATTCATGCTTTCTGTCGGTATACTCCTATTTGTTGCAGGATGCGGCGGTTCGTCCAGCTCCTCTGATGAGGGCATTTCAGGTCAGCTGACGGTCGTGACATCCGGATCATACGGGAGCGGTACGTCAATCCCATTTCAGAACCTTCATTTGAAGAAAGGCCCCCTCATTTCCGGAATGACCGCGTCATCTTCAGAGCCTGATTTCGTTGCAGACGAGATACTGGTAAAATACAGGCCAGGGACAGGCCGGATGATCGCCGCAGATGCTGCAGCGGGCAGCGGGTACAGGGTATTGAGGCAGAACGGCAGTATAGAAAACGGCATTCTGCTGAGGATGAAGCTCGGTGATACTGGAAAGGCGGGGCTTTCCGTCGGCGCTCAAAAAGAAAGGACACTGCAGGAAATCGAGAGGTTCAATGCCCTTCCCTATGTGGAGTATGCGCAGCCGAACTACATATATAAACCACTTGGGGTTGGTTTTATCCCAAACGATGAACTGTACTCGAAGGATTTGATGTGGAACCTCCCGTTAATCATGCTGGACCATGTGTGGAAAGAAGGTCTGGTCAATGATGTATCCAGTGTCGTTGTCGCTGTTATCGATACGGGTATCGTACGGTCGAACGGCACGAAGAGCGGCAGCGTTCACCCGGACCTTGCGGGGATTTTCGTCGATGAGTATGATTTTATAAGCGACTCGTCGATGTCCCTGGACGGAGACGGAAGGGATGCCGATGCAACCGATGTGGGAGACAACGGTGCATACTCGAGCTTTCACGGCACCCATGTCGCCGGCACCATCGGCGCCCTGACGAACAACGGTATCGGCGTCGCAGGTGTTGCAGGTGGGAAGGGTAGCGGTGTGAGAATAATGCCGCTTCGTGTACTCGGTGCAGGAGGAGGAACAACCACCGATATCGCAGCAGCCGTCCGATACGCAGCAGGCGATCAAAGTGCTGCGTCGCATTCATATACAGCAGACGTCATCAACATGAGCCTCGGGAGCACGGCAAACGACCCGACGCTTGCATCGGCAATTTCCTATGCAGCCTCACAGGGCGTGGTAATTGTGGCGGCCGCCGGAAACGACGGAACAAATTCAAAATACTATCCCGCGGCATACCCCGAGGTTATTTCCGTATCTGCAACCGGCATCGGAGCTGAAATTACCGGTTATTCCAATTACGGGAGCACCATCGATATTGCCGCGCCAGGCGGAGGCTTTACCTACGACCTGAATTTCGACACCTATCCGGACGGCATATGGAGCACCCTTGCCGATTACAGCGGCATCGGTTCTGTTTACAATGTCGATGTATACGCCCTGTCGCAGGGAACATCCATGGCAACGCCCCATGTTGCAGCCGCTGCTGCATTGTTGAAGGCTGCAAACCTGGGCCTGAGTGCCGCCGATATCAGGCAGAAACTTACAAGCAATGCTATCGACCTCGGAACAGCGGGAAAAGACGACTACTACGGGTACGGGCTTTTGAATACGTATGCGGCAGTTACCGATGCTCTCGGGGGCCCAGCGAATCCCGTTTTGTTTCCCTTTCCCAAGACCCTGAAGTTCGAGGGCACGAGCCCTACATCGCAGAGTGTCGTTCTGAAGAATATCGTCGATACGACGCCGATTTCAGTAACCGGCATAACAAAGGACCAAGGCGCATCGTGGGTGTCTTTCACCCAGAGCGGCATCGCAGATGCTACCGGAATGACCGTTACCGTTTCATTAGATACTTCCGGCATCGCCGACGGCTCGACACACACAGAGAGGCTGAACATCGCCTGGAGCGACGGCTCGAATGACTATACCGAGTACGTGTACGTGTTGTACAACAGCATCGGATTTGCAGGCGGAACAGCGGATGTAGGCAATGTGTACGTCGTTGCGATCGAATATTACGATACGTCCGACGTGATACAGTACTACACTGTCACAAATATCAACCAATCGTTTGTCTATTCACTCACAGGCCTGCCGACAGGCACCTATATAATCGGGGCGAGCACCGACAGAAATAACGACGGATATATTTTTGAAAAAGACGACACGTATGGTTTTTATCCCGAAATACTCAATGTGGAGCCAATCTACTACACCAAAGGAGACAACGTAACAGGCATCAACTTCGAGCTCATCTATTGATTGTACATGCGGACAGGGCGGGATAGTAAATCCAGGTGAGTGTACCGGCGGATTGACCAAACGTAAAGCGCCAATAAATAGATGCGTGCTCCGGTGGTATTCGGATAACCAGTTTTATGCACTACGTATGGACTTGACGGAAATTATTCGGAAAAATGCCCGGGAAACGGAGCGGTACAATGAAGAATAAAAAAATATCACGTATCAGAACGGGCATGATCGCTGCTGCAGCGATAATCGTTCTTTTACCGATTACTGCATCCAGAAAAAACAGCAGTTCTCCTGTTGAATACACCGTACTGGAACAGGGTGAGGATATAAACCTCCGGGAGGCGGACCCTGAAATCCTCGTTTTTACTGAAAACGGCACTTTTGAGCCGTTCTACAGACTGATTCACCTAACCCGCATACCGCAGCCGGAGCCTCCGGTGGTTGATTTCAGAAAATATTCCGTCGCATTCCTTTCGTACGGCGAACAGAAGAGCACGGGCTTCTCCATTGAGATAATCAACGTATATGAACGATCCTCCGCTGTGACGGTAAAAACCATACTGAATACCCCGCCTGAAAACAGCTTTCAGGCCCAAAAGATCACACACCCCTACATGATGATCCTGATACCGAAGGACAGTTACCGGAGGGTACAGCTTGCCGACGGCACCGGCAAGCTAATCGCCTCAGCCAATGTGCCGGAGCGGATGTAATGCCGCTTTGCAGCGGTATTATCGGGACACAAAGCGTTCGAATAGCACACAGCATTAATTATTTCCACTCATTTTGACCTCAAGAGGCGTTTTTGACATAAATTGTTTCCTCAAGAATATGTGGTCCAATATTATTGGCTTAAGCTTTCTTTTGTTATAAGGTCACTTTTTTCTCCAAAGTTATTCTCAACGAAATCACAAAGAGCATTATATATTTTAAACGACTTCTTAGTTTTTTTAGATTCCACTATAATATCATATGTGATTTTTCACCACCGTTCACCCTACCTTTTTCACTAGCATTCACCCCCCTTTTCACCACCATTCACCCTGCACTATTTTGCAAGGGTGAGAAACGGAAAAGCACAGTTACCCTCAATTTTATAGGTCATACTGCCACTAATTTTAATAATGAGGAGGCGGTATGGGACACAAGGAGTATAACGTGACTGAGATTGTAGATATTCTGAGGAGATGGATTGAAGGGGATGGAATGAGGGAGATAGCAAAGGCTACAGGCATGGATCGAAATACAGTGAGAAAATATATTCGTATTGCTGAGGAGAAAGGGTTCAGTTTCGATTGCAAGGGTAATTTGGATGAGATTGCGTATCTCATTTTCAGTGAGGTGCATCCTGAAAAGAAGGATTGGGTAGAGAACAAGAGGGATCGGATACTTCTCCCTCACAAGGAAACCATTACTGATTGGCTTGAGAAGCAGAAACTCACCCTCACAAAAGTTCACATAAAGCTCCTGAGTATAGGGGTGGATGTATCCTACATTGCTCTTTACCGTTTTTCCCGAGAGCATCTCGGATTCGGGAGCAAACAGATTACTGTACGTATGGCTGAAACCAAGCCGGGAGAAGTGGCAGAAGTGGATTTTGGACGGTTAGGGATACTGTACGATCCGGCTTCTGGAAGGAATAGAGTGTTATATGCTCTGGTGGTTACCCAGGTGTTCAGCCGGTATCAGTATATGTATACCACACACAGTCAGGATTTGAAGAGTTTGATCAATAGGATAGAGGAGGCGTGGGAGTTTTTTGGAGGTATTATACGTAGGCTGATTATTGACAATTTGAGAGCGGCTGTGATTCAGGCTGACCGTTATGAGCCCATATTCCAGCGCACCCTGTGGATCTTTTGAGAATGAAGGTTTTACAGAGTAACCAAGTACTTTTCCCAATTTTAATAATTTATCTACATACTCTTTGTGTTTACTACTGGCCATTTCTAAACATCCCTTTGGTTGATTAGTATATCCAAGGTTAAGAATTGTCCTTTTTTTACTCTATTTTTACACGTTCGGAAATACCAAGGTCATCGAGTATCTGAATTAATTCGTGTTCGAAGCTTGTAGCGTATCGCCCATCTATAGTGACAGAGAATTCAACACCTATTTTGATATCTGAACCACTACGCAGCTTGGGAATTATCTTGGTTCCCATACGATTCCAAATCTCTGGGGGAACATCGCCGGAGATTCTAAATGTTCTTGCACTTATACCAGGTCCTGGTTCCGGTTTTGGTTTGGGCTTAGGCTCCTGATCAGAACCAGGCTCCGGTTCAGGTTCAGCTCCAGGGAAAGGACCTACTGGCGGTTCAGGCTCTTTCTTCAGTGTTTTTGCCTTAGACTTTAACAGGAGAAACACGCCTGATTCGAAGTCGACTTCCTCAGAACCAAGCAATTCATTGAACCATACACGCTCATAAGTACCGTCCGGCTTTTGGCCCGAGGCCAATCCGAAATCGCCCTTCGATACGCTTTCTACAATCCTCCTTCGCAGGATGGTATCCGGGTCTAATAAACGTGTTAGCGAACCATTGAGAAAGCTTTGCCTAAGGCTCGTAAGAGGCCACGCACCCGATTCCTTGAGAGCCGGCGGCCAGTTGCGCTCTATATACCCGGCACCCACTGACTCGTTAAGAAGCGCCTGTGATTTGAGTGCGGTGATAACACGTCCGCATAGCGTTTCGCCGCTGCTTGAATGGCCTGCGCCGAGGTCAATGGTCTTCAAACCGTCCGTTTCATGACTGTCCGCGATAACCACAAAACGGTAGCCGCCCCACACCTCGTCCTTAGCCGCTTCCTCCGCATCCGATACATTCGATTGTATGTCTGCACGATCTTCGCGCTCGAACTCACCGCCCAGTGTCCCTTCGGCAATTTCTTTGGCTATTCGCTTCCAGGCAAGTAAAAGCTCGACCTTGTCGCGGAGATCACGACCCGGCTTCTTAATGCACCATACAATCGATCCTGGATACAGCCTGGGCAATTTACCTCTTTGTTTTGTCCATTCTGTAATCTGTTTGCGAATCGTTCCTTTTTCCGCCCATTCAGATTCAGGATTTACTATGACAAGAGCAAGCTTTGGAGTATCCTGAACCTCTGAACCGTTTGTCGGGAAAGGCATGATTGGTATGCTCGCACCTTTTTGAAATTCTTTCTGAACGAGTGCTCGGATAAACGGTTTAGTCTCGCTATCTTCATCCAACGAAGCGCGCCGATCGTTTACGACCTTCTTCAGCCTCGGCTTGTGGCTGATCTTGAAACCGTCCGATCCTACTCTGCGTATGAAGTATGACTTGTCCTCCAGGGCAAATGCAGCGTTATCCACAGAGGTGGTATCAAGGTCATGCTCGCCCAGCGCAAAGCGCAGCTCAGGAAGATGTGCCAATTTATCTATCTGCCCGCCTGAAGATTCGAACATTATCGTCGTTCCCACACGACGATGGATATTCCTGAGTACACCTTTGGTATCGGCGTCGAGCGCGCGGGCATGCGATTGTTCCCCCGAGATATCGGAATCTATAGCGGCGACAAGCCGCGACTCGCCAAGTTGACCGAGCACCATGCTCCTGAATTCAGGTATTTCAAGCGGTGCCGACCCGAGCGTGATGAGCGGCTCGCGACGAGCCTCGGTGAATCCCGTGCGGTATGTCCATGATATCCACTGCGCCAGCATCGCAAGTGTCCCGCGAGTCTGCTGGTACTGGGAGAGTGCCTGCCATTTCCGCTGGAACACGGAAAGTGTAGCCGGATGGAATGGGTAGCAGGTCTCGAACCGGCTGCACAGGTACTCTCTTGCTTTAACCTCGGTGGCGGCGCTGTCTACAGCCGTCCATTCAGATGGAAGCTGAGCCCTGTGCTCAAAGCACCAGTCGGCATATGCCTTAGAGACGTTTTTGCAAATACGTCTGCTGCCGAGGTCATCGAACAGGCGACGTCGTACCACTTCGCTTATTTCTGTTTCGTCATTTGCAATAAGGTCCTTGGCTACTCGGCGGACGACCTTGGTGATCCTTTCCTGCCACTGCATGTCCCAGTCGGTCATCTCGACCTGGCTTCGTGGTAGACTGATCATTGCCGCGCCGTGTATGGTTCCCGTTGTAGCTACCGTGAGATTTTGTAAAAAGGCATAGAACTTTTCAGACATGCTTCGGTGTCGATTGAGGAAGTTCAAAACCTCGTCAAAAAGTAATAATACAGGGCTGCCTGCTGCTTTGAATACCCTGCCCAGAGCAGTGGTGCCGGGTGGTGTGGTTTTAGCTGCTGCTCCGAGCTCATTTACGCCTTTCTCCCCTGCAAGCTGCCAGGCAACGTCGATCCAGGGCGTCTCCCGATTTTCCTGCGGATCCCATGCATTCCCAACGAAAACGGCAACCTTCGCCCGTGGTACCGTACTAAGTCCCGCTTCATTTAGAAGAGTATCCACTCCTGGATATTCCCCGGCCTTTACCCCATTAGTGGCAAGATGGTACAGTGCTGTGAGTGTATGAGTTTTACCGCCGCCGAATTGGGTGATGAGAGTCATTACCGGAGAAGTATTTGTGGTTTCGCCTGAAAGCCTGCGTAATACCATCCCGGTATGTTCTCGCAGTGCTCGAGTGAAATATGTTCGCGAAAAGAACTGTATTGGATTACTGTAATCCTCGGGTGCGGTTTTATCCACAACCTGCTCTAAATGTATGGCGAACTCGTCCGGGTTGAACGACCGGCCTTCTCTCACTTCCTTCCGTGGGATAGCAACCTTATACCATGGTTCCATGGATTATGACTCCTACGCTGCAAGATCATCGATATAATCATTTCGCTTTGACCAGAGCATAGCCTTGACCTCGTATGCTTCCAGCGCCTCAATTACATCTCCACCCATCTCCCGCTCATGATCATTAAGGAATGCATAAGCCTCAGACCCCTCTCCTCGTGCATCTCTTGTGTCTCCGAGGGCGAATAGATAAGTACCGATTGTGTTTTTATTTGGCGCATTTATAGCTTGCACAAACCTCTCCGGGCGAGTACCCGATTTCGGTATAAGGAAATCAATGGCATGATCAAATCCACTCAGCCCTGACATCTTAACTCGGGGGCTGTATCGTACTTTATGTTCATCGAGAAATGTCCGTACATCCTCCCAGAAAAAAGTCGCAACACGCGGTTGAGCCATAACGAACATATCGTTTACCACTATCATAGCCTGGACAAGAGAATGAAGCCGTTGTCCAAGGTTTCGCTGTGAAGCTTCAACAAGAAGCTGACTATTATCAGTTTTAACACCAAGTCCATTCAACATCACATCAAGAACAGCCTTACGCTTTGGTGTGTTCAAATCTAAACCACTGGTTCGAAGATCGGACAGTATATACCCATCATCAGAAAGTATAATTTTCCCGCCGCGCTTGATTGCGTATATTTGGAGATGGTCATTATGACGGTCCAGGAAAGGCGTTGTCAGCTCACATACTTCTTCGAGTCTTTCGACGGAAAGTCCCTTGCGAAGCCATTCAATATACGTTTCTATCAGTTGGTCACACTCTTGACGGTTCACAGTAGTTCTCCTTGAAACGGAAGCATGTCTTTAATATTACAATAACTGCAGAAATCTTCAAAGGTTTGTTGAATACTCGAAATATTTCTAAACTCCGCAGGGTCTATCACGTATGCCCACTTATCTTCATACCCTTCCCGATAAACGTGGATATGGGAGCCTCTGACTATTGTGCCATCAGGATTTGTATGTGGAGCGCCGTCGACGTCAAGCCTGACAAGAACGATTACATTTCGGCCGCGTGTCTGGTATTTTAATTTTGTTAACCGCAATGTTCCACGCCATATGTCAAGGAAGAAACGTTCGCGCTTGTCATCTCCAATAAGCTCATACGTCTTGTCAGTTCCAAGAGGAATTGAAATAGTAACGGGATGAACGAATGTCTTTCCCATGCTTATTAAAGCATCCGCTTCGGTTTGTGTGAGCATGATGATAACCTTTCTTTATCTCGGAACCGCCAATAGCATCGCATCGAGCAGCCGTTTCTCTTCACTTTTAGGTGGATATAACGCTGAAAGCGCATTAGCAAGTCGCAGAAAATCCGGGCCTCGATCCTGTTCAGTCTTGATGAAGTTTCGCAATGCATTTGCCTGGCCGCCTGCCTGAAGAAGCATGGCTGCGTGTACACGGTCCAATGTCGTGGCTTCATTATTGCCTTGAAGGTCTATGTCGGATGGATCCAGAATCGCTTTTCTACGATGCCCCCTGCCGCGAAGCTTAATCGTCTGTTTCTCTTCAAATTCGTTAAAGAGGCCCTGCTGAAAATGTTTTAATGGATCATGTTCTATCCATTCAGCAGCCGTTTCATCTCCATCCTCACCAAAGAGCTGCTTTGCGCGCTCGGATACCCCCATCAGCCGCACGATGCCCTTCTCTGTTTCGATAATTCTACCTTCCCACTTGGGAAGATCGATCCCCAGCGGCTGAGCGAAGCGGCGAACCACATCGAAAATGAGACTGTATCCCTTAGGTTTGCCAGGTTGAGATTCTTTCTCGTCCTCATCTGATGCTTGCTTGGGTTTGTCGCCGTTGCCGTTTTGGCTACTCTTGGTGCTCTGGAGGGTCCACAGGAATAGCGCAGTGAGGCGGGCGTCTTCCTCGACAGCCCCTGCAGCGCCATTTCGAGCCTTTGCCTCAGCGGTACCGAGTACCTGCTCCAAAGCGGTACGACCTACGACTTCCCATACCTTCTCCAGGTATTCGGCAAGCTTAACCTCACGACCATCGGCGGTTTCGACCTTTGAGAAACGGCTGAAGATCTCAAGTGCAGGCCCGATACATGCGAAGACAAGATCAGCCCCGCGAATACCTTCGTTTTGGAGGCGTTCCATCAAATCACCTACGCGTTTGGGGAGCTCCCGCAGTACGTACGACCAGTCGCCCACTGGTGCATCCTCCGGGCGCGGGCGGCAGACGAGGTGGACGCTGGTGGCGAGAGATGCTGTATCCATTGCGTTGAGTCGACTTCCCATCTCTGTGGAAATAGGCCAAGAACCCGTAATCGTAAACCCGCTCTGAATCATCCCCGAAAGCAGAGATTCCCAACCTTCAGTGGTCTTGTGGGCAAAAACAACAGATCCGATGCCATCTTCTCGCAATACGCGACCACCTTGGGCAAAAACAGCAGCCATTCCCGACTCGAAAAACTCGCGCGTCTTGGGATGCCCCTTTTCACTGGCAACCGTGGTTACAGTCAGTTCCCTTTCCTTGGGCGTCGAGGTATTTGTATTGTCAAAGGGGTCACGCAACAGAGGATGCTCAGGCAACCCGCGTTTGAGCCATACGAAAAAGAAATCAGAGAGATCAGCGTATGGCACTGCATCATAGTAGGGCGGATCAGTGAACCAAATGCTGGCTGATTCTCCAGGTAAAGGAGATTCTGCGGCATCGGCTTGTTGGACTTGTCCGATATTGAAAGGGGACGGCAACCTTGCAGTAATATCAGCAATTATTCTGTACCCACTTTGCCAGTTTCCAGGTGCCTCCGCAATTGGTGCGACCTCCGCAAAATCCCAGACCATCGGTAATGCTTGGCGGCCAAAAGTGTGTTGCATTTTCTCCGCAGTGGAATTCCACCTCGTACACGACATGTTACTCATCACAACACGATTCAGAGCAAGCGCAAGAAATGGCAGTAGTTCCTGGCCCAAGTTTGCCATACATTTCTGCAAGGTTAGCAATGAGACTTTCTGCCGCGTCGTAAAAAGATCGGCCCACTCTGACATACCGTACACACGGGGAGAACCTATTGCCCGATGACCATGACGCCATGGTAGCGGCTCATCTGGTACAGGGCAAAGCTTTTTCTTGCCACTACGCTCCCATTCATCGATAACCATCTTGAGCCGCTTCTGTGCTTTCCAGACGGCCTGGTAATCTTGGCTGATAGGCAAGCGATAGTGACGGCCTTTCATACCAGGACATAGTGTCACCACCGCTGTCATCCGCGCGCCGCCAGTGCGGTTATCATTCGCGTCAAAGACGACATCCGCTCCACCACGCTGCTTGGATAACTGCGCCCGAACACGCTCCGGCGAAAGCACCATGTTGCAGCAAAGGCAGGTCGCCCTAGCCCTTGTCACCGTTCCGCCAGGGACCTCCTTGTCCGCCTTCGGCTCGAAGACCTCAAACTCCACTTTCGGTGGCCGATCTTTTAACCGTATTATTTTATACTTTAGTGCCCGTTTTCGGTTAGCTTTCTTGCATAGCCAGAATGAGCGCATGAGTGGTATTTCCGCCCCACAATTCGGCGACTCGCATCTCACTGTCCGCGCCCAAAGATAGGCAATGGGCGTTGCACCGTCCGGGTCTTGGGGATAGAATTCGACCAGTTCCCCCTCGGCCTTCTTCTTTATTTCACCGCCTACTCGTCGCAGCTCCTCGGCCAACTCCGGACCGTAACGTGGTATATCTTCCAACATGACCTTGAGGATAAGGCAGGCCACAGGATTTAGATCGCTGGCGAATGCATCGCAACCAAGCCTGAGCGCTTCAAGCGGAATCGAACCCCCTCCGGCGAACGGATCAACCACCAGCAGCCTTTCATCCGGGTGGGCGGCTTTAACGAGGCTACGGCTGATTTCCAGATACACAGGATCTGACGATAAATCCCAATTGGCAAAAGTCCCGATGAAATCCAGCATCTTCTTTCGAAGGTCTTCATCCTTCGGGCCGATTGCACCCTGGGTCCTGGGTAAAAAATCCCTTGCTGCTGCCTTGAAATCAGAAGGGCAATGCTCATCGCATGGATCGGGCAGCAGTAGCCCGAGCAGCATAGCCCGACATGCTGCCAGCGGCCGTCTCGCCCACCAGAGGTGAAGCGTCGATGGATGTCCATGTCGGATGGATTTCTCCCGCGCTGAGTGCTTCGACACTTCGGCGATGGGAAAGTCCACCTCAGCCAGCCGTTTACATTCCTTGGGGATCATTCATTTTCCTCTGCTGAACGGTCAATGAAAGATCTACCGTCTTCTGGGGCATAGGGGCAATCGACCAAGAATTGGCTAAGAGACCTGACAACGCGTCCGCTATCACGACCAGTGTATCGCTGCGGTCCTGTTCTACTGTCGCAATAGGTCACAAAGAGGTGATGCTTCGCGCGAGTCAGAGAGACGTATAGAAGGCGACGCTCGTCATCTATCACATCGCCCTGAGCCCGACCCGGAATGTACTGGTCCTCAGCTGCGGCTACGATGACAGCCTCAGCTGTGAGCCCTTTAGCGCGATGCATCGAAAGGATGTTGACTTTGCCCTGTTCAATTTCTTGCTCAATATCCTCACTCTCCACTTCTGTCACCCGGACGAGTTCTTTCATGGATTTGGTTTCGAATGTTTCAGCAGCGCGTTTGAATTTCAACAGTATAGCTTCGCGCTCATCCTCGTCATCAATCAGAGACTCTGCGGCTGCTCTAATTACCTCTATCAGGTCATCACACGTCTCGTACTCCTCCTGCATGTCTTGTGGAAACAGATCGTCCAGTTGATCCAGTATGTGTTGAATGGCCCCGGAAATACGGGACCTATTGTTTGTAGATAAGATATTGGCATCTGTATGGATATCGATTACTGTCTGTGCAAAGCTTGTCCCACGACTTCGGGCAAGATCGTAAAGATCGCCGATAGAGCCTAAGCCTACGCCGTTGCACCAGACTTGAAATAGTGTGCGCCACGCTAAGCTGTCATGGCGTCTTGCCGCTAAACGCAAGAAAGCTAAGAAAGATCTGCAATCCGATTTGTCCAATGGGTTTATAGTATCTGTAATTGTCGCAACAGGTATATCTACTTCTATTAGTTTCTCTCGGATTGGTCGAGAAAGCATACCATTGTGGTCGGACCGAAGAAGAATTAGGATCTCGTCAGGATTTAACGCGTAACGCTCAATAAGATAAGTACAAAGTCGAGCAATCCCTGTGGCTTCAGCATCTTGATTATCGAAACGGAGAAGTGCAACCTCGCCTTGTTCTCTACCGGGTTCAGGACTTATCTCTTTCTCAATACGCCGTGGGTCCTGCTGGGCAACGAAAAGACCAATCTCAAGAATCCTACAGTCGCAACGTTTACATATTATAAGTTCAAGCTCTTCTACGTTGGCATAATCACGTGGAAACCTTCGTATGCCTTCTGGGTGGGCTTTTCGAAAACCGTATATGCTCTGGTCATCATCTCCTGCAATAAACAGCTCAACGTCGTGCGAAGCTATTTCATGCACTACTGCCAGATCACAACGGTTCAAGTCTTGGTATTCATCCACAAGAAGGTATTCAATAGGGTTTTCGAGTTCGAAATCCCCCCGCTGCTCAAGAGCCTTTTTTAACTGATATACGAGTTCGGATCTCATGGTATAACCGTAGATTTGCCGATGCTCACGCCAAGCACCCAGAAAGTGAGGATTGGGGAAGCGTCTCTCCCAATTTGACTCATCCGCAGTAAGGCTTTGCCAATCGGCTGACAGCTCGTTCAGCATATTGCGCGCTTCATTGATGTGCCTCATGTCAAGCATGACTTTAATGTCTTCCAAGATGATATTACGTTCTTCCCAATCATCTGCAATCCGGAAGGGTTTAGGCAAATATGTGATACGCGTCGCGTTCTTGAGTAGCTGTCGGAGTGCAAAAGAATGAAGTGTTGAGATACTAGGCCTCTGTTCATCGCCTAGCTCATTCTCGACGCGTTGTCTAAGTTCCCGTGCTGCTGCGCGTGTGAACGTGACAGCTAAAATACTATCAGGAGAGACGAGATGCTCATTAACAAGGAAGCAAACATGACGTGTTAGAGTAAGCGTTTTGCCCGTACCGGGACCAGCCAGCAACCTTGCGTGATTGCCTACATGTGCAGCAGCCGTTCTCTGGTCCGGTAGTAGATTGTTATCCCAGGCCATTATGCGTGCTCCCCCTGAGAGTCATTATACTTTTTGTAAGGAACTTCATCCTTACATGTCTGCATTTACCAAGTTGTGTGGTTTACAGACAATTAGTGGTGCGTGGCATTAATGAACTCGTTCCACTCCAATAAGGTTATGTATTATGTATCATTTATACCGTTCTTTCTCAGTGCTCCCCTTCCGCATCTTCTTCGGGGTTTGCTTGCTCTTCGTCACCGGCAATGGGCCACGTATGCACAGAGCTTCACGAGTTCGTTCAATCTCAGCGGCGAGGGTTTTCTCGTCTGGCAATGCAGTACGATACTCGGCAGCCATCACTTTATTGGGTAACCCTTCAAGCGCATAGCGGGCGACCGCTTCGTCTTTCTGGGCGCAAAGGATCAACCCCACCGGCGGATTTTCATCATTCTTCATCCAGCGTTCTTGGGCATAGTTGAGATAAACGTGCATCTGTCCGGCGTCTGCGTGAGTGAACTTACCGATCTTCAGGTCGATGATCACCAGGCACCGCAGTCTTCGGTGAAAGAAGACCAGGTCAACACGGTACCATTCGTCTCCAATACGAAGGCGTTTCTGCCTACCGATAAAGCAGAAGTCGTCTCCGAGCTCAAGCAGGAAAGCCTCCAAATGCCGTATAAGCGCATCTTCCAGGTCTGTTTCGGAGTATTCATCCTTGAGGTCGAGAAACTCCAGGACATACGGGTCTTTGATCTCTTCCTCAGGCCGAACCTTGTCTTCCGGTAATTTCTTTTGACCCTTGCTGAGCATGGCCTCTTTGTTCCGGGATAAAGCGGTGCGTTCGTAGAACTGGGAGTTAATCTGCCGGTCGAGTTGCCGCACCGACCATCCGCCTCGCAAGGCTTCGGTCTCATAAAACTTGCGGGCATTCTTGTTTTTTACCGATAGAAGGCGGACGTAAGCCGACCACGGCAACGGGAAACACTCCGTAGCTGATCGAAAAACAGATTTCACTGATGATATCTTAAATTTGCCAGACACCGTCTGGAGAATCTGTTCCTTTAATGATTGCTCCAATTTGCCAGACAGTGTCTGGCAAATCTGTTCTTCTGAGTACAAGAGATAAAAAAGACGCATCTGCTGTATGTTCTGACGTGAAAATCCGCGGCCAAAATGTTGGGTCAAATCAGCCGATAGTTTTTCGATAAGAGCTGTTCCGTATTCAGCTCGTTTTTCTCCCAACTGCTCGAACTCCACGATTCGTCGCCCAATCAGCCAGTAAGCCGCCGTCATGATGCAGTTTACTGAACGGGCTGCCAATTTCCTGGCTTCATCGATCACATCGGATATGTCTCCAAGTATATCATCATAGCCGGTATCAATGTTTCGTTTAGCCTTTGATGGTCTTTTAGTCATTGTTCCTTCTTACCGTATGGCATATTATCTTCGCGGACCTTCATCGGCTGAGTCATTGCATTTACATCCAGCCAGTAATGAGCGACTTTTTTCACCTCATGCCATGGGAATTGGGCCGGGTCCTTTACAGGATCCTGCAAAGTGGGTTTCGTTGCACAATCAGTCACAATATATAGCCAGTAGCAGTCGCGACGGTCCTCCGCCACGCGCCGTTCGTTAGGAGTCAGCAGAATCGTGCCTGTCTCCGCGCCCAGGCCTTTGACCTCGATAAGGCGAAGCTCCCCTGACTTTAAATCAAGGCTCGTTACATCGTATCCTAAATCCTTCTCATGAATGTCGTAAACCTGGCATCCCTTGCTCTTTTCGTGGTCCATCACGATCTTCATTGCGATTGCCTCGGTTTCCAGGTTCGGCCTTATACGACGAACATCCGGCGCCTCTCGTTCGGGATGTGGAACTACGATAACGCTCGCGATCCTTTCAACGGCCTGGAGTGAAAGGGATCGCTGCCGCTCAAGCTCCTCCCTGCGCCGCTCCCGGCGTTCCATCAGTTCGGCATGACGGTTCTCGGCCTGTGCTAACCGTCCATCTGCTCCGGCAATTCCCCTTTCCTTAGCCTCGTTCGCCTTGCCTATCTCCTCATCCACACGCTGTAAAAGCTCTGTAAGCGACAGCTCAACGTGCTCGGCGATGCGTTCAACCTCATCAACTCGTTCCTTTCGCGTCTCTTCCAGAAAAGGCTGAAGGGCGTGCTCATGCAGCCATGTTCCGATCTCCGAGATATTCGCCATTTCTGGGATATCGGTCGATAGTTCCACAGGAGAGAAGTTGCCGAGCATACCTGGTTCGCGAAGGTGTATACTGCCATCTGTGGACTGCTCTACAGCGAACATACGTTCGTGAACATTGAGCCCGAGTCCATCCACAACACGCGCACGGTAAAAATCGATCCTTGACGGTTGATCATGCTGGAGTGAGTAGAAACAGGCTCCCCTGGAGAACGTTTCCTGGGCCAAATGGAGAATGTGCCGCCGAATAGCCTCAAATAATGGATGTCCCGGCGTGACCCACTCCAGATTGTTATTCTCTGCGGTATCCCGATCAGTCGAGCATCGAGGATATTTATTTGCCAAGGAAGAAAGCTTCCATTCCGGTTCGCGTTCGTAGCGGTGCAATACCGGCGGGGTCCGGGATGGTTCAAACGAATGCTGTATACGCTCAATAAATCTTATATTAAACGGGACATATTCGGAAGCCTCTCGTATAAAACGTGCAATTGTCTCCGGCACAATCCGCCGTTCTTGTGCAAGGGCTCGGCGTTCTACAAGCATGTTCAAGTTGAGCTTCTTTGAGGCTAATCCTTCTAATGCATTCCGGCAGATAGCACGGAAACGTTCCTCATCGACGTTTGAAAGCAACCGCTCTTCGAGGTCCGCATCGCCGAGCTTCCCGGCGTAGTAATCGCGTAAGATTCGTTCTACATGTGATGATGGGAGGACCTCTCCTACAACATTAAAAACCGCATCATCGTTAAGAGCATCGCGAATTTCCTGCAGCTTATCAAGGAGGCGTTGGAGCACATGGCCCTCAATGGTATTTGAAGCAACAAAATTAAATATAAGGCAGTCTTTTTTTTGGCCGTAGCGGTGAATTCGGCCCATCCGCTGCTCAAGGCGATTTGGGTTCCAAGGTATGTCATAGTTAAAGAGAATATTGCAGACCTGAAGATTGATTCCTTCGCCAGCTGCCTCAGTTGCTACAAGGACCTGAATAGTCCCTTCACGGAATTGCTGTTCCGTATACAGGCGCGTACCTGCTTCATTACGGGAGCCCGGTTTCATGCCGCCATGTATACAGCCAATATCAAAACCCCATTTTTTAAGTTTATCCATAAGGTAGTCGAGGGTATCTTTGAACTCGGTGAATATAAGGAGGCGCTTTTCTCGATTGTCAAAGAAACCCTCCTCCTGGAGAAGAGCCTTGAGTTTGGTGAGCTTTGCTTCAACACCCGATTCTTCGACTGCTTGAGCCTGTTCGGCAAGTTGACGCAGCTCTGTGATCTCTTCACGAATATATTCGGCATTGGCGGTTAACGTAATTGCTTCAAGCGTCTTCTCGAGACGCTCGCGCTCATCCTCTTCCATCTCTTCGAGCTCTTCCGGGTCGGGAAGCTCCGGCGGGGCAAGCTGAACAAGTTCCCGGGCATGCTGCAGGCCATCTTCGAGCCTTCTTGCACGATTATCCAGGCTATGCCTCATGGCATAAACGCTGGAAGCCAGCCTCCGCTGATATAGGGACATGAGGAAACCCACCGCCCGTGCGCGGGGATTGTCACCTTGCGATGCGGCTTTCGCGCTTTGCCGTTTGACAAACCTTGTGACATCTTTATAAAGGTCGAATTCCAGGCCGTCTATTTGGAAATTGACCGTATGGGTAATTCGTTTGGTAAAGATCTTCTTGGCAGTCCAAGTACCATCAGAGCTTTGTTCCGGGAAATATACCATCGCCTCCTTGGTGCGTCTGAGATAGAACGGTGCGCGACGACGGTCCATGGCCTGGTTAATAGACTTTACATCTGCGTAGGCATCGTTATCGAGTAGCTGTAAGAATAAAGCGAAATTTTTAGGATCGCCTTTATGCGGAGTTGCCGTCAACAGCAGAAGATGATCCGATGTATCCCGCACCAGTTCACCGAGCGCATACCTTGCCGTCTTTCGGGCTGGCGGCGTCCATGACATCCTGTGAGCCTCGTCTATTACCACTAAATCCCAGTGTACCTGTTTAAGGCCAGGCAGTATCTCCTCTCGCTTGGCAAGATCAAGGGACGTGATGACTTTTTTCTGTTCAATCCATTGATTTACACCGAATTGGTCCCTGATATCACCCCCCTTGAGTACCAGAAACTTCTCGTCAAATTTCTCTTTAAGCTCACGCTGCCATTGAAAGGACAGATTGGCAGGGCAGATAACGAGAACTCGTTCAACGAGTCCACGAAGCTGCAGTTCACGCATGAGAAGGCCGGCCATGATGGTTTTACCGGCCCCGGCATCGTCCGCTAACAGGAACCGAACTCGGGCGAGCTTCAGCAGGTAATCGTAAACAGCCTCAAGCTGATGCGGCAGGGGATCGACACGGGAGATCGAAAGGCCGAAATAAGGGTCGTACTCGTATGCAATACCGAAGGAATAGGCCTGAAGCCCTAATCGGAGAAGCCTTCCATCGCCATTGTAAGTAAATTCCGAGTCAAGTACTGTTAGGTCGTCTATGTCTTTAGCGGTAAGCGTCACCTTCCTGAAACGCTCTGACCGCGTACCTACGAGGCCTAGGGACCAGGTGCCGTCACCATCCTCTTTTACCGTCTCAACGCGCATAGGCTCGTTGAACAGAGAGCCCGTAAGTACTTGGCCTTCTCGTATGTTTATCTCTTGTGCCATGTCGACATTACACTCGGGCAATGTTCTTATTTATACTTTTCCAAGAATTATGGTGACATCATAAATATTTCTTTCGATGCATTATTTTCATATTATTATACATTTAAACTCTTTCCGCAGGTAAAAAATATACTTTTTCCTCATTATTTAATAACGATTTTTAGGGAAACTTATTTCTGCTCTTCGATGTACTTAGCAGTCAACTCTTTCATTTTCTCTATAATGCCTTCAAGTTGCCTCAAGTTATGAATACATTCTCTGCATAGTTTAGCCTGTTCATTTGTAAGATTCCTGGTGACCGTTTTCCCCTTAACTTTACGGGTCCAAACATTATATGGACGGCCTTTTTATCCTTTGCGCAATAACAGTATGGTTTTCCACACTTACAGTATACTGTGGTTATACTTCCTGTGCAAATATATCCAATCAGCGCAAGCTGATCTCTAAGTTTTTAATATTGCTCAGGAAATTACTCTTTTTTCCCCATAGAATGCTTGACCCACAACATAAAACCATCACTTCTGCGGGGAGTATAAACGGAAACGCTCAAAGCGGAATGGGAAAACCTCTCTTGCCTTAATACAGGGCCATAATAAAGATTTTCGACCTGATCTGAAGCAACTCTTATTCACGCTCACAGTAAGTCGTGATGGCGCTGTTCCTATCCACTATAAAAGTTATAATGGGAATACCACCGATGATAAAACCTACATTCAGACAAGGGAAAGCCTACAGAGAATAACAGGCAGAAGTGATTTTATATATGTAGCAGATGCAAAGCACTGGATACGCTGAGGTAAAAAATGCATTAAAAACGTATTTTTTACCTGCGGAAAGTAGGTTATAATTTTTACAAATTTATCTTTACGTGTCATTTAAAGAATACCCCTCTTTAACTGCAATATAGATTACATATCTCTTCATGGATATTCAATAAAATAATGTACCTGATTAAGTTAATAAGATAGCAATTTATCAGAAAATACCAGCGCAGACCAAAGTCATTGAAATGAAAGGATAAAACCGAATTTCAGCAAATCAAGAAACGGTTTTCCCGACCGCTTCTTCCAGAACGCCGAGATCGTACGCCATATCGAGTATCGTGTACCGTCCCCTGATGAGCCGTGCATGAAGCAGGGCGTCGAGAGTATCCTCGCGTGTTTTACCAAGGTCGCTGTAATGAACGGCTGAACCGCTTGCCTTCAGCGCTTTTTCAACAGGGCCTGCAGGCCGAATGTAGGGGTTGAGCTCGTTCCAGATTCCATCCCATTCATCGACAATTCGCTCGATCTCATTCTTCTTCTCGGCCCACGGAAGGTACTTGCCGGCAAACTCCTGCTTCAGTCCATCGGCGAATCTGCCGTACGTCGAATCGATAAATCTGTTTACTTTGTCTATCGTATCATAGTTCTCCTCAAGCATCCTCATATCGAGCGTACGCCTGATCGGAAGGTTTCGCATATACTCGTACAGCCTGAGGATCATGAGAGTCGCAACCCCCACCTGTACACCGTGTAAAAGCTTTTCCCTGCTGTCCCGGAGCGCAACGAGGTCCCAGTAATGGCTCACCAGATGCTCCGCTCCTGAAGAAGGCGTAGAGGTGCCGATTATTGTCATGGAAATCCCTGAACGCATAATGCCGTCTGTCAGCACCGTGATACCGTGTTCCGTTCTCCTGCCGATCTCCTCCGCTGCTTCCAGGTAGAGGGGCTCGCTCCTATCGGTCATTCTGAAGGGAACGGGGCAGAAATAGGTATGCTTTACAATCTCCGAAAGCTTCCAGTCCGCATTGCACACCGACTTTGAAACGATATCACCGAGACCCGAGCGTACCATGGCGACCGGAGCCTCCTGCAAAACCGAGACATCCGCAAAGATACCGGCGGCAGGGCGGACTAAAAGCGTCTTTTTGACGCCTTTTTCGGTAAGTGCAGCCATGGACGACGTGTATCCGTTCATCGACGGGGCAGTGGCAACGAGTATACAGGGAAGACCGAGCAGGTCGGAGGCCTTTTTCGTGAGGTCACTGACAACACCCGAACCGACAGACACGAGATAATCGATCTTTCTATCGATACGTTTCGAAAGCGAAACCGCGCGGTCGATCTCGGGTGGAATTTTCTCTTTCCCATCACCCACCGGATAATCGGTGAGGCCAAGTCCCCTGCCAGTCAATACCTGTTTAATCCCCTTCACGACACCGGCCTCGAGCTTCCTGTCATATACAAGGCCGCCGTTTCCCGATATGCCGAGATCGGGAAGGGTGTCTGCAACTTCTTCAACAGCTCCCTTCTTTATTGAAAGATACTTCATGGGGATTTTATGCCGTCTCCCGCATACACAATCAAACGACGTATCCATAAGCTGGTCCGTTCTTTTCGACAGAATCTCCTCGACGGATTTTTCTGGATCCTTGTTCATCAAAACCCTCCGCACATCATTTCACTCCGGCTTTGCTTCAGCAACCTTTATAAGATAGCAATGACAATACACAAACACAAATGAATTACGCTATACCCTTCTCTCAGTCATCCTCCAGGTGGTGCTTGACCACCCCGGCCCTGTCAATATAGATGACATCCTCGCATATGTTCGTGGAAAGGCCGGCGAGAGGATAAAGCATCTTAAGGATGATAGAACTTTGAAATTCATTCAGGAAGTTGCGATACTGGATAAAGAAGTCTGCATAATGATTCACCATCACAGTGGAAAGAAACCTGCCGTAGCACCCCGCATTTTCTTTTAATCTTAGTCGTGACGATGTTTTGCTACTCTGCCTTCCACAGTAAAGATGATATCTTCACAGATATTTGTGATAAGGTCGGCAACTCTTTCAAGGTTGGTGCCTATTCTTAAAAGATGGATTGAACGCTTTATTGTAGCTGAGTCGGCACTCATATAGGTGATAAGCTCCCGGAGTATTTGATCCCTCAACTGGTCAACTTTATCATCTTCCAGACGTATCGCTTCTGCTTCTTTAGAATTACTCTCAATGAATGCATTAACACACCTTTTCATCATAGCGGTTACAATTTCAGACATTCTTGGTAAATCTACCAGGGGTTTTACGGGAGCCCGCTTTATCAAATATAGAGCACTTTCCGAAATATTCACCGCATGATCACCCATTCTCTCAAGATCATTATTTATTTTTAAAATCATGAGGGTGTTGCGTAAATCGACCGCTCTCGGTTCATACTTCGCGATAAGGGTTATACATACATCATCAATTAAAAGCTCCCTCTCATTCGCGACCGGTTCGTCCACCTCAATAACCGTTGTAAGTTCTTCTTCATTCCGAGAAACAAGGCCATCCATGCTTTTTAAAAGCATTTCTTCTACATGCTGTGCGTACGCAATAATGTCATGTTTTAATTCGTCTATTTTTTCGTGTAGCATATTCTTTCCTAACCAAATTTCCCTGTAAGATACTCTTCGGTCCTTTTATCCTTTGGAACAGTAAAAAGTTCCTTGGTTGTACCATATTCCACTAATTCACCCAGAAACATAAACGCTGTATAATCCGAGACCCGTGCTGCCTGGGCTATATTGTGCGTTACCAGTAAAATAGTCACATTCTCTTTTAGCTGTACAACAAGTTCCTCAATTCTCGCTGTAGCTTTCGGGTCGAGAGCTGATGTAGGTTCATCAAGCAAAAGAATCTCCGGATTCATTGCCAGCGCACGGGCTATACAAAGTCGCTGCTGTTGTCCTCCCGAAAGATAGGTACCTCTCTTATTGAGGCTGCCTTTTACCTCATCCCAGAGAGCTGCTTTTGAAAGAGAATCTTCAACAATATCATTTGATAGTTTCCGCGAAATTCTTATCCCGTTTAACAAATATCCAGCTATAACATTTTCATAAATTGTCATATTAGGAAACGGATTTGGTCTTTGAAAGACCATTCCGATTTTCCTCCTTACCATAATGGTATTTAACCGATTTATATCTTCGCCGTTAAGCAGGATTTTACCGCTTGTTGTTCCTCCAGGACTCATTTCGTGCATTCGATTAATGCATCTGATAAAAGTCGTTTTTCCGCAGCCGGAAGGACCCATAATAGAAACAACTCTGTTCTTCTCAACAGACAAATTTATATCATTAATAATTTTCTTATCATAGAAAAATGCGTTAAAATTTTCCACCTGTAAGAGTGAGTTTCTCCTCCCAGCTGCAGAAACTTTCGAATTTACATCAGCGATAGTTTCTTTCCCCATTACCTACCTTCTTTTTTTGATACAAAGAGTCGCGCTATCATATTTATGACAAATACAATAAGAATAAGCAAAAGCGAAGCTCCCCAGGCTAACTTATGCCATTCATCATATGGACTTGTTGCATAGGTATATATAACCAAAGGAAGAGCACTCATTGGTTTTCCTATACGCACGTTCATAAAAGGGCTTCCAAAAGCAGTAAAAAGGAGCGGGGCTGTTTCACCTGAAATTCTTGTACTTCCAAGGAGTATTCCATTAAATATTCCTTTGATCCCGGTGGGAACAACCACCTTGAGGATAACCCTGTGATAGGGAACTCCCAGCGAAATAGCTGCCTCCCGAAGTTCATGAGGTATTCGTTTAAGAGTCTCTTCCGTGGATTTAAGAACAAGAGGAACTACCATAATTCCAAGGGCAATACTCCCGGATAGTGCTGAAAAATGGCCCGGAGGGACAACGGCTATTACCCATGCAAAAATACCGATAACAATGGATGGTGTACCCTGAAGAATATCGGTACTCAGCCGTATGCAGTATGAAAGCCAGGAATCTGGAAACTCGGATATAAAGATACCTCCAAAAATAGCAAGAGGAACAGACAGAATGAGAGCAATAATCAAAATGATACCGGATCCGACAAGAGCATTAAGAATTCCCCCTCCACTCTCCCCAACAGGTTTTGGCAATTTCGTAATAAAATCCAAACTTATAGAGGATACTCCGTTGACAAGAAGGTAAAATAGAATAAAACCAAGCGGTATCACAACCATGAATGAAATAGAGAATATAATTATGCCCGAAAGCTTATTTTTGAAAATCCTCTTTCTAATAGATTTCTCATCTCCAAGAATCTCCGCAAGATAGGCAGTATTTAGTTTTCTTTGAGTTTCTCCACTCATTCGTTTGTATCCTTTATTTCAAACCGCTTTATTATAAACCTCCCTATGAAATTTATTATTGCGGTTACTACAAACAGAAGCAGGCCCAGCTCGATGAGCGATGACAGATACAGGGAGCTTACAGCTTCGGTAAATTCATTTGCTAAAACTGAAGCCATAGTGTTTCCGGGTGCAAAAATATTGAGAGAGAGCTTGTTTGTATTCCCTATAACCATAGTTACCGCCATTGTCTCTCCAAGAGCTCTGCCGAGAGCAAGAAGTATTCCGGCGAAGATACCTGAGCTTGAAAAGGGAACAATGACTCTCCTGATAACTTCCCAGTGAGTTCCTCCAAGAGAATAGGCAGCTTCTTTAATATCCCCGGGAACCATACTCATAACCTCTCTTGCCATCGTTGAGGCATAGGGAATAATCATAACAGCTAAAATTATTGATGCAGATAGAATACTTACCCCATAGGGAGGAATTCCCGTTGCCAGTTCCAGCTTTCTGATCAGCGGAACAAGTACTAAAAGCCCCCAAAAGCCATATATAACAGATGGTATCCCCGCAAGCAGTTCGACCGCACTTTTTAAAACAGTTTTAGCTATTCCGTCTTTCATATACTCACTTAATACAAGTGCAACAGAAAATGAAAACGGAAAAGCAATCATCAAGGCAATAAAACTTGTTATAAGTGTTCCTGTGAGGAAGGGTAATGCTCCATATACCTCTCGAACCGGATCCCATGTTTGTCCGAAAATAAAACCTAAACCATAGGTCCGGATTGCAGGGATGGATCGAAAAACAAGAGTCATTAATAAAAGCGACGGAATTATTAAAACAACGATCCCGGTAAGTTTAAGGAAACCCTTGAATACCTTTTCAGTAATTATATCTTTATTCATTATTTATTTTGTCTCTGAACACTCACCCATGGGCAAAGCCCACGGTGTGTTATGTATTTTATTTAAAATCTACAGATTTCCCGTTGTATGTTACGCTGTTTATAATTACTTCTGCTTTTTTTACAGCTGCAGCGGGAAGCGGTGCATAGTGTAATGGTTCAGCATATTGCTGACCTTCATGTTCGGCAAACCAAACAAGTTTCAAAAGTTCTTTTACCCTATCCAGGCTTCTGTCGTCATAGTTCTGCTCTTTGTAGAAAATCAACCAGGTGAAACCACTGATAGGATATCCGCCAGAAGCTTCGGTATTTGTTATGGAGACACGCGTATCAGCAGGTAAACTTACATTTGCTGCTTTACTTACACTTTCAATTGACGGCTTTACAAAATTACCGGATTTATTCTCAATATTTCCTACCGGCATATTGTTCTGAAGCGCATAGATAAGCTCAACGTATCCGATTGCACCGGGCGTTTGCTTTACAATACCTGCAACACCGGGATTACCTTTCCCCCCCAAGCCTACAGGCCAGTTAAGAGACTTCCCCCGTCCAACACGTGCTTTCCATTTCGGACTTACCTTTGCAAGGTAGTCACTGAATATGAAAGTAGTTCCGCTGCCGTCAGATCGGTGAGCTACAACTATTTTCTGTTCAGGAAGTGATATCCCGCTGTTTACTTTCTGAATCCGGGGATCATTCCAATGAACAATCTCTCCAAGAAAGATTTCAGCAATAATTTCAGAAGTAAAATTGAGAGTTGGAGCTCCATTAAGATTGTATGTTACTGTTACAGCACCCATACATGTCGGTACATGGAGAACTTCTCCCTCTGCTTTTGCAAGATCATCATCACTCATAAACGCATCGGTACCGCCAAAATCAACTGTTTTACTGAGAAGCTGACGGATACCTCCGCCTGATCCAATTGCCTGATAGTTTACTTTTACCCCGGTTTTTAAATAATAAACATCAAACATTTTTGAGTAAAAAGGATACGGAAATGTTGCTCCTGCTCCCAACAATTCACCAACAGTTTTTTCTGCAGCGGGAGTTTCGGCAGACTTTGACTTTACCTCTTTACTTCCACTGGCAAACAGCATACCTGCTAATGCCAGTAACATCACTGTAAATACAGCAATCTTTTTTACCATTTCCTTACTCCAAAGCTTATTTATTGGATATAAAATAAAGATTATTTTTTAAAGTTTTATTAAACCAATGTTAAATTTCCGTTAAAGGATACAATTGCAGCTGAACAGGTACAATAAAACAAGGGGGGACGATAAAGGGTTGAATTAAATGTGACTTTGATATAAGATAGTTGGTGTGTTTTACTGAAAGAGGATGCTCCTGAAAAATGTTAAAACGATGTTAACTGAGAAAAAAAGAGGGTCTAAACATAGGGTTGGGCGTATGCCGGCAATCGGACCCTGAACGTTGTTCCTTTGCCTCTGCTGCTTTCAACATCGATGCTGCCATTATGCAACAGGACGATATGCTTAACTATCGAGAGGCCGAGGCCCGTACCGCCGAGTCTTCGCGAATGGGACTTGTCTACAGTGTAAAACCGCTCGAATATTCGAGGAAGGTGCTTTTCAGGAATACCGATGCCCGTATCCTCAACCACAACATCGACGCCTCCAGTGCTCTGAACAGCTTCAATACGTATCTTCCCGTTTTCCGTATACTTCAGCGCATTGTCGATGAGATTTATAAAAACCTGTTCAAGTTTAATGGAGTCACCGCGAACAGGTGGAAGTTCCTCAGGAATGTTATACTCGATGTCAAGTCCCTTTTTTGAAATACGCGCATCAAACATCTTTGTTATAGTATGCAGCAGCATTTTGATGTCTACGCTCTCAATTTGCAGTTCAAGGCCTTTTTCTTCAAGACCTGACAGGGTGAGCAAATCCGCGACAATACTTATAAGCCGGTCCGTATGCCGTTTAATAATTTCGAGATACTGCCTGTTTTCTTCATCCACCTCTTCAATCGTTTCGGCATACCCCTTGATCGCCGTAAGGGGGGTTCTTAACTCATGGGATACGTTTGCCACAAAATCCCTTTTTATCCGTTCGAGGTTTTTAATATCCGTAATATCGTGAAAAATAAGGACAATCTCCTGAATCGCTGCAATCGGGGAAGCAGTTATCTGGTAATAAATACCGCCGATTTGTATCTCGTCCCGAACCGAGACATTCTCAGTCATAACTTTTTGCACCAGCTCTATAATTTCAGTTTCACTGAAGGCTTCCATGAAATATGCACCTCTTGCAAGATCTTTTCCGGTTTTCCGCTGAACACTCCTGTTACTAAGCACAACTCTGCCTTCCCTGTCCAGAACGACGAGCCCGGGTTCCATTGAAGAAATGATATGGTTCAATTCCTCTTTCTGAAAAGAGAGCTCCTTCATATACTTTTTCAACTGGGCGGTCATGTAGTTGTAGTTATCAGCAAGCTCCTTTAACTCATTCCTGCTCTTTAATCGTATCTTCGCATCAAAATCACCGTCTGCGACACGTTTCGTACCTAAAATCAACTGCCGTATCGGCTTGACGATTTTTCTTGAAAAAAACAGGGCAGCGATCAGAGATATTACGATAATCACGATCGAAATAAGAAATATCCTTAACCTGAGATTATTCAGCAACCCGCCGATACTTTTCAGATAGATACTCAACCGCAATACGCCGATGACCGTTTCGTTTTTTCTTATGGGAATCGCGACATAGAGCATCTGGGCGTTCATGGTACTGCTGTATCGGAGAGCCCTTCCGACATCTCCATTAAATGCGGTTATTACTTCCGGCCTGTTTCGGTGGTTTTCCATTCCGGCTGGGTCCTTTTCCGAATCCGCCACCACTGTACCGTCAGAAGCAATAAGTGTTATCCGTTTTTCTACTTGTTTACCTATCTCGTTCACCAAACCGTTTAAATCCTCGTACTTCCTGTTCTCAAAATAGGGGAGCAGCGTTAAAAGAAGCGGATACCCCAGGTGTTCGAGGTCCTGCGACAAAGTTTCGATGTATTGATTTTTTATTGTTCTGAACCCAAAGAATAGAAAATAGGTAGACAGTAGAATGGTTATGAACAGAAATCCCGCAAATATCTTGAGAAATAGAGAATTCTTCATAGCATAAAACCGATTACATATTTATCGGCCCGATTCTGGTAAATATCGATTCCCGATAACAGGCTCCCGCAAATATTTTGAGGAGCAGAGGATTCTTCATACCTCGAGTTTATATCCCACACTCCGTACATTTTTAATGATTTGTCCGTATGTTCCGAGCTTCTGCCGTAAATGCCTGATATGCACGTCGATTGTCCTGTCTATCACATATTTCTCACTGCCCCAGAGCCATTCGAGTATATTGTCGCGCGAAAACACCCATCCGGGCTTCGAGGTGAGAAGCTGCAGAATCCTAAACTCTGTTATCGTAAGCTCTATTTTTTCTCCATAAACAGCGACGGTGTACCGCTGGCTGTCTATTTCTAAAAAGTCTCCTACACGAAGCAGGGCTGTCTCCTCTCTCTTTTCCACCCTCCTGAGTACCGCCTTAACGCGCGAAACGAGCTCTTTTGGTGAAAACGGCTTGGTCACGTAGTCGTCCGCCCCTAATTCGAGACCGATTATCTTGTCCGTTTCCTCCGCTTTTGCGGTGAGCATAATGATGGGAATCATCCTGTGCTTTTCATCATTTTTGAGACGCTTGCAGATTTCAATCCCATCTGCATCGGGAAGCATCAGATCCAGAATCAACAGATCGGGCACTTCTTTTTTAACAGACACAAGAAACCCTTCCGCGTCATGAAACTCCTTCACTTTGAAATTCGACTTTCTGAGATGGAGAGAAACAAGACTGGTAATATCCGTTTCGTCGTCAACAACAGCGATCAACCTGCTCATCAGAGCCTCCGGTGGTTTTAAATACCCATAGCCAGGGTTTAACAGGGCCGGGTATCGGTATGATTATCCAAAGGACATCTTAAACGAATATACGGTGATTTACTCTTGAACAGCAACTAATGATATCGCAATGCCTACCGATAAACAGCGGGGTGCTTTGCAGACCGAATATACGGTTTTCAGATCATCTAAATATATAATGTTTTTCACTGACTTTCCGGGGTAATCGCAATAACTACCGTCACTTTACTGTTAACCCAGATATCCCTTCTTATATGCAAGCTCAGCATTGAGAATCGAGCCGGGAGCCGCGCCTCTCCTTGTATTGTGGGATATAACCATAAACCGGACCCAGTTTTCTATAACGCGCACCCGTCCGACACTCACCGCCATACCCCATGCCCTGTCCACAGGCTCGCCTGCATTGACATCGTACCTGTGCTGGGGCCTGTCCGGTTCATGTCGGTAAATGATCGGCCTTTCCGGCGCAGTGGGAAGGTCCTGTACAGCCGGCGGCGATGAAAAATTCTCGAAAAGACCTATCACTTCATCCTCATCAACAGCTTTTTCGACCTCCACCTCGGCTGCCTCGAAGTGACCGTCAATGGCCGGTATCCTCACACAGCTCGCATGAAGCTTGAATGACGCATTAGCCACCCTCTTTGATGCAGCATCAAACTTCCCAAGTATCTTCACAGCTTCCTTCCCCATCTTTTCCTCTTCACCCTTAATGAATGGGATAACGTTACCCATAATATCCAGCGAAGGGACACCTGGGTACCCGGCTCCAGAAACAGCCTGGTACGTGGCAACGACGACTCTCTTTATCCCGAGCAGGGCAACAACCTTCAGGGGAAGAACAAGTCCGGTGGTGCTGCAGTTCGCGTTTGTGACGATAAAGCCTTTTTTCCCTTCGATCATATCGATTGTTTCATGATTCACCTCCGGGATAAGGAGCGGCACATCATTATCCATCCTGTGGCTCGCGGTGTTTGAAAAAACAGCGATTCCTGCTTCTGCGAGTTCTCTTTCAAGCCCTACAGCGACATCCGATGGAAGTGCGGAAAAGACGATTCTCACACCAGTTTTCTTTATCTCTTCAATATCGATCGTAATCATCCGCATATCGCCGATTTCCTTTGGAAGGGGTGTAACGAGCTTCCAGCGCTCTGTATCCTCGTACCGTACTCCTCCCCTGCCTGCCGAAGCGGCGAGTGCGCCAATCTCGAAATACGGATGGTCGATGAGGGCCTCGATAAAACGCTGTCCCACCATTCCTGTTGCACCGAGTATCGCTGCCTTGATTTTTACCATGTACTCCTCCATTTCATTTTAAATTTCAGTCCTGATTTAAATCGGACGCTATAAGCTCACACAGGACTGCCTGTACAAACCCGGGGTTGATTGTGCAATTACAAAAAAAACCCACCGGTTAAAGGTTTTTTTGAAATCCACAATGTCCAGGGGGATTTTTCTACCCCCGGGCAATACGGTCTATTCATGTTCCATCAAGATTCATTGCACTATCCGGCCTTTCCTGATGAGCCGAACAGCTGTATAAAGAATCTCACCCGATCACTGAGCGCTTTAGTCGCACGTGGAAACAGTTTTCGCATATCGGTTTCCAGCGGGTTGTCAGTCAAGGCCCTACGCAGAGCTGTAATGAAGGTCGCCTGCAGTACTGTTGATACATTGACCTTTGATATACCATACTCGACCGCCTCCTTGATTCCCCCCTCGTTCTTCGCGAGCGATATCCCGCACACACGCGCATCTTCGGCCGATCTTACGACCCCTGATGATCCGTGCAGAACGAGCGGAATTCCCGCTCTAGTCGAAAGCTTTTCGAGATGAGCAAGATCAAGCGGCTGAACAGCCTCTCGCATACCGTGTATACTACCGCATGCAACAGCGAGAGAATCGCAGTCCGTACGGCGTATAAACTCCTCGACCAACTCGGTCTGTGCATACAGCGTTCGGGTACGAGCCTTGAATAACGCAGGTATTTCTGCAGAATCGTCAGATTTCTCAATCGATGCTTTTAGTTCCGGAATACGCGGTATCTTTCCGAGCTCAGCTTCAACAGGAATACCGCACGCATGGGAGAGCTCGGCAACCCGTGCCGTTGCCCTGACATTTTCTTCAAAGGCATCCCTCGACTGCACCTTTTCGTAGATGGTCTCAAAATCAGGAGTACTATCCCCGCTCTCCTGGATATACCTGTTCAGATGAATGTCCGTCCCGTCGAACATAAGGGATGTAAATCCTGCCCTCAAACAGCGTATGCATACACCGATATCCTTTCCGTGATCGAGATGGAGCACCACCGGAACACTTGCCTGTTCGGCTTTTGTTTTGACTATTCCGGCCGCTTCCTCGGTCCCCGCATACCTGAGTGTTCCCATGCTCACCTGCACGATAACAGGCGCGCTTTCATCTTCAGCGGCATCGATAATAGCATGCGCCGTCTCCAGGTTATGCGCATTGAAAGCTCCTACCGCATAGTGGTATTTATACGCATCCTGGAGTATATTACTGCTTGTCACAAGGGGCATATCAATTCCTTTCATGGCAGTACTAGAACGAGTACCGGTTCATAATATACATGGTCAAATACCTGTCGTCCATATCCACGAAATCGAAGCAATACCTGAGTTTCGCACCTGCGGAAAAATTCGGGAAGAAGTCTTTTGTGAACAAAAAAGACCCAGCAAGTCCGGTTCCGTTCAGGGCAGACGGTATGAAGGACCATCTGTCAAGAGACCTCTCATAGGGGTAGAGGCTTGCGAACCTGCTTGAATCGGTATTGTAATAGATAAGCTCAACAGAGGAAGATTTCCTTTTATCCCTGTACAGCAGGGCAGACGAAATACCTGTACCTGTATATGCACGGATTTCAAAGGGACCGCCGAATCTGTTTTCCAGTGTGTACTGCAAAGAAAGCCGGTCTGCAAGTGCATGCCTCAGAGAAAATTTCGATGACAGTTTCCATGAAAGCGAATCCGGTGCATAGTAGTAATGATCGATTATTTCTGCGGTCTGCTTCAGCCTGATATCAAGAGAATCTGTAAACGGAACATCGACCCTCTGCGCGTACGACAGCCCGGTCTCGAGATCCCCTGAGTACTCCGTTGAAGAAAGCTCGCTGTATGCGTACAGCCAGTGAACGAATCGCCTTTGGTTCTTCCCGTACTGCACGCCGGCGAGACAGCCGGCAATATTGTTGATTCCTTCTGGATATTCCTGGCCGTGCGGGTTGACGAGTGTCGCGGGAAGGTACTGCCCCCAGAGAATAACACCTGTGTTCCGAATCTTTTTTCGCGCACCACCCGAAAACCCGACCGCTGATATGAAATCCCCATTGAACTCCTCGTAATAGGAGAGGCTCCGGTAAAAGGTGCCTGCGATTTCACCGAATATTTCAAGCGGCCGGTACAACTTGAAATAGGTATTCGCCGACCAGTACTGCTTCCCTCTGAAATAAAACGATGTCTTGTCATCCTCGCCCGCGTCAAAGTTGTAGTACGGGTCAACGAGCCTGTTGTAGCGAGAAAAGCTTACGGTGCACCCCGCCTTGAACAGCTCGGTTTTTGAAGAAAGATTCAGTCCGCTGACAAATTCCGACAGATTGTTTCTCTTTTCGCGGTCACTCGCAATCCCATAATCCGGATCGTCCCGCACAGCTGAAAATATATTGTTTTTGCAGGAGTAGGTATCAGGAAACGCGTCCTCTTTGCCTGTAAAGTTGTCGCCATCATCCTCGTTTATTATTCCATCAGAGTCGTTGTCGTTGTACTGGTAGTAGCTGCTTTCCCCGGCAGTACAGTCGAACCTGTTCACGCTGATAAACGGCCGCAGCTTGAACAGATACCGCTCGTACTCGAGGGTGATCCCCTCCAGAACAACGCTCTTCGACGGCGAGCCGGCCGGATAGATAGCGTCGCGGTAGCGCGCCAGGTCATAGTACGGATTTGATAGAATAATCGGAAAAGAACCACCATACAGGATCCCCTGTCCGAATTTCGGATAATAATTACCAAGGATAATCCGGTTCATCTTGAAACGATCTTTAAAAAGAACGTAATAACTGCCGTTTTCATAGAGGCCGGTTCCCGAATCCGTGAAAAAACCTACCGGAAAATAGCCGCTTTCGCCGGAGCCTTTAACAAGAGATACATTCATCGTTACATTTTCAGATGGAGCGGAATAAAGCCTGTAGTACAGGTAGAGATTCTTATAGCTGAAGGATGAGCTCGAGGGGTAGTAGCTTCTGAATGTAAAACTGCCGTCTGCCGTCACTCCGGCAGCAGGTATAAAAAAAAAGCAGATCATGCATATAAAACAGAAAAAATGATACTTCTTCATCAGCAGCCCCACAGTTCTTCATCCATCCAGGTTTCGCAATTGTAACATATCTATTTAAACGGTTCAATGAGTTTATTGCAATTTTTATCTTTATATAAATTATTACCAATGGTGCACTGCAGCAGGGTAAAAGAAATGGAAAAAATTATTTCAGCAATTTCTTAAATAAATTCTTAGCAGTATTGACATTTCTTTGAAAAAAGATATAATAAATTCAGCTCAATAAATGGAGGTAACGGAGAAATGAAAGGAAATAAGAAAATATCAATGTACCCGCTTTTTTTGATTGTACTGGTTATGCTTATTCCGTCTTTTGTTATGTATGCAGGAGGGAACAAGGAGCTTCAGGGTAAACTGGACGACTGCAATTCACAAGTTGATACCCTTCAATCTCAAAACTCTGATCTGAAATCAGAAAATTCTGATCTAAAAGCGAGAAACGATGAACAGCAGAAACAGATTACCGATTTAAAGGCCGACAAGCAAAAACTGGAGAAACAGGTCGCCGACATGCAGGCTCAGATCGACAAATGGGTTGCCGAGATGAAAAAATACGGGATTGAACCTGAAGAACCCTCGATTGTCTCAAAAACGGTCGAAGAATCATTGCAGGCAAAAGATGCAAAAATCGTGCAGCTCGAAAGTAATATAGAGGCAAAACAAGAAGAGCTCGACCGGACAAAGAGGGAGCTTGAGCAGGTGAAGTATGAGCTGGAACAGTTAAAAAGCAAAAAAAGTCAGGCTGAGAAGGATGCGGAACAGCTAAAAATCGAAAATTCCCTCTATGAAAGAAAAGTGAACGATCTGGAGGGGGAAAACCAGGAACTGCATCAAACCCTCACTATGTATGAGGGTATACAGCAGGAAGCAGCACAGCTCATGGATATTGCCATGAAACGGATACAGGAGGTATTGAAGGACGAGATAGAGAGGGGAGATGTCCGCATTTTTAAAGGAACACTCGGTTTGACAATCGACATCGTGAGCACCTATATGTTCAACACCGGCAGTGTTGAAATCAACCCTGAAGGAAAAGTGATACTGAAAAAAATTGCATCACTTCTCAATGACCTGGGCGGATACTTTGTCGGAGTAATCGGCAATGCCGACAGCAAACCGATCGTCACTCCCGCTCTGAAGAAAAAATATCCGACAAACTGGGAGCTTTCGAGTGTACGGGGAGCCGTTGTTGTGCGATTCATTCTCGACAATTCAAATCTCAGCCCCGGCAGAATCATAGCCATGGGCCTCGGCAAGTATCAGCCGATCGACAGCAACAGTACGGACAAAGGCAGGGGAAACAACAGGAGAGTCGACATCGTTCTTCTTCCTGTCGATGTACTCGCTTCAGTAGTCATTGGCGCAGAAATAAAATAGCAGAACCTTAGAAGCGGTGCAATTTCTCATCGGGATGTATCCCTGGCGGGATGTATCCCTGGCGGGATGTATCCCTGGCGGGATGTATCATTTCATGACCGAGTATATGTAAGCAACTTCGCGAGAAGTTACATAGAAAGGGAAATAACAGGGCGTCAGTTATCAAGTGTTATTTTTTCAATGGTAGACAATGCAGAGGGTTCCCGTAAAAGGGAACCCTCTTGGAATAGGCGAAGTTACCGTCAATCTCCGGAAGAGACTGACCGCTGTCATAATAAAAATGGAAACGGTTATAGTTTTTGATATAGAAACAACGGGGCTATATCCTCATAAGGGTGATAAAATCCTTGAGATCGCAGCCATACCCGTTGTTGACAGTGTAATACGAATCGATGATGCCTTCGAGAAGTTTGTCAATCCAGGGGAAAGAATTCCGGCGCATATCACAGAAATCAACCATATTACCGATGAAATGGTAAAAAATGCCGACAATATTGAGAAGGTCCTGCCCGATTTTCTCCTCTTTATTGACAGGTTCCCGCTCGTTGCGCACAACGCACCTTTTGATATTTCCTTTTTGCAATATTTTCTACGGAAGCTCGGTTTTCCGCCTCTTGAAAACAGGGTATACGATACGTTGCGCATGTCGAAATGGCTTTTTCCAGAACATGCGTACCATAACCTCGATACCGTATTAAAAAGACTCGGTATCCGCTTTGACAGGCACGAAAGGCACAGGTCACTAGAAGATACGCGCCTTACCG
>Ga0307426_1000094_pt1 | contig 53261 bp, 53 predicted proteins | sample SalMarWE160340MG_FD_202165 | JGI IMG/M metagenome (GOLD analysis project Ga0307426, IMG submission 202165) | Salt marsh sediment microbial communities from the Plum Island Ecosystem LTER, Massachusetts, United States - WE1603-40 | ecosystem: Environmental > Aquatic > Marine > Intertidal zone >... | reverse complement strand
TACTCGATACACTGCGGGCAAATGGAGTAAAGATCGATGTAGGCAATAATTCTAACCCGGATGTTATGGACTGGAATGAGGATGGTAAGAAAGATATCATCATCGGGTCAGAGAGCGGGACCGGTACAGTCAGACTCTATTTAAACCAGGGCACTAATGCAAACCCCGTCTTCACCACATTTAGCTATATTAACTGTAATGGTAGTCCGATCAATCACTATCGTAGTAACCCCAGGGTTTGGGATCTCGACGGTGATGGGAAGAAAGATCTTATCATGGGCGATCAATATGCATACATTTACTTTTATAAGAATGTCGGAACAAATGCCAATCCAGTATTCAATGTTCGTGATACACTGGAGCTTACAGGCGGTACGTACATTCATGAGTATGCCGGTGTAAGGCCTTTCTTTGTCGACTACAATGGCGATGGTGCGATCGATATCCTGACGAGCGATTATTACGGTTATATCAGATACTATCAGAACACGATCTTCCCGGGTGTGCAAGAAACCGAACAGGTTGTGGTTTCGAACTTCACGGTTTCTCCTAATGTGGTAAAAGATATTGCGCATATTAGATATTCACTGACGGAAATTGCTTCTGTCAGTATAGAGGTTTATTCTTCAGATGGCAGAATAGTTGATGTTATGACGGATCAGTCCGGGAATATTGGAAATCATGAACTAACATGGCATCGGGGCAACCTTGCAGCGGGTATATACTTTATCAAACTCAAAGCTGACGCTGAGATATCGATAAAGAAGATCATAATGCTTTAGTAGATCTGTTTTCTAGCTAAAGGGGAGCTCTTTGAGCTCCCCTTTTTTCATGAGAATGCATGAATCATCCGATCCATTGTCTGATTTTTTTCGTGTGTTAATTATAATGAATGGACCGCTTCAGTCAACGTGAAACTCGACATACCACGCCTTGACTTTGTTTAGCATTTCTGGATAATAAAAAGCAAATGACCGGTTTCAATAATCTTACCTATGATGTTCTTGAACACGTTTTGAAGTTTGTTGCCCGATTCGGTCTGCCCATGATAATACTGGCATGGTTTATTGTCTTCTTCATGGTTGTCGCTATGATCTTTGTTTTACGCACGTATTCCTTGCACGGCAAGTGGCCGGCTGCACTCGCTGTTGGTAGTGTATCACTTATTGCACATCTTGTTGATTTTTTTGGAACTTTGAAAGCATGTCCGGACCTTTCGTTTGAAGCAAACCCTATCTGGTGCGTTGTCGTCGAAAAGATGGGGGTTTCTTTAGCACGATGGTATGGTTTTACAGGTAAAGTGATGCTGGCAATCATAAGTTTTGAATTTTTTTCTTATTATCTTGTTCAAAGAGAAATATTATTACCGGATAAAGCGCAGGGATTCTTCGCTTTCTGGCAGAATTTTGGCAAAAAAGAGGCTGGTAATAGAATCATACGGTTTGCCAATATCAAAAACTTTTTCGCGTTTCTATTTGCGCTCATCGGTCCTTTTTGTCTATATATTGCATTGCTCAATAGCATTACTGACAGTGTGTTATATATGCGCATGCCTTCGATGCCGATTGTGCTTATGCTTTATATCATTATTTTGACACTTATTTATCTATTCGGCAATTATCTGGCGGTAAAAAGAAATGCCTAAATTCATCGAGATATTCAGACATCAGCAGCCATATGTCGCTGAAATGGTCATCGAAACGCTGCGTAAGAATAGTATACCCTGCTACTTGCAGCAGGGATCGATTACGGGTATTATGCTTTCTCCGGTTATGCCGACCGCTGCTCCTGGTGTTGAATACGTTGTATTCGTACCCGAAGACAAGATCGAAGATGCAAGAGTTATCGTCGATAGTATCCCGATCGATAAAGAGCTGCTTAATGTCAAGTGGCGTAAGGTCAAAGATCCTAAACGCAAGTGGAAGCTTTTGCTATTCTGGTTTTTTCTGCTGGGTCTACCAGTTGCTATGTGGTTTGTCATACAGTTGTGTCAAATCGCATTAAGAAAATAAATGCAGGGGCGATAGTATGAAGAGTTTCAAAAAAAAACTATGGTTTCATACAAAAAACAGAATGGAGTTCATGAATATCATGAGTAGTCATCATGGAAATGCCTCTACAATCAGCCAGGGAACAACTTCAATAGCTGTTGACAAATCCTCAGTTATTTCTTATATTTACAGAAGAAAGGAGAGAGGAAAAAAATGAAGGTAAGAATACAAAGGTTATTGTCATGCCTTGGATTTGTTTTGGTATTGTTCGCTGTTTTAGCAGGATGCGGAAAGAAAGTAATGGTTCCTCCCCGGATCGACCTTAGCGATCATGAGGTCGTCGGTATTATAGAATTCGCATGTTCAGAAAAAGGAAAACTCGGTGCTCTCGCAACGAGTAGATTCATGGAATTCGCCCGTCGTGATCAGGGTATGATACGTATTATTGGACTCGGTACCGAGGCAGAGGTTCTTAAAAAGATAGGTCGTAATAAATTAGACCAGGATGCTTTCATTGAAATAGGCGAGACTTACGGAGTCGCCACGATCTTTACAGGCGAGCTCATTATCTCAGATGTCAGGCCCGATATCATGATAACACCGGGGTTGGGTTATATGGGTTTTGGCGCTGAAGTCGATGCAACGCTCAGCGCTCAGATGCTAGAAACGGCAAGCGGTGCGTCGGTATGGAACAATTCTGGGAGCGCTACGAGAAGTGTCGGTCAGGTAAGCATTTTCGGAGGCAGCGCTTTTGCCTTTGATGCCGAGGATCCTGATAAAGCTTATGGGAAACTTATTAATGATCTTGTCGATAGAGTCACTATCGATTTTCAGATAACCTGGAAACGCGAATAGATATTTAGCATACATAGATACTTGTTTGCTCGTTTGAACACGGGTTCTTGGTCATTCCTGTAACGACTGCGTAACACTCGCTGCGATAATATACGGTACGGAGGTATCTGTGAAGAAACTATGCGGTTTAATGGGGTTGATTGTCCTGGTTCAAGCTGGATATAGATTTGGTTTTTTCAATGGCAGACCCTACTTAACACCGACCTCATCACCGACGAATTCCCTATATATCAACTGGAATACGGAAAGCGAAGAATCCACGATCATAGCCTATGGCTTAACTGTGTCACTTGAAGACACGCTGAGAATAACCGGTGTACGGAACTATCACCATGTGGAACTTGCTGGACTGACTCCGGGTACGCAATATTTCTACCAGATACTGCCGATTGGTGATCTGAAGCAATTTAGAACATTTCCCGCACAGGTTGATACATTTTCATTTGCTGTCTTTGGCGATACGCGAACCGATTCAGTCGCCCACCAGTCAGTCATTGACCAGATCGCCTTACATGAATACATGTTCGTTCTCCACTCGGGTGATCTGGTTGAAGACGGGAATAACGAGATAGACTGGCGGATATTCTTTAATATCGAGGATACGTTGCTGCAAAACAAACAGTTCATACCGGCAATTGGCAATCATGAATCGCCGTTTTGGCCGTATGATACTTTGTTTGCTTTGCCCGGCATTGAAGAGTACTATTCTATTGAATACGGTAATTCTCACCTTATCGTACTCAATACCGAGATGGATCTTTACGGCGCACAGCTTACATGGCTCATCGACGATTTGACCGCGGCGCACAATGATTCTACGATAGACTGGATTTTTGTTAATTTCCACCGTCCGCCTTATTCATCAGGTAATCACGGCAGCCAGATGGACGTGAGAGATGCCTGGTGTTCGGTCTTTGCACAGCACGATGTTGATATTGTTTTTTCCGGGCACGATCATGATTATGAACGGACAGTGCCGATTGATGATGTAGTATATATTGTTACCGGTGGCGGTGGAGCTCCGCTTCGCCACGTTGATTCGAGCAGCTGGACCGCTTATTCGGAAAGTACTTATCATTTCTGTCACATTGATATTGAAGATAGAAACCTCGTTTTAAGAGCGATCAAGCCGGATGGGACGATATTTGATTCTTTATTCATATGTAAACCTGTGGGCATTGATGAAGAGCAGACCTCGAACTACAGAACCCAAAAACCTCTATTAGAGGTTCAACCCAATCCATTTACTCACAGTACAGTAATCGAATTAAGCCTGGGGCGTAGTGCAGAGGGCACAGAGCTTAGTGCAAAGGGCATGGGGCTGAATGAAAATAGCATAGGGCTGAGCGTATATGATGCAGCAGGCAGAGAGGTCAAAAGTTTTAATGTGCTTACTGCCTACTCTCTGGTGCCTGCCGTTTTTTCCTGGGACGGCAGTAACAATGCCGGACATAATCTTCCAAGTGGTGTGTATTTTCTTAGGTGCCGTACCTGCGGGTTTTCTTCAACTCGAAAGCTTCTGCTAATAAGAAAATAGCAGGCTGACCTGGTCAACATCAAGCTCTTATTTAAGACAGTATCGGTATTATATTGTTTATTGAAATTACCTCTTGACAAATTATATTATTTGTGTATAATATTTTATTAATAAGCCGTATTATTTGTTGAAGGACTGTAGGATTACCACATTCTCATTCCATGAAACAGATAGAAGCTTGAAAGGAGAAACATGACATACGGTAAAGTAAAGTGGTTTGATAGTCGAAAAGGATTTGGCTTCATCGAAAAAGAAGATGGCAGTGGTGACGTATTTGCCCACTTCCAGGATATTGCCGGTGAAGGTTACCGGACTCTGAATGAAGGAGACCGGGTTAAGTTCGAGATCACTCAATCCCCCAAAGGGGAAAAAGCCACAAATATCGAACAAGCGGAATAACGCTTGATCGAATAAAATGGGGTGGCCCCGTCTTTCATTGAAAGGCGGTATAAGAGCCACCCCATTTTATTTAGCGAGGGGAATTTTTGGCATTATCAGTACAGTCGTATATTTACCATTCCAAATTAGTGATTGACAATTAATGTATATTGTTTAGTATTATATAAAGGGGGAGTAGTGTTTTTTATCATTTTTCTGACTGCTATCACATGGGAATATAGAACTGCAGCCCCTGCTTCAAGAACCTACCCAGCAATCGGCGATGTTACTGCCACGAATACAAGTGGACATGCCTGTATTTACGCTATTGGTGGTCAGAGCGCGATAAATCAGACGAGGACCAATTACGAGTACGATTGCGTTGCTAACAGCTGGGCTACAAAAGCGCAGATGCCAACGCCAGCGCGCTATGATTTTGCCGGGTGTCATGCAAGCCGTGCTGGTATCGAGAGGATATATGTATTAGGAGGTTATCAGAGTGTTTATATTTATCTTACTGATGTCGATGAGTATACCCCTTTGACCGATACCTGGGTATCGAGCGCAGATATGCCCACTCAGAGAGAAGGTGTCAGGGCAGCCTGTATTGGAAATATGATATACGCAATTGGCGGTGATTATTTTGACCTGAATAACTTTCTCGATTATGTTTATGATATTGTTGAACGTTACGATCCGGAAACTAACACCTGGACTACTGGCTATGCTTCAATGCCCACGCCCAGAACTGATGCCTGCTGTGCCGTGGCAACAAATGAATTCGGTGATTCGTGCATATATGTTTTTGGCGGCTCAACGAGTATTCTTGGATATGTTGCGACGAACGCGGTTGAGGAGTATGATCCGGCAACAGATGTATGGCGGGTAAGAAACGGCAGTGGTTTTACAGGGCGCGGCGGTGCGATGGCGGTCACTGATATGAACAACCTTATTTATGTTATCGGTGGTACGAGCAATGGTTCGAGTTCTTTGAGTCTGGTCCAGGTATTCAATCCTGTGACCAATACCTGGATTTCTGAAACCGCTATCCAGACCGCTCGAGATGGCGTGACCGGCGGAATGGCTGGCGATATTGGTGGCCATATACATGTCGTGACCGGTTCAAGCGGTGCAACACCATTGAGCACGAATGAGCGCTCAGCAGAGATCGTCAATATAGAAGAAATCGCGTATCTGACTCCTGACAAGGGGCTGATAAAAATAGACCCGAATCCTTTTGTAGAATCGGCCAAAATTGTGGTTAGTGCTAAGGGCATGGAGCTTAGTGCAGAGGGCGCAGAGCTGAAGATATACGATGCTACAGGTAGAGAGGTCAGACATTTCAAGCTGCTTACTGCTTACTCCCCGGTGCCTACAGCCTTTTCCTGGGACGGCTGCGACAATGCCGGACAAAATCTTCCAGTCGGGGTTTATTTTTTAAAGGCGACAACAGCCGGTCGAACTATCATTGAGAAAATAGTAAAGATCAGATAAAATAACACCAGTGATTAAGTAACTAAGTCATTGAGTAACTGAAAAGGCCAAAGAGACCAATACCAGCTCCAACACAACGATACTTAGGTGCTCCGATACTTTCTTTATCTATAGTCCTGCGTTTTTTATAATATCGATGATCTCCTGGGCTGGTAATATGATCGGCAATGTAGGCAGAGCACCCATACCACGAGTAAGATCATCCCCTGTCATGTCCGTTGATTTGCTCACTCTCATAAGATTCAAACCAATGACCTTGCCGTCCAATGTAAAGACCGGTACACCCAGACCACTTAAAAGAGCTTTCATCGGGTCGGTCATGAACATGGTCCGTGGTTTTTTTATGATCGCTTCGATCCGACTGATACTGACGACCGGAGCATAGCCACCGGCATTGCCCAATCTTGATAACAAGACTATCTGCTCGAGTATTTCCGGCGTTGAATTATCAGTCAGGTCGATAGCCGTTAGTTTCTTATCGAGTTTTTCACTCGGCTTGATGAATGCGAGGTCAAGATCCTGATCGCGCAATACCACATTCGCCGGGATCTCCTCATTGTCAGGTAATATCATCGTTACACTCTTCACCTTTGTTTCATCCATACCTGATCCGAAAATGCTCGCAGGGCTAATGCTTGACAGGGAAGATATTGCTAACCCTGATTCATCGACGACGGTCAAAAGTATTTCAGTCTTGCGTTCTGATTCGTACACCTCTACTACAACCCTTGCAGTTATTATCGCATCCTGCCACTTCTGCAGTACCGTTTTAGAAAGATCACCCGCCTCGTCGGCCCATACGGGTGTTACTAATAGACCTAATAGCAATAAAAGACAAAGAGCTAATAGCCCGTACTTATTTGATGCATTTTCTTTCATATAACCTCCCTGATAGGATTTTAGTCACTATGTTATTTAGTCACTAAGTTATTGTGTCTACTTAGTCTTTTTAGTTTATATGTTTCTGTTTCTATTTTTTCCTGCATACTACTTAGTTCCTAGTGCTTAGTGTTTATTCCCAGTCTGGTTCCATTTCAACGAACATTGTATGGATACCGCGCGTCACCTTCATTACAACGTTCTTTGGTTTTTTCTTCTCGATACTCTCCATGGTTTTTTCGAATGCAGCAACATCGCTTATGTTGTTACTGCCGATCTCGATTATCAGATCACCAACCATCAAGTTTGCCAGGCCAGCCCATGAACCGTTGCTGACATTGTCAACGATGACACCGGTTTGGTTCTTTTCCCACATCTGGTCAATCCGGTCAGCAAAGGCGATATCCCGAACCGTGAACTCGAAATTATCATCCCTGTATTTTTTCATCTCACGCGGAAGGCGGGGTGAAGTCCCGAGTTTAGCAGACAGATTCAGTTGCTGGTTATTGCGCAGCAAAGTGATTTTCACATTTGAATCTATAGGGTAGCGTCTTATCATTGCGGGTAAAATTTCAATGTCTGATTCTTCCGAAGCTTCGATCTTTTCACCATCTATAGCGATGAGTACATCGCCGGTTTTTATGCCAGCTTTCCTTGCCGGGCTGTCTTCAAATATCTGGATCACACGAACGCCTTTCTGGCCGGTCATGTTCAGTTTTTCAGCAATATCTTTGGTGAGTACCTGGATGCCGATGCCTAACCACGCTTTTTGCACTTCCTGGCCTTGCTCGGTGAGTTTCTTCTTACCGATCTTGGCTACTGTTACATACTGGCTCTTGCCTCTTTCATAAGTAACGAGTACAGGCACCCGCTCATTATCTTCTGCATTACCCAGTATTTTCTCAGTAGCCTTTTTCATGTCTTCGATATTTTTCACCGTGAAGTCGCCGATCTTAACAATAACTTCATTACCGACCAGTGCTGGTTTAGCTTCGCCGCAAGGGCCACCGGGTTGTACAGAAGTGACGAGCACGCCGTTTTGATCATCACGCTTCATCTCTTTGGAAGCGAGGAGCGAGATATTACGGACCGTAATACCCCAATCTTTGAGCTCAACCGAATTCGGACGGTAGTATTCCCGTTTTTGCGGCGTCATAGAGAGGGTTACTTCTTTATTGTTGCGTTTTACAACGACTTGCACTTTTTGCCCGATTATTCGTTCGTTAACCAGTTGGTTGAACAAAGGGAGTTCTTCATTGAAATGCACGGTCACTTCGTGACCGGCAAGTTTAACAATAATATCGCCAGGCAGGAAGCCGGCTCTATCCGCCGGGGAATCCTTAATAACACCGCTTACAAGGACACCTGTTTTATCTTCATAAGATTTGAGCAGAGGTTGTACCTCAAGACCAAACCATGAACGGGTGATCTCGCCCTGGTTTATCAATTCAAGGGAAATCCTTTTTGCAAGGTTACCGGGTATCGCACCGCCGATACCGAAACTTATTTCATTAATACCGATGATCTCACCCTTGAGATTGACCAGGGGACCGCCGGAATTGCCCGGGTAAATTGATGCATCATGCCCTATCCATCGTACGACTGAACCCACGTCCTCGCCTTCCAAAGTTAATTTGAAGGGCGCAAAAACATCGGGTATGACCATTTCAGTATTACTTATGATCCCCATAGTAACAGATTGTGATAAAGCAAGCGGGCTACCCATAGCAAGAACCTGGTCACCGACTTCAAGCTCATCAGAATTGCCGAATGAAACAAATGGGTACTTTCGGCTATCAGGATTCCGTAATTTGATGACCGATATATCGGAAAGAGGATCCGTGCCGATAAGGTCAGCTTCGATTTCTTCCTTGCTCGATAGGGTACAGACCAAGCGCTTTGCGCGTCCTGCCACGTGATGGTTGGTAACGATGTGCCCTTCTGGAGTAATGATCACGCCGCTGCCTGATGATTCTTGTTTAACTTCTCTTCCTTGGTTATCCCAGACCGAGACGACGTGGATCCTTACAAGCGCTGGTTTCACTTTTGCGATTGCATGATCAACGGCCTGTTGTATATCTCCTTCGGTTTCGATCAATATCTGCCCGTGCGCAAAAGGCAGGGATAAAAACACACCTAATATGATGATGATCAACACAGTTTTTGTCTTCAAGATTACCTCCGTAAAACAAAGTATAGCAAAATATAGCGGTGATGTCAATCAGGGAGGAAAGACAGTAAGAACTAAGAACCAGGAACCAGGAAGGAAAATATGAAACAAAGAACAGAGGAGCAGGAGAAACGGAGTTTCATAGCTAAATAGAAATAATGTTGAGTTTTTGTAGTCAACCGGTTTATCGGATATTATTTGCTGCACCCCGCTTCTTGTTTTATTCACTGCGGGGTAGGCAATTTCACGCATGCATCATAAAACAGATGAATGTGAAATTGGGATTGACATGAGTTATAAAACGGGTAGAATTATCTATGAAAAATATCGCGGTACTAGCCTCAGGAAGGGGCACAAATCTGCAGGCGATCATTGAAAACACTGAAAACGGTACGCTTAAGGCAAACCTCGTCTGTGTGATCAGCGATCGAGAAGACGCAAAAGCCCTGGAGCGGGCACGCCAGCATAATGTAAAAGCGATCTATCTTGATCCCGGGCCAAAAAAGACCTGGCTCATACCTGAAATCGAGGAAAAATACGTGCAGACACTCAAAGACCATAATGTTGACCTGATATGCCTTGCCGGATTCATGAGGATTATAAAAAAACCATTACTCGATGCTTTTGCCGGGAAGATAATAAATATTCATCCTTCACTATTGCCGTCCTTTCCTGGTCTTGATGTTCAGAAAAAAGCGATCGATTGGGGCGTGAAGTTTTCCGGGTGCACGGTTCATTTTGTAGATGATACGGTCGATGGCGGACCGATAATTGTCCAGGCAGCAGTGCCGATACTCGACGATGATACGCCTGAAAAATTAGCCGAGAGGATTTTAAAGGAAGAGTGGCGCATCTACACAGAAGCCATCAACCTTGTTCTCTCGGGTAAGTATAGAATCGAAGGAAGAAGAGTAATAAAGACAGGATAATGGGTTTGGGTTAGGAAACAGGATTTTTCCAACATCCATACCTATTAACATATTCGCATTGTTTTTTGGGGGTATTTCCTCCCGAGTGTAAGAAAATAGTATTTGGATTAATAGGTTAAGCCTTTTGGGGTTAAAGCGATTGCGATATTGATGTTCGTTTGTGCTAAGGCGACCCTAGGGGCTTTCGAGGTTATCAAGGTTCCGTCTGTTCTAAGATAACACATAGACAAACGGAGCGTTGCACGGCGTATACTTCTCTGTCCTGCATTATCGATATTCGGGCGGGGGATATGCGGTCTCCAATAAGCTTTCTTTAGAGAAAGATTATTGGAGAACAAGGGGGTGTCCCCCTTGTTGGGCGGTTAGCTCAGTTGGTTAGAGCGTCGGTCTCACATACCGAAGGTGACTGGTTCAAGTCCAGTACCGCCCAGTTTCTGTGCGAATGTAGAACTGGCAAAAGAAACGATGTATTGTGATTTTGAGATGTTCACAAAATGCCTTTTGTTAAACCACTTTTTTATTACTGTGGAATATTGGTAAGTACAATATGTTTTGGCACAGATATGATACAAAAATGGCACAAAAATAGCGGGGAGTAAATTAATTCTTTACTCCCCAATTCCCCCATGGGTACCGGGGTATCATAGTGACCGCCTACGTCATCAAAATGTACGTACCATCTGTTCAGATGCACGCAGTAAAGAGCAGGCCGTTAACGAATCTTAACAACCTTCTGCCGTATCTCCCCATCAATCTCAATGAAATAGATGCCTGGTTTGATTTTATCCGGCGGTATGGTCCTGCCCGAAATATCAAAGACTCTACAACTCTTGTCTTTAGGCAGGATCAGGGAACCGCTGAAGACAGTTGGTGTAACTTCGGCACTCTTAATGGGTACAAGATGCTTTTCCTTTACATCTAAAAGCAGATTTTCAAATATCTGAAGACCAAGATCTTTTGCAGCTGTAAATATGTAAGACCCCGCAATACTCACGCCTTCAATCCAACCTATATTATAATATCCGATTTGATAGGGATTTGATGGATTAGTTATATCATAGACTCTTGGACCACTCACGGTGGCAATATATGCGTAATTATCTGAAACATAAATTCTAGTTGGTCGATTCGGCGTTGGACAATATCCTACTTCGTATGGATTTGATGGATCGGATATATTAACGACCCTGAGTCCAACGTTTGCTCCCTCGTTGCCGTCGGTAATGTACGCGTAAGGACCTGAGACATGAATGCTGTGGGCTTCAGCCGGTGTATAGCAGTATCCGATCTGCACTGGATGAGATGGGTCTGATACATCGAGTACATATAGATCGCCCGCAGTAAGAAAAGCAATTGAATGCACAACATAAACATCAAAACATGAATTATCATTCTCCGGAATATAAAAAAATCCAACGCTTTGCGGAGCCGAAGGATTGGAGATATCGACTATCCAGAGTCCGCCTACACCATTAATCCAATAGTCTCTGATCGCTATATAGGCATATGAACCGTATATTTGCAGCCCATATGTGCCGGCAGCTAAGCTATCCGTATGGCACTCGCCAACCTGTTGTGGATTTGATGGATCCGAAACATCGATTACGGCCAGAAACACAGTGTCATGGATACTACGTAAATAAGCAAAGTATGCATAATTGCCGTCTGAGGTAACGGCTGATGTTTGGTTATCAATCCTGCAAAATCCGAGCTCGGATGGAGAGGATGGATCAGTTATATCAAATATGCGTATACCTTTAAAGTAATCTGTTAGGTAGGCATAGGGTGACAAGACAAAAATGTCCTCGATTGAAAACGGTAATTCATAGCTGCCGGTCAATTGAGGATTAGAAGGCACCGATATATCAACTATGAAACCTATTGCGCCCCCGGACACATAGGCATAGTCACCCGCTACATAGATCTTAGTGCCAAACAACCCGTAGGCACCAACTTGGTGAGGACTGAATGGATCAGATATGTCGATAATATGTAGAGAATCGCTCACAAGATACGCATAATTATCAGATATTTGTATAGCACACCAATCCCACAATTCCCACCATTCAAGGTATCCCACATCCAGACGACTTATTTCGTGAGGATCGTATGGATCAGTAACATCTACCACATGAAATATTAGCGAATCATCCCAATCTTGATCAAGAATATAAGCCAAAGTTTCAGATGCCCAGACATCTCGAGCACGGTCGATACTATCACAAAATCCTGTTATTTGCGGATTTGATGGCACGGACACATCAACAACCATCAAACCTCCATCATTGGCTGTAACATAAGCATGGTTCCCTGCTACATGAACATTTTCAATGTAAAATGCGGTGTCAATACTTGCGATTTCCTGGGGGTGTGCTGGGTCAGAGACATCTATAATTCTTAAGCTTGATTCATTAGCAATATAAGCATATGAGCCCTGTACATAAATACCATCAGCCGTACCGGGAGTATCATAATAGCCTAATTTCTGCGGTGTACTGGCATTAGCTATATCCCATATCTCAATTCCCGCATATCCGTCAGCAACGTACAATCTCTGATCACTATCTGAATAGAATAACTCCCACACTACCCACCGTGTCCGTATGAGATCTGAAACCATAACTGGATCCTGAGGTAATGAAATGTCGAGAATATAAACGCCACCGCTTGAGGCAAGGAACATCAAATCTCTTGTGCTATCGCAGGCGACACCATTCGAATATCTTCCGAACGGCCAGCTGCCTGTATATCGTACGTTTAGGGAATCAAACCAGGGATTCTGATCAGGGAGAGATTCTGTGGGACTTGCGTCAGCTTCAAGAACTGTGCAGAAAAAGGAGAGGATTACAACTGATACTATAATACAATTACTTCTATACTTATACATAGGGCCTCCTTTAGTAACTGCCAGTATTCGTAATATGCAATGTATGTGCCAGAATCAAGTGAATAAACAGTTGTAATTACTAGCATATCTTATCTTAATTTGTCTCATCCAAAATTCTTGTATCATTATGAGACACCTAAGTCCAAGATAAGAGCTTACTCAATCACACTACGGAACACCAGTTCGAATGACACAAAGAGATTTTCTCTAAAATCTATTATACAATCTGGCACAAGCGGTCGATGAAGAAATCCTCAACCTCACAAAGCGAAGAGAGTAAAGACGTTGCTAAGATGTAAATAAACGTGCGTCGGTCTCACATACCGAAGGTCAGGTGTTTCCCGCTTCTGTCATTAACATAATAGAATACTTTTTAAGGAAGCGGGACAAATCCAGTACCGCCCAGTTTCTGTGGATAGTCTTATGTGGAGTATTGGGTAGTTACCTAACCTTAACTACCTTTTGTCTTATCATCCCATCCACTTCAATGAAGTATACTCCTGGTTTGATATATTGAGGTAATACTACTCGCCCTGTGATGTCAAAGATGCTGCAGTTTTTACCCTCAGGTAGAAGCAATGGACCATTTACGATCGTAGCACCGAGATCATAATGTTCGGTTGGTTTACTGACCGGTTTTTCCGCAATACCCATTTCCTCGCCGATCAACATAAAACCTGTCTCCAAAGCTTGTCCGAATAAGGAAGAAGCTGATTCCCAGGTAGGTATGCCTGCCTGCGGAAACCTCATATAAAAATCCTGACCATTGCCAATATCAACTTGAGCCTGGTGTCCGGTTTTGCCATTGGTGCCAAAATCATGACAAGAGGGTTGTACTTCGATCCAGTATCTGAACGTATCGAGACTCACCGAGCTGGGCAGATCTAATTCCACACGCCATCGGTTTTCCGGCATATTTATTAAATATGCCGTGTAATTTGTCTGGTACACGACCATTTCAAGCATAGGAGAATCGACCGGCTGACCACTGCTGTCTTGATACACAAGAAAATGAATATCTGGTACTGCATTCCATGTATCAAACCCACTCCAGTTTTGAAACCATGCAACAACCGAATCTACCCGCCAGCCTCCACCTGTCGGAACGATATCATCAGCAATATCAGATTCTTGCAAGTAAACAGTATCACGTTGGCATCTATAACCGATGGCACTAAGGGTATCTGGAATTTGGGAATATAACACAACCGCATTGAGTAAGTTTACGGAAAACAATAATAAACAAACGTACAGTTTCTTCATTTTTCCTCCTCATCCAGAATTTTTGGCTAATAAATTATAACAGATATTCTTTTAACGTCAACCCATGCTCTCAACTCATTTTTTCACGTATTTTTCACAAGCTTACAGTATGTTCTATTAAGAGACAAGGACTCCATCGGCAAATCTGGAGACTTGATATATTCTACAATGGCATTATAATAGAATAGACAGATATATACTGAGAGCGTATTTAGTAATCTGGCTATTTAAAAAGGAGTAATAATGAAGATATTTCATTTAATGTTAAAGATGATCATTGCGGTCGGTATTTTATTTATTATCAATCTGAACACCGGATGCACAGATGCAGATGAGAATACAGGTTCTGACACTTTAATAGCGCCGCCTGGACCACCGACACTCGAGGCGCCGGAGGACGGTTTTGTCATTATGTTTGAGGGCGCTCATATCGACAGCCATTATGTGTTGCAGTGGACAAGCGTTGAGGGCGCAGAGATATATGAAATAGACTACCAGATCGATACCTTCCCTGCTGTAACGATCGAAAGCGAGACAAATGTATGTATGGTATTCATATCTGACCTCACTAATAGACTCGGTACACACTACTGGCGTGTGAGAGCGCATTCTTCAGCTTGGGAATTACCTACTGACTGGTCTGAGCAAGGGTATTTTGAACTGCGGATTCGACCTGGTGGACCTATTTTGTTTTATCCGGCCGACAGTGAAATAGTCGTGGTTGATTCGCAGTATGCTTCGCTTGAACTGCAATGGTATGTTTTACAGGATGAAGAATTTTATGAATTCCGGGTTTTTAAAGATAGTATATTGTATGACCAGAATATAGTCTATACGAACAGCTGTCAGACATTTATCGACGATTCCGCATGGTATAATTGGCAGGTTAGAGCTGGTTCTTCAAAATGGCAGTACTATTCCCGCTGGTCAGATGTTTGGTATTTTAAGGCAGAATACTGAAAAGATAGTAGGAACTAAGAACTAAGAAGAGAAATATGAAACGGAGAACGGGGGGGGCAGGAGAAACGGGGAGGAAAGGCAGTAGGAACTAGGAAAGAAAAGAACTGGCCGTAAAGAGTAGAGCGTAATCTGAAAAAGACCAAAAAGAACGAGGAGACAGAAAACTAGCCGTTATTCTTCTTTTTCCAAAAATCAAAAGACCTGCCAGGTATGAAGATATCAACACCAATTGACGGTTCATCAAGCATATTCTCTATGGAGTGGTGTTCATTAGGTGTGAAATATGCAGCGTCGCCAGGTTCGAGAATTGATTCACTACCCTTACCATTTTTGACCTTCATTTTCCCTTTTATTACTACACATACCTGTTCTTCAGGATGATTGTGTAAAGGCGAGGAATGTTTTGCAGGTTTTACAAAGTATTCTAATGAAATATTTTTCTCGTTGCAGGTACTCGCACGCAGCCAATTTTTGTCAGGCTCATATGTTTCGGCGCCGCGTAAATGAACGACTTTCATTGCATATCCTCCTCATTTAGCTCTTGTATTTTTCAAGTTCTTTGCGGAGATTTCCTGTTTGTTCATAACCCCGGCTTATCGCTTCGCGGGCTTTTTCAAAATGGCTCAATCCAATGCCCCGGGTATTGATATTGATGAGCAATCCTTTTTTGATTTTCGTAAACTCATAGTCGATGAGCTGTGACGTGGCATAATCGATCCATTCAATCAGTACTTTTTTAATATTGTAATCTTTATTCTCATCACTCCTTGATGTGAGCGGATACGACCGGTAATCGACCTTACGCAGGACATTGACCGCAATGATCTTATCGGCACCGAAATCCTGGGCGACTGCGGCTGGTACCGGGTTGACAAAACCGCCGTCTATGAGCACACGGCCGGCATATTTATAAGGCATGAAGACTCCAGGTATGGATATCGATGCTCGGATGCCCTTAACAAGGTCACCTTTGTCGATCACGATCTGACAGCTTTCTTCTATATCGGTAGCCACGCATGCATACTTTACAGGCAATTCTTCGATCCGCTTTCCGTGCAAATAGGTGTTGAGGAGTTTCATGATATTATTACCATCGATGAATCCTTTTTTTGATAGATGTAACCGGAACAACCATTTTTTCTTCTTTTTATCTATGGACAAGGCCATTTCTTCAAGCTGCTGAGTGTTGAAACCTGCTGCAGCAAATCCTCCGACAAGAGCACCCATGCTGGCGCCGATAATGATCTGGGGTCTGATAGACATCTCTTCAAGCACTTTGAGAACGCCGATATGCGCATAGCCTTTGGCAGCACCGCCACCGAGTACAAGTCCGAGCATTTTTTATTATAGCATAAACTTTATGGAATGCAAGGATATTCATGAAACGGACCAGGGGAGGGCGTGAGAAAAGGAGCATTGGAGATAACAAGAGTAGACACTAGGAGCTAGGAAGACGGAGAGTAGAGAGAATTGGAGAAACGGAGTATCGGAGAAATGGCGAACAGGTGAACAGGAGAAACATTGAAGAGAGCAGAGAGCAGGGAGTAGAGAGAAAAAGATTGGATGAACCAGAAGAATACGATACAAGTTTACGAATAATTTCTTGACATTTTTTGAAAAATGTGCATAATTAGTTTCTATGACCAGAGAGCAAGCAATACGTATTTTGCATGAAAAATTGAAGAACAAGAACCTATTCAAGCACAGTCTGGCCGCTGAGGCCTGTTTAAAGGAACTGGCAGCAAAATTCGGAGAAAACGTTGAAAAATGGGGCTTAACAGGGCTTCTTCACGATATCGATTATGAAGAAACCAAGACACAACCGTCAAAACACGGTCTGGTCGGGGCTCAATATCTTGAATCAGTCGGGCTTGAGCAGGATATGATCCACGCTATCAAGGTCCATGTTGGTCATATCGCTCCTGAAACCCTCCTTGATTGGGCGCTTTTTGCAGCCGATCCTTTGACCGGTTTGATCGTTGCCGCTGCGCTCATGCATCCGGATAAGAGTCTGAAATCGCTTGATACGGACTTTATCTTGAGACGTTTTAAAGAAAAACGTTTTGCTGCTGGTGCTAACCGCGATCAGATCGAGTCCTGCAAGAATTTAAACCTGGAATTGAATGAATTTATTGAGATATGCCTTCAAGGTATGCAAAAAATATCGGATGAACTTGGCCTATGAGAAAAGTATATACTTTTGAAAATCTCATCCTTGATCTATCGAAATTCTGGCAGAAGAAGGGTTGTTTACTTTATCAACCATATAATTCCGAGGTTGGTGCCGGTACCTTTAACCCGGCGACTTTTATCCGCGTGCTTGATAACAAACCGTGGAATGTATGCTATGTCGAAATATGCAAGCGACCGCGTGACGGCCGGTATGCTGAGAACCCATTGAGATTCCAGCAATTCTATCAACTCCAGGTGATAATGCAGCCGGCACCTGGTGAAATACAGCGGTTTTTCCTTGAGTCCCTTGAAAGTGTTGGATTCAAGTTAAAGGAACATGAAGTCAGATTTGTCGAGGGTGATTGGGATGCGCCCACGCTCGGTGCGTGGGGTCTTGGTTGGGAAGTCTGGCTCGACGGCCTGGAAATATGTCAGTTTACATATTTCCAACAGGCTGGCGGTCTTGACCTGGAAGAGATCCCAGTTGAACTCAGTTTCGGGTTGGAGAGGATCGCTATGCTCTTGCAGGGGGTGAAATCAGTTTTTGACCTGAAATGGAACCATACTCAGACCTGGGGCGATGTTTACCGTCAGAATGAAATTGAATTCTCAAAATACAATTTTACAGCCGCCGATGCCAAATTTCTTGTTTCGCTCTTCAATCAATTTGAGGCCGAGGCGACGAGGCTTTTTGAACAAGGTTTGGTCCTTCCAGGGTATGATTGTACTATTAAATGTTCGCATATTTTCAATGTCCTTGAAGCCCGTGGCACGATCAGTATTTCTGAAAGGGCAAAGATGATCGCCCGGGTACGCGCGCTGGCAAACCATGCTGCGATGCTTTATAAGCAAAAAATATCCGAGCAAAATGAAATGCAAAAAGGTACTGAGTAATGATAGATTTTCTTCTGGAAATCGGATTTGAAGAGTTCCCACCCTCGTTCTTAAAAAAATCCGCTAATGAATTATCAGACAGGATCGTTGACCTACTCATGAAGCAAAGGATATTCCATCGCTCAGTGAGAGTAATCTATACCCCACGCCGCATGGGTGTGCTTATTCTTGGCCTGACACGTAAGCAGAAACCTCAGATCATAGAGATCCAGGGGCCTCCAAAGAAACTTGCTTTTAATGAAAATGATCAACCGACCGAGATGCTTCAGGGATTTCTTAAAGCAAATGATCTGACACAAGCTCAGATAACGATAAAGAAAATTAAGAAGGGTGAATATGTCTGTGGAAAAAAAGAGGTTGCCGGTGTTAATACTGAGGATATTCTTTATAAAGAAGTACCCAAAATCCTGGAAACAATGGAATTCCCAAAGACCATGATCTGGACTAAAGGGGGGACTAAATTCCCCAGACCGATACGCTGGATCCTTGCGTTACTCGACCGAAGACCGCTCAAATTTAAATTTGCCGGTGTGCGGGCAGACCGGCATTCAAGACCTAATCAGCATTTTTCTTTCAAACCGATACGATTGGAAAAACCAAGGGAATATATTAATTTTCTGAGACATGGTGGCGTCGTGGTCGACCCAAATGAACGGCGTAAACTAATCGTCAAACGCATGAAAAAGGCGATCGAGAAAACTGCCGGTAAAGCACTTTATACAAAAGAAATGATCGAGGAAATAAATTGTACAACTGAATATCCTGAAGCGGTCGTTGTTGAATTTGATGAAAAATATCTTGAACTGCCTGAGGAAGTGCTGTTAACAGTGCTCAAAGCTCAGGGCGATTTGATATGGCTAAAGCCGACGAACAAGTTTGTTTGCATTTTCAGTGCAAAAAAGAAAGCACTGCAGAATGTTAAAAAAGGTTATATGCTTGTCGTTGGTTCTAAGCTCTACGATGCGCTTTTCTACTTTCAAAACGATCTGAAACAGGGGATGGATAGCATGGTGGAACAGACCAGGCGCATGATGTGGCTGAAAGGATTGGGGAGTCTGTATGATAAAGCCGCACGGCTGAGAGATTTTTCGGATTTCTTTGAACAAGTCCCTGATCTTGATATAGGAACACTGAAACGAGCGGCGAGTTTATGCAAGGCTGACTTACTTTCCGGGATGATCAGGGAAAAAGACTTCACCTCGCTGCAAGGTATCATGGGTGGATATTATGCGCGCGCCAGGGGAGAAGATGAAGCTGTTGTTGCAGCGATCAAAGAACACTACTTGCCGGTGTTTGCCGGTGATGCAATGCCCTCAACCAGAGAAGGCGTTGTGTTGTCGATATGTGATAAAATAGATAATATTGTCGGGGCATTCTTGAGCGGTAACCGCCCAAGCGGTTCGTCTGATCCCTTGGCCGTAAGACGGAATGGTTATGCAGCGGTCAGTTTAATAGATGCAAATTCACTCGATATTTCTTTTTTTGATGCAGTTAAGGCACTGCTAAAATTATATAACAAGGATATAGAACAGGGGATTCTATTCGAGTTCATAAATGAACGCAGCACCCGCTTCTTGCTTGATAAGAAATACCGATACGATGAGATTAATGCTGTACTTGCATATTGGAGGGGCGATATCGTCGATGCACGCATGAGGTGCGCAGCATTGAAGCAAATGCGGGGAAAGACGGAATTCACCAAACTCGTTATTGGTCAGAAAAGAGTGAGGAATATCCTCAAGGGTCAGAAAAAGACAGGTGATGTGAAAGTTGAATTGCTGGAAAAACCGGCAGAGAAAACGCTGTACCAAAAAGGTTATGCAATTGCCGAAAAACTGGAGCCGATGGTTGAACAGCAGAATTATTCCGAAGCCTTAAGACTCCTGCTTGAAATGCGAACAGATATAGATAAATTTTTTGATGATGTTATGGTCATGTGTGATGATATACCTTTGAGAAACAACCGCCTCGCGCTGGTGAGTTATATCAATGATCTATTTTTAAGGTATGCTGATCTTTCACAGATAGTGATCGAGGGTGAAAAAAATTAGGGGATAATATCAAAAAATTATTCTTGAAGCAAATTCAAAAGGCAAAAGTCGGGCAAGAGATCGAGGCATATGGCTGGATCGACCGGATAAGAAACCTGGGCGGTCTGGTCTTTGTTGATCTGCGCGATAGAAGCGCGACACTACAGATCACTATTGATCCAAAGACCGTGCCGGCAGCAAATGACCTGGGTCTGCAGGATTGTGTAAAAGCTATAGGTAAAGTGAGGGAAAGACCTGACGGTCAGAAAAACCCCAATATGATCACCGGTGATGTTGAACTCGAAGTCAGCAGAATAGATGTGCTGGGTAAATCAAAGGTTCCGCCTTTTGTCGTGGAAAGTGATGTCAAGGCTAATGAAGACCTCAGGCTGCGCTACCGTTACCTCGATCTGCGCCGCAGTCCCATGCAGCAGGCGATAATGTTCCGTCATCAGGTCATCAGTGCGATACGGGAATACCTTAATAAAAATGACTTTATTGAAATAGAGACACCGATATTGACGCGATCTATGCCTGAGGGAGCACGGGATTACCTTGTACCGTCGAGATTATATGCAGGTAAATGCTATGCCCTTGCTCAATCACCGCAGATGTATAAACAACTGCTCATGGTTGCTGGTTTTGAGCGTTATTACCAGATCGCCCGTTGTATGCGTGATGAAGACCCACGACATGACCGGCAGCCCGAGCATACACAGATCGATATGGAAATGTCTTTTGTCGATGAGGAGGATGTTATGGCGCTGGCCGAGGGCATGTTTGCGCATATCGTGAAAAAAGCGCTCGGTCAGGAGCTGGTAATACCGTTCCCAAAGTTGCTTTATAAAGATGCCATCGAGAAATACGGCAGTGATAAGCCAGACCTTCGTTTTGGTATGGAAATAATCGATGTTAAGGGGCTATTCGAAGACAGGGATTTTCCGCCATTCAAAGATAAGACAGAGGTCAGGGGTTTGGTGATTAAAAAAGGTGGGGAATTTTCACGTAAACAACTCGATGAGCTTGGTGACCGGGCAAGAGCATCCGGTTTAGGTGGAATATTTTGGGCAAAACATGAAGACAAGTTCAGCGGCAGCATCGCTAAGATCGTCGATGAAAGGATCGCCGAACAACTGAACTTTGAAAAAGGTGATCTGCTTATCATTACAACCGGTGACCGTAAAATCTTTCCTTTTCTTGGTCAGCTCAGAAATGACTTCGCCATCCGCCTCGGCTTACATGAGGAGGGATTCAAATTCCTCTGGGTAGTTGATTTTCCAATTTTCGAAGTCGATGAAAAGAGCGGCAAATTGACAGCCAGTCATCATATCTTCACGCAGCCAAAAGCCGAGGATCTTAAATATCTCGATACCGAACCTTTAAAAGTACGCGGCAGGCTTTATGATCTGGTGTGCAATGGTAACGAACTTGCTTCTGGGTCGATAAGAAACCATAACCGTAATATTCAGGAAAAGCTTTTCGGCTTGGTTAATATGGATCCGAAGAAATATGCCATGCTTCTGGATGCCCTTGAATACGGAGCACCGCCGCACGGCGGTCTTGCTCCAGGGATTGACCGAATCGTTATGATATTAGCGGGACTGAGATCTTTACGGGATGTAATAGCTTTTCCAAAAACAACGACAGCTCAGGGTTTGATGGAAGGCATACCTGATGAAGTGACCTTACAGCAGATAAAAGACTTACATATTAAATTCGAAGAATAATTGCATGTATCTATCCTTAAATACTTGGATTAAAACAAAAGGACTGATTTAATTATGCACATTCTTATCGTTGATGATGATGAAGCACAGCGGGGCCTGCTCGCAGGTTATTTAAAAAAGAAAGATCACGCAGTAACAACCGCTGCTTCGGGTCACGAGGCGATCGCAGAGAACAAAGACAAAGGATTCGATCTTGTGATACTCGATCTAAAAATGCCGGAAATAGATGGTATCGAGACCATGACAAAGATGAAAGAGATCGACCCCGGGACTTATTTTATCATTCTAACCGGCTATGGCACGGTTGAATCCGCGGTTGAAGCCATGAAGATCGGTGCTTATGATTACCTCGGTAAGCCTATTAATCTTGATGAACTGGAGCTCATTATCGAACGTATCCATGAAGAACAACATGTCCACCGGGAGCTTGAGGTGCTCAGGGAAGATGTCGCTGAAAACTTTGAGACCGATTCTATCGTTGCTCAGGATGATAAGATGAAAGAGGTCCTGAGTCTTATCTCACGGGTCGCAAAATCGGATTCAACAGTGCTCATACACGGCGAATCTGGTACGGGCAAGGAAGTAATCGCCCGATTAATGCATAAAGCAAGCCGGCGCAAGAATGGTCGTTTCATCGCTATTTCTTGTGCTGCTTTGCCCGAAACACTCCTGGAAAGCGAGCTTTTCGGCTATGAACGTGGCGCATTTTCTGGAGCCGATAAACGTAAGATAGGAAAATTTGAGCTTGCCCACAGAGGGACACTATTTCTTGATGAGATTGGCGACTTGCCGCTAAGTACACAGGTGAAGCTTTTACGTGTCCTGCAGGAATTTACCTTTGAGCGGCTCGGTGGTAATGTGCCGATAAAGGCTGACGTCCGTCTGATCTCAGCGACGAATCAGGATTTGAAGAAGAAAATCTCCGACGGAAGTTTCCGTGAAGATCTTTATTTCCGTTTAAATGTCATCTCTATCGACCTACCTCCTCTGCGTGAACGCAAATATGATATCAAACCCCTCGTTGAATTTTTTATGAATAAATTCGCGCATCGATGCGGTCGCAGGGTAAACACAATCTCGAAAAATGCGATAGACAAATTGCTCAGATATAATTGGCCTGGTAACGTTAGAGAACTTGAAAATGTAATCGAGAGGGCTGTTGTTCTCTGCCGCGGTTCGGTGATCGATGCAAAAGATCTACCGCTGAGCGTGGAAATAGACGAAACATCGGGTGGTGTTGAATCTTTGGATGAAATAGAAAAAATGCAGATCAAGAGGATTCTTGAAAAAACCGGCTGGAATCTCTCGGAAGCTGCTAAACGTTTGGGCATACACCGTAACACGCTGCGCTTGAAGATGAAGGAATACGGGATTGCGCAAAGAGTAAAGGGCAAAGAGTAATTAATTAATCACTGAATTACACAATGGCAAGCGTTGTTTTCAGCGACTTAATATCTTTTATTGTCTAGCATCCAACATCTTTCCTTTCTGCATTTCAGTATTGCTTGACATGGTGATTCTTTTACATATACTTTAAAACATGGATACCAAATACATTTTTGTCACAGGCGGAGTTGTTTCTTCATTGGGCAAAGGGGTAGCTACATCTTCCATCGGTCTACTTCTCAAATCATATGGTCTCAATGTAACTCTACAAAAAATCGATCCATATATAAACGTTGACCCGGGTACGATGAATCCTTACCAGCATGGTGAGGTTTTTGTTACCGAGGATGGTGCTGAGTGTGATTTGGATCTTGGTCATTACGAGCGTTTTCTAAATAGTCCCTTAGGGAAGAATAATAATATTACAACGGGTCAGATATATTTTTCGGTCATCTCCAAGGAAAGACGCGGAGAATATCTTGGTAAAACTGTTCAAGTAGTTCCGCACATAACCAATGAGATAAAATCACGGATAACTAATTTGGCAAATAGTCACAATGTTGATGTGGTCATAACAGAAATCGGCGGAACAGTTGGTGATATAGAAGGACAGCCGTTCCTTGAAGCGGTTAGGCAAATGAGGCTTGATTACGGAAAAAAGAATACGATGTATATCCACCTGACCTTGGTGCCGTTCATTAAGGCCGCTCGCGAATTTAAAACAAAGCCGACCCAGCATTCTGTGCGTGAACTGCGCGCTATTGGTATTCAACCAGATGTTCTGCTCTGTCGTAGTGATTCATGGCTGACTGCGGATGAACGCAAAAAAATATCCTTGTTCTGTAATGTCCCGGTAGATGCCGTGATCGATGCGGTAGACGTAGAGTGCATTTATGAGATCCCGCTTATTTTTCACCAGCAAAAGCTTGATCAAATGGTGCTTGCCAGCCTGGGGATTGAACGTGAAGAACCCGACCTGACTGAATGGGAGCTTTTTGTTCAGAAGGCAAAGGCTCCAAACAAAGTCGTCGAAATTGCGGTATGCGGCAAATATGTGGAATTGAGAGATGCATACAAGAGCATCATGGAAGCGCTTTATCATGCTGCCGTTGCCAATGACGCAAGACTGAAGTTAAAATGGATCGATACTGACAGGATAGAAGATGAAGTCGCTCTGGAAAATGCGCTGGGTATGGTAAATGGTGTCCTGGTACCCGGGGGATTCGGTATGAGGGGCGTTGAAGGTAAGATTCGTATCGTGCGTTACGCGCGCGAAAGGAAAAAGCCTTTTCTGGGCATATGTCTCGGCATGCAGTGTCTGGTTATAGAATATGCTCGTAATGTTTGCGGTATGAAAGGTGCGAATTCAACCGAGTTCGACGATAGCACTGCTTATCCAGTCATTGATCTTCTTCCGGGACAGCGCAAGATTAAGAATATGGGCGGCACCATGAGATTAGGTAATTATCCCTGCAAATTAGAAGCACGTTCCCTCGCACGTAATATATATTCTAAAAATATGGTGGAAGAAAGACATCGACATCGCTATGAAGTCAACCCCAAATATATCAAAGCTTTGAATGACAAGGGTCTGATTTTCTCGGGCAGGTCGCCGAATGGTAAACTGATGGAGATCGCTGAAGTACGCGGGCATCCGTTCTTTCTCGGGACGCAATTTCATCCCGAATTTACTTCAAGGCCTTTGGCGCCAAACCCGATATTTTATCGTTTCATCAAATCATCATTAGAAAATCTTTGATGCATTTCTTCACAGAAGCGTTTGCGCTTTTCGTGTTGTTTACATTGTATTGGTCTTACGGGTCTCGCCGTAAATATCTACGACAGCGTATTGGAAATCGGTCAGTCAGAAATGTCTATAATATTGCGCGCAATATCGGATTCATGTTGGGTAAGCGAGATATCAGAATTCAGGGTGATAACAAGAAGCTGGCAAAAGGCGGTATCCTATATTCATTTCATTTCGGTATCTGGGAAATGATGCCTCAGGCTCTTGTAAAGATGGGGTATAATATCGGTGTTATTGTGAATAAATATGCAGACGATAATCGCTCACGCTTGAGCAGATATTTCGACAACTATCTTGAACATTTTCGCTCATCCGGGGGAGTTGAGGTTTTTTCAAGGCAAGATACGATGAAAATCGTTCGTTTTTTGGGCAAAGGCGGTATCTTGGGCGTTCTCGTCGATGGCAACCGATTCTACGCAAAGATAGGTAAGATCAAGAAACTGGGCAAGCTCTGCGGTGTTCCGCTTGTTCCTTTTGCTGCATACCGTGAACATGGTGAAGGAGTGCTTGATATCGGGTGTGATCTCGATAGCCTGGTTGCCCAGCGACCGCTTGATTATGTTTGGTTTTATAAATCAAGAACGGAATGAGGAGTACTGAGCTCTTGGACCACAAAATACTGAGAATATTCATAGTTAGTGTATTGATCCTGATATGGGGCTGCGAGGAAGAGAAAACAAATGGACATCTCGGTGATGATCCGCCTAAGATCACAATCGAAGAATTTTCATTGACTGAAACGGACAACGGCAGGAAAATATACATTCTCGACGCTAAACACGCAAGGGTTTATGATGAGGTCATCAAAGTGGATTCTGTTAAGATCATATTCTATGACAAGGAAGAAGTCGAATTTTCCACGCTATACGCCCCTCAGGGGATACTCAATACGAAAACGCGCAATATCCTTGTGGGCGATAGTGTTGCGGTTTTCACAAGCGATTCGACCAAGCTATACACAGATTCCTTATTCTGGAAAAATGATTCACAGAAAATCATTACGGATTGCCGCGTAACCATAATAAAACAGGACAGTACAGTAATTGAAGGTAGAGGGTTGAGAGCTGATCCGTATTTGAATAAGATAGAGATCCTCGGTGACGCCAAAGGAGTATCACCGATCGAATTGCCAGACATCCGGAATTGAGAAATGCTCCTACTCCTTTTGTTGTGTGTGACACCCTTTACTGCAGATAAGGTTGAGATAATCAACGAGCAAGGAGTGAGTATTATTCACCTTCTCGGAAATGTCACCATTGAAGACGAAGACCTAAAGATCACATGCGCAGAAGCGAGTCTGCATGAGGCTGATAATTATGTGGTTCTGGTCGAAGATGTCAATATTACTGATAAGAATGGCGAAATAAAAGCCGAGTTTGCAGTTTATCATTTTAATGACAAGAAGGGTTATTTAAAAGACAGCGTCGCGCTTCTGACCGGTAATGAAATAATCACCGCGGATTCATTGTTCTACGATGGGGTAGAGGAACTCGTCCAGATGTTCAAAGATGTGAAAATAGAAGATAAGAAAAACAACTTGATAGCTCATGGGGAAGAGGGCTGGTATAATCTGAAAGATGATGTTGGTCATTTGTTCAAAGAGCCACGATTAGAGATAGGGCGAGAAAATAAAGACCCCATGAAAGTTAGTGCACATGAATTTAAATTGTTGACTAATGATAATCAGTTTTTTGGCTATGATTCAGTCGTTGCAGTCATTGACAGTATAGTCGTTTTTTGTGATACTTTCTTATATAACCTTAAACAAGACTCTGGTACAATGACACGTCCGGTTGTGCTGGAAAAGGAAAATGAACTCAAAGGAGAAAGCGGTCAGTTTATAATGAAGAACAAAGAGATCGAGTCGTTCAGCGTACAGCATGGTTGGTCGCAGTACTATACTGAAGAAGGATCAAAAAACGTCGTTGAGGGCGACGCGATAAGCATCGTATTTCGTGATGGCAAAGCGATCAAGATCATAGTTGATGGAGAACCCAAAGGTATGCTCCGTTTGAAAAGGAAGGCAGAAGATGCTGGCAACGAATGACCTTATTAAAAAATTCGGACACCGGATCGTAGTTGACCGTGTGAATCTTGAGATAAATCAAGGTGAAGTAGTAGGATTACTGGGACCAAACGGCGCTGGGAAGACTACGACTTTCAATATGATCGTTGGTTTGCTGGTTCCGAATAGTGGTGTTATCACGCTTAATGATGTGGTCATAACTGATCTACCGATGTATAAACGGGCACGCATGGGTATCTCATTCTTGTGCCAGGAACCAAGCGTTTTTCGAAAACTCAAGGTGGTCGAGAACCTTATCGCCGTATATGAAATACTCGGCATACCACGTAAACAAGCCGAGGTTAATGCGGCAAAATCATTAGCAGATTTTAACCTCGAACACGTAAAAGAACAGAAGGCATATACGCTCTCCGGGGGTGAAAGAAGAAGAGTGGAGATAGCACGAGCACTAATAAGCAACCCAAAATTCCTACTCCTTGATGAGCCATTTACCGGTATCGACCCGATATCAAGAGCAGAGCTTCAGGAGCTCATCCTGGCTCTGAAGAACAAAGGTATCGGGATTCTAATTTCTGATCATAATGTACGCGAGACCCTTGAGATAACGGACCGCGCCTATCTTATCTATGATGCCAAAGTACTCTTATCTGGAGACGCCCAGACATTGATAAATGACGCCAAAGCACGAAAACTGTACCTTGGTGAGAAGTTTAAGATATAGTATAAGACTATATTACAGCAGCACGTAAGCACCCCCATTGTTTTTTGTTGATTGACAAACATTTCATAAAGAATAAAATAGAGAAGTGTTTAAAGAACACCCGCGCGTAGACAGTAATTTGGTCAGCAGGAATAGATTCATATTGATAATACTGCTTGTTTACTTGATCTTCTCGGCTGTTCTGTTCGATCCTAAAATATCTCCGGGCGGCGACAATGCAGTCTATATAATTCTTGCTGAATCGATGATAAGTGGTAAAGGATACAGGAATATACATTTGCCGGATGAACCGCTACACGCGTTTTATCCGTTTGGATTTCCGCTAATTCTAGCCTTACCTATGCTTGTATTTGGCAGTAATGTGTTTATTTTAAAAATCTTTATTGTATTGATCGGGATCGGGATGATTTATTTGTTCTACAAAATGACTGAACACCTGTTCAAAAATAGCGCTAAGATGCTTTTAATTTTTTGTATATCCGTACCTGTTTTCATTACTTATAATCATTGGATATATACTGAGGTGCCATATCTCTGCGTGTCTCTGGCAGCATTGTATTTTTTTATAAAGGCATCATCAAAGAAGAAGTCCTTTTATTATATTTCCTTTGTACTCGCGACCTATGCGGTTTTTATCCGCACTGTGGGCATTACCCTGGTGATAGGTATGATATTGATTCTTTTGATAAAGAAGCAATTCAAATATGCTGTCATACTTGCATTAGTATTTCTTATATTATTTGTACCGTGGCAAATAAGAAATGCCGCTATCCACCAAGAAGGAGGGTATCTTGAGCAGCTGTTAGCGAAATACCCTTATGACCTCACCTATGGCAGGGCAGGTTTTTCTGATTTTACTCGCCGGATCTTTGATAATTTTATATATTATTCATTTATAATCATACCGCTGACACTAATGCCAGTACTTGACTCTGGTATCATATTCATTATTGTGGGTTCCTTCATCGTATTATCAACTTTGCTTGGGTTGATAACGCGGCTTAAGAGAATGAGCATCGTTGAATTTTACTTTATATTTGGATGTGCCGTACTTTTATTCTGGCCCAGGGTGTGGTCATCTGAGCGTTTGCTATTACCTTTCCTACCTTTGTTCATTATCTATTTTTATTATGGATTAACATGGATTGGCAAGAAGATAAAATTTCGATATTTTGCATATTTGATTCTAGGAGTCCTCACTTTGCTTAATGCGATCGTTATCTTTAGAGAATCTATTATATCATATAAAAATAATATTGCCTATCTGAACGGTGATAAATATGCTGGTTATCAGGAAACCTGGCGCCATTATTTTGAGACAGTAGACTGGATCGATAAAAATCTCCCAACAAGAAGTGTTATCTTAGCCCGAAAACCCGAGTTTGTTTATTTAAAATCCGGACGAAAATCCCTTAGTTATCCTTTCATTCCTGAACCATCACTGGTAAAAGATGCGCTCGAGCAGTGTGATTTTATCATTTTTGATAATGCATATAAAAATGGTATGGCTCGAGTATGGCTCTTACCGGTATTAGAGCAGGATCCAGACAAGTATCAAATTATATATAAGACCGATACACATGATTTTTTTGTGATCAGGGCGATCAAATGACTTAATTGTAATGCCTGGGTAAAGGTTTTGTCTTTTTGGAGAATTGTTACCGCAGCAAGACGATTTTTGTGGTTTTTTCCACCTTGCGGTCAGCATCGAGCTTGACAAAATAAACACCGGCTGAAACTGGAAGACCTGTTTGGTCAGTCCCAGACCAGGACAGCGTTTGGTTTAGAGAGTTGTGTGAAACGTTTGGGAAAATATATATTAACCTTCCGGTTGCGTCATAGATCGACAGAGTTACATTCTCTGATGCAAAGGAAAGACCGAACGATATGTTAACACATCTATGCCCGGGGTTTGGTGATACAGATAAATATGTGTTTCCCGGGCTGTTTACGTTTTCAAACTCCTTGATGCCCGGTGCTGTTCCAAAAAAGTGCATGATCGAATCAAGCAGGGCCGCACGTGTTGATGGTGGAGTTCCGTCTTCAAGATAGCCTAATTCAAAGTTGGTACCTACGGTGCGATAAGTGATGCCATCGTGCGCTACTGCACAGTAGTAATCATCATCGCCATCCTGGAAAATAGCATAACCATTGCCTGCAGGGGCTATGTGGTCCATGTACCAGTTTTCACCAAGGTAATCAAAATACATGCCATTGGTGAATGTATTGTTCTGACCTACAAGCGGTCCAAGGTCATTAAGACTCCAGGACGTACTGCTGATCCCAAAAAGCGGGCCGAAGTCATGCCCATTATGATAAGTCGGATCGACAAACCACGCTGAGCTTCCTTCTAAATATACCCTTCCACCACTATTGATGAAATCAATGATCATATCCGCTTCAGCACTGCCTTCGGTGATCAAATGACGATTTGAATATACGCCCAAACAGACAAATAATGTCTGATATAGATTGAGATACGCGGGTAGGGTCGTTCCAGAATCACCATCATAACGGAGCAGCCTTAGAATCGATTGAATTTCATCACCTGATTTCGGTGTAGGGTCAGGGTTCCAGATAAAGTAGTTCTTCTGATCGACCGTGAAAACGAAGTTGAACGTATCTTCGCAGTAATCGGAAAAGACAAAGAGCTCGCAGTCGAGGACAGTCCCGACGCTCGTGCTTTCATCAACACAAATGACAAAGGGGTCAGCATCGTTACTACCAGCGCTGTCAGTGCCGATATGACCTATAACGCCAATGCTATCCAGCACGTGGAGTTGGGGGGATTGTGAATATAAACTGCTCCGGACGCTGTCGGCCGCCGCACTGCCGTTGTTCTTTATGGTCACGATAACATTGACTGTTTCTGCTGGTTCAAGAATATTATTTCCGTTTCCACCATTTATTACCGCTGATTCAAAAGAGAATGTCGGTGAATAAATAGTCTTACTGAACTGAGATATCCAGACCGAGTCATTAATATCCCGGCAGGTAAGTGAAAAATCAATAGTGTGAAGATTGGGCGCTGAATATTGCACGGTGAAGTTATATCCGTCGGGTCCAGTATTTGCCGTATCTTGGCTGGAGATATCCCCGAAATTCTTGACCGAATCCGTGATTACGATGTACCCGTCATTAGACCTCAAGGTACCATCGACATCGACTGCAGTGCTCTGTCCCAGGTTGACAACTGACAGTGGAAGCTCGATATTTTCTGTAGGATTTATTATGCCGTCATTATTACCGTTCAAGGAGTCATTAATTTCAGATCCTAGGTAAATAACATAGGATGCTGTATGGATCACGCGCATACTGCCTTCGTAGGGTTGGAGGTTTAGACCGGTGACCGTGACAAAAACCGTATCATCAACTATTTGCGGGGTAATATTGATAGTAACATGGCCGTTTGCATCCGTACTATCGAGCACATAGACAGTGCTGTCGATCTTACCGCTTAAGCAGACTATGGCATTTTCTATGGGCGTGCCTTGCAGGGCATCGGTAACATTCACTGATACTGGCGCAAAACCAAAAGTAACAACGCTTGGGTGGTTGACTTCGAGCGAACAGGGCGTGTCTTTCCAGATAAGCATTTCCGGGTCGCCCAGCGTTGTGAAACCGAGGTATTCATGCAAGCCCCCTGAGCCGGGGTATAGCTCGTAGACATTAACTCTGCCGCCCTCGCACGCTTGACCAAAAGTCACGGCGTCTTCAGTAAAGAGCTCTCTGTGAAAACCTTTTGCGACCGCGCTTCTCAGATAGGCACCTCCTCCGATCACGGTGGTCGTGGCAAAATAGCCAGCGCCACCTCTGGGCTCGGTTGGTGTTCCGGTCAATAACCAGCGTTCAGCTGTTGCTGGTGTTGAACCAGTCCCCATACAGGAACAGGTGATCGACATAACGATCGGTAGCTGCGAGCCGTTTTGTGTATTGTCCGGATTTACATTAAATGGAGTCCACCAGTTGTTGACTGCCGAACCGCGGTACATAAAAAAACCACGTCCTTCGTTTGCCGCATTGAGAAGATCGCTCACATTGTGTCCATAAACGTCGCTGAAAGAATCGACCTTGACAAAGCCGGTGGATACCATTAAACCTGCAGTAAAGTGCAGATCTGACCAGTATATTGAATCATCCGGTGGATCATAGTCCTGACGGACCATAAGGCAGGCGCTTTTGAACCAATTGGGATTTTCGCGATAGGGATATCTTTCGTATATCAATATCTTATTGATCACTGTTGCAGCCTCGGTCGCATTATGAACAGTAAGCCGACCTGATAGGATATCATTATGGACATCGCCTTCTATATTGGTGTAGTAATTATCTGAGTAGGTGCCGCTCACTGTTGGCAGAGGTATGTAGTTCGGTGCGCCAACGAGGAGAAGATACTCTGGCGGGATATCCCAGTTATTATATGCATAGGCGACATAATCTCTTATTGCCGCTGCGCTTGAACCGATATCCGACAGCTTAACGACTTTCGATTTCATGCCCTTAAGGTACTTCCAATGAGCCAAAGGCAGTGTCTCATCGCAAAAATTATCATGTGCTATGATAAGATAGCGCGCACCCTCCTGGGTGAACCCCGGGGTGAGTAGAGCGATTAAAAACAAGACTATTCTTTTCAATATGCCTCTATGGATAATTATATCATAAATGATACTTAAGTCAAGGCGTCACGAAAAAATTTGTCGGCGTCCCGGGAATCCTTGACACCCACCATTTACAGATTATAATTGCCTGTGGAAGAGTTACTGAAAACTCTCGGGACATTAGTAAAGAATACCAATAAGATAATAAAGCTGCTGAAAGATTATCAAAAAAACAGATCTGAGCCAGTCGATAACGCATATATCCTCGAGAAGAAAATACAAGCGATTGAAAAACATATTTCTGAAAGAGGTGAGGAGGTTTTGGTGCAGAGTCTAAAGCAGTGGATAGCTGATGAAAAGCGAAATATTATTGGCTTCAAGGATGAACTAAGGATTAAATTCGGGCAGGAACTGACCGCACTTTTCCACGGTGAAGGCAAGAAGATCAGAGGCCAGTATCCGATTATTCGGGTCGGATTTTATAGTCTCAAGATCGATTTTCAATTCGGTTCAGTGTCGATGTATTACGGACCTGAGATCGAAAAGATAAAATCGAACATTCTTCTTCAACCCGGTATTGTCTTTAAAACCGTAGAGGACTTTGATGAAAACCTACGCAGCCAGAAAACAACGATCGCGGACATCTATGAAAACCTGCACAAAGCTTATAAACGGGGTCTTGCTTTGAGTAATCAGTCCTTTGGTGACAAACTCCCGATCATGGAAGTGCTCAGCGATTTTGTTCTACTTCAGCAATCAGACAAGTTTTTTAGCGATCCGCAGAGAAATAATTTCCGCGAGTGCTCGCGGGTAGCCTTGAGTTATCTGATGTATTTTTTGAAGAGCTCGGACATCTTCCAAAAAAACATAAGATTTCACGTAGCAACCTTTGACGCGACCGTTGAAAAGAAAAACGCTCTCTGGATCCCGGATAACGAAGAGGGAGAAGGTACTCATTATTCACATATATCCTTTTTGAAAGATAGTTAGTGGGTCTTGGTCTGGAAACTTGAAACGAAAAAGATGAATCAAATAGACAAAAAAGATCAAAGGTTGGCAAAGGCGATTATCCATAAGCTTGGTAGTTTTGGTACGCCGCCGGAATTTGGCATTGAACACTTCACCGTTGGCCTGGAGCCTTATTTAGAAGTCATTGAGAACGAATATCTCAAGGATATGTTGAAGTACAACTTGTCTTCATTCAAGTTGATAACCGGCAATTATGGGGGCGGTAAGACACATTTTCTTTATTCAATAAGGAATCTCGCCTGGCAGGAAAACTACGTGACAAGCTATGTCAGTTTAAGTCCCACGGAATGTCCTTTTGACCGTCTCGAGCTTGTTTACAAGAAAATAGTCGCCAATATAACACCGCCACAATCTTACGCAGATCTTAAACCTGAACAGGGAGTGGGTATTGAGGCGCTATTAAAGCACTGGTATGTAAGTGCTCGTGAAAAGAGGGATTATCTTTCTCTCATCAAAAATCTCGAGAGCTCGAGCTATACAAACGCTGTGAAATCAGCTGTCTTGAGTCTTGTGAGCGAAGACGAGGATATTTTTGACGGTATAGTGCAGTGGCTGAAAGGTGAAGAAATAGCCAGGGATCTAAGATTACGCTACCGGATATCCGAACGCATCGACCGCAGCACAGCCTTCAGGATGCTGCGTAGTCTGGTCCAGTTCATTGATAGTATCGGCTATTCCGGTTTGATATTTCTTTTTGATGAAGCCGAGCGCGGTATGAGTATTTCCTCGACCAGAGATAAACGGCGCGCACTCGATAACCTGCGCCAGTTAGTTGATGAATGTGGTAACTCAAGACTACCTGGTGCGATGTTCTTTTATGCTGTACCTGATGAGAATCTACTCCTTGAAGGAAGCGGTGGAGTCTATGAGGCGTTAAAACAACGTCTTCGTTCCAGTTTTACTCGTATCAATCCCATGGGCGTCAAGATCAATCTTGAGGATCTGGGCGTTACACCTGAGGAATTCTTGACCAGACTCGGTAGCCGGCTTGCAGAGATATTCCAGATTGCTTATGGTATTGAATCAGACAGGGATATTCTAAATGAATCCATGAGTAATATGATACGCGCTGCTGTTGCACTGCAATCATTGGATATCAGCTACCGCAGGATTTTCGTCATCGGTGTCATAGAGGTATTCCAGCACATTAGAGAGAAAAACGAGGTAATTGGTTTGGTCGAGGCACAGCAGATATTACGATCTACGATCAAGATGCTTGCCGATCAGGAAAAAGCAGAGGTTGAGAGCGAAGAGTTTTGATTCCATCGTTGCCCACCCGGTTTTTGGTGAAGGAATCCTTGTTGCTGAGCGGTGGGATGGCGCTGAAGTACAAGTAAAGTTCCGCAGTGGTTTGTGTTTGTGGTTGCCTGCCAGATGGCTCAAAGCGATATCCATTAATACTGGTACATTAGATCAGATATCCTCAAAAAGGCTCCTTGAAGCTTTCCGAATGGGCGTTGTTCCGCACCAGGATATTGAGTGCTTCACATTTGGCCGCGCGTACGAGATCAATGCGTTCGAAGAAGGCTTGCAGAAATTGAAAAAAGGGCAGGGCGAAGTCTATCTTGTAGAAGGTTCTTATGGTTCTGGCAAGACCCATCTCCTTGAATATGTCCGCCATCTCTCTTTGAAACGCGGTTTAGTTACCGCCTACTGTGAGTTAAGTCCAGAGGAAACACCGCTGCACAGACCAAAAAGAATCTACCGTGAGTTGATCTACAATCTACGTTATATCAAGGATAATTGTGAATTTCATTTCCGTGATCTACTCATGGCTGTAGCCGAGATAGGCATACAAGATCATTGTTTTCTTACTCCAGTCCTTAAAAGACTACAGGATAGGGATAATGCAGATCTTGTGAGTGAGGTTTTCTGGCAGTGGATCGAGGGAGAATCAACAAAGAACTATGCCATTGATCCGCAGGCACCTTTTCGCGTCCGCGGTGGGCAAAAAATTCCAGCTCTTTACGATTTTTCAACGGCCAGTGATTTTTACTCTTATATATTGACCGGTTTGAGTTATTTGAGCCATAAGGCAGGACTGGGTGGTCTAGTTCTCATCCTCGATGAGGTCGAGACAGCGACCCGCATATGGGATTATCAGTCGTATAGCCGGGGATTGAGTTTTCTCGAAGGTTTGATTCTTGCTGCTTTGAACAGTGATGAGTTGAAGCAGATCGATTCAAGGTTGGTTCATAATAAGGTCAGACCGACGCCATATATTTATAAGGACGCCCATCTGATCATAGTGCTCGCAATGACACCGATCCATGGTCTGCGCGGCATCGGGAATATAGTCAAAGTCATAAAGAACCGTCATTATCTCCGCAAATTCAGTAAACCTGAACTCGAGGTTATTTTTGATAACCTGGTAAGTGTTTACAATTGCGCTTACCCGGATTTTTCGGTCGAAGTAGCGCGTCGTGAAAATATATACAATGCTGCACTGAAAAAACAAAGCGGTGAACTTAGAGAGTTCATTAAATTCTCGGTTGAAGCATTTGACTGGTTGCGTCTGGGGGAGCGGATTCCGCATACGAGATAGTGGTCATTGAAGAAATAAAAGAGAATCTGAACCGGACCTGGATCCCGTTTTTCAGCCGTTTTGGCAATTTGACGCCGATCCAGGGATTGACCATACCACACATTTTGAAACGGAATAATGTCGTAGTCGTATCTCCTGCAGCAAGCGGAAAGACTGAAGCAGTAATCGCCCCGCTCATTGAAAATCTGCTGATTGATGCGCAGCCGGGACCATCGAATGAATTGAAAATACTATATGTTTCCCCGACCCGCGCATTGGTAAATGATCTTTTTCGCAGATTGGTCGACCCGATCACATATGTCGGTCTTGAATTGGGGCGCAAGACCGGTGACCGTCCCAGGCTCGATAAAAAACATTTACCAGACGTATTGCTTACCACGCCAGAATCTTTTGACTCCATAATCACGCGTCAGCCGCGTATCCTTGAGACCCTGAACGCTGTCGTACTTGACGAAATACACCTGCTCGATAATACCCCGCGCGGCGACCAGCTGAGGGTATTATTGAACAGGCTGAGAAAATTCCACGATAAACTGCAGTATGCAGCCCTTTCTGCAACAGTTGATGATATGGCCATCGGGACACGGTATTTTGACGATGCTAAGGTCTGTTTTCTTAAATCGGCGCGGGCGCTTGAGTATCGACTGATGGCGCAAGATAATATTGTTGATGATATTTTTCGCCTGGCGCGCGCAAGAAATTTAAAAAAAATACTTATTTTCTTCAATGCCCGAAGTCTAGCTGAGCTATTCTCGCAGAAATTGAACAGGCCACCGTTTCATGATGCCGTGTTCGTCCACCATGCGAGCCTTGAAAAACAGCGTCGTGAACAAGTGGAGCGCTTGATGAATAATAGCGAGAGAGGTATATTGTGTGCTACTTCAACGCTCGAACTGGGTATTGATATCGGCGATGTGGATTGTGTAATTCTTTACCGCCCGCCGTTTGATATCTCATCCTTGCTTCAGCGTATAGGCCGGGGTAACCGCCGTACTGACAGTCTTTTCGCGATCGGGGTTTATACTGATGCCTGGGAGAGGATGTTGTTTGAAATATATTTCGATCGCGCGACAAAAGGGCAATTATTTGAGAAACGATACCAACCTTCATTGTCCGTGATACCCCAGCAGATTTATTCTTATCTTTATCAGCGCAGGCGTATAGGGACGACTTTGGAAAGTATTTATCATGTTCTGACCCCGGTATACAGTGAAATGCAGATAGAAACCGCATTTAAGAAATTGGTCGATGATGCTAAGATAAAAGAACAAAGGCCCGGCATATACTATGATGGTTATGAACTTGAAGATAAGATACGTTGGGGAAAGATACATTCGAACATCGCGGATACATCTTTCGGTGAATACGATGTTCTTAATGCAGAATCGCAGAGACTGGTGGGTCGTATTTTCCATCTGAAACACAGGTTCATCCTTGGTGGTTGTTGTTGGGAGACAGTGCGCATTGCGGAAAATGAAAAGCGTGTTTACGCCAAATATATCGGTGCTTCACCGGCCGTGGCAAAAATTTTCGAGGGGAAAGGCGATGGTAATTACAGCTATATGCTTGCGCCTGTTTTAAAACAGCGTGTCTGTCCAGATATGGAGCTGCTGGATTTCCCGATGACTCTTGACTGCGGTAATACATATATCCTGCATTTATTCGGGCATCTTTATGGTTTCATTATCGCCGATGCGCTTTTCCAACAGGGCCGGGATGCCCTTGATGCCGAAGGTAAAATGCTTGTTTTAAATCATTGTGAGATTGCTGGCAGGGATTTCCCAGTACCCGAAAAAAAGGCGATACGAAAGGTGATCCGACGGAATATCGCAAGGCTGGAAGATGCATTGGGCAGTGGTGCTTATTTATACGATCTGCCGCTCGATATGCAGATCGAAGATCATTATCTCAATCTTGATATCGATGGATTTTTAGAATTTTTATCATCGATCAGGCTCGTACCTATTGAGCTAAAGCGTTTTCAAAAAACGATCAATGCGTTAAAAGATAAGCCTGCCCCGTAGACGAAGTCGTAAGGGGTAATTGAGTAAATCTAAAATCTGCAATCCAAAATGTAAATCTCGGGTCTTGACAAAACTCAAATATTACTTATACTTTTAACAGTCATAAGCCAAAAGGAGGTGGTTTAGGAGAATACAATCGTGTTATCGCCATTTACCATCTTATGCCTTTGGATGGTGAATGCAAAGAATTCAGAAGCAAAGGCACTAAAAAAGGAGAAAAAAATGAAGAGGACTTTACTAGTCTTAGCGGCTTTAGTTGCAATGTTCATAATCGGTTGTGGCGGGGCGAGCATAATCGAGTCCCCAGAAATAAGTATGGTCGTCATGCATGAGACTATGGTAACGATCACCTGGAATGAAGATACAGTGATCGAAGGGCATGCTGATTTTGCCGGTTATAATGTTTACGTAACGACCGATTCTGCTGAACTGCTCGTTGAGGACGGCGAGAACCTGAATAAATTCAATGCCGATCCTATTACTGGTCTAACTTATGATATCACCGGGTTGAGCCAGGATACAGTATACTATTTCCAGGTCAGGACAGTCAATGTCGATGACAAGGTCGGTACTTATAATGCAGCAGTACCATTTGTCGAAGCATCACCAAGACCAGAATTTACCGCGATAGTGAAATTCGAACTGGGTAGTGGTCCAGATACTGACTGTGCTATTCGTTTCTCTGATGCGACATTACTCTCTGATGAACAAATGGCTGACAGTCTGGCTGATATGTGGGTCGATGCTTGGACATCACCAAATTATGATACCGTTGCTTTTGATTCACCATCTCATAATAGTGAGTACGGTACTGGTGCTAATGTCAGTCTTTTATTGAATCTTGGACAATACGAATTCGAGGATATCAATGGAGTAACGACTGAACCGACGGTCAATACCTATATTCCGATTATCCAGGGTGATTTGGTTATTCTCAAGACCGCTGATGAGCATTATGTGAAGATACATGTGGATGAAGTCAATCGCGTTGACCTTGAGGTTACCATTACTTATGCGTACCAGAATATCGAGAACTACCCTCATTTTGCACCGTAAAAAGATTAAGGCATATAATAAAAAAGGGCGGCTTTGCCGCCCTTTTTTATTAGGGATAATAATCCGCTATACATTCCATAAAAGCAGCATCGTTGCATTGAAATAGATAAGCAGGGTCGTTGTATCGAGTATCGTTGCGATCAGGGGTCCGGACATCAAGGCCGGATCGACACCCAATTTCTTGAATATTATAGGGAGTATCCCACCCAGGGATGTCGCAATGACGATCGCAATTATCATCGCTGCAGCCACGGTAAAACCAAGCATGACATCACCTTGCAGCAGGATAGCACGTAAGGCAGTGATCACGCCAGCCGTGATCCCCATGAGAATACCGATGAGCAGTTCCTTTCTTATCACCCGCCATATGTCACTCAGGTTGATTTCTCCTGTGGCAAGTCCTCGTACCACAACTGTTGCGGCTTGTGTGCCCGCGCTGCCACTCGTATTCATTAATATAGGGATGAAGAAACTCAGGGTAACGATATTGGAAAGCAGAAAAGAATAGTGTTCAAGCACACTCCCTGAGATGAATCCGGCCAGGGCGAGGATGATGAGCCAGATAACTCGCTTACGGGCGACAAGGAACGGATTTGCACTGAGATATGCGTCGGTAACACCGGCTGCACCGAAATGGTAAATATCCTCACTCGCTTCTTGCTGAATTACATCGATAACATCATCGACCGTGATCACGCCTTTTATCCGCCCGAGCTTATCGAGAACCGGCAGCGAAGGTTCATCGTATTTTTCAAAAACACGAGCGACATCTTCCTGGTCCATATCCAGGGCAACGCTTACAATCGTGGTGTCCATTACTTTCATTGTTTTTCTCTTGGGGCTCGTAGTCAGCAGGTCTTTTAGCGATATCGTGCCCTTAAGCCGGTTCACCTTGTCGACAATATAAATGTAATTGATAAAATCGATCTCTTTTGCTTTTTCTCTCAATATTTTCAGGACCTGCGCGATAGTAATATCTTCCCGGGCAGTTATAAAGTCTGTAGTCATTAAACCACCTGCTGTATTGCTTTTGTAAGCAAGAAGCTCACGTGCCCTGCTTTGTTCCTCCTCGTCAAGCAACGGGATCAGCGATTCAGTTTCTTGCTCGGGTAAGCTGGCAAAGAGATCTGTACGATCATCGGGTGACATCTCATTGAGGATCTCCTTTTTTCTTGCGGTGGTTATCTTGCTCAGCAATTCGAGCATCTGATCTACCTGGAGAAATTCAAAAATATCCGTAGCAAAGCGTGTATTCAGGGCATTGAACAATATGAGCTGTTCTTTTGAAGTTAGCTCTGGCCATATCTCAGCGATATCGGCTGGTTCGAAATACGATGTTACTATTCTTATCGCGCGTTTTTTCCTGGTTGCGATAAGTTCCTTGATTTCCGGTAAGATAATGCGCATTAACTAGTTTATTCTAAAAAAGACCGCAGTCAATACCGATCAGGATTGCGGTCGCATCTAATATTGACAAAGAAAATCTTGTTGCTATAATTAATGCATGCAATGGGTCAAAACCAAAAGAGTAAACACGTTTACGGATCGGGCATACGATGGGAACCCGTCATGGGTAGTCATCGGTGCTGACCGGGCAGAGGATGAGAAGAAACTTATAAGGTTATCGAGTGAATTTAATCCGGTTTCAGATACGGTGTTTATTTTTCCCGATAATTCAGCAGAAGCTGATCTTTTTTTGCGTTTCTTCAGCAGATCAGAAGAGATCGGTTTTTCTGGACACGGTACGATCGCTGCTTATCTGGGCGCAGAAGGTGAGGGGGTCTTCGAGCTCACCGAACCTATTACACTGATCCGACAGCGTACAAAAGGCGGGATCCAGCATCTTGAGCTTAGAGTCAAGAATCAAAAGATCGAAAGAGTAACAGTATCCCTGCCTGTGCCGCAGTTTGTTAGTACGCCGATAGACATTAAACAGATCGCCAGGTTCCTTGGTTTGTCCCAGAATGATATTCAGGATTCAACCTACCCGGTGGGTGTTGTGTCATCACCCGGCAACACAGATGTCATCGTGCCGGTTGAAACATGTGAAGTCCTGCTGAATATCACGCCCAATTTTCCGGTTATGAAAAGCTTTTGCGATCGCATGCAGATGACCGGCGTCGTAGTCTACTGTCTCGAAACGATGGAGAAAGGCAATACGGCACATATGCGTCACTTTGCGCCGGCGGTTGGTATTAACGAAGACCCTGTATCGGGGGCCGCCAGTGCTTCGCTCGGTTGCTACCTTGTTCATAACCGCATAATGCCGCTCAGTGAGATGACCCGTATCATAATTGAAATGGGTTACGCTATGAACAGACCCGGTAGAGTATACATTCATGTTCATTCATACAAAAATCAGATCATGAAGGTGACTTTTGGCGGCCAGGGAGTGATCACTTTTGAAGGACGGACACTCCTACCAGAAGACTAAAGCTGCATTTTGTTTTCTAAATTTTTCAATGTAGATCCGCATAAGCTTCTTGTTGAAGCAGCGAAAAATTGATAACCACAGTCGCTGTTTGCCGAACAATGGGTGGGGGTTGACACTATATTACGTTTGAATATAATTGCCAATGAATGATAAATGGGATAGTAGAACATCATTTGTATTGGCTTCAATAGGATCGGCCATTGGTCTTGGGAACATATGGCGGTTTCCATATGTGTGTTATGAAAATGGCGGCGGTGCATTTCTGATCCCCTATCTTGTTGCACTCTTAACATCAGGTATTCCATTGATGATCCTTGAATTTTCTCTTGGACATAAATATTATAAACCTGCACCTGCTGCACTGGGACATATTAAGAAGGGATTCGAAATGCTCGGGTGGTTCGCCCTGCTCATCGGTTTCGGTATCGTCACATATTACGCAGTGGTGATGAGCTGGTGCTTCAATTATCTTGGTTATTCATTCAATCTTGCGTGGGGACAGGATACTCAAAGTTTTTTCTTCAACCAATTCTTACAGATATCTGAATCACCGCTGCATTTGGGCGGCATTCAGTGGCTGATAGTATTAGGTCTGGTCCTGACCTGGATCTTCGTAATTGCCGCAATCTGGAAAGGACCAAAAACTGTCGGCAAAGTCGTCTATTTCACAGTCATAATCCCGTGGCTAATATTGATCGTATTAGTAGTAAGGGGAGTAACCTTGCCAGGAGCGATCGAGGGCTTGAAATTCTATCTCACCCCGCGCTTCGGTGCTTTGCTTGATTACCGGGTATGGCTTGCTGCATATTCCCAGGTCTTTTTCTCGCTTACAATCGGTTTTGGCGTGCAGATTACCTATGCAAGCTTTCTGCAAAAGGAATCGGATGTTGTTAACAATGCCTTTCTCGTGAGTTTTGCCAACAATGCAACTTCTTTTGTAGGTGGTCTTGCCGTATTTTCAACGCTTGGATACTATGCTCACCAGAGTGGCTTGCCCGTGAGTGAGGTTGTGAAATCAGGACCGCAGCTTGCATTCGTTACATATCCGACAATCATAAGTATGCTACCCGTTGCCGCAAGTGTTTTTGGTATTCTTTTCTTTGTCATGCTCTTGACTTTGGGCATTGATTCGGCGTTCTCTTTGGTTGAAGCGGGTGCTGCATCGATCATCGATAAATTTAAAATCAAACGAATTCATGCGAATATTGGTTTTGGGGTCCTCGCACTGGTTGTTGGACTTATTTTTACGACAAAAGCGGGTTTATACTGGCTTGATATTGTGGATTATTTTATGAATAATTACGGGCTGCTTGTGGTTGGTATTCTTCAATGTTTTGCGGTTGCCTATTTCTATTCACACAAAGATGCTGATGTCCAGCGTCATTTCGATTCCGGCGATAAATCGATCTTTTCCATACCTACAAAGATCGTTGAATTAAGACAATATGCGAACAGCAAGTCCGATTTCACAATCGGCCGTTGGTGGGATTTCTCAGTCAAATATCTGACGCCGATTGTTGTGGGGATTCTTTTTATCACAAACATTTATAATCGTTTTATGACATCTTATGGCGGGTACAGTAGATTAGCTGAATTCCTGGGTGGTTGGTTGATTCTGATCGTATTCATTGTTGTTGCTGTTATGCTTTACAGAGGTAAGAGGAGAGAATGATGCCGGTATCTGCATGGATAATGTTCAGTGTTGCAGTGCTGATCCTTTTTGGCGGTATTGTGATGTGTTTGTTAAAAATAAAGAAAAAGTAGCTTTCGGGGTCAGGTCTTGACTTAGAGACATAACAAGGCCAATAACGCCCATATACATATATCGTCGTTATGTCTCTAAGTCAAGACCTGACCCCGACAACTTATCTTCGGTATTTTTTCGTGCCTTCCTCATAAAGATCGCCGCCGTATGCGTCGTTGGCGACAATAACCGGGAAGTTTTCCACTGTGAGTTCTCTGATAGCTTCAGGCCCAAGATCTTCGTAGGCGATTATCTTAACTTCTTTGATATTTTTTGCGATCAAAGCAGCCGCTCCACCCGTGGCAGAAAAGTATACTGCCTTATACTTTTGCATTGCCTCGCGGACTTCTTTTGAACGGATCCCCTTACCGATCATTCCTTTCAACCCCAATTCCATTAACAGTGGAGCATATGGATCCATTCGATACGAAGTTGTGGGTCCTGCCGGTCCGATCACATACCCCGGTTTCGCTGGTGCCGGTCCAACATAATATATGATCTGGCCTTTGATATCGACTGGTAATGGTTCACCTTTCGATGCAAGATCATACAGTCTTTTATGGGCTGCATCCCGACCAGTGAGAATTATTCCCGAAATAAGAACACTGTCACCGATCTTTAATTTCATAATATCTTCATCACTAACTGGTGCCTTTAGTTTTATTGGTTCACTCATGATACCTCCTATCAGATAATTGCTGTCTTATGCCTTGCCGCGTGACAGTTGATATTCACCGCAGCCGGGAATGATGCAATATGCCGGGGATATACTTCAATGAAAACATCGAGTGCAGTTATCCTGCCGCCCAGTCCCATTGGACCGATGCCCAAGTTATTTATTTTTTCGAGAAGCTCTCTTTCGACATCTGCATAGAAGGGATCAGGATGACGCTGACCGATATCTCTGAGCAGAGCTTTTTTGGCCAAAAAAGCCGAGTATTCAAAATTACCGCCGATACCAACACCGACAATGATCGGGGGGCAGGGATTGGCACTCGAACGCAAGACACGGTCGAGCACAAATTCTTTAACCCCTTCTATGCCGTCAGCTGGTTTGCCCATCTTCACTTCGCTCATGTTCTCACTACCGCCACCTTTTGGTGCCACCGTGATCTTTATTTTATCACCCGGCACGATTGTTGTATGAACGATCGGCGGAGTGTTGTCACCAGTATTCTTACCTTTGATCGGATCCGCAAGTATCGATTTTCTCAAGTATCCATCGGTATAGCCTTTTTTTACACCGTCTTTTATCGCATTTAGTATATTACCTTTTACATGGACATCTTCGCCGAGTTCGAGAAACACGACGGCATAACCGCAATCCTGGCAGATGGGTATTTTTTCAGTTCTTGCGATCTCGGCATTTTGCAATAACTGGTTCAGGATATCCTTACTCGTTGGCGATTCTTCTTTTTCCAAACCTTGTTTAAATGCGTTGACTACGTCTTCACCAAGAAAGTAATTAGCCTCGGTGCACAGTCTGGCTACGGTATCAACAATGATATTATAGTCAACTTCTCTCATTTAACCTCCTTATAAAGAATAGCAAATGGGTTGGGGCTTGGAAGCTTGAATACATAATAGTCAATCATCCTAGCCATAACCTTTTTTCCATCACTTGGTTGGTTCGAGATAATAAACTGTCGTTGTATCAGGCAATTCATCTTTTGTAATCACCAGTTCTTCAGTAATTTTCTTAACGTTTTTGCCCTTGGTAAAATCGGTGATCGTGGCGATCGGGAAAGCACATTTATCTGTTTTAAAATGCATTGGGATAACGATCTTTGGCTGCAATGCATTGATAACTTTATCGGCACCCTTAGCGTCGATCGTAAAATAACCGCCAACCGGAACGAGTAAGATATCGACATTACCGATTTTTGCTATATCATCTTTTGATAATTCATGCCCTAGATCACCAAGATGCACGACATTTATACCATCGATCGACATGTTATAAATGATATTACTACCGCGTTCTTTACCTTCACTCGTGTCATGATAGACATCAATTCCAGAAATCTCGATTTCCTTGACGATTTGTTTGGCAGTTCCTTTTATGAAAGCTGGGTTTCCATTTATCTTGGTTTCGTTGTGGTCGTCGTGCTCGTGTGAGATCGTAACGATGTCAGCTTCTTCGGTAATCTGACCATACTTGATACCACCATCGAAGCAACCTGCTTTGTATGGGTCGGTTATGATCCTGACGCCGGAATCTGATGTGAGCAGAAAAGCTGCGTGCCCCAGAAATTTAAGTTTCATGTTGACTCCTTTCATACATAAAGAAAAACAGTGAAATATTTATACTTATTCCTTATGTTTCTAGACTGAATTATTATATAGAAAATGTCTTAAAAATCAAGTAAAATCTAGTGAAAAATGGCGCCAGCATTGACTTCTCTGATAATATGGATAGAATAGGTCATGGCTTTGCTAACCGACCTCATCGAAAGACTCCAATGGCTTCCTGGCATCGGTCGTAAAACTGCCCAGCGGCTTGCTTTTTACCTGCAGAAAATGGATAAGGCCAAAGTACAGGAATTGACCAGGGCGATAGACCGCGCTCGTAATCAACTGAAGGAGTGTTCTATTTGCTGTAACTGGGCTGAACAGGACCCCTGTGAGATCTGTGTCAATCCCGGTCGTGATACTGAAATTATCTGTGTCGTTGAACAGCCGTCAGATGTTATGGTTTTAGAACGAACGAGTGAATTTAGAGGGCTTTACCATATTCTGCACGGCGTGATATCGCCGATCGATAATATCGCTCCGGAAGACCTGCGTATTCAGCCACTCATCAGGCGTATAGAAAAGCAAACAGTTAGCGAGGTTATCCTTGCGACAAACCCTACGACAGAGGGTGACGTAACCGCGCTTTATATAGCAAAATTATTAAAACCATTGGGTATAAAGGTCACAAGGATCGCACGCGGCCTGCCCACAGGCAGTGACCTCGACCTTGCCGATACGACAACGTTGACCAGGGCATTGGAAGGCAGAAGAGAAATCTAAAGAGCATTTTAGATTTAAGATTTCAGATTTAAGATCTTGAATATACCAGATTGTAGCGGTTCAATTCATTGAGCCGCCTGATGTATCCGGTGACTACAGGTCGATTTCAGTATTTTGGGTATTAAGTTTTTTGGATTTTCGTTTTTCGCCGAAGGCGTCCTACCAGGTGGCTTTTCTTACGCCCGGTATTTCACCCTTTAGGGCGAGTTGTCGAAAACAAATGCGGCAAAGACCAAATCTGCGGTAATAAGCCCGTGCTCGACCGCATCTGAAACAGCGATTATAACGTCTTGTGGTAAATTTTGGTTTTTTCTTTGCTTTGTTTATCAAACATAATTTTGCCATAATATCCCTTTTTTATTTTTTCCTTGTTAAAGGCATGCCTAGTCCTTCGAGCAAAGCAGACGCATCATCGTCCTTTTTCGCTGAGGTGACAATTGCGATGTCCATTCCAAAGACCTTTTTTACCTTATCATACTCTATTTCAGGAAAAATAGTCTGTTCGGTCAGTCCTAAATTATAACATCCCTTACCATCGAACGAGTCTCGAGAGAAACCACGAAAATCACGAATTCTGGGTGCTGCGACATTGACAAACCGATCAAAAAATTCATACATACGCGCACCTCGCAGGGTGGTCTTTAAACCGATCATCATACCCTTCCGTATTTTAAAATTGGATATAGGTCTTCGTGCACGGGTAGCGACTGGTGCCTGACCGGTAATTCTGGCGAGGTCTGCTCTGACGATTTCAAGGACTTTCTGGTCGTTGACGGCTTCACCCACGCCGACATTTATGACGATTTTCTTGAGTTCAGGGACTTCATACACGTTCGAATAACCGAGTTGTTTTTGAAGTATTTTTCTCAACTGCTGGTCATAGTACAGCTTTAGTCTTGGTACATAATTTGAATCATCTTTCTTACTCAATTATCTCTCCGCATTTCTTACATATTCTTGCTTTTCTGTTTTCTATTTTTTCCTTCCTAATCCTTGTTTTCTTCCCGCACTTCGAGCAAATGAGCACGAGGTTTGCTACATGTATGGGCGCTGGTACAGTGACAATCCCCGAGGGTTGTGCTTGGGAGCGCGCACGCTGGTGTTTTTTGACAAGGTTAATACCCTCAACGATCGCCTGTTGTTTAGCCGGTATTACGTCGAGAATCCTGCCGCGTCTGCCTTTTTCTTCACCGGTATTGACTTCAACGAGATCATTCTTCTTAATATGAAATTTCGGTTTCTTTTCTTTTTTTATTTTTCTTTTACCTAACATCAATTGCTCCTTACAAACACGATCATACTACTTCACTCGCCAGTGACATTATTTTGGTAAAACCTTTGTCCCGAAGTTCACGAGCGACCGGTCCAAAGACGCGCGTTCCTCTTGGCTCGCGCTGATCATTGATCAAGACGCATGCATTATCATCAAATCTTACATAGGATCCATCCGACCTTCGTTTTTCTTTCTTGGTTCTTACAATGACCGCCTTTCCCTTATCACCTTTTTTGACCGGGGCATTAGGTAATGCATCTTTGATAGTAACGTTGATGATATCGCCTATCGAACCGTATCTTCGTGTCGACCCGCCGGCTACCCGTATACACATGGCGATGCGTGCGCCGGTATTGTCGCAAACCTTTAGTCGTGAATATATTTGAATCATCACATTTTCCTGACTACCCGCCACCTTTTCATTCTAGAAAGCGGCCGGGTTGCTTCGATCATCACCTTTTCGCCAACTTTGCATTCGTTTTTTTCATCGTGAGCATAGACCTTGGTATTCTTCTTGATATATTTCTTGTAGAGGGGGTGTTTGGTATAGTGACTTACCTTGACTATTACGGTCTTGAACGGTTTATCACTGATTATCACTCCTACCTTTCGTCTGCGCATATTAGTCTCCTTTCTTCGTCTTTTGCTTTGGTTTTTTCACCTCAAGCAGTTTCTTGGTTCCCAACTCGTCCTCGCGCAGGATTGTCTTTATACGTGCAATATCTCGACGTAATGTCCTGAGTCTTAAGGGGTTAGGTATTTCCTGTGCGCCGCGCCGCAGTTTCAAGTTGAATATCTCTTTGTGATAACCATTGAGCAGATCGACCAGTTCCTCTCTGGTTTTCTCTCTGAGTTCAAAAACCTTCATATTTTATCCCCGGTTCTCTTTTCGCAAATCTCGTTCTGATCGGCAACTTATTGGATGCAAGTCTGAGGAGGTGCCGTGCATCTTTCTCATCCATACCAGAGAGTTCATATATTATGCGACCTGGTTTTACAACACTTACCCAGAACTCTGGAGCACCTTTTCCTTTACCCATTCTTGTCTCAGCCGGCTTTTTAGTTACCGGTTTATCGGGAAATATCCTGAGCCACATCTTACCACCCTTTTTCATTGAGTGAGAGATAGCAACCCTTGAAGCCTCTATTTGCCGGGCAGTAATCCATGCCGGTTCAAGCGCGATCAAGCAGTAGTCGCCAAAAGCAATCGTGTTTCCACGGGTCGCTTTGCCCTTCATGCGTCCTCTCTGTTGCTTTCTGTATTTAGTCTTCTTGGGCTCTAGCATTACTTGACTACTCCTTTATAGATCCAGACCTTGATACCGACAGTACCGTAGATCGTGAATGCCGTAGCACGTGCATAGTCAATATCGGCATTGAGGGTCTGTAAAGGTACCTTGCCTTCATGCTGGGATTCAGTTCGTGCGATCTCAGTACCGCCAAGCCGCCCTGCACATGCAATTTTTATCCCCTTCGCGCCTATTTTCATCGCCGATATCAATGCCCGTTTCATCGCTCGCCGGTGCGATATACGTTGCGTGATTTGCCGAGAGATATTCTGAGCAACAAGCAGTGCATCGAGTTCAGGCATCCGTACTTCTTCAATATTTATCGCAACATCACGCTGGATGAGACTTTTTACTTCCTCGCGTAACTTCTTTATTTCCTCGCCGCCTTTACCGATAACCTTGCCGGGTTGAGCGGTGTTGATCGATATTATTACCCGGTTAGATAATCTTCTTATGATGATATCGGAGACCATGGCTTCGGAAAGACGCTGACGCAAGTATCTGCGTATCGTATGGTCTTCGGCAATGAGTTTAGCATAGTTCTGTTCATCAAACCACTTTGATTTCCAATCTTTAGTGATGCCCAGTCTGAAACCGATTGGATGAGTTTTCTGTCCCATTAGTCTCCCTTCTTACTTTCGATAGGTTTGTAGGAGTCAACTACCAACGTAATGTGGCAGGTTCTTCTCCTTATCATGTCTGCAGAGCCCCGAAAACCAGCACGCCATCTTCTCATCGTAGGACCCTCATCCACTTTCGCTTCTTTTACAAAAAGGTCATTATCGTCTATCCGTGCGGTTCCGACCTTTTCCTTGAGATTGGCAACTGCAGAATTTAGAGTCTTGAGAACTGGCTGTTTGGATCTGGAATGATGGAACTGGAGTATCGCTCTTGCTTCTGTAATACCCTTTCCTCTGATGACATCCAACATGCGTTTAATTTTTCTTGGTGAAACTCGTTCGTAGCGTTTGATTGCTTTGGCGATCATTTTTCAAACTCTCGTTTTTTCTCTTCTTTTCTTGTACCTGAGTGGACCCGGAAAGTACGACTTGGAGAAAATTCACCGAGTTTATGGCCGACCATCCGTTCCGTGATGTAAACCGGGATAAACCGATTGCCATTGTGTACTGCGATAGTGAAACCGACGAATTCTGGCGGGATCATGGAACTCCTTGCCCACGTTTTGATAATTTTCTTTTCACCGGAATCTATTAGCTTGGTTATTTTTTTCATTAGTTTTATGTCAACGAAGGGACCTTTTTTCAGGGATCTTGCCATTATTTTCTCCTTTTCACGATGAACTTATCTGATGCTTTCTGAACTTTTCTTGTTTTTTTACCTTTAGTCAACCATCCCCAGGGTGAGACAGGGTGACGACCACCGTGTGATTTCCCTTCACCGCCACCTAACGGGTGATCCACTGGATTCATTGCGACGCCTCGAACATGAGGTCGGCGTCCGCGATGTCTTGTTCTTCCAGCTTTCGCATAAACGACACTGGAGTGCAAGGCATTCGAGACTTTACCGATCGTAGCACGACATTTTTGATTGATCAAACGGATTTCACCGGATGGCAATTTTAAATGCGCATAATCGCCCTCTTTTGCCAATATCTGAGTGGCAAGACCGGCCCCTCTAACCAACTCAGCACCTTTTCCAGGTGCAAGCTCGACATTATGGATCTCGATGCCAAGAGGGATGTCGGCAAGTTTGAGACAATTGCCCAGCTGTATCGCTGACTTTTCTCCAGACATTATTTTATCACCGATTTTCAGACCTTCCGGACAAACGATATATCTTTTTTCTCCATCCGCATAAACGAGCAAGGCGATCAAGGCACTGCGGTTTGGATCGTACTCAATCGCCTGGACCTTAGCCGGGATATCATTTTTATCCCGGCGGAAATCTATTTGACGCAGGAATCTATGGTGTCCACCACCTCGGTGACGTGCTGTTATCCGGCCATAATTATTTCTTCCACCGGATTTTTTCTTGGACACGAGCAGCGATTTTTCGGGTTTCTTCTTGGTGACATCAACTTTGTTCACGGTATAATACCTTCGAGATGGAGTTGTTGGACGGTATTTCTTAATTGCCATTATACACCCTCTATGATCTCGATCCTCTGACCCTCTTTGAGTGTTACCGAGGCCTTTTTATAACCTGATTTATAACCCTCAGAACGTCCCAGGCGTCTTGGTTTAGCGGGTAAATTTGCGGTTTTGACATCAATTACCTCGACATTGAAGAGCTGCTCGACGGCTTGTTTTATCTGACGCTTTGTTGTCCGGGAGGCCACCTCGAATTGGTAGATATTCATCTCTCTCAGTCGATCGGCTTTCTCAGTTATCAGTGCTTTTTTAATTACTTCTTCGTTGCGCATCGTTTCTCCAATTTTTCAAGAGCTTTTTTGGTGAGCAGAAAGTAATCAGCAGAGAGCACGTCCAGACAGTTGATATCATCCACGCGTTTTAAATTAATGTATGGTATATTCCGGCCCGCTAGTTTGAGATTTTTATTGAGTGCATCGACACCGACGAGTGTCTTGGTCGCATGCAGGTTGATACTTCTTAGAATCTCCGCAAAATCTTTGGTTTTTGGTGCATCGAGATCGAGGCTATCAATAATCATAATCTTATCTTCCTGTGCTTTTACGCTCAGTGATGTAAGAAGCGCCTTTATTTTTTTCTTTTTTGGCATGCGCACAGAATAGTCACGGGGTTTCGGACCGAAAACAACACCGCCACCGCGCCATATAGGTGAACGTATCGTGCCGTGTCTTGCCCAACCAGTACCTTTTTGCCGGTATGGTTTTTTTCCACCACCTCTGACTTCAGTTTTATTTTTAGCGCTCGCTAAGCCTCTGCGCTGGTTTTTTGAGAGCGCAGTAATGTTTTCCCAGAGCAGGGCTTTATTAATTTCCTGCTTGAAAATCTTATCGTTGAGTTTTACTTTACCGGTCTCTTTGCCTGTTTTATCGAATAGTCTAGTCTGCATTATTCCTCTTTCATCATTATGACATAACCATTTTTAGCACCGGGGACTGCGCCTTTGACATACAATAAATTCTTATCTTTCTCGACCTTAACCACTTTTATGTTTTTGACTGTTACCCTTTCATTACCGTAGCGACCAGGCATTGTTTTATTTTTCCATATCCTGCCTGGTGAAGTGCCAGGACCGGCTGAACCAACCCTTCGGTGTGCAGTTGACCCATGAGAAGCCGGACCGCCATGCCAACCCCATCGTTTGATACCACCTGCAAAACCTCTTCCTTTTGACCAGCCGACAACGGCTATTTTTTCACCATCATTGAAGATCGATACGTCGATTTTTTCGCCTACCTTGTATTTATCCGGGTCTTTGATCCTGAACTCGAGCAATTTAGCGGCTGATTTTACTTTTGCTTTTTTAAGGTGTCCGCTCGCTGCTTTATTATTTTTTTTCTTTTCACCAAAACCTACTTGTATCGCCTTGTAGCCATCACTGTTTTCATTTTTTATCTGGATGACCGGGCAGGGACCGGCTTCGATCATACTCACCGGCACGACATGTCCGTTCTCTAGAAATATCTGCGACATACCGAGTTTTTTGCCGATAAGTCCTATCATTTTACATCGCCTTCACTTCAATATAAACACCGGCTGGAATTTCGAGCTTGTTTAACGCATCGATTATATCCGGAGTGACATCGTTCAGTTCGATAAGCCGTTTGTGAACGCGAAGCTGGAATTGCTCACGTGATTTTTTATCGACATGCGGGGAACGAAGTACCGTGTAAAGCGAGCGTTCGGTTGGCAGAGGGATAGGACCAGAGAGATTAACGCCGAAACGTTTTGCCGTTTCGACGATCGATTTGACCGATTGATCAAGAATACGGTGGTCGTATGATTTTAGTCTAATTCTGAGTTTATTCATTATTATTCTATTATTTTAGTTACGACGCCAGCGCCGACCGTTCTGCCGCCTTCGCGGATCGCAAAACGCAGGCCTTGCTCAATAGCCACCGGCGTGATCAACTCGACTTCAATATTCGCATTGTCACCAGGCATTACCATCTCAACTCCCTTGGGCAACTTCACAATACAGTAACATCGGTCGTCCGGACATAGAACTGCGGCCGGTAACCATTGAAAAACGGCGTATGA
>Ga0307426_1000093_pt1 | contig 53558 bp, 48 predicted proteins | sample SalMarWE160340MG_FD_202165 | JGI IMG/M metagenome (GOLD analysis project Ga0307426, IMG submission 202165) | Salt marsh sediment microbial communities from the Plum Island Ecosystem LTER, Massachusetts, United States - WE1603-40 | ecosystem: Environmental > Aquatic > Marine > Intertidal zone >... | reverse complement strand
GGCCTCCAGTACAGAATATTTTTTCTTTCTCTCGATGCGCTAAAAACAATTCTATCAAGAAGATATAATTCCGCCCTGCCTCTACAGGTATCTCCTTTTATAAAACCATCGCAAAACAGGGGGTAAATAATGACCTCCGTATCCTGCTTTGTACATCCGCAAAGGCACTGTAGTAACAGGAAAGCAATAACAGACCACAAAGCTCTATTTCTCATCTTCCCACTCCACGGAGTATTGCAGGGATGTGTACGGTTTCCAATCATCAGACGAATGCTTAAAGCTATCTATTCACAAGGCAAGGAAAAACTCAAGGGAGAGCATAGGAGAAGACGCTCCCCAATCTGAGCTCGTTGGCACTGTTGATCCTACTAACCTTCCCATCTGCCTCATATGTAATGAACGAGTACACTGCCTTGACAGGGCCACTGAATAGTTATAACGTAATTCTGAAAAGGTGTGGAAGATGGAGAACTTAGCCATCGTCATACTCGCAGCGGGAATGGGGAAGCGGATGCGTTCCGGCCTGGTCAAGGTCCTGCATCCCCTTTTGGGAAGACCGATGTTGAGCTACACATTGGAGCTTACCCTCGAGCACCTGCAGCCGGAAAAGACCGTTGTGGTCGTCGGGCACCAGGCAGAACAGATACAGGACGCTTTCTCCGACCCCCGCATCACCTTTGTCCGGCAAAAGGATCAACTTGGAACGGGCCATGCCGTCTCAATGACCGAACCCGTCCTGGGGGATTTCAAAGGGTGCGTCCTCATCCTTTGCGGCGACATCCCCCTCATCACCGCACAAACCCTCACGGATTTGGCAAGCCACCATCGGGGAAAAAAAGCCTCCCTCACCCTCCTGACAGCGCACCGGGAGGACCCTACGGGTTACGGACGCATCGTACACGGGACCCTGGGGAAGGTGCACAAGGTGGTGGAGGAAAAGGATGCCACGAGCAAGGAACGGGAGATAAAAGAAGTCAACACGGGAATCTACTGCGCGCAGGCCCGGTTTCTCTTTAAGGCCCTGGCCAAAGTGCGCTCGGATAACGCCCAAGGGGAGTATTATCTGCCGGACATCATTGAGGTTGCTCACCATAAGAAAAAGAGGATTAACACCTTCTCCGCCCCTGATCCCGCAGAGATTATGGGGATCAACACCAGAGCAGAGCTGGCTGAGGCGGAGAAGATTCTGGCGGAGCGGATGCGGCAGCACTGGATGGCGGAAGGAGTAACCATCCAGGATCCCAGCAGTGTCTTTATCGAACCCTCGGTCAGCATCGGTAAGGATACCGTTCTCTACCCCAACTGCTACCTGCGCGGAGAGACCTCTATCGGCGAGGGGTGCCGGATCGGGCCCCAGGTAGAGATCAGCGATTCACAGATCGGGAACGGAGTGCAGATCAGATTCTGCACGGTGATCACGGAGAGCTCGATTGAAGCAGACGCTATCGTGGGCCCATTCTCCCATCTGCGCCCCCACTGCCACCTGGAACAGGGGGCCAAGATCGGCAACTTCGTAGAGGTGAAGAATTCCAGGATCGGGCAGGGGACCAAGGCCAATCACCTCTCCTATATCGGTGATTCCGAGTTGGGAAAGGGTGTGAACATCGGGGCTGGGACCATCACGTGCAACTACGATGGCTTCCACAAACACCGTACCATCATAGAAGATGGGGTCTTCGTGGGGAGCAACACGGCCCTGGTCGCACCGGTCAAGGTCGGCAGAGGCGCCGTGGTGGGTGCAGGGGCGACCATTACCAAAGATGTCCCCCCCTATGCCTTGGCAGTAGGCAGGGCTAAGCAGAAAGGTATCAGGAGGTGGGTGACAAAGAGGGATAAAAAGAGGCAAAAAGAGAGCGATGAGGGTGTGTGAAGCATGTGTGGGATTGTCGGCTACGTAGGGAAGCAGAATGCGACCACCATTATCCTTGACGGCCTGAAACGGCTGGAGTACCGGGGGTATGACTCTGCCGGCCTGGCGGTGGTGCAGGTGAATGGTACCATCGAGGTGCGGCGCGAGGTGGGCAAACTGAACTGTCTGGAAGAGCTGGTGGCCGCCGAGCCGGTGAGTGGACAGGTCGGCATCGGCCATACCCGCTGGGCCACCCACGGCGAGCCGAGCCAACGCAACGCCCATCCCCACGTCGGCACTACCGGCGAGGTCACCGTGGTCCACAACGGCATCATCGAGAACTTCCTTGCTCTGCGGGGAGAACTGGAGGCCGAGGGCAGGCATTTCACCTCGGAAACCGACACCGAGGTCGTGGTGCACCTGGTTGAGCGGTATCTTGCACAAGGGGCCGATCTGGAGGCGGCGGTGCGCCAGGCACTCGCTCTTGTGCAGGGGGCCAACGCCTTTGTCTTCCTCTGCAGCCGCGAGCCCGATCGCCTTATCGCTGCCCGTCTCGGCAATGCCGGGGGGATCACCATTGGGGTAGGGGAGGAGGGGATGTTCGTTGCCTCCGACATTCCTGCCGTGCTCGAGCATACTCGTGACATGATCTTTATTGAAGACCGGCAGGTGGCAGTGGTGACACAGGATGGAGCGCAGGTGACCACCCTCGCCGGCGAACCGGTGAAAGTACAGGTGCACACCATCCCCTGGGACCCCGTGGCAGCGGCCAAAGGGACGTACCGCCACTTCATGCAGAAGGAAATCTACGAGCAGGCCCGCTCCGTCACCGATACCATCCGGGGCCGGGCAGACTTTGAGGCCGGACGGGTGCGCCTGGAGCACCTGACCCTGACGAAAAAAGAGGCCCAGGCCTTAGAGAAGGTGATCATCGTTGCGTGCGGCACCTCGGCCTATGCCGGGCTGGTGGGCAAATTCATCATCGAGACCTTGGCCCGGGTGCCGGTCGAGGTAGACTACGGCTCAGAGTTCCGCTACCGCGACCCCATCGTCAACGGAAACACCACCGTGCTGGCCATCACCCAGAGCGGCGAGACCGTGGACACCTTGGCGGCCATGGAGGAGGCGCAGGGCAAGGGGGCACAATTGTGGGCCATCGTCAATGTCATGGGCAGCCAGGCGATGCGCATTTCGGACGGCGTTATCCTCATGCACGCCGGTCCGGAGATCGGCGTGGCCTCGACCAAGGCATTCACCGCCAGCCTAGTGGATCTCTATCTGCTGGGCTGCTACCTGGGTGAGTTGCGCGGTACGTTGTCCGGCGCCGAGCTACGAAAGCAGGTTGACCAGTTGGCAAGGCTCCCCGACCTGATGGGACGGGTGCTGGAGCACGGCAAGGAATACGACGTACTGGCCAACGAGTTTCACGACCGAGAACACTTCCTCTACCTGGGAAGGGGGATTAACTACCCCATCGCCCTGGAAGGGGCGCTCAAGCTGAAGGAGATCTCCTACATCCACGCAGAGGGCTACCCGGCCGGGGAGATGAAGCACGGTCCTATTGCCTTGATCGACGAGGCGATGCCTGTCGTTGCCATTGCGGTGCGTGACCACGTGTACGATAAGATGATCAGTCAGATCGAGCAGGTCAAGGCGCGGGGGGGCATCGTCATCGCGCTGGCAACAGAGGGGGATGCCGATATCGGCGCCAAGGCCGACCATGTGCTCTTTGTCCCGCCGGTCACATCGTTGCTTTCGCCGGTGGTCAACGTTGTGCCGCTGCAACTGCTAGCCTATCACCTGGCAGTGCGCCGGGGGTGTGACGTAGACCAGCCGCGAAACCTCGCCAAGAGCGTTACCGTAGAATAGTTTTATGAGCGTCCCGCCCTACTTTGTAACAAATCTGAATAGCGGCCCCGCACCTCAATATGTATTTTGCGGACAAAGGGGTCCCGTAAAACGGGAGATGTCGCAGTGCGACAGTGCGTTCTTTACAAACGATGAAAATTAGCTTTATCCCCCTCTCCCGCTGGCGGGAGAGGAAATAGTTATTTACAAGATAACAGGTCAAAAGAGTATCGATGACAGATCGCTCCATTGGAAAAGATCTGCTGGGTGATCTCAACCCCCCCCAGCAGGAGGCGGTTACCGCCAGGGACCGGGCCATCCTGGTCTTTGCCGGGGCAGGCAGCGGCAAGACGCGGGTGCTGACCTATCGAATCGCCCACCTCATCCACTCAGGCAAGGTCGCCCCGGAAGAGATCCTCGCGGTAACCTTCACCAACAAGGCTGCCGGTGAGATGAAGGAGCGGGTCAGTGCCTTGCTGGGACCGCAGGGATCACGGGTGTGGGTGAGCACCTTTCATTCGGCATGTCTGCGGATCCTGCGGGCGCACATCCGTCACCTGGGTCGCTCGGCGGACTTCGTCATCTACGACGAAGATGACCAGCGACGCCTCATGGAGGGATTGCTCAAGGCCGCGGGGGTGGGGATACACGCCTATCCCCCCAAGACGGTCCTTAAAGAGATCGAGCGGGCCAAGAACCGCGGCATCGGCCCGCAGGAATACCAGCCCCAAGATTTTAACCCCTATCAGAAAAAGGCGGCACAATTCTACCTCCGCTACCAAGAGGCCCTGCAGGCTGGTAATGCCCTTGACTTCGGCGATCTCCTCTTTTTCACCCACCTCCTCTTTCAGCGCGCTCCCCAGGTGCGGGATTCCTATCACAGGAGATTCCGCCACATCCTGGTGGATGAGTATCAGGACACCAACTACATCCAGCACCTCCTCATTAAGGACCTTCTGGGGCCTGATGCCTTTCTCTGCGTGGTGGGGGATGACGATCAATCCATCTACCGCTGGCGGGGTGCGGAGCCCGCCAACATCCTGAGCTTCGAAAAAGATTTCCCCGCAGCAAAGGTGATCAAACTGGAGCAGAACTACCGGTCCACCCAGCTGATCTTAGAGGGGGCCAACGCCGTGGTCTGCCGAAACCACGACCGCAAAGAAAAGCGGCTCTGGACGGCCAACGATTCGGGGGACCCCATTACCCTTTTTCTGGCTGAGGATGAGGAAGAGGAGGCCAGTTGGGTGGCGGAGCGTATTATCGAAGTAACGCGGGGGAAGTACGGCAGGTGCGCGGTCTTTTACCGGATCAATGCCCAGTCACGGGCCATTGAAGAGGCCCTCTTGCGCTGGGGGATTCCGTACACCGTGGTGGGTGGGATTCGGTTTTACCAGCGCAAAGAGATCAAGGATCTCGTGGCCTATCTCCGCGTTATCGTAAACCCCGGCGACGAGGTTAGCCTGAAGCGGATTATCAATTGCCCCCCGCGGGGGATCGGTGCCAAGACCCTCGCTGCATTCGAAGAGATAGCCCGCCAGAAGGGGTGCTCTCTCTACCATGCACTGGAGGAGGCCGCGGGGATGGAGGATCTCTCTGCAGGGGTGCGGAAAAAGGCAAAGGAAGCCTTTTCGCTCTTTGAAGGACTGCGGGGCCAGGCCAATGCCCTCTCCCTGGCAGAGCTGGCCCTCTTGGTCGTTGAGCAGACCAAATACCTGGATTACCTCAGGGATCAGGGACCAGAGGGACAAACGCGGGTGGAAAACGTCAAGGAGCTCATCGGTGGACTCACCGGCTCGGGGATCGAGGGGCTGCGGGAATTCCTCGACCATGTGGCCCTGATCACCGACCTCGACGAATATAAAGGCGATGTCCAGCGGGTCAGCCTTATGACCCTGCACAGCGCCAAGGGGTTGGAGTTTCCCCTCGTCTTCATGGTGGGGATGGAGGAGGGTCTGCTCCCCTACTACCTCCGCCTGGAAAACCCAGAGGAATTACAGGAGGAACGTCGCCTCTGCTACGTGGGGATGACCCGGGCCCAGGAACGGCTCTACATGAGCGGCGCGATCACCCGTCACCTCTTCGGCATGGGACAGCGCAGGATCCCCTCACGTTTTCTCCGCGACATCCCCGAGGAAATTATTCACTTCGAAGGCAGACCCACCCCCCTGGTGCCATCCTCATGGGCGTGGGAGGAGGGGTTGTTTTCTGAGGATAGGGTTATTGAATACGACTGATATTTATAATAAGCAGTGAAGAAATGTTACTTCCCTGATAAAAAGATTAAAGGATGTTCAGGGGGATTGTCTTAAGTCAAGGCCAGACCCCATGTGATCTGCAATGTGGAAATATTTTCATTGCCAGCGGTGTGGATCATGCTGCACTCAAATTGGTTTGCCTTATGATCCCGAAAAAATCTTTGAAATGGCCAATTTTCTTGAAATGTCCGTTAATGATGTTATTGAGAACTACTACGGACGTTTAACACCCGATAGCACACAATGGGTATCCAATGACAGTAAAAGAACACCTTGTCCTTTTTTAGAATTATCTGAAGGGAAATATTTTTGTAAAATTTATTCTGTACGCCCTAATGGGTGTAGACTTTACCCTATAGACACTGACGGAGGAAGAGGGGGGGTTGATTGTCCTGGTTGGCAGATAGCATTTTCAAAACTAACAGCCGAACAAGAGGAAAGTCCTTAATTTGCATAAAAAATCAAACGGGTGCGGGCTTGCCCGGGAGGACGGAGGGGCTGAGAAAGTCAACTTAGTCCTTACCGAAGACTGTTAGCAGAAAGAAAAAGTAACGGAGGTTATGAGATTATGAGAAAAAAGGGATGGTTGATTATTTTTAAGGTCATAATTTTTGTTTTTTTGGTCTTTAAACTTCCAGCAGTTGCAGAGAATGATGAAGCATCACGCCTTTCTCTTTATGGCATAAAAAAAGTCTGTGTAGTTGTAGATACAAATGTTGCTATGAAAAAGTATGGGTGGACAGAAGAACAGTGCAAGGCCGATATAGAACAAAAACTCAGTTTGGCGGGGATAAAGGTAATTACCTCGGAGGAATGCTCTTGGGATGATGTAAATTCAGCAATCATTGTCTGTAAGGTAGGCGTTGTATTTCAATCTGAAACAGTTAATCTTGAAGATGTTCGTGATGCTTATAATGTTTGGATTTCATTATACCAATATGTCCAGTTAAGGCGAGACCCCAATTTAAAAATGCGCGCGTGTACCTGGTCACTTAGTCAAATGGGATTAATGAAATTAACGGAACGTTTCAAGGTTCGTGATGGAATAAAAAAGATTATGGACTACTTTGTAAATGATTACTTTTCTGTTAACCCGAAGAAGTAGTAAGAGGAAACGGGGTCAGGCCTTGACTGAGGACATCTTAATGCAGTAGGTGCAAAACCATTAGCTACTTATCTCAATTATCCGATCTCGTAGATCCTGCCCCTGCCGCTGTCCTGGAGAATGAACTGCAGGACCGTATTTCCGATGTGAAACTTGTCGCCGTGGGATAGCTTTCTCTGCTTGATTAATGCCCCCCTCATGTATGTGCCGTTGGTGCTCTCCAGGTCCCTCAGGATGAAGGTATCTTCATGGAAAACGATTGCCGCATGCTTCCGCGAGACCAGAGGGTCCTTGAGCGGAATAGCAGCATACCTGCTCCTGCCGATCATGGCGTATGTTTTATTGATCGGATATTCCATGCCCTCGGCATATCCTTCCAGGATCACAACGGAGGCCTGGTACCTCGCCGGGATCCCTCTTGTGAGGCGCGGTCGCTGTATTACCTGCGTCTTAATCCCGCCTGATATAGGTTCAGGTTTCATAGGGGTTCCCTCCCTATACCGTGAACAGATGAAATCAATGATAGGACACTGACGTGCAAAGGTCAAGGTCAAAGCACGCTCCAGTTGACTCATAAATAAATGTTACCCAGGGGGATCGTTGCTAGAGGGGTGTGAGGGGTAGCAGGAATTGAAGATAGTTTTGAGTTTTTTCTCCATGGTTTTTCTTAGCACAAAGGGGTTAAGAGTTTCAAGTTGTTGCGTGAGGGATTGTTTAACTGAGGGGTGGATATGGGGTGATGAGAGGATTCTTTGGTAAGGGGTTTGGGGGTTATCGTGGTGTTTGATGGTTTTGGAGCCGATTCGTTCTTTAGTGATGAGTTTCATGGAAGGGCAGAAAAAGTTGTGGAAGAGTCTCCATTCTTGGGTATAGAGGTTATTGAGGAGGGGGATGACAGCTGGGTTTCCTAGTCGTTGGTACCCGAGCCATTGTCTGACGTGGGTCCAGTTTTTTTGTTCTACGTGGGCGTTATCGTCTTTGTGATAGGCACGGCTTCTGGTGAACTGGATGGGGCGGTTTCTGTGGGTAAAATGTCGCAGCAGGTGGTAGTTGAGGAACTCGGAGCCGTTATCGCAGTCGAAACCAAGCAGAGGAAAGGGGAGCGATTGTTCGACATCTTTGAGTTGTTCCAGGACGCCGGTTTCTCCCTTTCCCCAGACGGCGCGTTGTTCAGTCCAGCCGGTAGCGATATCCACGCAGTCGATGGTATAGGCGAACATACCGGATAAGGATTCTCCGCAATGGGCGACGGTATCGGCTTCGAGGAATCCGGGGCGGGATTCATCCCATTGATTGGTTTTAATGGGGATATGTTTTTTCAGGAGGGTGCCTGGTTTGGTGGTGGTGCGGCCTCGTGTTGTATAGTGGATTCTGGTAGGGGCAAGGAGTCTGTCGATAGTGGCAGGAGAGACGCGCAATAAGGCATTGAGGGTTGCTGGGGGCAGCTCGCCGAAGAATTGAGTATACCCGGGCAGCCAGAGGGGCAGGATTACCTTGAGGCGTTTTGAGCAGGGGAGGTTTGCTGCGAGCCATATCTGTTTTAGGGGTGCAAGGATAATCTCAGGGTGATACGAAGGGGGGCGGCCTCGTCTCTTCTGAGATGAGGGTTTTTGGAAGCGTTTAAACCCCCTGAGCACGCGGATGGCATGTTTACGGTGATAGCCACTGGTAGCGCAGAATTCGTCAAGGATAAGGGTTTTTGCTTTACGAGAGGCATTTTTATACCGTACAAAGATCGCGTCAATGTATTCTCTTTTTGATCGTGGACTCATAGGTAGCCCTCCTTGGAGGAGCAGGTATCCGGTAACACCCATTATGAGTCAACGATCCCCTGTTAAGCACTATCCGAGTAACATTTTTTATGAGGCAATTCGCGCTCCCCAGTTCTCTTGACAAAGACATTAAATTTATTACATAATTTTAAGCGACAGCTCATCTGTGGGTCTTTTTTACGCAAGAAAAAAGGGGGGGGGTTATGGGCATATACGGCATAGGTAAACGAAGCAGATTTTCAGCACTCGTTATTTCATTCCTCATATTCCTCATCTCCTTCTGGACAGTTGCGAGCGCACATGCCCAGCAAACAGCAAAGAAAAACTTCCTGTGGTCCCTCAAGTCCAACAGGGCCACCATTTACCTCCTCGGTTCCATACACCTCCTTACGAGCGATTCGTATCCTTTGGATAACAATATCGAAGCAGCCTATAGGGAATGCAAAAAGGTCGTCTTCGAGACGGATATCGGCGGCATGAATGCTCCTGCTGTTCAAGAGAAGTTGATGGCCCTCGGCATTTACCCTGAGGGGCAAACACTCCAGCAGAACATCTCTCCAGAGACCTATAGCATGCTGGAGAAAAAAGTGTATGTGATTGGACTTTCAGTGGCCCAGCTTAATAATTTGAGGCCATGGATGTGTGCCTTAACGCTCGTGCTTTTTGAACTCCAAAAAATGGGTTTCGATCCCAATTACGGCATTGACCGATACTTTTTTAAAAAGGCTCAACAAGATGAAAAAGAAATGATCTTTTTAGAATCGATCGATTACCAAATCAGCCTCTTTGCTGATATGAATGTTCATGAGGAGGAGTCCTTTCTCCAACAGACGCTCAAGGACCTCGATGTGGTGAAGACCATGCTTGCCGATATCGTGAAGGCGTGGGAACAGGGCGATGCTCCTCGACTCGGGTCAATCTTGACCATAAGCTTTAAAGACCACCCGGATATCTATAACCGTTTTATCGTCCAACGGAATAAGGCGTGGGTGGATGAAATTGAGGATTTGATGGCATACGGTGACACTGCTTTGGTCGTTGTCGGGGCCGGACATTTTGCTGGTCCTAATAACCTGCTACAACTTCTGAGGAACAGAGGCTATACAATAGAGCAGATTGGCTCCAGTACCGAGCAACCCTCACAATAGGCTGTTGCCCTACGCCTTATCCCCCTGTACTTCCTCGAAATCGGCGTCAACAACGTCTTCTTCCTTCTCCTTCTCTTTTTTCCCCTGCTCCACCCCCTCCTCTTCGGGGGGGGGTGACTGCGTCTGCTGTGAGGCCTTGGCGTACATGGCCTCGGCCAGTTTGTGACTCTCTTGGGCCAGCTCGTCATGGGCCTTTTTGAGCTCTGCTACTGCATCTGCGCCCATGGCCTTGCGCGCCTGCTCCAGGGCCTTCTCTATCCTCTCTTTGGCCCCCGCATCTATCTTATCGCCGTGTTCGCTCAGGGACTTCTCCGTGGTATAGATCAACCCGTCCAGCTTGTTGTGCTGTTCGGCCAGTTCCCGCTTATGGCGGTCCTCTTCGGCATGGGAAGAGGCATCCTTGACCATCTGCTCGATCTCCTCTTCCTTGAGACCGCTGGAAGAGGTGATGCGAATGGATTGTTCCTTGCCGGTACCCAGGTCTTTAGCCGTCACGTGCACAATACCGTTGGCATCGATGTCAAAGGTGACCTCGATCTGGGGTACCCCCCGTGGGGCCGGAGGTATGCCGATCAGCTCGAACTGCCCCAAGGTCTTATTGCCCGCCGCCATCTCCCGCTCCCCCTGCAGGACGTGAATGGTCACAGCCGTCTGGTTGTCAGCAGCAGTGGAAAATATCTGACTCTTGCGGGTCGGGATGGTGGTGTTGCGCTCGATGAGCCTCGTGAAGACCCCTCCGAGGGTCTCTATTCCCAAAGAAAGAGGGGTGACGTCAAGCAGCAGCACGTCCTTGACCTCTCCCTTGAGGACCCCGGCCTGGATGGCGGCCCCGACACCCACCACCTCGTCGGGGTTGACCCCCTTGCCCGGTTCTTTACCGAAGATTTCTTTCACCTTCTCCTGAACCCGAGGCATCCGCGTCATCCCCCCCACCAGGATCACCTCATTGATTGCACTTGCGGAGAGCCCGGCATCTGACATGGCCTGCCGACAGGGATCCTCCACCATATCAATAAGGTCGGCCACCAGGGCCTCCAACTTTGCCCGGTTGAGCTTCATGGTGAGGTGTTTGGGGCCGGAGGCATCGGCGGTGACAAAGGGGAGGTTGATCTCCGTCTCCGTGGAGGAGGATAGTTCGATCTTGGCCTTCTCAGCCGCCTCCTTGAGCCGCTGCAGGGCCATTCGATCTTTTCGCAGATCGATCCCCTGCTCTTTGTGAAACTCATCGGCGATATGCTCGATGATCCGCTGATCGAAATCCTCCCCCCCGAGGTGGGTGTTGCCGTTGGTGGACTTGACCTCGAAGACCCCATCACCCAACTCCAGGATAGAGATGTCAAAGGTCCCGCCGCCTAGGTCGAAGACGGCGATCTTGGCCTCGTGCTTTTTGTCAAGCCCGTAGGCGAGGGCGGCAGCCGTTGGCTCGTTGATGATCCGCAGGACTTCGAGCCCGGCAACCTTCCCCGCATCTTTGGTGGCCTGGCGCTGGCTGTCGTTAAAATAGGCCGGGACGGTGATGACCGCCTCGGTCACCTTTTCTCCCAGGTAGTCCTCGGCTGTCTGCTTCATCTTCTGCAGGACCATGGCCGAGATCTCCTGGGTGCTGTAATCCTTGCCCTGGGCCTGGACCCAGGCGTCGCCGTTGCTCGCCTCCACGATCTTATAAGAACAGATCCTAACGTCCTGCTGCACCTCTGAGTCCGAAAAACGCCTGCCGATAAGCCGCTTGACGGCGTAGACGGTGTTCTCGGGGTTCGTGATGGCCTGGCGGCGCGCAATCTGCCCGACCAGCCGTTCACCCTTGTCGGTAAAGGCCACCACCGAGGGGGTAATTCTGCTCCCCTCTGAATTAACGAGGACCTTTGGCTCCCCCCCTTCCATCACCGCTACCACCGAGTTGGTTGTTCCGAGATCGATTCCTACTACCCGCGCCATACGTTATGCCTCCTCATTCCTTTTCAGATTCTGCATTCTCTTGAGACTTGGCCACCGCTACCTTGGCCGGACGCACGAGCCGCTCATTGAGGAAATACCCCTTTTGTAACTCCGCGACCACATGCCCGGGGTTATAGTCATCGGTAGGCTGTTCCATGACCGCCTCGTGTTTGGTGGGATCAAAGGGCTCTCCTTCAGCAGCGATAGGGGTGACTCCAAACCGCTGGAGTATCCCGAGAAACTGCTGCAGGGTCATTGTTACGCCGTCCGCAATTCCCTCCTGCGCCCCTTCCGATGAGGTATGCTCCAAGGCCCGCTCGAGGTTGTCTATCACAGGGAGCAATTCCTTGATCAGCTCTTCATTGCCGTAGCGGATCAGATCGGCCTTCTCCTTGGAAACCCGCTTCTTGTAGTTTTCAAGGTCGGCAGAAACCCGCAGGAAACGGTCATAGTTTTCCGCAGCCTCCTCCTGGGCCTTTTGCAATGCGGCCTCCAGGTCCGATGTCCCCGCTTTACCGCCGTGTTTCTTCTTTTCCTTTCTTTCTTCTGGCCTTTCTTCGTGCGGGTGTTCAGCAGGCACGTGTTCCTGCTCTTTTTTCCCATCCATCATCGATAGCACCCCTTTACGTCTTTAAAGTGTTACGAAGTCCTCCAATCCATACATGCTATGATGAATATAGCAGGCTTCGGCCGCGCTCCATCAAAGTCCTCATGACTGAACACTGCTTTCGTCCATGAGCTATATGCCACGGTACGTGCGAATCGAGGCACTAGGGATTGCCCAACTCAGAGCCCAAGATATCCGTGAGAAGTTTGGCGGTATAGTCCACCACCGGAATCACCCGGGCGTAGTCCATGCGCATGGGGCCGATGACCCCCAGGATGCCCAGAAAACGGCCGGCGTGGCCATAGGGAGAGGTAATGAGGCTGCACCCCTCGATTCCCGCTACCCCACACTCCGAGCCGAAGAGGACTTGAGTCCCTTCGACCTTTATGCTGCGGTCCAAGATCTTGACCAGGAGGCTCTTCTCCTCAAAGGCCTTAAAGAGTTCTTTCATTCGCTCCACATCCGCGAATGCCGGTTCATCGAGGATGTTCGTTTGTCCCTCAATGTACAGGTCTCGTTCCTCCCCCCCCTCCAGGGCTTCCTCCCCGAGCTGCAAGGCCTTCTGCAACAATTCGTCGTAGGTCATCTTCTCCTGCCGCATCTCCTCCACAATGCGCTCCCGCACCTCCCGGAGGGAAAGGTCAGTCAACACCTCGTTGAGATAGCGGGTGATCTTTTCCAACTCATCCTGGCTGAGATCCTCCTCCATCTCCACTACCCGATTCTGGACGAGACCCGAGGAAGCCACAAAAATGACAAGAACTTGGTTGCTTTTAATCCTGATAAACTCGATACGCTTAAAGACGGTCTCTTGCAGGGGAGGAGCCATCACAATACCCGTATAGTGGGAAAAAGAGGAGAGGATGCGGCACGCTCCCCGCATGAGGTGCGACATGTCCGCACCACAGGCTTCATATATATTTTTGATCTCCTCCTGTTCCATGAGGGAGAGAGATTGCCGATCGAGGAGTGTATCGATGAAGATGCGAAGCCCCTTCTCCGTGGGGACCCGTCCTGCCGAGGTATGGGGTTGATAGAGCAGGCCCATCTCTTCCAGATCGGCCATTACGTTTCGGATGGTGGCGGGGCTCAAGTTGAGATCGGACTCCTTGGCCACCGTGCGCGAACCCACGGGCTCACCGGTATTGATATAATCCTTGACGATAATCTTAAGGATGCTCTTATCCCTTTGGGTGATAGGAAGCATTTTAGTAGACATTAAATGTATATATTGTTACAAAAATTGCTTTACAGCTTTTTTAAAATAGTAATCTCCCCCCCCTTTGTCAAGACAAGTACATTGAAAGCGTGAGGTTACAATGTGATTCGTCTGCGTTGCTTGGAATAAGAAGGAGGGTGTGTGCCCCAGATTGTTCCCTCGAACGTAATTGTGAGGTCACTACTCTCGTTACTTATCCCCTTTTACGAGAACCACCAGGAGCGTTGCGATAAGCATAGCTCCTGCTCCCAACGAAAAGGCCGTAAAATAATTACCAAAGGCATCAAAGGTGAACCCCCCAATAGCTGGACCGCTGGCTGCTCCGAGGGACCACCCTGCTGACATTACTCCCATGATTGCCCCGATGCTCCGCATGCCAAAAACATCACCAATAAGTACGGTTACTATTGTACTGAGACCTCCCCATGAGGTACCAAAAACAATGGCAAAGACATAGAACATCCATAACTCCCGTGACCAGATAAGCCAGAGGAGCATCCCAACCTGAAGTAAGGCACACACCACCGCCGGTGCCTTTCTGCCGGTCGCATCTGAAAGTTTCCCTATACCTATCCGCCCCGCTATGGTAGCGCCGCCGATCAGACTCACGATAATGGCTGCGTCCATCGCTGAAATGCCTATATCAACAGCGCACGGAACGAGATGAACCATAATTAAGTGTACATTGAGAGATAGGAGCAGCCAAACCAAACACAAAAACCAAAAGTTGCTCGTTCTCAATGCCCGGGACAGTGAAAGGCCCGTGGGTCGAGTACTGTGATTTTTCTGGTGCAGCCTTTTATAGGCTGCTTCTGATTTTATTCCGTTTGGTAACAAACCCTTCTCACCGGGATCCTTCCTTAAGAGCAAAGCCATGGAAGCCATAATAAACCATGCGATGAGCCCTATTATGACAAATGCCGCGCGCCACTCAAACTGAACAATAAGGTAGGTTGCAAAGGGCGCCATCACTATTGCTCCCAACCCTCCTCCCGAGGTAGTAACGCCAAGGATAAAACCTCGTTTTTGCTCAAACCATCGAGAGGTTGTTGAGTTGACAACGGTAAATGTTGCCCCTGTTCCTAGCGGCAGAATCAAACCATAACTGATGAATAATTGCCAAGCGGCAGTGGTCTGACTGACGAGTATAAGGCTGACCCCAGTGAACAAACCCATAAGGAAGACAAGGAGCCTCGGACCATATCTATCTAATACCCAGCCGCCTAAAATAGCAAAAACACAACACAGCAGCATAGACACTGAAAAAATACCAGAGGTTGCTCCCCGCGTCAGGGCGAACTCATTTTCAATGGATGTAACAAACACTCCAAAGGAATAGCGTATGCCGAGGGCTACGACGGATATGATGAGGCCAGCAGCTGCTATCCACCATCCATAGAATATCTTCTCTCTAAAAAGTGAGTAAATTGTTTTTTCCCTCCAGCTGCGCCAGCACTGGTATGACTCTCAATGAATCACTTCTCACACAGAGAGCATATAGTACCACAGCACTTATTCCCGGACAATAAGAGGGATCAAATCCTTTTCTTCGTGGGGAAAAAAAGAGTTTAGATAATAGGTGATAATATCCTTGTTAATAAAAAGGGCTACTTGGCTTTACTCAGCATCTGTGTTCTCAATTCTCTCTTCAGGATCTTGCCGGCAGGGGATTTTGGCAGCTCACTCACCGCGTGGAACTCCTTGGGGACCTTAAAAGGTGCGAGGCGCGTTTTCAGGAATGCCTTCAGTTCGTCCTTATCAATGGTCTCACCCGGCTGGGGGATAATGTAGGCTGTTACCCGTTCCCCCCACTCCGGATCCGGGAGACCGATCACCGCACATTCTTGCACTTCAGGCCTGGTGTAAAGGACCTCTTCCACCTCCCGAGGGTAGACGTTTTCACCGCCGGTGATGATCATGTCTTTGACCCGGTCGACGATGTACAGGTAGCCGTTTTCGTCAAAGACGCCGATGTCGCCGGAGCGGAACCAGTCGTTTTCCCAGAAGGCTTCTTTGGTTCCCTCGGGATTATTCAGGTATCCCTTCATGATGTTCCTGCCACGAATACAGATCTCCCCCTCTTTGCCTTGCGCAAGAAGCTGGCCTTGCTCATCCCTAATCTGCACCTCCACACCGGGCACCGTGGTTCCTATGGACCCGATGACATGGCGATAATAGTGATTATACGTCACCGCAGAGGCGGATTCCGTCAGGCCGTAGCCTTCATAAATGGTAAGCCCAGTCCGATCTTTCCACTGTCGAACAACCGCTGCGGCCATACTGGCCGCAGCGGAGAAGGAATAACGAACAGCCCCCATCTTCTCCTTGAGCCCCTCAACCCCCAGAAGGCGGACATACACCGTGGGAACCGCAAAGAGCTTGGTTACTCGGCCGGCTGCAAGGATAGAGAGGACTCGATCCAGGTCAAAGGCAGGCAATATCTCCAGGCAACCGCCGCTCAGGATGGTCGCATTCATGATGTGCATCTGGCCAAATACATGGTTAAAGGGGAGAAAGCACAGAGCCCGGTCGGCCTCGGTCGAGCGTTCACTGAAGGCCACATTGTGAGCTGAGGTGTTGATGTTCTCATGGGTGAGCATTACCCCCTTGGGTATACCCGTGGTGCCTCCGGTGTAGAGGATGGCCGCCGTGTCGGACCGACCCCTTTCAACAGCCTTAAACGAAGGTGAGCCCTTATCCATGAGCTGCTGGAGGTCCAGGTCACCGCTCGGACTGATTATTTTCTCCAAGCCGCCCGATCCTTTGAAACGTGCCAGGTCGTCTAACCTCTCATCCTCAGTAAAAATAATCCTCGGTTGTGAGTGATTTACCAGGAGGACCAGTTCGTCCCTGCTGAGCATGCTCGACAGGGCAACAACTACTGCACCAACCTTGAGAACGCCGAAGTAGAAGATCAGCCAATCGCCTGAATTGGGGGCGCACAGCGCTACGTGGTCACCAGGCTTTACACCCAGCCCCATGAGGGCCGTGGCCACCCTATTGGCCTTTTCATTGAGCTGCGCATAACTCGTCTCAGAGGACCCTTCGCTCGCCGCTGGCCGCTGGGGGAAGAAAAAAGCAGACCACTCTAAATTTGTCGCCAGGTTCATACGTCAGCTCCTTGATATCGGCACGGCCTTGCTTTACTGTGGCGGGGCAATGCCCAACTTAATAAGGAGCTGCTTGACAAATTCCATTCCGTCCTCTTTGTACGCAGGAAGGACCCATGGCATGTCCTGCAGGGTTTGTAGCAGGTCAGGCAACAGATCAAAGGGGATAGCTACAAATTGTCGACCTTCGGGAAAGAGTTTCCTTCGCTTCATACCATGGCCAAGACCGGTGACGGCATAATTCAGTTCCCCGGTGAGATAGGGATACGTTAAAATCCATGCGCATCCTATCGCGGGTGAGTACTTGCTCACCCACATCTTCCCCGTCCTATAGCTCATAGCCCTCAGCAAAATTTCCGTCTGGCTGGTCTCGGCAAGGATGATCAAGACATCCGGATCGAAGGTGAGCTTGTCCAACGGGGAAAAGGCAATATAGTTAACTACGTCTTTCCCTATCTTTGGGATATAGTGGTACAATCTACCGGCGGAACGCGGCTCCGCGAAGATCTTGAGCCCGGCCCCAAATGCGCCACTGATAAAAGGCCCTGGGGCATCTGCCTGCCCTAATACATACAGGCCAGCCTCACAGGTATGGTTTTTTGCGTCGGCAAAAAAGGCATTCCCTTCCTGCGCCCTCTTGAGCATTTCGCAGAGGGCCAACTTTTCATCAAGCCGCTCAACCATATCCGGCCGTTGGGCCACGAATTTCACGCCTATCGGCGGTACGTCAAATGCAAACTTGTCTAAAATAGCTAATGCTTCTTGAGTGAGAATCATCTGATACAAATCCTTTCCAGTTTATCCAACTGTTAGAGAGTTTAAAAATTATAATATGATAAAACTTTCTTTTTGTTTTTATGAGGGCATCCAGGGGCTCTATTGAATAATAGAGCCCCTGGAATAACACTGGGTCGTGCCTACTTTTTTGTATAGATGTGGCGCAATGGGTAGAGACCCACTTGGACTACCTTACCCTTCTGCACCTGGTCGACACGCACCTCATCAACACCCTCTACATCGCCCGGAGCATAGGTTATCGGTGTGCTGCTGACCTCACCGGTTTCCATGTCTTTGATCTTGAAAAAGCCCTGTTCCAGCACGTCTTTCCGCGTGAGCTTTTCAAAAGGCACCTTTTTCATGGCCAGCCGTAACGCCTCAACCTGGATCATGCCCTCCAGGAAACCACCTTCATACATGATATTGCCATTATATTTGCCGGGGTGAGCCATCTCCTGTATGTCGTGGCAAAATTTTACCCCCTTGACGGAGAGGTCATCCATGGGAGGGAAGCTACCGGCGCAGACATACCCGTCACCCATCTCACCCAAGGCCGGAGCAAGTAAAGCAGCGTGACCTGGCGAGGCGGTGCCGAAGACCATCTTATAGTCCAGATGGGGGCCCATCCCCAGCCTGACCATCTCCTTTACCGTGGGTTGTGCGCCGGCGTTGATCATGACGCCCAGGGCAAGATCAACGCCCTTTTGCTTGAGCCAGGTAAGCTGGGTGGTCGGCGGCGAGGTACACACCAGAGGCACATACTGGGTACCCACAAACTCATAGCCGATCTTCTCGAGATACGCCTTCATCTCAGGGATCTCGATCGACCTGCCCATGGCGTTGTCGGCGGTCAGGTAGGCAACTCGTGGTTTCCTCTTTTCCTTCCAGTTCTCTTTGAACCAGTCGGCGATGGCCGCACAGGCATCAGTATAAATAGGGTAATAGGTAAAGCAGCTTTGAGGCGGCGACAAGTAGTACGCGCCGGTGGCCATGCTCGTGCCCCCCATGTGATCCTCCCACATCCTATCCTTGAGTGCCAGCGCTATGGGCGACCCCGATATCCTGGCGACCAGCATTCCCTTGGCCTTGAGCTCCTCATAGATGGGCATCGCCTTGGACGGTTTGAGCTCATCATCCCGCCACATCACCTCCAGAGTTACATCGGCGGGCCATTTTTCTTTTCGCCACGGCGCCATTTTTTTGGTCTCATTGACATAGTTGGCATAGTCCTGAATGGCCATCAGCACTGCCGCTGAATCCTCGGCAAAGGGCCCGGTGAGCGATTGGGTGCCACCGATATAGAGTACTTTTTCGGCATGGGCGCTCACAGGTAATAACGATGCTGCTGCTATTACCATAATCGCGCCAACTGCCAACATCCATCTCATTTTAGCCATGTTCTTCCTCCTTTTTAATTTAAATACACGAATTAGTTTACACCCTCAACAAACCCCGTTTAAACTGTCGTACGTTGCACCTCCTTTCCCTGTTTTTTTTGGTTTTAAACAACTAACTATATACTACCTATGGGGTGTTCAATAAAAGTGTTTCTCACCCCCGTTCACTCTGATCCTTGATGAGAAAAGGGCCAAAGCCTGAAGTAGGCCTTGATCATCTCCCAGCGGTGATACAGCCCCCGGGGCTCGAAGATGAGAAATATGATGATTACCAAACCGTGTGACATGAGGGCCAGCGAGGCGGCTGCCTGGGGAGCGACGGCCGCGGATAGAACGGGTCCCGCCATCGTAACCAGCTCATCCAGCAGCCTGAGGGCAACGGCGCCAAAGACAGCCCCGGTAACACTGCCCATACCCCCCACGATTAACATCCCCAGATACCAGACTGAATCCATAAAGGGGAACTGATCCGTACTGGCGAAACTAAAGTAGTGAATGAGCAATGCCCCGGCCACACCGGCATAGACGCAACCGATAAAGAATGCCTGCAGCTTGTAACTCCACAGACTGATCCCCATGACCTCAGCCGCCAGGTCATTGTCCCGGATGGCGATGAAGGCCCTGCCTGCCCTGGTCCGCACGATGTTTTTAGCCAGGAGCGTGGCCACACAGACAATTATCATCACCAGGTAGAAATAGTTGGTCTTGGTGCCCAGCATGAGACCCCCTATCGCAGGGCTGGGCACGCTTAGGCCATCAACCCCCCCGGTGACGCTGCGGAGTTGGATGATGGTCCAGATGATGATAAAATGTGCCGCAATGGTCGCCATAATGAGGTAGAAGCCCTTGATCTTTAAGGACGGGAGTCCGAAGATCAAGCCTGCTATCCCCGCAGCCAGGGCGCCGCATGGAAGGGTCACCCAGAACGGCAGGCCAAGCTTGGCGCACAAAATAGCCGAGGTATAGCCGCCGACTGCCATAAAGCCCGCATGCCCGATGGAGATCTGATCGCAGTACCCGGTGAGAATATTGAGGCCGTGGGCGCTGATAACGGCAATGCCCATCATGGTCAGTAAGGTCAGTATTCGGTCGCTGGCAAAGAGGGGGCAGACGAAGAGAAGGATGAGGAAGGCCGCTAAAACTCCCCAATGCAGCTTGGTAGGGAAGATAGCCATATCCTGCGCATAATTTTCGTGGAAGGTTCCGGAGCCAAGACCCATGGGTTAAATCCTCTCTATCCTGACCAGGCCAAAGAGCCCGTACGGTCTGAAGATGAGCACGATGATCATAACAATAAAGGGAAATACCTGGGCCAGACCGCCCCCGGGGAGGAGTGGGTCCAGGTAACCGGCAGCCACATTCTCCAGCATACCCAGTATTATGCCGGCCAGAATGGCGCCGCCGATGGAGTTCAGCCCACCCAGCAGCACGACGGCGAATGCCTTGAGGCCGATATCGGCGAGCGCAATATGCGCGCCGGATACGCCCCCCAACAGGATGCCGCCGATGACCCCTACGATACAGGCAATGACCCATGAGACGGCGTAGACCGTAGTTGCCTTGATACCGAGGCTCTGCACCACCTGTAGATCCTCGGCAGTGGCCCTCATCGCCAGCCCGATCTTGGTATAACGGAAGAGGAGCATGAGCAGCACCATACAGATAACAGACACGATGAGTCCAATCAATGACTCGGAGGGTACGGATATCGCGCCTATCTTCAGGGTTATAGTCGGCAGTAATCCATGATACGGCTTGTATTCGCCCCCCCAGAGCAGGGTTGCCAACCCACCCAATAGTGAGGCAAGGGCTATGGTCACCATAACCACAGCGAGTACCGGCTCACCCAGCAGGGGGCGGAGGGTAAGGCGTTCTATTGCCAGGCCCATGAAGGTTGCCGTAACTATTGCCAGACCGAGGGCGGCCCATATCGGCAGGCCGAACGGCACCAAGAAGGTATAACCGAGATAACCGCCGATCAAGACAAAGTGCCCCTGCGCAATGTTAAACACCTCGGAGCATTTCAGGATGATCACAAAGCCAATAGCGATGAGTGCATAGATCATGCCTTGGGCAAGGCCGGTTACGACTAATTGAAGGAAGAAATTCATGCGGTACCCTCTCTCGTAGATTTTTTAGCGGATTTTTGACCTTGCTTTTTAGTAGACTTTGTAACTGCCTTCTTTACAGATTTTTTAGCATGCTTCGACTGTTTAGAAGACTTAATAACTGACTTGATCCTCAGCATCGTCTTTACGGTGCCCATCCTGCCATCCTGGGATCCTATCTGAGCTTCTATCGGCACCTCGGCCTTATCATCATAGATTGCTCGGATCAGCGTGCGATAACGTTCTGCTAAAAAGTGCCTTCTCAATTTCCTGGTTCTGGTTAATTCACCCTCGTCAGGATCGAATTCCTTGTGGAGAATAAGGTATTTTCCCACCCTGGAGCCGGGAGGAACGCTCCTGTTTACCTCGTCGATATCGTGCTTTATCAAGTCATAGACCTCGGGCCTCTGGGAAAGCTCGGCGAAGTTGCTGAATGCCACCCCCCGCTGCCCTGCCCATCTGCTGACCGTATGAGAGTCGATTACTATGATAGCCGATGGATAGGCCTTTTGAGGCCCGGCCAGAACCCAAGCGTCTTTTATATACGGGCTGAACTTTAGGCGGCTCTCTATCACTTGGGGGGCCAGGCTGTCTCCGCCGGCCAGCTCAACCAGATCCTGTACCCTATCGACAAAAACAAGGTGTCCGTCTTGCCTTATGAAACAACTGTCTCCACTGCAGAACCATCCCTTTCTCAGCTCCTTGGCGGTCTGTTTCGGCTCCTTATAATAGCCGATGAAGGTACCAGGATGCCGATACATGAGTTCACCATCAGCGGATATTCTTACCTCTATTCCCTTGTGCACAGGGCCGACAGTATCTAACCGGATGTCATCATTCGTGGCGCCAGTCAGAATGCCACCCTCGGTTGTCCCATACAGGCTTTTGAGAGGAATATTAAGGGCATGATAGAACCTGAAGGCATCGGGACTCAAAACAGCCCCGAGGGTATAACAGATTCTGGCATTGGACAGACCCATGTGCTTTCTGATGGGCCTTAAGAGGACGAGATAAGCCAAGCCATACACTATGGTGAGGAATACATTTGGTTTCTTCCCCTGCAACTTCACATCGGCCATCCTATAGCCGATGGGCATGAACAGACGGAAGGCAAACCGCTTGATGGCGTCAGCGGTGAGAATCTGTGCGTGAACCGTGGCTGCCTGGCTCCCCCAGAGGCGGGCCCCTTGGAATACAATGCTGGGTTCTATCTCTTGGGCATCCCGTTGCTGGGTTTCCGGCGCTTCTGCGAAGTTCAACGTGCTTGCTGACAGCAGGTGGCACCCGATCGCGAACCATTGCTCAGTTATCCAGGCTGGCGGCAGGGTAGGGACAACTTCATCACTCTCGTACCAGGGGTCGAGCTGCAGGAGAGACTCAGCACTAGCCCTCATCGTCCTATAGGTGTGGACAGCCCCCTTGGGGGCGTCCCCGGTGGTTCCCGAGGTGTACACGATGGCGCAGACATCATCAGCCGTGCCGCTTTTCACGTGGTCCTCAAAAACGCCGGGGGTTGTCTTTTCGTAGTGTTCACCAAGACCCCGCACCTCCCGATATCCCATTAACAGGGGGTCATCAGCGTGGGCGAGTCCTTTATAGTTCCAGTAAATAATCTTTTTGAGCAGGGGAAGTTCCCCCTTGACTTCGAGCAGCTTATCAACCTGCTCTTGATCTTCAACAATAGCAAATCCCGCCTCTGAGTTTTCGGCAATATATTGTATCTCCTGCGGCGTTAAATCCGAATATACCCCCACTGACACCCCATGGATAGCCTGAGCGGCAAGCTCGGCAAAATACCACTGGGGGGCATTATCCCCGATAATAAGTACCTTATCTTCTGGTTTGAATCCGAGGGCGAGTAAACCGAGCGCCAGATATTTGACATTGAGATAGTAGTCCTCCCACGTATAAGGCTGCCAGATACCATAGTGCTTATGGCGCATGGCTCGATGCCGAGAGCCATATTGTTCATAGTTATAGGTGAGGATTTGGGGCCAGGTATCACCCTCTGTGCCGTTGAATTGGTCTAATTGGTCTGTTCCGGCCGTCATAACCTCATGCCCTTCTCTTTACTAAATTACGCAAGCCATCTCTTCTTGCGCCGATAGTGCTTAACGTCACGATAGCTCTTTTGGGAACCAAGGGCTGACAGCCCCAAATAGAATTCCTGGACATCCGCATTATCTCTGAGCTGATCTGCCGGTCCATTCAGCACGACCCTGCCATTTTCTATGATATAGCCATAATGAGCGAGACCGAGGGCAGCCCGGGCATTTTGCTCTACGAGGAGTATTGATACCTTTTCTTCGGCATTAATTCCCCGAATAATCTCATAGATCTCTTGCACCAGCAAAGGGGCCAGGCCGAGGGAAGGCTCATCCAGCAGCATCACCTTGGGGCGTGCCATGAGCGCACGCCCTATCACCAACATCTGCTGTTCACCGCCTGACAGATAACCGCTCATCTGCCGGCGGAGATCTTTTATCTTGGGAAACCAGTCAAAGACCATTTCTATGTCCCGCTTGATTTGAGCCCGGTCTTTGCGGGTGTAGGCGCCCACCAGCAGGTTTTCCTCCACACTGAGGTGCTCAAGGACCCTTCGTCCTTCCATGGCCTGGCTTATACCCAGGGCAGCGATATACTCAGGGCCGTACCGGTCTATCCGCTTACCGTTAAATTCGATGCTGCCGTCGGTGACCTCTCCCTCTTCCGTCTTGAGCATCCCTGATATCGCCTTGAGGGTAGTGGTCTTGCCCGCACCATTGGCCCCAAGAAGGGCGACGATCTTGCCGTCACCGACCTCGAGGGATACGCCCCGGAGCACCTGAATCACACTCATGTAGGCTACTTCAATATTTTTTAGTTCGAGCATTTTGTCGCATCTACCTTAGCGTTATAGTTTCTGCTTATTGTTCCTGCCCCAGGTAAGCGCTGATGACCTTGGGGTTAGCCTTGATCTCGGCAGGGGTACCCTCGGCAATCTTGCGCCCAAAGTCCAGGACGACAATTCTATCGGCGATGTCCATAACCACTCCCATATCATGTTCGACCAGGATGATACAACTAACCCCATCCCTCAGAACGGGGGTGTCAAGATAGGTGGTTCCCTGCCCTTCAAATATATCAATGATGAATCGGGCGATATCCTCCTTTTCCTCCAGGTTCATCCCCGCCATCGGCTCGTCAAGCAGCAGTATTGTCGGTTCCAGGGCTAATGCCCTTCCCAGTTCAATCCTTTTTCGCATCCCGTATGGCAGGACACCAACGACTGTTTTTCTAATCGGTGCTATCTCGAGGAAGTCGATAATCTCCTCTGCTGTCCGGCGCTGCTCGATTTCCTCCTTCAATGCCCAGCCAAGGTAGAGCGCCCCCGTGATAAAGTTTTGCCGCATAAGCACGTGCCGGGCAGCCATGATATTATCTTCGGTGCTGAGCCCGGCGTACAGCTCGATATTCTGAAAGGTCCTCGCAATCCCGCGTTTAGCCAGTTTATCCGGTCGCTTTCGGGTGATTCTCTTCCCGTCGTAGTATATCTCACCTTCTTGCGGTTTGTAGAAGCCATTGATACAGTTGAGGAGGGCGGTCTTGCCGGCGCCATTCGGTCCGATAATGGCCAGTATCTCTTTATCCCTAACATCAATGCTCACGTCAATAAGGGCCTGGACGCCGCCAAAGCTCAGCGAGAGGTGGTCAATCCGCAATTTTACTTGCTTATTATCTTTCACCGTTACAGTCTCTTAGACAATGCAATCTATGGAATATTCATTCTTTGAAGGATGCAATGCTTCACCTATATCATTTTTTTAAAAAAGTCAAGCCTTTTGTTCATAATTTGAAAAACCAGCCCGAACAAATGAGACCTTTATTCCCCTTTCGAAAAGGGCCGCTTAAGAATTTTCATAGAATCTCATAAAGCACTCTTCCTCATATCTCAAAAAACGCAGATTCAAAATTAACTACCATATTTTGAACAAATAAATTGACTTTTTAAAAATTTTGATATACATATACACATTATGGACGTCGGCAATAGAATTCGCGAGTTACGAAAGCGCTCAGGATTTTCGATGAAGCAGCTCGCTGAAAAAGTGGGGGTGAGCTACTTAACCATCTATAGAATTGAAACCGGTAAAGTAAGCCCATCAGTAACGCTCTTGAATGATATAGCTTCTCATCTTAATTATCCGATCTTTTCCTTTTTCGATCAAAAGGCAAAAGAGATTGTCCATATCAAAGCTAATAAACAACCTGTTATTGCAAGCGAAAAGCTTCAATTAAAGCTCCTTGCTCCACGGGGTTTCATAGACGATAATATCGCCATTAGCTTTGGAAAGGCTGAAAAGGGAGAATTTATCAGCAAGCATACAAACAGAGGAGCTGAGCTTGCCTACGTAACCAAGGGCAAAGGTATAGTAAAGTATGGCGATACTGAATATGAACTCAAAGAGGGTGATCTGATCTATTTCCAAGGGGAAACCCCTCATACGGTGGTTGCCTTGGAGCCTCATGAGTTCATTATAATACATTTTATCGATAAGTGATTGCCCTGCCTGTTTGTAATGCCTCCTTGTTGCTTCCCTGAAGAATGTTCGCATACGTGTTCTCATGTTTAAAAAATCCTAGCCCCTCAAATGGTTATCCAGTGGTAGTACCTTGGCGTTGTCTGTAATCCTTAATGTAGCGCTGGGCAAACCGGTCGCGGCCGAGGATAAGATCGGTGGCCAAGATCGTTGATCGCACCTGTGCTGCATCCACAGTGGGACAGGTTACTCCCGCTTCGATAGCCAGGGATAAAAAGGCCTTGTTGACCAGCGGCCTATCCGGCAACCCGAAGGATATATTGCTTGCGCCCAATGTCTGATTCACACCGAGCTGCTCCTTGACCGTGCGGATGGCTTGAAGCGTAACGAACCCGGCCCGATCGTCCGAACCCACCGCCAGGGCGAGACAATCGATGATGATGTCCTCTCGGGGAATCCCCAGAGACGCTGCTCGCTCGATGATTTTATTCGCGACCTCCAGCCGCTTTGCAGGCTCCTTCGGGATCCCGCTATCATCGAGGGCCAGCCCGATAACGGCGGTCCCATACTCCTTTACCAGCGGCAACACCTCATTGAGGGATCGCTCTTCGCCGGAGACTGAATTCACGACGGGTTTCCCCTCGTATACCGTGAGGGCCTCTTTAAGGGCCGCGGGATTGTTGATGTCGATACACAGGGGTACATCCACCGCAGCCATGATCGTTTCAATGGCTTGAGGAAGAACGGAGATTTCATCCACATCAGGGACCACGACATTGACATCCAGGATGTCCGCTCCGGCTTCGACCTGGGCTATCGCCTCCTGACGCACCACATCAAAATCACCTGCCTTTAATGCCGCTGCCAGCTTCTTCTTGCCGGTCGGGTTGATGCGCTCGCCGATCAGGATGGTCGGTCCGCTGTCACTGATGACGACCTCTCTTTGTGCGCTTGATACCTTGGTTTCCATAAGAAGGGTTACTCTCCTTTAAATTTGTTAGGCTTTCGGTATTCGATCTCCACGCTTGCTGCTCAACGGTACACACCATATTCCTTTGAGAAGTCGATCATGGCCTTGACATTTTCCGCCCTGGACCCCTGTATGCCCGCACCGGATGAAAGGATAAATCCGCCATCCTTTCCCGCCGTGTCGATGAGCTTTTTACAATAGTCTTTCACATCGTCGGGCGTACCGGTGCAGAGCAGATCCAAAGGCACATTTCCTGCGATACAGGATACCGTGCCGACAGTCTCCTTTGCCCGGGCCATGTCCGTCGTGTCGAACCACCAGACGGTCTTACCTTTCGGAATATCACAAATGGCTTCAAGACGCTGGTTATAGCCTCCTTCCGCAAATAGCTGTGGGACTATCCCCGCATCGATGAGACCGATGATGAGCTTTCGCAGAGACGGCCAATAAAAGGTCTTAAACTGTTCATCAGACATAAATCCATCGGCCCCCTTGTGAAGTGGGATGAAGGGGATGATATGACCGGCGGCTTTGCATGATGCCACACCGCATTTAATCATAAAAGGGGTTATCCTCTCACAGGCCTCGAGAAGCTCATCCGGGTGTCGAAACATATCCATCAATACGCCTCGAGTGCCCCTGAGGCTGTCCCCGATAACATCAAAAGGCGCCTTGGTAAGTCCAGCTGCAGAGGAGGGGTATCCCTTCCCCATGATCGATGCGCTGACCTGGCCCACAGCAGAGAGCCATGCGGTGACTTCATCGCCCCCATCACTCAGCTTCTTGAAGGCCGCTTTCACATCCTCCATGCCAAAAGGCATCAGTGCCGGCGGCACCATGGGAATCTCGTGTACGGGTGGTAATAAGGGCATTTTTGCTAAGGGAGTTAAGGCACCAAAGATCCGTGGGAAATAGACAGTGAGAAAAAATCCGGTGGGGTCATCGATCAATGCCTGGTACTCCTCTGCCTTCATATACTCACCCTCGACAAACTGGTACTCCTGATGCTCTCGCAGGCCATGGCCTGCCCATTGGTATAGGTTGAAATCCAGCATGTCGAGCGCTTTGCCAGGAACAATAGTCCGAGGGGTACTAAAGGTATCAGGGGCAAAATCGACATGAAACTTTTCCCAGGCATAGGCCAGTTTGTCATAGTCATACATGGCGTCATGCCAGCTAATGCCGGCGTATTCGATGGGGAAATGACCTGCTGAGGGGGATATCGGAATGCGCGCGGGGGTCTTCTTCAGTTGAATCGCATCTTTTATGAGGGTCACCCGGTCCTTATAAGCCGCTTCAGCCTCCGAGTTCTCGAAGGTGATATTTTTGCCTGAAAGCCAGACGTGAAACTGTTGTTCCTGCCTTTCCTCAGCATCAGGAGATGCGTCCATCCATCTCTCCCTCATATCATTACGCTCCTATCCACTTCTTCGCCAGGGCAATGCCCTCCATGGCATCCTTGCCAAAGGCATCGGCACCGGCATGCTCCCGCACCTTTTCGCTCATCTGAGCACCCCCGATCATGATCTTGACCGTGTCACGCAATCCGGCTTCCTCGATGGCCTGAACCGTACGCTTCATGGAATCATAGGCAAGGGTGAGAAGACCACTCATGCCCACGACCTGGGGCTGGAACGCCTTGATCTCGTCCACGAATGTGCCCGGGGGAACGTCAATCCCGATATCGCGCACCTCAAAGCCGTTCACCTCGAGGAGAAAGGTGACGATATCCTTGCCGATGTCATGAATGTCCCCTTCCACGGTCCCCATGAGTACTTTCCCCCGTTTCCCCGAAGTCGCTTCACCGTGCAGCTTTGGTTTGACCATCTCAGAGATCTGCTTCAACATATCACCGGCCAGCATCAGCTCGGGAAGAAAATAGGTCTCCTCCTCAAAACGCTTCCCCACTATTTCCATGGCCTTGGAGCAATCATCCAGGATCTTCAGAGGGTCTTCATCACCATCGAGCAAGACCCTGGCTATTGCGAGGGCCTCTTGCTCCCTCATGGTACTCATGGCATCGACCAAGCTATCAGACATGCTCTGTATCTCCTTCCGCCCCCTTTCCCCCACTCATCTAAGGGCATAATACTAACATATGACAATAGTGGTAGATATAAAGTTATATATATAATTTTGTCAAGGGGAAAAATGCTCTTTTCGAAAAAAAGTCATGCTGTGAATAGTGCCTTTCTGCTTTACATGTTTTTTGTACATCATGTCTATTTTTAATTGATTTTTGGTCCGCCTGCTATGATATACAAAGTGATATACAAAAAAAGAGGTGGTACCAGGCACTCGGTACCACCTCCAGTTTGTATGTAGAGAATATCTACCCTTATTCGTGATGCCTTATCCAGTTGCCTGGAGCTTCTTCTCTATGTCTTGGCGGAGGGACCGTTTATCCACTTTTTCCGCACCGGTATGGGGCATAGTCTCGATAAATTCGATCCGCTCCGGAAGCTGAAGCACAGAGGCCTTCTCCCCTTTCAAGAAAGAGATGATTTCCTCAAAGGATAGCTTGGCCCCGGCTTTGGGCTGGACATAGGCACAGACCCGTTCGCCCATAAGCGGATCGGGCATCGGGATGACGGCCACTGCCGCGACATCTGGGTGACGGGTGATGAGGCTCTCGATTTGCGTGGCGCTGATACTCTCACCACCCCGGTTGATCATCTCCTTGATGCGGCCGGTGAGTGTGATGAATCCCTTTTCATTGATCTTGGCCACGTCTCCGGTCCTGAAGAACCCGTCCTGAGTAAATACCGCCTTGTTTTCCTCTGGGTTGTTGTAATAGCCCGTAAATACACCGGGGCCCTTCAGTACCAATTCCCCCTCTTTATGGGTGGGGAGTTCATTACCCTCTGGATCGATGACCTTATACGTGTCATACGGGCAGGTGGGTCTCCCCACGGTTGTACAGATGGTCTCTAAACTATCAATGGTGCGCGTGATGGTCGTCATTCCTTCTGTTGCGCCATATCCGTTGTAAAACTTCATGTGCAGTTTTTCCGTGACCTCCTTGACCAGATCGGGGTGGCTTGCCCCCCCTGCGCTGTGCATCTTTTTCAAGGTGCTCAAATCATGCTTATTAATATCCTTATATTGGAGCATCTTTTGCGCCAGTGTGGGGACCCAGATGATCGAGGTAATTTTCTCCTTTTCAATGGTCTCACATATCTCCTTGTCGTCTGTAGAATCCAGGAATACGACCTTTCCACAGGTAAAAATACTCCCGAGGAAACCCTTGGAGAATGTCAAATCATGCCCTATCGGTCCCGCAAGGAGGGTAATATCCTCGCTGGTCTGGTCCCACGACTTGGAGCAATATTCGGTGCCGGTAATGAGACTATTGTGTGTGCGGGGGACAATCTTGGGTGCTCCGGTCGTCCCTCCGGTCGGTCCCATATGGGCCACCTGCATGGGATCCGGCCGCCTGCCGGCGAGCCGAGCCAGGTTGTCCTCGGTCAATGCAGACTCTTCGATCAGTCTTTCGAGGCTGGCAAAGGGCCGCTGATCCCCTTCCCCCCGGACAGTAATGACATGCGTAACGTCAGGATGCTCCTTCAGGACATCTGTAATAATGGGGATGTAGTCTGTTTTTTTGTATCGGGAGGCGACAATCCAGGATGTGGCCCCGGTAAGGCTAATGAGGTGGTTTATTTCAAACTGCCGGTATCGGTCGATCAACAATACGGGGATGGCCCCGATCTTTTGAACGGCAAAATAGGCAAAAACGAATTCGTTCCAGTTCGGAAGCTGAACCAGGACCCGGTCCAAGGGCTGGATGCCCAAATCCATCAGGCCGATGGCCAGCTTATTCGTCTTTTCCCGAGTCTCCCCATAGGTCAGGCGCGTCTGACGATCCACAAAGGCCTCTTTGTCAGGGTGGATATCCGCAGCCCTGTCGAGGATATCTCCGAATGTTAGTCCAGACCACCATCGAAGTGCGTTATACTTTTCTGCATCTTCTTTTTTATAGGGGATAACTCCTTCCAGAAGCCTTACCATACCTCACCCTCCATCCTTATAATTGATTAATATGAGAACCGGTTACATGCTTCGCCTGCGTGCCAGGGATACCACAAGCTCCCCTCTGCTAATAGCTGATAAAACTCGGTAAAAAGGTAGCAATCTGCGGGAAAATCAACATGATAACCGTAACAATAATCAATGCCACAAGAAAGGGAAAAATCCCCTTAAAGATATGTTCAAGGGGTACATCTGGAGCAATCCCCTTAATGACAAACACGTTGACCCCTACCGGCGGGGTGAGCACCCCCATCTCCCCTACGAGCACGATGATGACCCCAAACCAGATCGGGTCAAAGCCGAGCTCCTGAACGAGTGGGAAAAAGATGGGGACGGTAAGCACGATGAGGGCCATGGAATCCATAAAGAAGCCGCCTATAAAATAGATGAAGACAATGACTATCATGACAGCCATCGGGGGTATGGGTAGCCCCCCGAGCCACTCAGCCAGGACAAAGGGTATCCTCGATACCGCCATGAAGTGACCAAAGATAGTAGCCCCGGCCATAATGAAAAGCACCATACACGCGGTTCGCACACCTTCCTTGCCGGCATCAACAAATGTCCGCCACGTCACCTGTCGCCGGGCCAAGCCGATGAACAAGGCGCCGCCGGCACCGATTGCTCCGGCCTGCGTGGGGCTGAACCAGCCGAGAAAGAGCCCTCCTATGGCCAGAAGAAAGAGAATGAGGGCTTCGATTATGCCTGCCGTAGATCGCAGCTTCTCTTTGAAGCTGACGGGGACTCCGGGGGGACCGATGGCGGGGTTGCGCCAGCACAGCAAGGCCACGGTTGCGGCAAAAAAGATGCTCAGGATGATCCCCGGCAAGACGCCGGCGATGAAGAGCTTACCGATGGATTCCTCAGTCAAATACCCGTAGACGATGAGGACAGTGCTCGGCGGGATAAGGATACCCAGGGTGCCCGCAGCAGCAACGGTACCGGTAGCGAGGGTGTCATCGTACTTATACTTCTTCATTTCAGGAAGCGCTATCTGGCCCATGGTCGCTGCCGTTGCCGTGCTCGAGCCGCAAATAGCGCCAAAGCCGGCACAGGCAAAGACAGTAGCCATGGTCAGGCCCCCCCGGAACTGCCCGATCCAGGCATAGGTCGTCTTATAAAGCCTTTTGCTGATCCCCGAAGCAAAGGCAAATGTCCCCATGAGGATAAACAGGGGGATAACGCTCAAGGGATAATTGATAAAATCTTCGAAGATATCGCGGCCGATAAGACCGAGTGCCGCTCCTGGGGTAACCAAATAACCAAACCCAACAACTCCGACCAAGGCCATGGCAAAGGCAACCGGCAATCTGAGCAAAAAGAGTAAGATGAGAAGGGCAATGCCGATGATGCCTACAGTAACTGAGTCCATCTCTATACCTTCCTCTTTTTGAGTGATTTAAGAAATTCCAAGAAAAATACCATACAGACGGGAATACAGCCAAGGGCAATCCCATAGGCGAAAGGATAATAGGGTATGTGGATAGTGGCGCTATAGTCCCCTGAGGTTTGCATTAAATAACCAAGCGCAATGAGGCGCCACACAATCACCATGAAGAGCCCTAAGCCGAGAAGCAGAATAACGCTATTGATAACTGATCCGAGACGCCGTGGCAGCAGCTTGACAAAGAATTCTACTTTGATATGCCGACCTAGAATCAGCGTCATGCTGCAACCAAAGGCAATTGCCACGGTCTGGGCAAGCATCACGATGTCAAGGGATCCCGGGAGAGGCCACCGAAAGAGCTTAGCCCCCACAACATCGACGCAGGTCACAACCATCATCACCAGCAACCCAAGAAACGCGAGCCTCTCAAACCAGTCACTTAACCGGCGATTATACCTTTCTAATGTATCTAACACTGGGCCTCCCTTACCATCTTCGCTGGGAGCGGGGCAAAGCCCCGCCCCCAGCGAAGGTCTGTACTATTGATTGATAAACAATCCGAGGCGATCATGCCTACGTCCCCCCACTTATATGCCCAAAGGTAAGGAGACTTTCCTCAGAGGGTCATCCTGTCTATTTCATTATCAGAGCCTGGGGTTTCACCTCCGGAGGCCCGACTGCTGACGGGATGCGCAATTCTATCTGTTTCCCCTTCCAGAATTCAGCTCGATCGCGCAGGAATTTGATCCACCCTTGCACCTCTGCCTCGGAAAACCCTTTACCCACCATAGTTTTCACATAATCACCGAATACCGGTTCAACAGCTGCCTGCCACCTTTTAATCTCACGCGGGGAGAGTTCAATAAATTCCACCCCCTTCGCCTTCCCAGCTTTTTCACCGACGAAATCTATGGCATTCCACATCAAGATATATCGCTCCTTGTACTCTCCAACAAGCTTGTTAAAGATAGGCTTAATGTCTGCCGGTAACTTCTCATAGCTCTTCTTGTTCATGGCGAGATAAAAGGGATAGGGATGGTTAATCGGCCAGATTGACGTCTCATATTTTACCACTTCAGCAAACTTGAACGCAAACAGTGTCTCATAGTTTGAGGCCTCTCCATCAATAACACCTTTGGCGATCGCATCATACACCTCCGGCATCGGCGTGGGGGCCGGGGTTCCACCCAGTGCCTTCATAACCTCGCCAGCCATCCCCGGTGCCCTGATGGTGAGCCCCTTGAGGTCTTCCAGCTTGCGTACCGCCTTCTTGGAAGTGGCTATGCCACTCGGGGGGGATGCATTCATCCAGAGCACTTTCACCGCATCAAATTCCTTGGGCTGAAATTCCATGTAGAAATCATTCATGACCTGACTCGCTACCCAGCCACTGGCATAGCCGATCGGCAAGCCGTTGGATTCGGTAACCAGCATACGCCCAGGGGTGTAATACACATGGGAATACCCGATGTCGGCGATTCCGTCAACCACCCCATCAAACATCGCCGTCGGTTTCAGCAACGAGCCGCCACCAAAGTAATCGACCTTCACCTGGCCATTGGTGCGCTTTTCCAAGTCGCGACAAAACTCTTCTAACACTTTAGATTGGAAAGACGGGGGAGGAAAGAAATTAGCTACTTTGAGCGTTACCTTCGCTGCACGGGCCTTCCCGGTTTCAGCCTTCTCACCTTTGCATGAGGGTAAGACAGTTATTATAAGCCCTACGAAAAGAACCGCTACCAGGACTACCATTAACATTCTATTCTGTCTCATCGGTAGAACCTCCTTTTGTTTTAATAGAAACATCTGCCTTTTCCTTAAATAACCGTGCAATAACCTTGTTCACTCCTCCTTCACTCCTCACGTATATTTATATCCGTATGCCACCCCCTTTCAAAAAAGTTTTTCCATTCTGTTTCGTGACGAGTACCATGAAACGTCCACTCTGTCACCCTTCACACAAGCAATGAATAATTAAACAATGCGTGCCTGTGATCCTTCATCCTTCGTCAGTTGTCCTCTCATAAATCTTTTCAATATCAGCTCCGAAGGCGTAAGAAACACTCTTGGCACACTCTACCACTTTGTAACCATAGTGCTCAACCAAACTTTCATCAAAGACTCCAACGACAACTAGACATGCAACCACTTTCCCATTGTGGCCAAATACCGGGGCTGCAACGGAATTATATCGAGGATTTATTTCGCCCATATCCTGTGCAAACCCCACCTGGCGACACCTGTCAAGCTCTTCCCTCAATCGTTCCATATTCACTGGTGAGTTAACACCATCACCGTAAAACCAGAGCTTTTCTGACGCGAGAATCTGTTCCAGTTCATCGTGTGGGAGAAACGCCAAGATGGCCTTGCCGTGAGATCTATAGGTCAGGGGAAATCTATACCCCAGTCGTATCGTTATGTTTACACCGCTGTAGGCTTCATGTTTGGCCATCACAAAGAGGTGGCTATCGACGATCAACCCAAAGAATGCGGTGCTTTGTGTTTCTTTGGCAAGAGACTCAAGGAAAGGAGCTACCTTCTCCTGATTATAGATATTATCCAAAACTCTCCCTGACAGAAACACAAGAGCCGGTCCCAAAGAGTACGTTTTTGTCTGAGGGTCTTTTTCGACAAAACCAAAATTCTTTAACGTATTCAAGATTGAATATCCCTTGCTTTTATGAATACCTACCTGGAGGCAGATATCCGTCAGCCTCATTTTGAACGTGGGGCTTTTCGCTAAACAAATGAGGATCTGTGCCCCTTGCTGTACCGCTGGAACCAGAGGGGTGTATCCTGTGTTGACCTCCTTGTTTTGCTTTATATCTAGCATGATGTTAGATGGCTGTCTATCCCCTTAGGTTATGAGGTTTAAACCTCCACCCTCGACCGATCTTCACCCCTCCCGCTTTACTCATGTCCCAACGCTTCGTCAAAGGAGAGGCCCTAAAATACAAACAGGTCAATACCGCCCGTCATATTCATCACCGCACCAGTCATGTACCGGGCTTCGTCCGATACCACATAGGCAACGGCATCGGCGATTTCCTGGGGGTCAGCAGGCCTGCCAATGGCTGTCCTCTTTTCAATCCTTTTCTGGTACTCTTCCGGGATCGGCTCAAAATAGGCCTCCGTATAGGCTATGCCGACCAGAACACAATTTGCAGTGATATTGTATCGAGCCCCCTCCAATGCCGTTGACTTTGCCAGACCGATCAGTCCTGCTTTGGCAGCACCGTAGCTTGTCTGTCCATAACCACCCAGAACACCTGCGGCAGAGGTCATGTTGACAATACGGCCCCACTTATTGGCACGCATATCTTCCCATGCCTCCTTGATACAATAAAAGGCAGAATTCAGGCAGAGTTTGACCTCTTCATCCCATTCTTCTATGGTGGTCTTGGCAATGGTCACCATATGGCGCATTTGGGCAGCATTGTTCACGAGGATATTCACCGGCCCAAGCTCGCCTTTTATGGCTGCATAGGCCTTCTGTACATCTGCATAATCCCTCCCATTCATTTTGACCGCCATCGATTTGCGGCCCAGTGCCTGTATCTCTTCGGCAACCGCTTTGACTCCATCCATGTGGCTAAAGCCGGTCACCACGACATCCGCCCCGTGTCGTGCCAACGTAAGGGCAATGGCCTTTCCAATACCCTTCGGCATTGAAGCTCCTGTCACCAATGCGATCTTACCTTCTAACGACATACAGTATCCTCCTCATGTGCTGATTGCTGTATAGATCCCACCGCTTACCTGCCCCTTACCCCACCTTTACCACAAGGGAGGCGCCTGTATCTCCCGCTGCGCAGCCGGCCCACAAACCATAGCCGCCGCCAAGGAGTACCAACTCCTCCACCAACTCTGCGATGAGCCTGCCCGCTGTGGGACTCTGGGGATGCCCAAAGATCATGGAGCTTCCATAGTTGTTCATCCACATCACGTCAACGCCCATCTGTTTGGACATGTAAATATCATTTACCGCGAAGGGGTTGTGGGTCTTGACCGCCTTCATGTCTTTAATCGTGAGACCGGCGTTTTTCAGCGCCATCTGCGCAGCCGGCACCGGGGCCTGAGCCATATAGGACTTTTTTGCCCTGGCAAAACCATATGACATGATCTGAATCTCGGTCTTGGGATCAGTGCTCAATTCCTTGGCCTTCTCCCGAGTAGTGACGATAAAACCACAGTTCCCGTCCGCAGGATGGGTCTGTGCACCGAAGGTCAAGACGCCGTTCGGTTCTACCGGCTTGAGTTTTGCCAATCCTTCCGCCGTAGAGGGGGTGATGCCCTCATCCTCTTCGACCATGATGGTCTGCTTTCTCGATACCCGTACCTCGACTGGGAACATATACCGCTTCTGAAAGGCCCGGTCATCCGCCAGGGAATCCACATATTGCTCATACCGTCGCAGGGCGACCGCATCGCATTCTTCTCTGGTAATGTCGGCCTCCGCAGCCACATTTTCCGCCGTCCGTGTCATGCTCATGCCCCCCCAGGGGTCTTCGAAATTGTCCATCATCCAGTTTTCCGATTCCACCTCTCCCCCCGGACCCAACGGCTGAGCCCATACGGTGTGCGGACCGTTGGAGCAGCGGTCCGACATGAGTGCAAATGCCGTTTCATACGTGCCGACATCAATATTCACCGCCGCAAGGTGGATACATGTCGCTGAAGTGGTGCAGGCCTGATTTACCATCAGCCCGGGCAGATTCTTCTTGCCGTCCACCAGCATGCCAGCGGCCCAGTTGTGGCTGTGGAACATGTAGTGTTGGGACACCGTGATCCCATAGTATAGGTATTCAACCACCGTGGGATCTAAATCGCGGCTCGAAAACCAGCGTCTCGCCGTGTTCGCACCCAATTCAATGGCATTCTCATTGGCCAAGCTCCCCTGCCAGCGGCTAAAGGGACTTGAATAATAACCTCCATAGGGTATATAAGCCTTCGTCAACATATCCATCTTCCTCCATGTATGATTTTAATTATCAGTAAAGGGTAGCGCGGATCCCCTGCGTCAAGCATCAATGTGTATTTCCCACCCTTTTGTTGTTCTATATACAGAAAAATATTCTATGTATAGAATTGCTATTTCGTAACATCTTTCAAAACACGTGTCAAGAGAAAAATGGTGCACGAGGGGAGAATACAGTTTCTCCCCCTATTTTTCTCTTCGAGTCTGGGGTTAAAAAGATAACAATCCCTGAATCATCGAGCGGATTTCTGCTTGCCTATGATTTTCCCTTTTTCGGAGCGCGCGGGGATCCTCAACACACCGTCCTCATCCCTCAAATAATGTAATTCTTCGGACATGCAGCGCTATTTTTTTATGGCTCGACATGGTAGACTGGCCTAATATCTTGTTTAAAAGCATTACGGTCCGAGCAGAACATCTCGTGATGCATGAGGCCCGCAAACTCTAAAAGCAGGAAAAGAACACGGTGATTATGGGTAAGACACAATCATTCCAGATCGAGTTTCAACCCGTGGGCCGGAGAGATCGATTCCCGGCGGAACTGTCCATCCTCGAGTGCGCACGCCGATCAGGCATTGACCTGGTCAGTCTCTGCGGAGGTGCAGGTACTTGCGGCAAATGCAAGGTACAGATAGTCTCCGGGGAGGTATCCGAACCCTGCCAGAAAGAGAAGGAAGCACTTTCAGCTGAGGAGATCTCGCAAGGATACCGTCTCGCCTGCCAAACATATGCGCAAACGGATCTCGTGTTAACCGTACCGGCAGAATCTTTGAGCGCCCCGCAACGACTCCAGGTGGAAGGTCTCGAGACACCTGTCACCCCTGACCCTACCATTCAGACCTATGATGTATCACTGCCGGCCCCTTCCTTGTCCGACCTCAGGGGGGATGATGAACGACTTCTTGAGGCGCTGGAGCAGCAACACGGTGCTGTATGTGAAAGCATCGATGAAGAGGTGTTGCGAACCTTTTCGCCCGCGTTGAGATCCCTCACGTGGGAGGCATCTGTCTCGGTCCGCGACGCTGAGGTAATTGCTGTGGGTCCTGTGGGCGGTCACAGCCTCGGCATGGCCGTTGACCTGGGGACAACCAAGATCGCCGGTTATCTCGTCGATCTGGAAACCGCTCGTACGCTCTCCGCCAAGGGGATTATGAACCCCCAGATTTCATACGGAGAGGATGTCATCGCGAGGATGGCCCGCGCCCAGAGGTCTCCTGAAGACGCGGCAACCCTTCAAGAAAAGGTTGTGGAAGCCCTTGCCACGCTTTCCGAGGAACTGTGCCACGAGGCAACTGATGCCCGACCCGAAGAGATCAAAGAGCTCGTCGTGGTGGGCAACACGGCAATGCACCACCTCCTGCTCAGGCTTCCGGTGGAGCAGTTGGCCAGGGCGCCGCATGTCCCGGCAATCAGTCGAGCCCTGGATATCAAGGCACGCGATCTGGGTTTTTCAGTCGCCCCAGGTGCCTCTGTACACTTACTGCCCAATATTGCCGGTTTTGTTGGGGGCGATCACGTGGCCATGCTATTGGCAGTTAATGCCTGGGAGGCTGAGGGCCCGATGCTCGCTATAGACATCGGGACCAATACGGAGATATCCCTGGTGATGCATGGAGAGATCAGCAGCGTGTCGTGCGCGTCAGGACCTGCCTTTGAGGGCGCCCATATCTCCTGTGGCATGCGCGCCGCGCCGGGTGCCATCGAGCATATGCTGATTACAGGTCAAGAGATTCAATACCATACAATCCATGGCACAGAGCCGGTGGGTATCTGCGGATCAGGCATCTTTGACACCCTTGCGCAACTCTTTCTCAATGGCATAATCGACAAAGGCGGGAGGATCAGGGCGGATCATCCTCGCGTTCGGGAAAATCAAAAGGGCAGAGAGTTTGTGATCGTCAGTGAAGAAGAAAGGAACGGCGGTTCGGCGATCACGATCACGCAAGCGGATGTACGTGAGCTGCAACTGGCACAGGCGGCCATTCGGAGCGGTATTCAGATACTCTTACGAGACAAGGGGCTTGCGGATGAAGACCTTGACGAGATCATCATCGCGGGAGCCTTTGGAAGCTATCTGAATATTTCAAGCGCTATCGCCATCGGGATGTTTCCAGCTATTCCCGTAAGTCGCTTTCGCCAGGTTGGAAATGCAGCGGGGATGGGGGCAAAGATCGCCCTCGTCTCCAGAGAAAAGCGGGAAGCAGTTCAGAAAGGTGTCCGAGCAATTCGCTATATCGAACTTGCGGTGGCCCCCGATTTCAATAAGACCTTTACGCAGGCCCTTTCCCTCGGATAAGAGACAGGGTCTTGCGTTCCGTTAAGTTCACCTTTGCATCATATAATTTAAACGTCACGGGAAGATATGGATAATTCCATCGATACCGTCACCAAGGCCTTTGAACATCAGTCTCCGCGCCGTCCGCCGAGGGGGGAACTGTGGTTGGGCACAGAGCTGCTGAAGAAGGCGAACCTTGAAGACACCCTGGAAGGCCATCTCGCGCTGATAAAGCGTTTAGGCCAAGACATCATGTGTCTTCCCCTATCCAGTGAGAGTAAGATGAACGAGGCCCTTGGCTACCGATACTTCGATTTACAAGGGCTTGCGGAGGCCTCAAGGATTAATGATCTCTTTGTCATGGCGCTCATCGATGGCCCCTTTCAGAGGCTTGCTGAAAAAAGGGGGTTGACGAACGTCCTCACCGGATGGAGACGGGAACGGTATGAATTTAAAAAGGCGTATGAGCAAGAGCGGGCAGCGGTAGATGTTCTGATAAGGAGGAGTCTTGAGCTGTTAGTTGGTGCTGTTGTGGTAGCGGATGATGTAGCTGGAGAACGCGCTCCGTTTATTGGCCCTAACGATCTTCAAGAGCTTTGTTCCCTCTTTTATACCCAGGCGGTCTCCGAAATTCATAGCGGGCATGCGTACGCCCTGCTTCATTCCTGCGGCAATATCACGAGGTTAATCCCTCATCTTGTTTCATATGGCTTCGACGGCCTGGCAGCCATTCAGCATCGGATCAATGACCTTATTGCTTTAAAAAAACTCTACGGATCCACTCTTACTTTTATGGCCGGGATCGAGGCAGAGGTGTTAGAGGCAGAGGAACTCTCTTCGTCCGACAGGAAGGAATATAAAAAGATTATCCGGGCCCTTGCCCCGGATGGTGGTTTTGTCATCTGCTCATCCAGCGGTCTGTATGCCGATGATTTTCTTGAAAGGGTACAAGAGCTTTATCGAATCGCCGACACACTATACACCGGATAAAACATGCCAAAGGATCAAGGGTGTCCTCAAACAATTAAACGCTCCCCTCCATGATCTGTTGACAAAGACGCACTCCTTTCATGGCATCGTTCGTCCAGTAATCCGCGTCTAACTCCTTACACAAAAACTCAGTAACCTGACCGCCGATAAGATATGCACGAGGTGCGAACTCCTCGGGAATATTGTCTTTTAAGAGCGCAATGGTCTCTTGCATGGACTTGTAAGCTGCAGAGATGAGACAGGAGAGCCCGACGATGTCGGGCTTGAACTCATGAATTGCCGCAAGGAATTTACTCGGCGGCACATCGACCCCGATATCATGAACCGCGAACCCGTGCACACGAACAAGCTCTTTAAAGATATCCTTGCCGATGAAGTGGATATCCCCCTCAACCGTGCCGAGGATAATGCTGCCAATATTCCCGTTCGTGATCTTGCTTTCAAGAAGGGGAAAGATCTGTTGTCCGACCTGGCGCATAATCTCACCGGCCATGATGAGACCGGCTATAAAGTAGCGCCCTTGTTCGTAGTACTCCCCAACTTGGATCATGCCCTTATGGCACAGGTCGATGATAGTCAGAGGGTCAACACCATCGGCTATGTGCTGCTGAACCAAGTTCAATACCGCCTCCTCTTGCAGTTCAGCCATCAAGGTGCTGAGTTCCGCTTGGTTGTCTGTTACAGGCATATAACCATCACCTTTTGAATGTCTGCACTAGGTCTTGCTACTGATACCCACCGTGGTAGTAAATCTCAGACGATCCCCCCGGCATATGAACCGTCCCCAACTGACGGGTCTGTCCTCAAAATCGTAAAAGATATGTTCAAGGCGGAATGCGGGCTGCATTTCAATGGTGTTGAGTATATCCGCTTCTTCCTTCGCGAGCACCGCCGCCTCGATGACCAGTTCCCCCCGTTTGAGCGTTGTTTCCCCATCTCCGACAAACAGGCCTTGCAGGGAGGTAATTCCCAGTTCAGCCTCAACAATCGGGCGGAGGGGATCGTATATCAGTTGTTCCTTGTGATACAGAATGGGATCACCATCCCGAAACAAGACTCGCCTGATGAGGATAGTCCGCTCACCCACACCTATGGCCAATTTATTTGCCGTCCTCTCATCGGCCTTAACGATGAGTGTTTCCAGAATTTTTACCTTCGTTCGCTCCTTGTCCTTGAATATGTTGTGAAATTCTTCCAGACTAAAGGTTACCTTTCCCAAATCAGGGGCTTTAACATAGGTCCCACTTCCCTGAATGGTGTTGACAATCCCTTGATCCAATAAAATATTGATGGAGCGGCGGACCGTCATGGGGCTGACCTGATACCGCTTGCACAGCTCTGATTCAGACGGCAGACGACTGCCGGGGAGGTAGATGCCCTGTGCGATCTGATCCTTGAGAATATTGACGAGCTGAACATATGCCGGTTCAAATGTTTGGCGATCTATAGTTGTTTGATCGGTCATTATCGTTTTGGGATTGTATATTCGCTTATTTAATAATAATTGGTATATATAACTTAGGAACTTACTAGATGTCAAGACGCCACGGAAGCGAGATCACGTTCAACTGAGAACAAGCAACACGAAGCATACGTCTGAAAACGTGGTCGATGCCATGAGCACCATGAGGGGGCAAGAGGACACTCGACAGAGCCAAGCACGAAAACGTAAAGCCGATGGTGGAGTTTACGAAAGAATACGGGGTATATACATAACAGGTAGCTGGTAAAGTGACCATCTATAGAAAAGCTGACTGTATCAAGACGACATATCTGTTCGAGCTACACGGTTACCTTACCCGAATCCTTTTAATCGCCTTATCAACACCCACGACGACATGATCAATGCTCCCGCGACAAGAATCCCGATCTGAAAGTTCCATATATCAGCCACCGCGCCCAAGCCGACCGGAACAAGCCCAATGCCGATTATCCCGCCGACGGCTAATGTCAATCCCACAAAGGTGCTTCTTTCGTCAAGGGGAGTAATCATGGAGATAGCCATTACAGCAGCCGGGAAGAATGCCACACTCACTGTCGCTTGTACAATAAGCGCTCCAACCAGCAACCAAAACACCTGAGCGAGGGCCATCCCCACGGTTGAGAGCCCGGTAATGAACAGGATAATGAAGAGAAGTTTCTTAACAGCAAACCGGTCAATGAGAAAGCCGACCAGAATGGTGGCAAACACCCCCCCTCCCCGTGAAATACCGAAGAGAGTGTTGGCCACTTCCAACTGCATTCCTTTCTCCTTTACCAGAAAGAGGGGAATAATACTGTAGATACCGGCAGTGGCCATCGCGGCCATAATCCAGAGGATAGCCATTATCCAAAAATCTGTGCGACGCAGTACCGTAGCATACCTGCTCCTTTTCTCCTCCTGCGGACGCGGGTCCGGGGCAAACACCCAGAAAAAGATAATGAACAGTGCGCACGCCCCGCTGAGTATGACAAAAAATGCCCTCCAATGATAAAAGCGGAGGGCAAAGGCTATCAGGATGGGCATGGCGAGAAAGCTGAAGGAAGGGGCCGTATCATGGAAAGCGAGGGCCTTGCCCCAGTTTCTCCGGCTAATTATCGACGTTATCAGAGGAACCGAGCATGGTAGATAGATTCCCGATGTGAAGCCAAGTAACAAGGAAAAAGCAGCAAAATAATAGTATGTCTGAGCATATCTGAAGCATATAAATACGAAGACCAGTGCTATGAAACTATATATGATAGACCGTTTATAGCCAATGTGTTTGGATATCCATCCTGACATGAATACAGCAATAGTAAGACCAGCGGACAAATAGAAAAATAGACTGCCTGCAAGGGCATGGGTGATGGCCAACTCATCTTCTATAATGGGAAGAAGGGGAGACAAGACGTTCCTGGTGGAGGAATTGAGGAACCACAGGCTCCAGAAGATCAAGAGCAGGAAGATTTTCATCGTTGCTGGTTATACACAATTCCGGATGAATGTTCAAGTGCCCAACAGCGATGCGATGCAGGTTCCAAATTACACATTTTTTCTTTAGACAGTGATGGGGAGGAAGAGAAAAAGGATGCGGAGAGCAATGTGTGCATAGAGGGCGGCCAGCACATCGTCGAGGACCACCCCGTAACCTCCTGGCACCGTTCGCTCTAAGAAGCGTATGGGTGGGGGTTTGATAACGTCAAAGGCGCGAAAGAGTATAAAACCGGCAAGGAGAGTGGGCCAGGTGGGAGGCAGGGCGATCATGACCGCCAAAAACCCCACCACTTCATCGATGACAACGGCCCCAGGATCATTTTGTCCTAATATGGTCTCCGCCCGATCGGCGGCCCAGCAGGCAAGCAGGGCGAGGCCTACCAGGCAACACAGGTAGAGCCAGAGGGGAAGCAGGGATAGGATGAGAAAGAGGGGGATGGCCGCCAGGGTCCCCGCAGTGCCCGGGGCGAAGGGGGAAAATCCCACCCCCCACCATGTCGCCAGCAGAATAATGAGCCGCCTCATCTAGGGTCTGACCCTCACCCCTCTGCCCCGGAGCCATGCCTTCACCTCGTTGACGGCATACTCCCGGTAGTGAAAGATTGAGGCTGCGAGCACGGCGCTTGCCCCCCCGATGGTGAGTCCTTCGTAGAGGTGCTCCAAGGTACCCACCCCTCCGGAGGCGATCACCGGCACCCGCACCTCTGCAACTACGGCGCGGGTGAGTTCCAGGTCATATCCCAGGCGGGTGCCGTCCCGATCCATGCTGGTCAGGAGGATCTCCCCGGCCCCGTATCCCTCCATGCGTTTGGCCCACTCAAGGGCATCGATCCCTGAGGGGGTCCTCCCCCCGTGGGTGTAGACCTCCCAGCCACCGTTCCTGCTCTTGGCATCGATGGCCACCACGATGCACTGGCTCCCGAATCGCTCCGCGGCCCGCTGGACGAATTCAGGCTCTGCTACCGCCGCGGTGTTGATGCTCACCTTGTCCGCCCCCGCCTTCAAGAGGTCGCGGATATCCTTCAAGGTCCGCACCCCCCCTCCGACGGTCAGGGGCATGAAGACCTCTTCGGCGGTGCGACGCACCACCTCGAGGATGATCGGTCGCCGCTCATGCGAAGCGGTGATGTCAAGGAAGGTCAGTTCATCGGCCCCTTGCTGGTCGTAGGCCTTGGCGTTTTCTACGGGATCCCCTGCATCGCGCAGGTTCACAAAATTGGTCCCCTTGACCACCCTGCCGTCCTTGACATCGAGACACGGTATGATCCGTTTGGCCAGCATAGCTTTGCTTTAGTTCCCTTTCGCGACCCTGATGGCCTCGGCCAGATCCACGGTCCCCTCATAGAGGGCCCGCCCGGTGATGACCCCCTCAACCCCAAAGGGGGCCAGTTCCTTCACCGCTTTAATATCCTCCAGTGTCCCCACCCCGCCGGAGACGATGAGGGGGGTCTGTACTGCTTGGGCCACCTCATGTGCCTGGACCAGATTGATCCCCCCCCCCACTCCATCCCTGCTGATATCGGTGAAGATGATAACCGAGACACCGTATCCTTCCATCTCCTTGGCGAGATCAGCCGCCCTGCGCGAGGTCCCTGTGAGCCATCCCCGTATCATGACCTCTCCTTCCCGGGCATCGATCCCCACCGCAATCCGACCGGGGTATTGTTGACACGCCTCTTTGATCACGGAGGGGTCTTCCGTTGCAGCGGTACCCAGGATCACCCGCTCGATCCCCACGGCGAGCCATTCTTCGATGCCCCCCAGGTCCCTGATCCCCCCTCCCAGTTGAAGGGGGATGTCCACCGCCGCTCGAATCTCCTTGACCGCTTCAACGTTCATCGGGAACCCGGCCACGGCCCCATCGAGGTCGACCACGTGGATCCACTCAGCACCCGCATCCTTCCACCGCGCCGCCACCTCCCCCGGTTCAGGGGAATAGACTGTTTCCTCCTCCATTCTCCCCTGGCGCAGACGCACACAGCGACCCCCCTTGAGGTCTATAGCCGGGATCACGAGCATCAAAGAGAGCTACCGAGGGAGGGTAGGGAAGGTGCGCAGGATCGATTCAACGCCGATGGTGGCCCACCGCTCTACCGTCACCCACTGAGCGCCCCCTTTGAGAAAGGAGGAGATCTTCAGGGCGTTCTCGCTCAGGGAGTGTTGCGTCTCATCAAACCTGCCGCTCCAGGACACCTTCTTGTCCGCGACCGTAACCAGATGGGCATCAAAGGCCGCTGAGGCGGGATTCTCCACCCCAACGGCGCTTCCCTGGCGCTGCTCAAACCGATAAACCCCTCCGATCACCACCGCATAGACGCCGAGCTCCCGCCCGATCTGCGCGGCGACCCCGATCGGATCCTGACTGAAGATGTCGGGATCCATACTCTCGACAACGGCCTGCCCCTGAGCAAGGGGGATCACCTCACACCTGCCCAGACGATCGAGCTGCCGGTGGAAGATGGTCGTCATCTCAGGTCCCGACCGTGCCGGAAGCTCCCCGGCCCGGAAGAAGAAATCCTCCCAGAGCCCCTTGACTACCCGCTGCCCCCGCACCTCAGGCTCGAGGAGCAGAAAGGGGAGGACCGCCACCTTCTGGCGCGGCACGATCCGCTCCCCCCCCTCTTGGGAATGACACAAAGCGGGAAGAAGGAAGATGAGGAGCCCGAGGATGGCCCCCACGACTACGATCCTATTCTTTTTCATCTGACGTTTCATAGGCACTCCCCCATTAATGAAGTTATAGTTTTCCCTTGGTCGAGGGAACCCCGGATCTCCTCTCATCCAGGCAGGAGGCCGCATCCAGGGCCCTGCCGAACCCTTTGAAGATCGCCTCCACGATGTGGTGGAGGTTTGTCCCGTACAGCAGGTCAATGTGCAGGGTGATGCCGGCATGGTCCGCCATGGCCTTAAAGAAGGATTCTACCAACTCCGTGCTAAAGTCCTTGATCCTCCCCCTTGCCTTGACCCGATAGCCGAGATAGGGGCGACCGGAGATGTCCAGGACCACCCTCCCCAGGGCCTCGTCCATAGGAACGAGGGCCTCCCCGAACCGCCTGATCCCTGCCCCATCCCCCAGGGCCTGCTTGATCCCCGATCCCAAAGTGATCCCCACATCCTCCACCGTGTGGTGAAAATCGACCTCCAGATCCCCCTTCGCCCGCACGGTTAGATCGAAGAGACCGTGCATGGCCATGAGGGAAAGCATGTGATCGAAGAAAGGGATCCCCGTGGAGATCTCCGCATTCCCCGTGCCGTCCAGGTCGACGGAGAGGAAGATATCAGTCTCTTTGGTCTTGCGCTCTATCTGCGCGCTGCGTCCCATTGTGTTACTCCTCCTTTCCCCTCATCTCGACGGACCGGGCATGGGCCTCCAGCCCCTCCAGACGGGCCAATCGGGCCACGTCCTCCCGTAACCCCTCCAGGGCATCCTGAGAACAGGAGAGGATATTGGTCCGCTTCAGGAAGTGCTCAACCCCGAGGGGGGAGGAGAATCGGGCCGTCCCTGCCGTGGGCAATACGTGGTTAGGCCCCCCCAAATAATCCCCCACTGCCTCGGGGGTATAGGGGCCGAGGAAAACGGTTCCGGCGTTCTGTACCTCCCCCAACCACCGCAGGGGGTCCTGGAGGGCCAGCTCCAGGTGTTCGGGAGCGATCCGATTGGCGATCCCCATTCCCTCAGCCAGGTCCCGTACGAGGATGATGATCCCATGGCGCTCAAGGCAAGCCGTGATAATCTCCTGCCGGGGGAGGGTCTTCGTCACCTGTGCCACCTCCTGCTCTACCTGCTGGGCGAACTGCGGGGAGGAGGTGATGAGTATTGGCCAGGCAATCTCATCGTGCTCTGCCTGCGAGAGGAGGTCGGCGGCGGCAAAACCCGGCGGCGTTGATCCATCGGCGAGCACCAGGATCTCACTCGGACCCGCCACCAGATCAACCATGACGACCCCATACAGCAGCCGCTTGGCCGTGGTCACGTAGGCGTTACCCGGCCCCACGATAATATCGACCTGAGGCACGGTCTCCGTCCCATAGGCTAGGGCGGCAATGGCCTGGGCCCCGCCGGCTCGCAGGACCCGATCGGCACCTGCTACCTGGGCCGCCGCCAAGATATAAGGGTTGGCACCCGTTTGTGATGGCGGGGTCATGACCACAACCTCTTCCACCCCCGCTACCTTGGCAGGGATGACGTTCATAAGCAGCGAGGAGGGGTAAGCAGCCTTCCCCCCCGGAACATAGACCCCTGACCTGGCCAGGGGACGCACCATCTGTCCCCGCACAATACCCTGTTCAGTATCAAACCAGGAGTGAACGAGCTGGTGCCGATGGAAGGTCTCGATGCGCCCTGCAGCCCGTTTGAGGGAGGCGAGTGCTTCCTGCTCCATATCCTTTGCAGCCTCCCCCCATTCCTTTTGAGGGACCTCCATTTTCTTCGGCGATATCTCAACTCCATCGAACTGGCGAGAATACCGAATCAGGGCCTCATCACCGTTGGTCCGCACCCCCTCGATGATCTCCCGCACCGCTTCTTCAACCCCCGTCATCTCCTCCCGCCTCTGGGAGAGGATGGCATCCAGTTCCCGCTTAAACCCCTTATTCCTGCTCTCCAGTATCCTCATCTAGATCAACCTCCTTCACGAGAGCCCCCAGTGCAACGAGCTTCTCAACCAGATCTTCATATCCACGCGCCAGGTGATAAGCCCGAGAGATTACCGTCTCCCCCTCGGCAGCCAGGCCAGCCAACACCAGCGAGGCGCTGGCCCGCAGATCGGTGGCCATCACCGGCGCCCCGCTCAACTGGGGCACCCCAGTGACAATAGCGGTGGAGCCCTGCACCCGAATATCGGCGCCCATCCTTTTCAGCTCGCTGACATGCATAAATCTATTCTCAAAGATGGTCTCAGTGATGGCACTGAGTCCATTGGACACCGTCATCAACGCCATAAACTGTGCCTGCATGTCGGTGGGGAACCCCGGATAGGGGTGGGTCTTGACATCAACGCTCCTGACCCTGCGGTCACCCACAACCCGCACCTCCCCTTCATCTAGGGGTGTAATCTCCACTCCTACCTGCCGCAGCTTCCCCACCACGGCCTCCATGTGTGCCAACCGGCACCCCCTGATCAGGACATTCCCCCTCGTGATCCCCGCCGCCACCATCAGGGTACCCGCCTCAATCCGATCGGGCATGATGGCGTACTGAACCTGCTGTAATTGCTTTACGCCCCGAATGGTTATCACCGCAGTCCCCGCACCCTCGATCTCGGCCCCCATGGCGGTCAGGATATGGGCCAGTTCTTCAACTTCGGGCTCACAGGCAGCATTCTCAATGACCGTGGCCCCCTCGGCGAGAGCAGCTGCCATCATGAGATTCTCCGTCCCGGTGACCGTGGGGATATCCAGGTAGATCCGCCCCCCCCTGAGTCTCCGGGCCCGGGCCTTGATGTAGCCGTGCTCCAACTCGATCTGGGCCCCGAGCTGCTCCAGGCCCTTAAGGTGGAGATTAACCGGCCTCGCCCCGATGGCGCAACCGCCGGGGAGCGAGACCACGGCCTCCCCCATCCTGGCCAGCAACGGACCCAGGACGAGTACGGAGGCCCGCATGGTCTTCACCAGGTCATACGGGGCGGTGACCCCCTTGACACCTGAGGTGTCAACCCGCAGTTCAGCTTTCCCTTCCCACCTGAGCTGTGCGCCGAGGTTCTCCAAGAGGGCCTGAAACGTATCGACATCGCGCAGGCGGGGGCAGTTGGTGAAGGTGCAGGCCCCCTCAACCAGGAGGGCAGCAGCAAGGGCGGGGAGGGCCGCATTCTTGGCCCCGCCGGCCTGGACCTCCCCCACCAGTCGCTCACCCCCTTCGATAACGATCCCCTTCATCGCCGTCCTTTTATATTCTCAGGCATAATCCCCAGCATAATCAATGGCTGAGCCATTGGGCCTTGATCACCCGCTTAACTCCAGCGTAGTCCGGGATGAGATCAATATGCGTGAAACCCCGCTCCTGCAGCATTTCCGCCACCTGCGGATCCTGTCCCTTCCCCATCTCTAAGAGGAGCCACCCCCCCTCAGTCAGAAAATCGGGGGCGCCCTCGGCGATCTCCCGCAAAAAGCGCAACCCTTCCTCCCCGCCGTCCAGGGCGGTGAGGGGCTCATAATCCCGCACCTCCGGAGCCAGCTGGAGGATCTCCCCGGTGGGGATATAAGGGGGATTGGAGCAGATGAGGTCAAAGGGACCCTCCCCAGAGGGAAAGAGATCCTCAAGGATCAACTGAATTCGCCCCATCATCCCGTGCGCCTCGACGTTCTCCTGGGCCAGGGAGCGGGCATCAGGTGAGATATCCGTGGCCACGATCTGCGCCTCCTCCAGTTCCGAGGCCAGGGCGATGGCCACTGCCCCGCAGCCATGGCCGATCTCCAAGACCTGCAGAGGGGGCTGCAGCCCTTTGCCGATCCGCACGGCCTCCTCTACCAGGTGCTCGGTCTCCGGCCGCGGGATGAGACATTCGGGGCTCACCGAAAATTTCATGGACCAAAACTCCTTATGCCCTATAATATAGGCGACAGGCTCCCCAGCGGTGCGCCGTTGGATCATCTCCCGATAGACCGCTCGCTCCCCCTCCTTGAGCGGGGTATCGTAATTGAGATAGAGCCCCATCCGATCGATACCCAGGAGGTGGGCGAGGAGCACCTCTGCCTCCAGGCGAGGATTATCCATCCCCTTTTTCTGAAAGTGCTCGGTCGTCCATGTGATGACCTTCAGCACAGTCCAGCGCTCCTGGGCCATTAACGACTCGCTGTCCCCTCCCCGTGCTGCAAGGCCTCAGCCTGATAATGGGAGGTGAGGGCACCGATGATCTCTTCCAGGTTCCCCTCTAAGACCCACTCCAGCTTATAGAGGGTAAGACCAATACGGTGCTCGGTAACCCTCCCCTGAGGGAAATTATACGTCCTGATCCGCTCACTGCGATCCCCCGTGCCCACTTGGCTGCGTCGCTGTTGTGCCATCGCCTCATGCTGCCGCTGTTGCTGTATATCGAGCAACCGCGCCCGGAGGACCTTTAAGGCCTTGGCCCTATTCTTGTGCTGAGACTTTTCGTCCTGACAGGTCGTTACGATGCCCGTAGGGATATGGGTGATCCTGACCGCCGAGTCGGTGGTGTTGACATGCTGCCCTCCAGGGCCAGATGACCGGTAGACATCGATCTTGAGGTCCTTGGGATCAATTTCCACCTCTACCTCCTCGGCCTCGGGCAGAACCGCCACGGTGACTGTCGAGGTATGGATCCTCCCCTGAGACTCGGTGACAGGGACTCGTTGTACGCGATGTACTCCGCTCTCATACTTTAATCTACTATAGACCCCCTTCCCCTCGATGAGGGCGATGATTTCCTTGAATCCTCCTACCCCGGTGGGGTGCTGGCTGAGGATCTCCGCCCGCCAGTTATTCATTTCAGCGTACTTGGTGTACACCCGAAAGAGGTCAGCGGCAAAGAGGGCTGCTTCCTCTCCGCCGGTCCCTGCCCTGATCTCCAGGACGATGTTCTTCTCGTCGTTGGGGTCTTTGGGCAGAAGGGAGATGAGTAGCTCACCCTCCACCCGCTCCTTCTCCTCGTTCAGTGAGGCCACCTCTTCTCGGGCCATCCGCTTGAGTTCCTCATCTGTTTCCTGGAGGAGGGCCGTGTCTTCCTCGATGCGCTTGATGAGGTCCTGATATCGCCGGAAACGCTCCACGACGCGCCTTAACTCTGCATGTTCCTTGGCACATCGCTGGTACTCCTCTCTGCGGGCAACCACCTGGGGGTCACCCATGAGGCGTTCCAGCTCCTCATGCCGAGCCTCAGCTTCTTTCAGCCTCCCCACGATTTCTTTGTTCAAGATCTCTTGCCTCCTATAAAAGACGCCACAGCGCCTTCCCTCAGGACCAGCGGGTTAATGAGTGATTTACTATACTATGGGAGTGGATAGCTCCAAAGGGTAGCTGCAGACGCCCTCTTCAACACTTCCCCCCCCCTCTCGTGCTGGGCACACTATATTATATCATCGGTTATGCGCAGAATTTCTCTGCCTCGGCCGGGGAGGAGTCCGCCAACCTATCCCTTCTTTTGCTCCTCCTGGAGGTGTTTGTACTTGCGGGTAAATTTCTCGATCCTGCCCGCTGTGTCCATCAACTTCGCTTTGCCCGTAAAGAAGGGGTGACAGCGGGAACAAATGTCCACCGAATAGTCCGTGCGTGTGGACTTGGTCTGAAAGGTGGCCCCACAGGCGCAGGTGATGGTGGTGTCATGCATCTCAGGGTGAATTCCTTTTTTCATCCCTCAACTCCCTTAAGTGTTCTGAGATAATACTAGCATGTTCTGTCCAGATTTTCAACCCCGTCACTGGTTCATAGTATCCAAGAATTCCCGGTTGGAAGCGGTCTTGCGCAATTTATCCATGAGGAACTCCATGCTGTCAACGGTGTTCATGGGGGTCAGCACCCTACGCAAGAGCCAGATGCGCTCCAGGTCATTGGGCTCCAGCAAGAGTTCTTCTTTCCTCGTACCAGATCGGTTGACATCGATGGCCGGGAAGACCCGACGGTCCACCAGGCGTCGATCCAACATGAGCTCCATGTTACCCGTCCCCTTGAACTCCTCAAAGATCACCTCGTCCATCCTGCTCCCCGTGTCGATGAGGGCGGTAGCAATAATGGTGAGACTTCCGCCCTCTTCGATGTTTCGGGCGGCGCCGAAGAAGCGCTTGGGCCGCTGGAGGGCGTTGGCGTCTATCCCCCCCGAGAGTACCTTGCCGCTGGGGGGCACCACGGCGTTGTAGGCGCGGGCCAACCTGGTGATGCTATCCAAGAGAATGACCACGTCCCCTTGATGCTCCACCAGCCGCTTGGCCTTCTCGCTGACCATCTCGGCCACCTGCACGTGTCGTTGCGGTGGTTCATCAAAGGTGGAGCTGATCACCTCTCCCTCCACTGAGCGCTCCATATCGGTCACCTCTTCAGGCCGTTCATCGATGAGGAGGACAATGAGCGTCATCTCCTTATGATTAGCCATGATGCTGTGGGCGATGGACTGCAGGAGCATGGTCTTACCGGTTCGGGGAGGGGCGACGATGAGACCCCGCTGTCCCTTCCCGATGGGGGTGAGCAGATCCATCACGCGGGTGGAATAATCGTCGGGGCCGTACTCCAGGTTGACCTTTTCCCGCGGGTAGAAGGGGGTGAGATTGTCAAAAAGAATTTTGTCCTTCGCCGTCTCGGGGTCTTCGAAGTTGAACGTCTCCACCTTGAGGAGGGCAAAGTAGCGCTCTGACTCCTTAGGGGGCCTGATCTGCCCGGCGATGGTATCCCCTGTACGCAGGTTGAATCTCCTGATCTGCGAGGGTGAGACATAGATGTCATCGGGGCCTGGCAGGTAATTGTAGTCCGGGGAGCGGAGGAAACCGAACCCGTCCGGCAGGATCTCCAACACCCCTTCTCCATAGATGAACCCGTTCTTCTCCGCCTGGGCCTGGAGAATACCAAAGATCAACTCCTGCCTGCGCATATTGGCTGCCCCCTCTACGTTCAGCTCCTTGGCCAGGGATGCCAGGTCCGCAATCTTTTTCTGTTTTAAATCCCTCAAGTTGATCATTTCCGTATTCATGTTTTTTCTTTCTCCCTTATCACCTGATAAAATCTGGTTGTTTGCTCCTCAGTCTCCTCTATGGAGCCAGTGTTATTAATGATATAGTGGGCAGCGGAGACCTTTTCCTCCAAGGGAAGCTGGGTGTCTATCCTCCCCATCGCCTCCTGCCTGGATATCCCGTCCCGTGCCATGAGGCGTTGAATCTGGAGTTCTCTGGTAGCATAGACCACTACCACCAGATCTACCCGTTCGTGAGCCCCCGTTTCAATCAAGAGGGGTATATCCAGGACTACGTCATTACTCCTGCTTTCCCGCGCCCTCTTCCACATCTCCTCTCGAATGGAGGGGTGCAGAATCGCCTCCAGGTCCTTCCTGAGCTCCGGTTTCTGGGAAAAAACGATGCTCCCGAGCTTCCCGCGGTCGATCTCCCCCTCCTCGTTGAGTACCTCCTTGCCAAAGGTTTGCACCACCTCCTGCTTGATAGAAGTATCATGAGCCAGGATCTCATGGCTGATATCGTCCGCATCGATAACAGTCATCCCCAATCCCTTAAGAGTCCGAGAGACCAAACTCTTCCCGCTGGCGATCCCTCCTGTCAGGCCTATGGTCCTCGGCATCAAATATCCAGATTCTCCACCTGTAAGGCATGCTGCTCGATGAATCGCCGGCGCTCCTCCACCTGATCTCCCATGAGAATGGTAAA